>ULXM01036362.1_pt1 | contig 75809 bp, 53 predicted proteins | sample 1961271 | NCBI WGS metagenome assembly ULXM01 (sample SAMEA4835838, study PRJEB28245) | human gut metagenome | biome: gut microbiome; material: fecal sample | place: Denmark | collected 2008 | reverse complement strand
CCTGCCGTTATGGCCGGCTGTCAGACGGAAAAGGTGGAATCGCCTGTTCCTGAATTGGTTAAGATAGTTCCTGTCGTAACCAAGGCTACTGACGTAAATTTCGAAAATGGCGATAAAGTAGGTGTTACCATCATGCAGGGTGAGACTGCTTATGCGACCAATGAACTTCTTACTTACGGGGACAATGTCTTTTCAGGTACTCTGAAATGGTATCCTGAGGCATTGACACCATCTACCATTACCGCATATTATCCTTATGCTTCTGCAGGTGCGCCTTCTTCTTTCACTGTGGCTACGGACCAGACCAAGGGCTATACGGCGTCTGACCTTATCGCCGGCAAGAAAGAGGATGTGACTCCTTCTGCCAATGCCATCGTGGTTCCGTTCAAGCACATGCTGACCAAGATTTCCCTGGAAATTGACAACCAGTCGCAGGCGAATATCGCATCTGTGGAACTTCGTGGTTCGAAGACTACCGCTGATGTCGATCTTACTGCAATGACGGCCGTGGCTTCCGAGTCTTCTGCAGTGGAGACCGTGAAGGCTTTCAAGGTGACTGACAATGCGTTGTACAGCGCTATCGTGGTTCCTCAGACAGTGGCTTTCGAGATGGCTGTGACTACTTCTACCGGCAAGGAACTTACACAGAAGCTCGTTTCATCCGAATTGAAGCAGGGTATGCAGTATACCATCAAGGTGAAGGTCCTGCCTGCTGACATCAAGGTTTCCATCTCCGGTGAGATCGAAGGCTGGGGCAATGGCGGCGAAATCGGAGGAGATGTTCCTGCATATATCGACTTCGCGGAGTATGACGGATATTTCATTTATAAGAATGAGAAATATAATACTGTGAAGCTGTCTGACGGTTCTGTGTGGATGGCTCAGCCGATGCGTTATGTGCCTGAGGGATATACGGTTTCTACGGATATTGCGGACAAGACTGCTCATATATGGGCTCCATATAAAGTTCTTGCTGATAAGACAGGAGAATTTGAAAATGTCGAATCTGCTATAAATGAACGTGGTTACCTTTATGACTTGGCAGCTGCGTTTGGCGTATCTGAAATCACCGAGGCAAATGCATCCTCCTTTGAAGGGAAACAAGGTATATGTCCTAATGGATGGCATGTGCCAACTTATGCTGATTATTTTGCCCTTTGTGGAGCTGCTAATGGTGCGACAGACAATGCTGATGCACTATTCTATGATGCTGCATATAAGGGAGGAAAAATCACTTCTTGGGATGCAGCCGGAATGAATTTTACATTCTCGGGATTTTTATCGAAAAATACTTTTACAGCTGATAGAAAGTTTACCACTGTTCTTACGGCGGATAACAATTGTTCAGTGGAAGCATACAAGGGTAAAATTGCAATGAATTATTTAATATCAAGTTCCTTCCATGCTGTTGGAAAAGCCTCAGGTTCAGATGTTGTTACTTCGCTTAAGTTCTGGGGCGTGATGTCAACGTTTACAAAGAATTATAAGGAGGGTCGTTTGTCTCTTGGAGATGTGCAGAGCGAGGCGGCAGCACAGCTCCGTTGCGTAAAAAACAAATAATCAAGGCTACAGTTCATGGCTAAAAAATCAACAATCATAAGGAATTGGCCTAAGTATCTCCTCCAGTGGGGAGTGCTGGTCGCATTGGCGGCGTTCTTGCTCATCCCGGGCAAGAACCCGGCCAACCCTGAAGCATATTGCCCTATGGGCGGACTTCAGGCATTGGCAACATTCTTCGTAAGGGGATCATTGCCTTGCAGCATGAGCATGGTGCAGATAGTCATGGGCATTGTCCTCGCGGCTTCTGTCGTGCTTTTCAGCAAGCTGTTCTGCGGTTATATCTGTCCGCTCGGCACTGTGCAGGACCTTCTGGTCAAGCTGCGCAATGTCATCGGTTGGCAGGGCATTGAAATAAAGAACGGAAGCGTTGCCGACAAGGTCCTCCGCGTCATCAAATACGCGCTGCTGTTCTGGATTTTCTACATGACGGCCACTGCAAGTGAGCTGTTCTGCAAAAATTTGGACCCGTATTACGCTGTGGCGACGGGATTCAAGGGTGAAATCACCCTGTGGATGTCCATTGTGACGGTAGCATTGGTCCTGATATGCGGACTCATGATCAACATGTTCTGGTGCAGGTACTTGTGCCCGCTCGGAGCGATTTCGAATTCATTGAAGTTCTGGGGCTGGATCGTCGTGCTTGCGGCGGTTTATTACGTGCTGGGACTTTTGGGCGTCAATGTTCCTTGGTGGCTTCTTCTGGCGCTGTTCTGTATTGCCGGATATCTTCTGGAGATACTTTGCGGCCGTCCGAAACTTCAGGTGCTGCACATCATGAAGAACGATGCGAAATGTACGCATTGCGGAATCTGCAACAAGCATTGTCCTTATGGAATCGATGTGGCGAACAGCAGGAACGGGGCAGTCAAGTCCGTGGATTGTACGCTTTGCGGCGAGTGCACGGCGGTTTGTCCTACGGAGGCTATCCATACCGGCGTGTGCGTGAAGGGCGGCAGGAATCTGGGCAATGTGGTTCTGCCTGCGGCTATCGCCGTCGTGCTGGTGGCTGTCGGCTTCTGGGCCGGGGACAAGTATGAATTGCCTACGATCAATGTTACCTGGGGCCTGGAGCAGACGATGGAGGACGGCACCGTGAAGCAGCTGGTGGATCCTTCGGCTCTGGAGACCATGGAGATGACCGGATTGCGTTCTGTGAAGTGCTATGGAAGTTCCATGGCGTTCAAGGCCAAACTGGAGAAAATCCGCGGCGTGTATGGCGTGAAGACATTCGTGGCTCATCATAGGGCGGAGATTACTTATGATCCGTCAGTCACGACTCCTGAGCAGATTCAGGAAAGTGTGTTCACGCCGTCCAAGTTCCGTGTGAATACCCCGGATCCGGCGGTTGTCGACAGTGTGAAGATGGTGACCATCAGGACGGAAAACATGTATGACAAGCTGGACCTTAATTATCTTGGTCTGCAGATGCGTCTGACTGGCAAGAAGATATATGGATTGGAGTCCGTGTTTGCATGTCCGCTCATCGTCAGGGTTTATATGGATCCTTCCGAGAATCTCGACAAGGCTTGGTTCAAGCAGATCGTGAACATGAAGGAACTTGAGATGCCTGTACACGGCGGCGGTACCAAGATTACTCCGGTGAACTTCAAGTTCGTGGATATGGAAGACGGCGAGAGCTATATTTCTACGGAAATGTTTGTCCATAAGATGTTTACGCCGTTCAAGTGGGAGTCCAAGAAGAGGGTTGAGGAGTTTGAGGGCAAACCGCAGTTCGTGTATGAAATCGCAGATGCGAATTACGAGAAGCCTATCATCCTGCGCAATCTTCCGTTTGTAAGCAACCATTTGTCGAAAAATGACGGCATCATAGGTGTATATCTTGAGCTCAACAAGGAGCTGGTGCCTACGCTTATGATCAGATATGCGGCTCCGATGACTGCTGACCGTGTCTGGGAACTTCTGAATATGGATAAATGGACCATCACTTACGCTGCCGACGATGTGCGTGAAGTGGATGCCAAATTGAAGTTCAAGACTCCTGGTACGGAGGTTCCGTATCATGGTTCGGCTCTTGAAGAAGTTGCTCAGGGCGTTGATTAGAGGTATTGATTATTAATGGATTAGCATTCCTTAGATGTTTTCTGTCCGAGGAATGCTAAAGTTCTTATGGAAACAATATGAAGATGAAAAGACATTGTCTGGCAGCATTGACCCTGGCCGGTATTATTCTGGGGCAGGCGGCAGCCAGGGCGGATGAAGGCATGTGGCTGATTCAGGATATCAATTCTGCATTGGAAAAGAAGATGCAGGATAGGGGATTGAAACTGTCTGCAGGTGAGATTTATAACGCGGATGCGCCGGGGGCTGCGGTCTCCGATGCCATCATTTCGCTGGGATTTTATTGTACCGGAAGCATCATTTCCGATCAGGGATTGCTCATTACGAACCATCATTGTGCCTACGGTGATGTTTTCGCGTTGAGTACGCCGGAGCACAATTATCTGGAGGACGGATATTGGGCGACGACGGCGGACAAGGAGTTGCCGATTCCTGACAAGGAGGTGTTTTTCCTGAAGCGCGTGCTGGATGTCACGTCAGAAGTCGTTGCGCTTCGTGAGGACTTGCGTTGCAAGGGCCAGCCTTGCGGCATGCGCCGTCTAAGTTCCGTCATGGAAAAGAAGTACAAGAAGGAGACCGGCAAAGAGGCATATTTGAGTTCAATGTGGGCAGGGGAAAAGTACTATATGGCTCTGTATGATGTGTATAGGGACTTGCGTCTGGTGGCTGCGCCTCCTGTTTCCATCGCGTCTTTCGGTGGCGATACGGATAACTGGGAGTGGCCTCAGCAGAAATGCGATTTCGCCATGTACAGGGTTTATACCGCGCCTGACGGGGCTCCTGCTGCATATTCCGAGAAGAACGTGCCGCTCAAACCGCTCCGCAAACTGGAGATTTCCCTCGCCGGTTACAAGCCTGGTGATTTCGCCATGGTGATCGGCTATCCGGGCCGCACTTCCCGCTATTCCAGCTCCATGGAGACTGATTATCAGGAGCGTGTGTCGTTGCCGATAACCAATGAACTCCGCCGCGGGCAGATGGAAATCATGCGTCGTTGGATGGATTCCGATCCTGCCATTTGGCTGAAGTATTCTGATACTTTCTTCGGCCTGAGCAATGTCGGTGAGATGCAGGAGGGTGAGGCAATGTGCCTTAAACGCTTCGGTGTCAAGGAAATAAAGGAGAATGAGGAGAAGCAGCTGCAGGAGTGGATCGAGTCGTCGCCCGACCGCAAGGCCAAGTGGGGGACTCTTATTCAGGATTTGAAGTCAATGTACGCCGAGACGGAGGCAATTGAGCGCGACAAGGCGTATTTCCGTGAGACCATGTTCCGTGGCACGATTATCGGCCGCACCATCATGCGCATGAAGAGTGCCAGGGGTGATTTCGCCAAGATGTCACGATACCTTGAACGCGGTATGGCAGAGACTGACCCGCGTGTGGAAAAAGACCTCGTGCGGTATGCTGCAGAGCAGTTTCTCACTCACATTGACCCGGCTTATTTCGGTCCTTATCAGCGCGAGCTGGTCGCAAAGTTCGGCACCGATTACGATGCAATGACCGATTATATCTGGGAAGGGTCAATGTTTTCGTCCGTGGAGAAGTCGCAGCAGTTTTCGTCTCCTCAGCAGTTCGCGGAGGATCGTCTGGCGCGTTTCATCACTGATGTAAGTATTCAGGATTTCAATAGCGCCTGCAATGATTTGAATATCAGGAACAAGATTCACGGCTGCAATCATGGCTATGTCCAGGCTCTCTACGAGATGCGTGCGGACAAGGGTATCGCCCAGTATCCTGATGCAAATTCCACAATGCGAATCACTTACGGTACTGTCGGCCCGCTTGAGCCTCAGGACGGCGTATGGTGTTCATGGCAGACGTCCACGAACGGCATCCTCGAAAAATACGACCCGAAGAACCGTGATTTCAAGCCTTCGGATGAGTTTATGTCAATGTTGAGGTCACGCGACTGGGGCCGCTGGGCTGTCCCGATGCCTTCCGCATCCAAGAAGTCCCGCGCCGAATCAGATGTAGCCGCCTCCGGCCTTTCAGGCGCCACTGCCGGAACCATGCCGGTCAATTTCTTGACTGACAATGATATAACAGGCGGCAATTCCGGAAGTCCTGTCCTCAATGCTTCAGGTCAGATTATAGGTCTGGCATTTGACGGCAACAAGGAGTCTCTGGCGAGTGACCTCTACTGCACCCCGGACTACAATAAGTGCGTCTGCGTGGATATCCGCTACATTCTCTGGACCCTCGACAAGTACGCCGGAATGGGCCGAATCCTGGATGAACTCGGATTGTAGTCAAAATTTTTTGGCAAAACCGAATATTCGTTTTATCTTTGCATTCCTATCAGGAGAAATCGGTTGACGAATCTCTCGAAGGAATGCATTTCCGGAGAGGTGGGTGAGTGGCTGAAACCACCAGTTTGCTAAACTGACGTACGGGTTTACCGTACCACGAGTTCGAATCTCGTCCTCTCCGCAAACGTCATGAAGCTCGGCGCATCGCGCCGGGCTTTTACATTTGAAGGCCGTCAGGAGCTCGCTCCTGTCAAGGCCTTCAAATGTAAAAGCCCCACGGCCTCCGGCCGCGAGCTTCATGACGCGTGCAAGGGCCCCTCCGGCAAGGAGCAGAGAAAAGGCACGAGCAGCGTGGCTAATCTCGTCAATGCCATTCAAGACTCCCTAACCTGACCCCAACTCGCAATCCAGCTCACCAGCCAGGTGGTTTTTGGGTAATAACCGACTAATTTCTCACATAGTGCACACTTTGTTCCACCTAAAACGTTTTCGCGGAACAAAACGCCTCTGAAAACCCATTTGGTGTAACTTAAAACGTTTATTCGGAACGAAATTGACAAGAATATTTATGGTACAGTGACTTATGCTACACGACTTCACAAGATATTATGGCTGTTTTTAACATTTTTATAACAATTTGCTCAAAAAAATAGCTAAATTCGAAAAAATTAATACATGTTTTCAAATCCAAAAACCATGAAAATAAATCGCTTATTGTGCCTATTGACTTTATTGGTCTTGCCGCTCGGCATCGGTGCTCAGGATGTCAAGTACTTCAAATATCAAGGAGAGGTGAATGTGTCCTATACGTTCGACATGAGCGAAGAACTTAATAACCTTAACCTGGAAGTAATCAATGGTGTGCGCTTCTCACGTTATCTTTTCGCCGGTGCGGGTATAGGAGCGACCGCTGATCTTTCAGATGAAGCCATAATCTTCCCGATATTCGTTGATGTAAAAGGTTATTTGCCAGTTGCTCGAAAACTGGATTTGACAGCCGGGGTGGATGTAGGAACAAAACTCGATTATACGTATGATATGACAGGCGGTTTAATGTTCCGACCTGAGTTCGGCTTACATTTTCCGATGAGGCAGAAGGTCGGAATGAAATTGACCTTATTATACGAAAGATATAGTTGCAAGACGACTGTTATGAATGCAGAAGTCAAATACAAACTGAACCAGATAGGTATTAAGCTAGGTGTTTCATTTTAAGCATGAAATTAGATAACCGGTCGCGATTTGTGGCCGGTTATGTGTTTTATTACCAGCATGAAAATCCATCTCACCAGCCAGGTGGTTTCATGTAATACACCCGCCTATTTTCTCACGCAGTGCACACTTTGTTCCACCTAAAACGTTTTCGCGGAACAAAACGCCTCTAAAAGCCCATTTGGTGCAACTTAAAACGTTTATTCGGAACAAAATCGTGTCAGGCCGGAGGGCGAGGTTACGACTATCAGCCTTTCTGCCCGGAACCTGGCTAATGCTACACCATCGAACACGGCGGCTACAGGATTGTTGCTGCTCCCCGCGCCGTTTACATCGACGGTATCTGGAATCAAGAGGATGCCGACAAGTGGCTCACCATCATCCAGGCGCCTGTAGAAAAGGCATAATGAAAAGACACGTCCTTGTGAACGGTTTCGATCACATTTGCGGCTAATAATCCGCAAAATATGCGGGTTATTAGCCGCAAAGTGTTATATTCGCAGAAAAATTAAGCACGATGTATATTCATCAGACAGACACTTGGCCGCATTTCAATTGGGATCGGAGCCGTATAGATCCCAAACTTGCTGCCGTAAATAAAGCCACCGGTTATCTGGAGGGGATACTGTCCTCCATTGGTTTCTACGTAAAGGAGCGTGCAGCAGTGGAAGCTTACACGCATGATATCGTCGCGTCCTCAGAGATTGAAGGCCTGTTGCTGAATCCAGACCAGGTACGTTCTTCCATAGCCAGGAGGATGGGTGTCCAAATTACAGGTGAGGTCCCTTACGGCCATTACGTAGAGGGAATCGTGCAAATGATGATGGATGCTGTCCAAGGTTACGACAAGCCTCTCACCGATGACCGGCTATTCGGATGGCATTGCGCTCTTTTCCCGAATGGCAGGAACGGTTACGAGGAAATCAACGTGGGGAAATACCGCGGAGATGAAATGAACGTCATTTCTGGTGCTCTGGGAAGGGAAAAGGTCCATTATCACGCTCCCGCACCGGAGAGAGTTCCGGAAGAAATGAACATATTTCTAAAATGGTTCAATGACCCTTCTACCCCCAGAGATTACGTCAAATCAGCCATTGCTCACTTCTGGTTCGTCTGTATCCACCCCTTTGACGATGGCAACGGTCGTATCGGCAGGGCCATTGCAGACATGGCGCTGAGCCAGGCTGACAACTCGACGCTGCGATACTTCAGTATGTCCCGCCAGATAGGACAGGAGAAGAACAAGTATTACGACATGCTAGAGCGTTGCCAGAAAGGCACAACTGACATCAGTGCCTGGATTGAGTGGTACCTGGATTGTATGCTGCGGGCAATCAAGGGGGCGGAAGAGATGCTGTCTTCCATTCTGGACAAAGCCGTCTTTTGGCAGAACCACTCCCAAGCTGATATCAACGAGCGTCAACGCACTGTTCTCAACATCTTCCTGGACGGTAACAAGGGTAAACTTACTGCCAAGCGCTGGGCAAAACTCGCCAAGGTTTCTCCAGATACCGCAGTTCGTGATGTACAGCACCTAGCAGAGATAGGCATCCTGATTCCTGAGGAGGGTAAAGTTCGCAATATTGCTTACGGAATAAAGATTTCCGACAAGAAAACTTTGATTCCCGGACCGATAGAGGAGGAGTAATTAGAAAGCTAGACAGACTATTATCCTATTTACTGTTTCCTTAATTGGAGGCAGATCATTCTCACCCGCCAGGTGGTTGGTTTATATTATACCCACGCCTTTTTCTAACACAGTGCGCATTTTGTGCCGCATAAAACGTTTTCGCGGAACCAAACGCCTCTTAAAACCCAGTTGGTGCAACTTAAAACGTTTATTTGGAACGAAATTGTGTTAGAACGAAGGAAACAGTTCAGAACTATCTGCCTTTCTGTCGGAAAATAACCCCAAAGGAATACCCTCCCATCGGCGATTCGTCTGCCTTCTTCGAGCAAGAAACAGCTGAGAGAATCATTGCTCCGAGCGCAATACAGATCAATAGTGAAATTTTTCTCATTCTAGTGTAAGTATTATTGGTTAATAACTGTTTCTACTGACGAGTGTCCTGCATCTTCCCTGATGATAAGTAAGTTCTAAGACCGATGCAAAACTGCTACGGGCCGTAGCATAATTTCCTTATAATCAAGTTCGGCTTTTATTTCTTGTCTATCTCCCAATGCCCACTATATCCGCTGTCGATAACTCATATGTCGTTATTTTCGGGTTTGCAGCGATCTGATACTCTATCCATTGATCCAGGTCCGTTTCTTGAGTGGCATCTTGAGTGACATCAAATTTCGCTTCAATATCAGGGTGCTCCTCCAGCCATATTTTGACAATGTTTGGGAGTGCTACACTGAATTGTGCCCTATCCGAGAAAAAGACAGGGAGCATTCGTTCTGTGAAATATGGCAATGCCCTGAGCGGATATATGATCTTGCCCATTCCAGAGCCTTTTCTTTCCATATAACCAAGCTGGGTGAAAATATCGGCGATGACGGGATTCCTGCGTATTGAGGGAATATTGTCCAAATCCATATTCTGAATCAATCTGCCTTCTGGCATTGCACCTGGAGAGTATATTTCCATACGGTCATCAAACATATCGACGTGAACTTCACTACCCTGAATCAAGTAATCCATATGTGCAAGAGCATTTGTTATGACCTCCATAACGCTGCACTACTTCTTACCGAAAATGCTGCACTCGCAGTTACCGTTAACAGCAGTCTTTCCGATGCTCCAGCGTTGAAATGTCCTGGACATTCCACTCATAAGCACGAATCATCCGTCACTGATGCCATTATATTCTTTCCACTAGGATACAGTTAAAAATGCGCATTTAGAAATCGAGTGCTAGAGAAATTGCTACTCCACCAAGGTTCTCCGTTTTCTGAATTCTGTCATTGAAATAATTGTAATAATACATCTTTGCAAGCCTAAGGTGTATATTTAATCCACACGCCGGTAAATATTCACCCTAAGAGAAGCAGTATAGTTTCCTGTTCTCAAATTAACATAAGCGCATAATGGATACCACGCAGGATTTTTATTAAAACTCATGGGAGTAACCACTAATACATTTTCATCATCTTGTTCAATATAAGCAACTATGGAATCTGAGCCATCAACGAAAGTGCCATCACCATTATAAACCTTAATAGACTCAACTTGTATTGGGTCATAAATTGTTGCATCATCTGGATGCACATTAATTTTAATCCGTCCTATCTCCCATTCATATAAGTCAATGAATTGTTTTTCAAGACTAATATCTTCAAGAGGAGCAGCAACCTTAACCTCGCAACTCTCGCTCATACTAAGATACCTAACAGAAACAAGACAATGGCCCTTGCCTACAGCCTTAACGAGCCCGTCACTAACAATTGCAACATCTTCACTTGAAGATGTCCAATTTATAGCTCCACATATCAGATTGGAGGAAGGAGCTAAGTGAAAGTTTAGCCTTCGACTTTCACCAACCGGTATTTTAATTGACTTTTCTTCAATCCTAAAAGTATCTACCTTTGGCATTACTGACACATAACAAAATGCAGTTTTACCTGAATAGTCACAAGTAATTACACAATGACCTGTTTTTTTTGCATACCACCTAGACACAACATCTGAATTTCCTCTCTCAGGAGCCTCCGAAGCAATATTCGTATCTGACGACATCCAGGTTATATTTCCGCCTCTCCTGCTATATGCCTCTTTAACACTTAAATTAAAATAAGAACCTTCTATACAACTAATCGTGCCACGACTAATTATAAGAGAATCTTTTTCACACCCACTAGTGCACAGTATAAAAACGAGCAACAACAAATATTTAAATATTCTCTTCATAGACTTATGATTCATTATCAAACTGCCATCTAACATCCTTCTTGATTTTCTCCAAAAGCTGATTCTTGGTCCAAGCGACTTCTTGACAATAATTATCATATGGAGATATTAAACTGCATTCCATAAAAATAGCCAACACAATTTTTACCAGCAAGTCAATATCTCCATCTGTAGGATTACGGTTATCCGCATAAAGTTTTCCACTATGAGCAACATTATGATAATCAAAACTCATATCTGCAACATAATGAATCACAGATTCTTTTGTTGGTAATTCTGATGGAAACATCAAATTTCTGGTAATGTTCTCCAAAATTTTTCTTTTCCAATCGCGCAAAGAACAATTTGAATTAACCTCTTCGAGATTTCTTTCGATTAAAGTCATATACATTAAAGGATAACACATTGTGACTCCATACAATGCTACTACTTTATACAAAGAAAGTGTGGAGCCGATTCGTTTATTCTAAAAGAGGTTCTGACAAAACCCGAGAGAAAATAAACGGAAACAATCCCCACACCCGTATCGATTGCGTAAAGCATACGAAACCAAATACAGATGACGGTGCTGTCGTTTATCCTTTCTCTCATTGAAACTGTCAGATTTCTTTTAAAGGATAAAGTGAAAACACTTTCATCAAATATGTACGCCCAGACTATTCGCCTAAAGCATCGCAAACATACGAAAATGTTTTATAAACGACAACACTCTGTGGATTGTTTCTTCAAGAATATATTGCATTTCATCATAGGTTACCAATGTGGGCCTTATATACAATGCCATGCCAAGAGGGCAAGAGCATTCAGAACGAGTACTTGCCACCATATAGCACACTACGAATACGCCTAATCCCAAAAACAAGTATAAGTTTTAGGATTACGTTATATGTACTACGTCAGTTATATCCTACAAGTTAACTATCATCAGTGCCTTGAATCTATTAGTTAAGTTGCTTCTGATGATTATTGAAAATCAAATGTTTAGGCTTTGTTTATTATTCTAAATTGAAAGGCTGTTACTGTTTCTCAATAAAAATACTGAAGACAGGGTTGCGCATGATGAGCATCTTATCTTCAGTATTACTAATCTTTTTGTTAAGTTAGTTGTATTATTTAACAAAGGTTTTATTGCTGATAATCAGTAGATTAAATCGCATGCTTGTTAAATGTTTTGTCAAAAATTTGCATTATTCAACACTATTTTTTACAAGCATATTTTGTTGTGGCTTTGATACCTGTTGATATGATGCGCCCCTGTTCAATGAGAGTCTTCAATTGCTCACGAATCTTATATCTGGAAATCTCTTGGCCTATCCTTCCGGATATTTCAGAAATTGAACTATCTGGATATAATTTCAAATCCTCATAGATGAGTTCGCGCAATCGATGGGGTTCTATGGTCTTTAGGCTTGGAGCCTTGTTAAAATTTGAGGCGCGTATAATTTCAGGATTGATAAAATACTCTGTTCCTCTTGTTTTTCCTTGCGATAAGATAATATTGTTAGTTACTAGTCTATCTAGCCAGCCTCTAGTGGGATTTGCACCTCTAAGATCAAGCAACTTACTAAATTGAGACGCAGATAAAGACTGATTTTGGGCTATCAATCCAAATGCTATTTTTTCTTTGCGCGTGAGGCAATATTGTTCCGAAACGGACTTAATAAGTCGTACAATATCTGGTTTTACTATCAGTTTGCTAATTGTTACAACTATTCTATCATCCCTCTCCTCCAACATAGGTGCGGGTTTGCCATTGGCAAGTAATTCTTCATATACAACATCGTAACCGGAGCCTTCCTTTTCCATCAAAAGGAGGTCATAGGCAACCTTACAAAGGTGTTCGTTTCTACGCCTGGATTCGTGAAGGATATTCTGCGGCGTAACTCCTATGGGAAATCCTCCAGGATTATGAATCTCCAAGCGGTCTGGATAGAGATTTATGAAGATGTCCCCCGCAGTGGTATATGGTCGATGAACGATAGCATTGGTCACGAGTTCTCTTACCGTACGCTCTCCATAGTTCGGAATAAAGTCGCGGAATAAGCCATCCGACACTTCTATGCCTTCTTTCCAATCAGGGATAGTGCTCCATACTTCTTCTAAGAGTTCCTTTGGATTGAGGGAATAGTCGTCCCACGCTATTTTGTTGACCTTTTCATCTCTCTCATCATATTTAATAAATTGTACGGCGGGAGCATATTTTAACTTTGCTCTATCATTGCGCTGCCCTATCCATAGAACCCCAAGATTTGTGAGATAGTCTCCTTCTGCGAACATATAATAGTCCATAATTTCATCTTCAGATTTTTCCTTAACAAAAGGACTAACTCGCGGAGAGTTTTTAATATCGAAAAGAAACTGACAGAATTTAGTTGAGTCGTAATCGCTGCGTTTTATGCTAGTTATACTTGTCTCCCAACTATATGCCGGCTTGTCATTGAGGAGACGTAAGAGTTGGTCGGGGTGCAAGGGCTTGCAAGCATCTCCTATCCTAATATAGTATTTCCCGTCAATAGTGCTGGCAATAGTAGAATTGCTAGGCTGAACAGTCAAATCTATAAACTCTCCTTTATTGTTTTCCGCAGTCTTGACAGCTGTAAGCACGGAGGTGTTGATAGTGATTTGAGACATTCGTAACTGTATCTTACCAGGAAGGTCTTCAGGGATGCGTTGTCCAGCTGGAGGGAAATCGCAATTGTCCTCAATGCCAATGAAAATATGTCCTCCTTTTGCATTGGCGAAAGCTACGCAGTCCTTAGCAAGCTCATTCCATTTGGGAGTCTTGCCTGTGACAGCCTTCAGTGACTTGCGGTCGAATGTCGTTGTCTCATCTCTCATATTATTCAATTTTAACAAAGTTATATTTTTTTCTCCAAAGGACAGTCGACCAATGAATCTATAAATGTGCATTTTAAATAAAATAAGTCGGATTTTCGAAATGGATATGCATAAAATCAGGTAATTGCATTCCTCACGTCTCCTTCAACATTTCCTCCAGAAGCAAGATTTTTGTGATTGTTGCAAAATTTAAGAATATGGTAACAATCCGGATTTTTTATATATTTTTGCGAAACTATAACCAGACAACATTATGAAATATTTAAAATTATCGGCTCTTTTTACGGCATTTGCTCTCTTTCTCATTGGCTGCAATAAGAATGATGTCGTTCCTGTTGCAGGTGTCAGCCTGGCTCCTGAGTCATTGACAATAGGGCTTTCTGAAGACAATCTTGGAAAATTCGATCTGATCTTCACACCAAAAAACGCATCCAATAAGAATGTAACTTGGTCTTCTTCAAATCCGGAGGTTGCATCAGTGAGTCCGGATGGCATCATCAAAGGACTGAAGCAGGGGCAGACTGCGATAACCGTAACCACAGAAGATGGAGGATTTACTGCTTCCAATATAGTGAATGTTACGGATGAGATTACAAATGATTTTGATCCTTTATTCCTGCAGCTCTTGTACAGCGACGGGTATATCAAGACCACTAAACATATTACGAAAAAGGATGTCTCCAGCATCTTCAAATTGGAATTGTCCACCAAAAAGTTGAATTCTCTCAAAGGAATAGAGCATTTTATATCATTGACAGAGTTATATTGTGATAATAACAGTTTGACAGAACTTGATCTCAGCAGGAATATAAATCTGGACATAGTCAAGGCAAAGAACAATAAGTTAACCAAAATTAACGTGTCTCATTGTTCAAAGATGACTGAGCTGTATCTGGCCGAAAATCAGTTGACTACAGTCGAAATCGGTGATTTGAAAAGCCTTTTGACATTAGATCTTTCAAGGAATCCTATCAGCAGTCTTGACATACCTGCGGGATTGAAAATTTCGAGATTGCTTCTGCGCTCCGCTGAACTATCAAGTTTGAATTTAAGCAATTTGAAATCATTGATCTTTCTATACATCATTGATTCTAAGAATTTGGAAAGGTTGGATTTAAGTAATCTGCCAAAATTGCACCTGGCATTTCTGGAAGGGGAAAATCCTGGTTCCTCATCTTTGTCCAGCGTTACGTTTGGCGGAAATAACGACTTGGCTATATTGTCTATCAAAAATGGAAATTTCAAATCGTTCGACATAAGCAAGTTAAATCTGCATAGATTTTTCTGCGAAGGGAATCCTGGAAAAAACGGCAAATTCACAGTCACGGCCAAGTTTAATGGTTCCGCGTCTAGCACCGAAAATATCCCGTCCAACTTCACGCAGACAGACTGGAGCTATAAAGGCAGCCCTGTTTCAATAATTTACAGGAAGTAACAACTTTTAGTCAATCCTTTTTTTGCTTTGTTGTTTTAACTTCCCGTCTTTGACGCTTAGATAGAGTCATATCTATGATATATCAAGTCCCCAGACCGCCGTAATGACGATTTGGGGATTATGATTTTTTCCGACTTTGTATTAGATAAGCCATTTTTCTCACACAGTGCACACTTTGTACTGCATAAAACGTTTTCGCGGAACAAAACGCCTCTAAAAACCCATTTGGTGCAACTTAAAACGTTTATTTGGAACCAAATGGTAAGAATACTTGTGGGGCAGGTGTAAAAACTGACCGCCGGATGGGGAATCGCTCCTGATCCGGCGGCCATGATTTTCCCACCTGTGGGAATCAATATGTAAACCTAATGCTTTACCACATTTTTAGACTTGCTGTTTACTGACTCGGGATTGCCGTAGTAATCTATGTGGGAATTCCCGGACGTCTCGGTCTCGAGCTTTTGGGTGACTGTGACTGTGGCACCGGACACGCCGGACAGATTGACGGAAGCATCCTTCACGGTAAAACTCTTGCCGTTGAAAGTAGCAGTTCCGGAGGCGGTGACACTCATTTTATCTCCGTCTCCCTGGAGAGACAGCGACGACGCTCCGTCCAATTCCACAGAAACAATTCCGATTTTTCCGGAAAAATTCACAGATGAAGCACCGGAAAGATTTGCCAGCAATTCATTGGCATTGACCTCCAGAGTCTTGATCTTGCCGACGCCGCTTGCGGTGGCATTGATGATTCCGGAACGGATATTCTCGAACTTGAGCGCGGTCGCGCCAGACATTGACAGCTGGACCTTGTCGGAATTTATGGAAGAAATGCCGGCTATCTCGGAAGCGCCGCTGCATGTGATGAAACATGCCCCGGACTTCAGCGTCAGGTTGTCAATGCGTGAGGAACCGCTCAGTGTGATATTGGTCTTGTTCCAAGTTCCGGAAAGCCCGTCGAGTTTCGCCGTTCCGGACAATGTTACCGCCAGATTATCCCCCGAGAAAGCCCCGCCTGACACGCTCATGCGGCTGGTTCCGTTTAATGTAACGCTCGGAAAATCAGGCGTATAAATTGTCACGGTCGCACATGGGGCGCTGATATTCGAACTGCGGTACGGATATTTTTTTATGTCCGTCACCAGCTCCAGGGCGCTACCCGACTTTCTGATTTCGAACAAGTCGATATCATCCTTGTCCCACACCTCCATGACGACTTTATAATGATCCGACTTGACCAATGAAATCTTATAAGAAGTGGAAACGAATTTGCCACGTCCGGAAACTGACTGGGTTCTGGACACGGTGCGTATCGCGTTGAAAGACTTGAAATCATATTCCCGTCTCATGGCAGGATTCACACCAGCATTGACCTGAATCACGGACATCGCGCAAAGCAAGATCAGCAAAAAAAGATTCTTTTTCATAACATTGAAAATTTAATTATCATGCACGGCCGCCGTCCCGATGAAATAAGCCCGGCAACATTCGCCGTACAATATTCTGATTTCGTCAAGGCTGCGGCTGCAATATTTTTTCGTAACTTCCAGTTTTTCAGTATCTTCCAGTCCTTCGGCAAGATCCTCCGGGCAATACAGCAGGCTCTCGATGACTGACGACAGGCCCATCTCGCGGCACAGCTCCGATGCCGTTTCCATCTCCCTCACCTCCGAAAGCAGCGGAGCCACGCCCTCCCGATAATTCGCCACATACACCTCCGCCGGATCAATCCGTGCTTCGCGCCCCGGCAAAATGATGACGACCATCAATGCTGCCGCCATCCCTATTAAGGTCAATGCGAGTGTACGTCTGCGGAAGCGCTTTCTTGCACGCTCCTCATGAAGCCTCCCGAGAAACGCCTGCTCCGTCACCGACGGACAACTTTCCAGCCCTTCGGCCAGACTCCTATACTTCTCGAAATATTTCTCCATATCATTCATAATCATTGACTTTCAACCTTTCTTTCAATTTTTCCGCAAGTTTTTTGCGTCCTCTCATGTATTGGCTGCGGACGCTGGATTCGCTGATTCCCAACATTGATGCAATCTCTTTATAATCAATGTCTTCTATAAGTTTCAATGTCAATATCGTCCGGTAGCCGTCGGGCATTGACTTCAGCGCTTCCATCACCATCGGGAACACTTTTCCGTCCAATCCGGACCAAACCTCTTCGTTGCCATCGGCAAGAACTGGCTCCGCAGAAGTGAAGGCATCGTCAATGTTCACGAACCGCTTTTCGCGGCGCAGAAAGTCAATCGACTTGTTTATGCAGATCCGCTTCAGCCACGCCCATTCGTCGTCAGGTCTCCTGCTGCCCGTAATGAACCGGATCAATGTCTCCTGCATGATTTCTTCCGCTTCGCCTGATGACAAAGTGATGCGCAAGGCCGTGTTGTACAGTCTCTTGCCGTATTGCCGGAAAAGTTCCGCCGCTTTTTTGTCATCAATGTCCATTTCTTCATCCAATGTTCTATACCCTAGACGGGCAATGATAGATTTTGTTGCATGAATTCTTTAAAAATAGTAATTTTCGGAATCATTGATAATAAAACATTGACCTGAATTATGAGAAATTTCTTGAAAACACTGGTGACGATGGCATTGTCACTTGGATGCATTGCGGTAGCGAATGCGGAGCCTGGATTGAGGGCGGAGGGCCCTCGGGGGAAGTATAAGGTGGCGAAGGGTGCGGACCTGCGCATCTTGGACGACAACATCTGGGATTACAGCAAGGACACGATTCCGCCGGCTTGGCGGAAACTTGGGGAGGACCCTCGCGACAGTGTCAGGGGGCCGCAGTTCGCGCGGTTGATTTCGGATTACGCACCGGACGTGTTCGCATTGCAGGAATATTCGAAACACATGCACGACGTGTTCTATCCGTTGGTGCAGAAAAAGGGATATCAGATCGCTTATGAGTCCGGGAAGAACTGGAACAATACACCGATATTCTATAAGCCGGATGAATTGGAGCTCCTTTATGTGAAGTTCAATCTTTATACGCCGTCGGAGTGGTGCAACCATGGCTCCAAGTCTTATACGTCAGCTGTGTTCAAGCGTAAGAAGGACGGAAAGATTTTCGCATTGGTCGGGACGCATCTCTGGTGGAAGAGCGACAAGGCAAAGGCGGGAAGCACGCAGGCGAGGGCTTCGCAGGTGAGGCTGATCATGGCTGAGGTGGAGGGCATTCTCGCCAAGTACAAGGATATTCCGGTGTTTGTCGTGGGGGATATGAATTGCGAGGAGAATACTGTCCCGATGCAACAGTTTATCCAGGCTGGTTATGTTCCTTGCTATAAAGCTGCTACTGTTTACGGGGATAACCATAACGGTCATCATATATGCAGTCCGGCCGACGGATATTCTACGGCGAGCAGAAGGAAGGCGGATACCAGGGAAGGTGGCGCCATCGACCATCTGTTCATTTATGATCCTGCCGGAACTGCCGAGGTGAAGGTGTTCGACTGCATCATGGAAGAGTACACCGTAAAGCTTACCGACCACTATCCGAATATCATTGACGTGAGACTGTAGTCCGCGAGCATCCTCTTATTGAATAATTACTGATGCAAATGTTCAAATCCATCAAGGACCAGACGGACGAAGTCCTTCTCGTGAAATTGAAGCAAAATGTACAGAATATGAACTGGATTCAAATAATATCACTAAAATTAAGACATTTAACGGAGTGCCACATGAAGCAGTTGTCTTATAATAAGAATCTAAAGAGATTGCTTGTATGCCTATTTGTTATGCTTGTGTCTTGTTCCGCATTGTTTGGACGCAACCCTATAAAGGATCGTAGATGCGATACTGAGTTTTTGCGGATTGTAGAAAGTATAAAACCGGGAGCAAGCAGAGATTTCGTGAAAAAACGTTTAGGAGAACCGTATAAAGTTGCATTTGCTCAGATTGCAGATAGTTGTTTATATGAACAGATGTCTTATCTCATCAATGTGAGAGCACGTGATTGCTCTGGTGGGATATCAATTCCGATGACAATTGAATATCACTTTATATTTAAAGATGGGGCTCTTATAGGTGTCTTTGAAAATGAGATGGTCTCAAATAGTGCTAGAAAACAGAAAGAAAACCATTTGACGATAGATATGTTTGGTAAATTAAAGAAACAATAAGAATCATGAATAGATATTACTGATTACAGCATTGCTGCTTGGGGGTGCCGTTGTGGGAGCCTGCAAGGACAATGAATATGATTTCAGCGTCTGCAGCATGGCTGTGGACAGGGAAGCCATCGTGGATGTTGCTGCGCAGAATCCTGGGCAGGAGGTCGTGGTGCTGACAACGGAGCGCCATACTGGATACTCCAGACTCCTGACCGGATCACTCCTGACGCCACAATAGGCTACTGAGAGCAGTCCATCGTGACATTCACCATTGCGTCCAACTTCAAGGACGAGAACACCGACGTAGCTGCTAGAAGCGGCGAAATCAAGTTCTCCGGCTGAATGACATCCCTCACTATTCCGGTGAACCAGCTGGGCTACAAGGCTCCGGTGAATCCAGACGCCAGCATCGGCGGTATCACGGATATGGACGAGTTCAAGGATTTCATCTCTGCCGTCAACAATGGCAGGAGTCTCTCCAGATGGTTCAATGAGGCAGGCGTGGCGCCGACCGTGAGACCGGAGCGATAGACCACTGTCTCATATATGACCCGTCCAAGTTTGTCGAGGTGAAGGTGTTCGACTGCATCATGGAAGAGTACACCGTAAAGCTTACCGACCACTATCCGAATATCATTGACGTGAGACTGTAGTCCGCGCAATCCTTTCTGCCAGAATATGTTGACAATAAGTAAAATTCAAGTATTTTATTGTCAATTAAAAAATTATGTGTAAATTTGTAGCCCCAAAATTTGGGGAAAGTAACATAAATTAAAGATTTACAATCATTTATGCCAACAATTCAACAATTAGTTCGCAAAGGACGCGAGACAATCGCTGTGAAGAGCAAGTCTCGTGCGCTGGATGCTTGCCCTCAGAAGAGAGGTGTTTGCGTACGTGTGTATACTACTACACCTAAGAAACCTAACTCAGCAATGCGTAAGGTTGCCCGTGTACGTCTCACCAACACTAAAGAGGTCAACGCATACATCCCGGGCGAGGGTCACAACCTTCAGGAGCACTCAATCGTGCTCGTTAGAGGTGGTCGTGTAAAGGACCTCCCTGGTGTACGTTACCACATCCTTAGAGGAGCTTTGGATACCGCTGGCGTAGAAGGCAGGACACAGTCCCGTTCTCTCTACGGAGCCAAGAGACCAAAGAAATCTAAGAAGTAATTTTTTTACCAATTTTCACTTTAATTTTTCACAAAAATGAGAAAATCGAAGCCTAGAAAGAGGATTCTACTTCCTGATCCTAAGTTTCACGATGCAAACGTAACACGTTTCGTGAATAATCTTATGTTGCAGGGGAAGAAGAGTATCGCGTATTCTATTTTTTACGATGCCATTGACATGGTAGGCGAGAAGATGAAAGATTCTGACAAGGCTCCTCTAGATATCTGGAGGAAAGCTCTCGAAAATGTGACCCCGCAGATTGAGGTCAAGAGCCGCAGGGTCGGTGGAGCTAACTTCCAGGTGCCAACAGAGTTGAGACCGGAGAGAAAGATTTCACTTTCGATGAAGAACCTGATTCTTTTTGCACGTAAACGTTCCGGCCACTCTATGGCAGAAAAACTTTGTGCAGAGATTGTAGCCGCTTACAACAATGAGGGTGGCGCATACAAGAGAAAAGAAGATATGCACAAAATGGCAGAGGCCAACAAGGCATTTGCTCACTTCCGTTTCTAATTCCCGCAGACGATGGCAAAAAGAGATCTTAGATTTACCAGAAACATCGGTATCATGGCTCACATTGATGCCGGTAAGACGACCACTTCAGAGCGTATCCTTTTCTACACCGGTAAGACACACAAGATCGGTGAGGTACACGATGGTGGTGCAACAATGGACTGGATGGTTCAGGAGCAGGAGCGTGGTATTACCATTACCTCTGCTGCGACCACAGCCTTCTGGCATTATGACGGGAATGTTTATCAGCTGAACCTTATCGATACCCCGGGCCACGTGGACTTCACCGTTGAGGTAGAGCGTTCACTCCGTGTGCTTGACGGAACTATCGCTACATTCGATGCAGTAGGTAAAGTTCAGCCACAGTCCGAGACCGTATGGCGTCAGGCAGACAAATTCGGTGTTCCGAAGATTGCCTATGTCAACAAGATGGACCGTGTAGGTGCCGACTTCCTCGGTTGCGTCAAGGATATCAAGGACAAACTCGGAGCTACCGCAGTTCCTATTGCACTTCCTATCGGCGCTGAGGACAAGTTCGTCGGTATCATTGACCTTATCGACAGAAAAGCTATCGAGTACGAGGCAGACAACACCAAGCTTGTAAACTACCACGAGATTCCTATCCCTGAAGATATGAAGGGTGAGGTTGAGCTCTGGAGAGACAGACTTATCGAGGCTGCTGCCGAGTGCGACGATGCTCTTATGGAGAAATACTTCGAGGATCCGGAGTCAGTTACCAAGGACGAAATCATTGCTGCTATCCGTAAGGGTACTATCGCGATGAAGATTGTTCCTGCTACTTGCGGTTCTTCATATAAGGACAAGGGCGTGCAGTTCCTTCTTGACGCTGTCATCCGCTACCTGCCTTCACCTATCGACGTAGGTGCCGTCAAGGGTACAGACCCTAAGACCGGTGAAGAGGTTAAGGTAGAGCCTACAGCAGCCAAGCCGTTTGCAGGCCTTGTATTCAAGATTGCAACAGACCCGTTTGTAGGTCGTCTTGCATATATCAGAGCTTATCAGGGACATCTCGATGCCGGTTCATACGTGCTCAACACACGTACAGGCAAGAAAGAGAGAGTTGCCCGTCTCTACCAGATGCACTCAAATCACCAGAACCCTATCGAATTCGTAGAGGCAGGTGACATCTGTGCAGCAGTAGGTTTCAAAGACCTTCGTACCGGTGATACAATCTGTGCTGAGGATCATCCTGTTGTCCTTGAGGCAATGGAGTTCCCGGATCCGGTTATCGGTATCGCAGTAGAGCCTAAGACTCAGTCTGACCTTGAGAAACTCGGTGTTGCTCTCGGCAAGCTTGCTGAAGAGGACCCTACTTTCACAGTCAAGTCAGACCACGAGACAGGCCAGACCGTCATCAGCGGTATGGGTGAGCTTCACCTTGATATCATCGTTGACCGTCTCCGTCGTGAGTTCGGTGTGGAGATTAACCAGGGTGCACCTCAGGTTAACTACAAAGAGGCTATCACAACTACAGTTCAGCATCGTGAGCTCTTCAAGAAGCAGACCGGTGGTCGTGGTAAGTTCGCAGATATCATCGTTGAAATCGGCCCTGCAGACGAGGGAGTTACCGGACTTCAGTTCGATAACCAGGTTAAGGGCGGTAACGTTCCTAAGGAGTACGTTCCTTGCGTACAGAAAGGTTTCGAGTCAGCAATGGCAAATGGTGTTCTTGCAGGCTACGAGGTTCCTTCTCTCAAGGTTACTCTCCTCGACGGTTCTTACCATCCGGTCGATTCAGACCAGCTCTCATTCGAGATCTGCGCCCGCAATGCATTCCGTCACGCTTGCCCTAAGGCACATCCGGTTCTCCTTGAGCCTATCATGAGCCTTGAGGTTGTGACCCCAGAAGAATACATGGGTGATATCGTCGGCGACCTTAACCGTCGTAGAGGACAGATCAATGCTATGGATTCCACCGCCAACGGCGCAAGAATCATCAAGGCATACGTTCCTCTTTCAGAGCAGTTCGGTTATGTGACTGTCCTCAGAACCCTTTCTTCCGGCCGTGCTACCAGCACAATGACCTTCGACCACTATTCAGAGGTTCCGGCTAACTTGGCTAAGGAGGTTATCGAGAAGAGCGGTTACAAGGCATCCGATGACGACGAATAATTATTAACGGTAAAAAGGAGTATTTTGACATGGGTCAGAAAATCAGAATAAAGCTCAAATCATTCGATCATATGCTGCTTGACAAGTCAGCTAAAAAGATCGCTGAAACAGTGTCTTCTACCGGTGCTAAGGTTTGTGGTCCTATTCCACTTCCTACCAGTACCAAGATTTTCACTGTGAACCGCTCTACCTTCGTTAACAAGAAGTCACGTGAGCAGTTCGAACTCAATTCTTATTGCAGACTTCTGGATATCGACGAGTCTAATGCTAAGACAGTTGATTCTCTTATGAAGCTTGAGCTGCCTTCAGGAGTTGAGGTTGAAATCAAAGTCTGATAGAAATCAGCATCCTGTAGTGCTGAATTGTTTCGGAACTCAGGAAAAATAATTATATTTGCAAGACCGGTTCTTGCGGCCGGTCCTGCAATATTGGTCCCATAGCTCAGTTGGTTAGTAGCATCTGACTCATAATCAGAGGGTCACAGGTTCAAGCCCTGTTGGGACCACAAAAAAAGCTCACACTCTCGTGTGGGCTTTTTTTGTGGTCCCTAGTGGGACTTCTTATTTCCCCCTCGGTCCCCCATTACGGGGGAAGTTTGCCCTCCGGGCTGTTGCTGTCGCTCGATTGTTCAGGCGAGCTTTTACAGCCTCACGGATGTTACCGATTCGCTACTGTTTCGAGATGTTTTCGCGCATGTCGGTGTCGGCTTGGATGTTCTTCATTTTGTAGTAATCCATGACACCGAGATTGCCATTGCGGAACGCCTCGGCCATTGCCAGAGGCACCTGTGCTTCGGCCTCGATGACCTTTGCGCGGGCCTCCTGGGCCTTTGCCTTCATCTCCTGCTCCAGAGCCACGGCCATTGCCCTGCGCTCCTCTGCACGGGCCTGTGCGATGTTCTTGTCGGCATCAGCCTGGTCCATCTGGAGAACTGCACCGATATTCTTTCCTATATCAATGTCCGCTATGTCGATGGACAGAATCTCGAATGCAGTACCTGCATCCAGACCCTTGGCCAGAACCACTTTGGAAATTGACTCCGGCTTCTCCAGAACCTCTGCATGGCTCTCTGCTGAACCGATTGACGATACGATACCTTCACCGACGCGCGCCAGAACCGTCTCTTCACCGGCACCTCCGACAAGCTGGTTGATATTGGCACGAACCGTCACGCGGGCCTTGCATATAAGCTGAATACCGTTCTTGGCCACGGCCGTTACAGGCGGAGTGTTGATGACCTTGGGATTCACCGACATCTGGACAGCCTCGAAAACATCACGTCCGGCCAAGTCGATTCCTGCAGCCGTCTTGAAATCCAGAGGAATGTTCGCCTTGTCGGCGGAAATAAGGGCATTGACCACCTTTACGACATTGCCCTTGGCAAGATAGTGCGCCTCCAACTCATTGGCCTTCAGCGTTAAGCCTGCCTTGGTGCCGGTAATCATTGCGATTACGATGGTGTTCGGATTTACGCCTCTCCAGCGCATTAGCACAAGCTGGACGAGCGGAATATGTACTCCTGAAAGCACCGCCTGGAACCATAAGGTTACCGGGAAGAACCATAACAGGACGATGAGAGCTACTAAAGCGATAGCTGCCCACAGAATCATTGGAATTCCCATAATGTTGTTGTGTTTTAATGATTTTTAGAATGCTTCATCCGGCATTACCGGCTTTACATAGATCTTTTTGTTCTCCATGTGCACGACTTCGATTTCCGTTCCGGCATCGATCATTCCCTCCAATGCCGTGACTTCGAAGCTTTTGTCGTTGATTCTTGCCGTGCCGACAGGACCTAGCCTCGTGACGGCTTTTCCGCGGTCTCCCACGCCGACAGACTCCTCCTCGGGTTTGTTGTCGATTACCGTATCAAGTTGCAGACGCTTCCACGTCTTCGCTCTCAATGCGTAGAAAAGCAGCACCGAAATCAATACGATATTGACCAATGTCGTGATGACTCCGGCGGCTGTGCCCAGGCAGGCAAATGCGTAATAAGACGATCCGCAGAGGGCCAGAAGCCCCAAGATTCCTGCGGCGCCGATGCCCGGGATAAGGAATATCTCAGCCAGGATAAGAATTATGCCTGCGATTACGAGTGTTATGACCAGTCCCATATTATCTTCAATTAATATCCATCCCACAAGATAAGCATTTTCCTGAAGAACCCGGTCAATGAAGAGCTATTTTATTTCCGACATGCCTGCAGATTCGATACGGACGTTCGTGATTCCTGATATTTTCAATGCCGAGATGACGGCATCCGCCTCTGCACGGCTGTCATAAGGGCCCAAGATGAAGGATATGACGCCGCCTTCCGTAGTACGCGCCATGTCGGCCTCCGTAACCACCTTGACACTAGCCATTTCCGTATCATTCAACGCCGCACCGTCCGCCGGGAAAATCCTCACCTGAAACAGCTCGTGTATCGTCTTTTCCAATGCTCTTGCCTTCTGTACGGTAATAGGCTTGCCGTCCAGGAACGCGACGATTATCGCGCTTCTGAAACCGACTCTCTTGACCTTGTTCAGATTCGCCAGGACATCCTTGTAGCTATGGAACAATCCGACGGAATAAATGCGTTTCCCGGTGCTGCCGATACGTTCAAATACAGGGCTTAATCCCTTGATTTGCTTTATAGTAGCCTTGTTGGACATCAGGAATATCTGTATCTGGTAAACCAGTCCGCCCGGCAATGTGTTGTCCTCTGCGAAACGCCCCTCTTCAAGTACCTGGAACGTGTAGTCGAACGACGGCTTCGGCTTCTGCATCTCCAGATGAAGCGGCGCACCCATGTTCATCTTCGCGAAAGTGTAGCCCGCCGACCCGCCGACAATCTCCCTGTCAGCTTCATGCTGAAGTTTTTCAGGGTCAATGACGACGCCGCTCTGGAGGAATTCCAATTCGATTTTCTGCAATTCCCTGCTGGCTACCGCCAATGAATCCTTCAGTTTCGGGATCAATGCCTCTTTACTCAGAATAGAGGCGGCGAGTTTGCTCCTTTCCTGTCCGGAAACCTCTGTAAGCCAGCTGCGGTCCTTGTCCAGATCCGTGCTGTGCTTATATATGGAATCACGTAAAGACCTTACCTGTAACAACTTGTCGGAATATCTCCGCATGTCGGCATTGTCCTGCATATCATCAGCCGCCGCAGGGCTGCTTCCAACCCTTTCAGGGTCGTCTGCCGGTTCCAAACGACATAATTTTTCCAATTCCTCCGGACTGTCAATGGCCTTCCTCACCGGCATGCTGTCGAATTCCAGCACATAGATATCCACACTGTCCGCCTGGCAGGCGCGGTTGGACGCGAACATTGAATATTTCCCGTCAGCGGTATTGATGAACAGAAAATCATCGTATGGAGAAGAATAAGGGAAGCCCATGTTGACAGGCATGCCCCAATCTTTCAGGTTTTCATCCCAATCCGAGACATAAAGGTCGTATCCGCCCATGCCATAGAGACCTCTGGATGCGAAGAACAATTGTTTTCCATCCGGCGAGAGCATAGGGTAAATTTCGTCTGAAGAAGAGGTTACCTGCTCATTGATAAGCTCCGGAACGGACCACAGAGAGTCTTGATGCTCAGTGCGATAGATGTTGCGGATGCCCTCCTGGTCCTTCGCCGACCAATATATTTGTTCAGAGCCTTCCGGGACATATGTCGCTCTCACGAAACGGTCATGCGCCGAAGAATCCAGCTGGTTCGGGATTGCCCGCCAGCTCTTGTCCGGGAGAGGGAAGTACAGGAAAAAATCTTTCAGCGAGAAACGTTTCCTAGCTACGGCGACAGGGTTGCTGCAAAATCCCTTCATGCTGTTGCCGTTCTGCGCCTGTACCATCGCCTCGTCGATGAGGATTGACGTGAGAGAATCGGCATCAGCCTTCGCGCTCTCGAAGGCTCCGGTAGCCTCCGCGAACTTGTAACTACGTATCAATGAATCAGTAACGACCTTCAGGCGTTGCATGTCCACGCTTCTGCGGTTCACATGCAATGTGTCCGTCACGTCCTGCCCCTGCATGGTGAATGCAGCGGAAACGACGGCAAATATTGAAAATATAATCTTCACTCTTTTCATAACATGGACTGCAAAAATAAGAAATTACTTGCAGAAAGTTTCTTAGTACGAAAAAATTAGATAAATTTGCACTCTATTGCCACTATTGGAAATTAATATAAATTTAAAATATTCAAACAAATGCAAAGCAAAGGTGCAATCAAACTAGTAGCGGTTCTGCTCGCTCTCGCCTGCGTCTGGCAGTTGTCTTTCACTCTTGTAACAAGTATTCAGGAGAACAAGGCAGCGAAATACGCCCAGAATGCTGTCGAAGTGTACAAGCAGTCAGCAGAATTTGCTGAAATCCCTGAAGTGGATAAAGCCTATGTGCTCGATTCTATCGCCAAAAAAGAGAATCGTTGGTACATTGACTCGATTTCAAGCGAGAAAGTCTACTTCAGATATACTTACAAAGATGTAAAGTCTAAGGAGATCAACCTCGGTCTCGACTTGAAGGGCGGTATGAACGTCATGCTTCAGGTCCAGCTCGAAGACCTCGTAAAGGCTCTCGCAGGAGAGAACAGAACTCCTGAGTTCGAGAAGGCAATCAGCCTCGCCAAAGAGCGCAGCGTGAAATCACCGGATGATTTCATCACATTGTTCGCCCAGGCATGGAAAGAGGTTTCCAACGGCCAGAGACTTGCACAGGTGTTCGGTACATACGACCTCGCCAAACTCATCAACCCGCAGTCTACCGACGAGGAGGTTCTTTCTGTCATCAGAGAGAATGCTGAGAGCGCTGTCGCCAACTCATTCAATGTCCTCCGTAACCGTATCGACCGTTTCGGTGTTACACAGCCTTCTATTCAGAGACTTGGTAACAGCGGACGTATTCTCGTCGAGCTTCCTGGCGTAAAGGAACCTGAGCGTGTCAGAAATCTCCTGCAGGGAACTGCTTCCCTTGAGTTCTGGACCACTTACGATTATTCAGAAATCGCGCAGGACCTCCAGAATGCTGATGCTATTCTCGCCCAGACTCTTGAAACATCTGAGGAAGACTCTACAGCAGTGGCAGAGACAGTGGAATCCGCTTCTGATTCATTGCTTAACAGCGAAATCGGCAAGTCAGCTGCTGCTGATGCCAAGGCTCAGGCTGCGTTCAAGAAAGCTCATCCTCTCTTCGCAGTGCTCCACCCTACGAACTATGGTAGAGGTGCTTGCATGGGTTATGCACTTGGCAGCGATACAGCGACTGTATCCAAACTCCTTAAAGCTCCGGAGTTGAGCGGTGTTCTCCCTGCAGAACTCAAACCTATCTGGACCGTCAAGCCTTCAAGCTACATCCAGGGCGGCAATTATTTCGAGTTGGTTGCCATCAAGGCTGCTACCAGAGACGGCAAGGCTCCTCTCGACGGTTCAGCAGTTACCGATGCCCGCGTATCTTACAGCGGACAGGGCATGAACAAGGGTAACCCTTCAGTTTCCATGACAATGAACGCCGAGGGTGCTTCCATCTGGGCCCGTCTTACCAAGGACAATATCGGCAAGCAGATTGCAATCGTACTCGATGACCGTGTATATTCATATCCTAACGTCAATTCGGAGATTACAGGCGGAAATTCAGAGATTACCGGAGGTTTCGATGTGGAAGAGGCTACTGACCTTGCCAACGTCCTGAATTCAGGTAAACTCCCTGCACCTGCCAAGATCATCCAGGAGCAGGTCGTAGGTCCTACACTCGGTTCAGAGTCCATCAATGCCGGTCTCATATCATTCGTCATCGCCTTCCTCCTGGTGCTCGCATACATGATATTCTTCTACAGCGGCGCCGGATTCGTGGCTGATATCGCACTTCTGTGCAACGTCCTTCTCCTCTTCGGTACTCTCGTATCATTCGGAGCTGTGCTGACATTGCCAGGTATTGCCGGTCTCGTCCTCACAATGGGTATGGCGGTCGATGCCAATGTGATTATCTATGAGCGTGTGAAAGAGGAACTTGCTGCCGGCAAGGGTCTGTCAAAGGCTATCGCTGACGGTTATTCCAATGCTTACTCTGCAATTATCGACGGTCAGGTTACCACACTCCTTACAGGTATCGTGCTGTTCATCTTCGGTTCAGGTCCTGTACAGGGCTTCGCTACCACCCTCATCATCGGTATCATCACATCCGTTCTTACCTCCATCTTCATCACCAGAATCATCTTCGATGACAGAGTTTCCAAGGGCAAGAGCGTATCATTCGAGAATAATCTTACAAAGGACTTCCTCAAGCATACCAAGTTCAACTTCCTTGACAAGAAGAAATATTCTTATATGTTCTCCGGAGCGCTCATCGTAATCGCGATTGCATCCATCTGCATCAAGGGCTTCACCTATGGTGTTGACTTTACAGGTGGTCGTACATACGTCGTAAGATTCGACAAGCCGGTTACTGCCGAGTCAGTCCGTGAGGCTGCCGAGAAAGAATTCGGTGAGTCTGTGGAGGTTAAGCAGTTCGGTGGTGAGAGCCAGATGAAGATTACTACCAAGTACAAGGTTGAGAATGAGTCAAGCGAGGTGGATTCAGAGGTAGAGGCTAAACTTTACGAGGCCATGAAGGGCTTCTTCGCAGAGAAAGACATTACCCTCGACGAGTTCACGTCTACTCTCGACAACCCTAACGGTATCATTTCTTCCGACAAGGTAGGTCCTACCATCGCAAACGATATCAAGAGATCAGCTGTATTCGCAGTCCTTATTGCATTGTTCGTAATCTTCGCTTATATCGCAGTACGATTCAATGGCTGGACATGGGGTCTCGGCGGTGTGGTTTCACTCGCACACACGGCTATCATCGTCATCGGTTTCTTCTCCCTGTTCTCCGGAATCCTTCCGTTCAACCTGGACGTTGACCAGACGTTTATCGCCGCTATCCTGACCATCATCGGATACGCCATCAACGATAACGTGGTTATCTTCGACCGAATCCGTGAGTACAAGACAATGCATCCTAAGGCCGACTTCAAGACCAATGCAAACCTTGCGCTCAACAGCACCCTCACCAGAACCATCAACACATCCGTGTCTACTCTCGTGACAATGCTTGCAATCGCAATTTTCGGTGGCGAGTCTATCCGCGGTCTTTCAGTTGCCTTGATTCTCGGTATCTGCTTCGGTACTTACGCTTCAATCTTCATCGGTACTCCTGTAATGTTTGATGCTTACATGTGGAACGAGAAGAGAAAAGAAGCCAAGAAAGCCGCAACAAAGAAATAAACCTGGCGCTCTGACGCCTTAGAATATGTCAAGCCCCGACGGAGAACATCCGCCGGGGCTTTTCGCATATATGGCATACTGAACAGGATAAAACCTCAAATAAGCCCATGTTCTGGTGAATATGGAGCATAGTCCCACCCTGCTGGTTATCCGTCGTTCCTGGCGGGTAATTTCAACGCCAGGGCCGATCATCCGAGCCATCAGATATGGCGAGAGCATTGGTCTGATGCTGCAGAGGTCGGTGCGGAACACCGTGGACATAAAGAAACTCCCCGGAATCCATGTCGGATTTCGGGGAGTGATATTTTATGACAAGCCGGGTTTAACCGGCATTGACATTATTATCTGTACTGAGCGAACTCGATGTCTTTCTCGGCGCGAGCCTTGAGAGCTGAATCCTTGCTAGCCTTCTCGATATATGTCTTCACGTCAGCAGCTTTGCCCTGGCGAGCAGCGATGATGGCGCGGAGGTAGTTAGCCTTAGGGCACTGGCACTTGAGAGCGGCAGCAGCCTCAGCTGGCTTGTCGATAAGAACGTATGCGAGAGCCTCGTTGAAAGAGTTGGTGCCCTTGAGAGCGGCAGCAGCCTTCTCATAGTTGCCGTTCAGGATGTCGATGACAGCCTGGTTCTCTTTTGCACCTGCAGCAGCGAATGACTTCTGAGCAGCAGCGAGGTCACCCTTACGGAGAGCGATAACGCCCTTAGCGTTCTCGAGTTCAGCATCCTTGGTCTGAACCTTGCCGAATGCGTTCTCTGCAGCCTTGAGGTCGTTCTCGTTCAAGTAAAGAACGCCAAGGTTGAACTGTGCACGGTCGCTGTTGAACTTCTCAACAGCCTTCTTGTAGAGAGCCTCTTTTGTCTTAGCCTCTTTAACGAGTGTAGCTGAACGGAGGAGAGCCTCTTCGTCAAGAACGTCCATGTTCTCGTCAACGAATTTGAGGAGCTCTTCCTTGGTGTAGTTCTGATATTCTACGTTAGCGATGAATCTTGCACGACGGAGTTCAGGAAGAACCTCTTTCTTGAGGGTTGTGTAAACCTCAGACATGTTCTTGATCTCGCTCTCACGAACAGCAGGATCGCTGTACATGGAAAGAACGCGGATGATAAGATCCTTATCCTCGATGTTTGACTCGGAAACGAGTTCCTGGAAGCCTTCCCAGTCCTGACCTACGCTCTTAACCTCAGGGTCGGTAACTTCTTTACCCTTAACGACCTTGCTCCAAGCCTTGTCAGCGCTCTTTGAACGCTTGTCAGAGAGTTTGGCGTTAAGCTCCTGTCCGCCGTCCGGAGATGCATAAGCTACGACTTCAGTACCCTTGAGGGTCTTTCTTTCGTTGTTCTTGATCTCATCGAGAGCAGCCTGGAAGTCCTTGATAGAAGCTGATTTGAGCTCCTTGCTGCGAACGTCTGCAGAGTTGATGGTGTAAAGAATCTGGCCTTCAGCTGACTGAGGGATAACCTCCTGATAGTTGTCAGCCTTGTAAGCTACCTTGCCGAGACCCTCACCATAACCTACGAGCATGTAAGTGGTGTTTGCGCCGTCAGCAACCTTCTTGATAGGGAGGTCGATAGACTTCTTCTTGTATTTTACGACACCGCGAAGCTCGAGGTGAGACTGCTCCATACCCTTAACATATTCGAAGTGAACCTTCTCTGTTACGGTCTGGCCGTCAGAAGATACTACGGTGTAGTTATCCTTAACTTTCTCGCCCTGATACATGAATGGAGCCATTGTAGCTTCACCACCCTCATAAACGAGCACTGGAGTAACTTCGAGGATTGCCTTCGGGTGGAAGTAATCAGCAGGATAAGTTACAGATACGGTAGCATCGATTTTACCGGCTACAACTTCAAGCGGTGACGGATCGCAGGTAACGGTAACGCTCTCTGCCATCTCTGCCATCTTCTCAGGAGAAGCACAAGCGACAGCTGCAAGTCCGAGGACTGCTACTGCCAATGATTTGATTTCCTTTCTCATGACTGAAATAAAAATAAATTTATAATAACTGAATTGTACTTTTACCAAATTCCGCACCAAGTTACTAATAATTTTGCAATTTTAGGCAATGTGGCTTCATATTTTCAGTGTATTTTGTAACTTTGTCTGACTATGGACACACAGGATTTACAGAAACTTAAGAATAAATACGACATTGTCGGCAATGATCCTTCGCTCAACCGCGCATTGGAAATGGCCGTGGCAGTGGCTCCGACAGACCTTACCGTGCTGGTTACGGGCGAAAGCGGTGTCGGCAAGGACAATATTCCTAAGATCATTCATCAGTTCAGTCGCCGTAAGAATGCCAAATACTTTGCGGTGAACTGTGGTGCTATCCCTGAGGGAACCATTGATTCTGAATTGTTTGGACATGAAAAGGGCTCGTTTACCGGAGCGATTGAGGCCCGGAAAGGATATTTCGAGGAAGCTGACGGGGGAACATTGTTCCTGGACGAGGTCGGCGAATTGCCGCTTCCGTCACAGGCGAAACTTCTCCGCGTGCTCCAGTCCGGCGAATACATACGCGTCGGCTCGTCCAAGGTGAGCAAGACCGATGTGAGGGTCATTGCGGCGACCAATGTCGACCTTCTCTACGCCGTTTCCAAGGGCAAATTCCGTGAAGACCTATATTATAGGTTGAACGCCATCCAGATCAAGATGCCGTCGCTTCGTGAACGGAAAGAGGATATCTATCTGTTGTTCAGGAAGTTCACTTCGGATTTCTCCGAGAAATACGGCATGAGCAAGGTGTCATTGACCAGAGACGCGATAGAATTGCTTACGCGCTACCGCTGGCCTGGCAACATCCGCCAGCTGAAGAACATTGCCGAGACGGTGTCCGCATTGGAGGGGCAACGCCTTACGCCGGTGTCCGGACGCTGCGAGGTCGATGCCGCGACGCTGTCGACCTATCTTCCGAAGGATGATGTCAATGCTTTGCCTGTCAAGTATCATGACAGTTCGTCAGATATCTCGCAGGAAGAAAAGCAGGAGATTTACAAGGCCCTTTACAGTCTCAATGCCGAGGTGACCAAATTGAAGCAGATCATTGCCTCCGGCGGTATCAGACCGTCTGCGGCGGATGTGACGCAGCCCAAGCCTCTGGCAATGCCGGCGGACACAGGTTCCCGTGACGGCTATATTTCCAGACCGGAACCGGATTGGACTGACAATGAGCGTGATATCGATGAACAGTCGACATTGCCGAGGCATGATGAAATCCATGCTGTGGAGCCCGGACATGGCGATGAGAATTTTTCCATATCGCAGTCGAATCAGGACCTGATAAGGAAAGCATTGGAGAAACATAACGGAAACCGAAAGAAAGCAGCGGAGGAGCTGGGGATTTCCGAAAGGACATTGTACAGGAAACTTCCTCCGGAATTCCGCAATTTGAAGAAGGCGGACGAATAGTATTGATATGAAATCATTTGGAAAAATATTTTCGGCGGCAGGTGTCGCATTGGCTATCATGACGGCGGCGCTGATCGTGCGTTCCTGCGGGATATATTCGTTCTCCGGAACTTCCATTCAGCCCGATATCAAGACCGTCACTATCAATTACTTCGAGTATAAGGCATTGAAAGTGAACCCGACATTGAGCAACAGCATGACGGAGTCATTGAAAGATAAATTCCGGAAGATGACGAGGCTGGAGCAGGTGGACATGGACGGCGATTTGGAGATTACCGGCTCGATTACCGGCTATGACGTGCGCGCAATGGCGGTGACGGCGAACGAGGTGGCGGCGCAGAACAGGCTCACGGTCACGGTCAAGATTGACTTTACCAACAGGAAATATCCTGAGGATGATTTTCAGGGCAAGTCTTTTTCTGCGTATGCGGATTATGACTCGACCCAGTCCCTGGATGCGGTGGAAGGCACATTGTGCGACGAGATCATTGAGAAGATTTGTGAGGATGTGTTCAATGCGACTGTGGCGAACTGGTAGAATATGGAGCAGAAAGCGATAAATCTTAAAACATTGACAATGGATGAGTTGGCCGGTGTGGTGAACCTTTATCCATGGTATGGCGCGGCAAGAAAGGAACTCTGCCGCAGGATGGCCGGTGTCGGCGGCGAGTCGTGGGGAGTGTCCCAGTTCTCCGATCAGGCAATGTATGTGGGGGACCGAGGGTCAATAGCCGAGATTATGCACAAAGGCGATGGAGCGGATTATTCCGACAAAGGGTTGGAGGCGCTGCTGAGTTCATATATAGAGGAAAAGAAAAAGGAGGATGCTCCGGTCTATGAGCGTAAAGTCCACGTTGTCGGCGGAGATTTCTTCTCCCAGTCGGAGTACGAGAAGGTCAAGAAAGTCGAGGACAATGTTTTTGCCCGTTTCCAGCCGAAGACGCGTCCGCGTCCGGAAGAGCATGGAGATGTGTCAGGACTGGATTTCTGCACGGAAACATTGGCGCAAATTTACGCTGAACAAGGGTATTTTGAACAGGCAAAGCGCATTTACGGCAAACTAATTTTGGCATTCCCGGAAAAAAGTGCTTACTTTGCATCCCTTATTGGAAAATTGGATAATTTGATAAATAATCAGACGTTATGAACGTAATATTTACTATTCTTGTAGTTCTCGTTGTTATTGCCAGCATACTGCTTACAATCGTAGTATTGCTTCAGAATGGCAAAGGTGACAGCATGGCCAGCAACTTCGTTGCAGGAAACCAGACTTTCGGTGTAAGGCAGACAGCCAATATGCTTGAGAAAGTTACTTGGGGTCTTGTTGCATTCATCGTAATCGTTTCTGTGATTTCCTCATTTACTATGGGCTCACAGGGCACACAGGTGGATATTACCAATAAGCTCGGAAACGAGACTACAGAGCAGCCTGCATTCCCTACACCTGCACCTGCACAGCAGAGCGCACCTGCAACTGAAGCTCCAGCAGCTCCAGCAGAGTAGTTTGCGACAAACACCGGAACTGACAAATTGTCAGTAATTTCCGGGAAGGAATATATTTTGGACTATAGCCGTTTGTTCTTTGGAGCAGACGGCTATATCCCGTTAGGATAAGTCTCAGTATCAGCAGGAAGACCTGAATGATAAGCTCCAGGGAACAAAAAGGAGTTTATTATTATGGAAAATTACAACATGCAGAACAATGCCGGCGGCGGGAAGCTTGAGACATTGAACAAGTTCGCGGTGAACTTGAACGAAAGAGCTGCAGCGGGGAAACTTGACCCTGTCATCGGCAGGGATGAGGAGATCCGTCGAGTGTTGCAGATATTGAGCCGTAGGACCAAGAACAACCCTATTCTCGTAGGTGAACCGGGTGTGGGTAAAACCGCTATCGCCGAAGGTCTTGCGCAGAAAATCGTTGATGGGGCTGTCCCTGAAAACTTGAAAGATAAAATCGTCTATTCGCTTGATATGGGTGCACTTATAGCAGGTGCCAAGTATCAGGGTGAGTTCGAGGAGAGGCTGAAGGGCGTCGTAAAGGACGTTGTGGACAGCCAGGGACAGATTATCCTGTTCATAGATGAGATTCATACGTTGGTCGGTGCCGGAAGGGCTTCCGGTGCAATGGATGCGTCCAATATTCTTAAACCGGCATTGGCCAGGGGCGAGCTGAGGACGATCGGTTCCACAACATTGGACGAATATCAGAAATATTTCGAGGCCGACAAGGCATTGGAAAGACGTTTCCAGATGGTCATGGTGGATGAGCCTACGCCGGCGGAGTCCATCGCCATCTTGAGGGGCCTGAAGGAGAGATATGAGAACCATCACAGGGTACGTATCGAGGATGATGCGTTGATCGCTGCGGTGAACCTGTCTCATAGGTACATCACGAGCCGTTTCCTTCCGGATAAGGCCATAGACCTTGTGGATGAGGCCGCTTCCAAGCTTCGTCTGGAGATGAATTCCGTACCGGAGCCGATAGATGAGCTCAACAGCCAGATTCGTCAGCTCGAAATCGAGAAGGAAGCCATCAAGAGGGAAGGCGTTTCATTGAAACTTGACAAGATCAATGACCAGTTGAAGGAACTTAACGCGAAACGTGACGTTCTGATGAAGAAGTGGGATGAGGAGAAAGGTATTCTTTCCGGCATCCAGACAGCCCGCCAGCAGATGGAGGACTACAAGATTCAGGCGCAGTCCGCAGAGAGGGCCGGTGATTATGGAAAGGTAGCGGAACTCCGTTACGGCAAGATGGCTGAAGCCCAGAAGAAGATAGATGAACTTACCGCCAGACAGGCTGCTGTGAAGGATCCTATCATCACAGAGTCCGTTACGCCGGAAGATATCGCTGATGTGGTGTCCAGATGGACCGGAATACCGGTGAACAGGATGCTGGAAAGCGAGAAGGAGAAATTGCTCCGTATGGAGGACGAACTTCATAAGAGAGTCGTCGGTCAGGAGCAGGCCATACATGCCGTAGCTGATGCCGTCCGCAGAAGCCGTGCTGGCCTTTCCAATGAGAAGAGACCTATCGGTTCATTCTTGTTCATGGGTACGACCGGTGTCGGCAAGACCGAGCTTGCCAAGGCGCTCGCGGAGTTCCTGTTCAATGATGAGAACATGATTACCCGTATTGATATGAGTGAGTATCAGGAACGTCACACTGTGAGCCGTCTTATCGGTGCTCCTCCGGGATATGTAGGATATGATGAAGGTGGCCAGCTCACCGAGGCTGTAAGGCGTAAACCTTATTCCGTAGTGCTGCTTGATGAAATCGAGAAGGCCCATCCTGATGTGTTCAACATCTTGCTTCAGGTGCTTGATGACGGCCGTCTGACAGACAATAAGGGTCGTACCGTGGACTTCAAGAATACCATCATCATCATGACTTCCAATGTCGGTTCGGATATTATCCAGAACTACATGGAGAAGCTTCCTGAGGTCGGGAAGAAAGGGGAGGCTCCTGCCGAGGCTGCCGCAGCCATCGCCAAGAGGAACCAGATGCTGGGCGAATGCAAGGGCAAGATACTTGATCTTCTCAGACAGACGATCAGACCTGAATTCCTGAACCGTATCGATGAGATAATAATGTTCGAGCCTCTGACCAAGAACGATATACGTGATATCCTTCATATCCAGATGAAACAGCTTCAGAGCAAGCTGTCCGAGGATGGTGTGGAAATCAGTTTCACTCCGGCGTTCGAGGATTACATGACCGATATGGGTTACGATCCGGCATTCGGTGCGCGTCCTATCAAGAGGGTCATGCAGCGTGAGCTTGTGAACCAGCTTGCCAAGGCAATTCTTGACGGTACCGTGCACAGGGATTCTGTAATCGAGGCCGATGTTGCCGGCGGTGAGATAGTTCTGAAGAACAAATAGCGGGACGCGGCCACGGGTGATTTTGTAACTCGTTGATAAACAGATATCATTTTAGAGAGGGCGTGGAAACGCAGCCAAAAAAAGGCTACGTTTCCACGCCCTTTTTTGTAACCCATTGTGAATCAACACTGTTTTAGGCCATGGCGTGGCCGCGTCCCGCTAACGGTCTTGGGAGGGGGGTAACCCTGGAGACGCTTGCCGCGTTGCTGGGGACAGTGATTCGTTGCTGGCGTGAGTGAAAAGGCCTGTTTTACGCACGACATAGATCAATTTTGACGCGACGTGCGTGGAAAACGTTTTAGTGCGCACGGGGTGTGCCAATGATGTCGGCATAAACAAAAAAGCCGTTCGAAATTCGAGCGGCTTTTTTTCTGAGAGCGGAAAACGAGACTTGAACTCGCGACCCCAACCTTGGCAAGGTTGTGCTCTACCAACTGAGCTATTTCCGCATTTTGTAATCCCTATTGGTGTTTCGGGATTGCAAAGATAGGTATAATTTCTGACTCTGCAAATTTTTTCGAACCTTTTTGCAATTATTTTCGAAAAAACATTGTCAAAAGCATGTCTAAACCTCTACGCAGGAGCTGAATTCGCGGAGGAAACGCATGTCATTCTCGAAATAATGACGAAGATCGTTCACCTGCCACTTGAGCATTGCGATACGCTCGATACCCATACCGAACGCGAAACCTGAGTATTTCTTGCTGTCGATTCCGGACGCTTCGAGGACGTTAGGGTCCACCATGCCGCAGCCGAGAATTTCCAGCCAGCCTGTACCCTTGCAAATGTTGCAGCCTTTTCCGTGACAGATGTTGCAACTTACGTCCACCTCAGCGGAAGGCTCCGTGAACGGGAAGTAAGAAGGACGCATACGGATCTGTGTATCAGGACCGAACATCTCGCGGGCAAACAGGAGAATGGCCTGCTTGAGGTCGGCAAATGTCACATTCTCATCAATGTAGAGACCTTCGACCTGATGGAAAATGCAATGCGCACGTGCCGAGATGGCCTCATTTCTGAACACACGGCCAGGGCAGATCACACGGATAGGAAGTTTGCTCCTCTCCATTGTCCTTACCTGCACGCTGGAAGTGTGGGTACGAAGAAGAAGCGGATTCGGATGACCTGTCGACACGAAGAAAGTGTCCTGCATGTCTCTCGCAGGGTGGTTCGGGGGAAAGTTCAATGCCTCGAAAACGTGGTAATCATCCTCGATTTCAGGACCTTCCGCCACATCGTAGCCGAATTTGCGGAAAATATTGACAATCTGCTGGCGGGCGATGGAAACCGGATGTCTGGAACCCAGAGGAATCGGGTCGCCTGGCATTGTCGCATCGAAAGAATCAGAAGAAGCGGCACCGGAAGCGGCAGCCTGCGCCTTCAATTCTTCAATCTTCGCCGTAGCCTCTTTCTTGAGGACATTAAGTTTCTGACCGAATTCCTTCTTCAGTTCAGGAGCCACTGTCCTGAATTCCTCGAAAAGCTTGGTTATCTCACCTTTCTTTCCGAGAAGACGCACTCTCGCATCCTCTATATCTTTCTCTGTCTTGCACTTGAGTTCCTTGATCTCGGCAAGAATCTGCTCTATTTCCTCTTTCATAATCTAATGCTCCGTAAATATACCTGCCCGATTTCCGGATGACAATTCCGGACTTCGCGGGACAGGACAATATGCAAAGTTAAATAAATTCCATGGAAAAGTATCACTTTTTCTTCTGCTGTGCCGCTGTCGCCTGCTCAATTTTCGCCTTGCGCTTTTCTCTGGCTTTCTGCTGCTTGCCGGCACCCGACTTCAGATATGCAGCCCATTGACTGTCAGTGAATATCTTCCTGTAGGTATTGTCTATCTGGTCCATCCATTTGTCACGGATAAACATGTATAAATCATAGTTGTCCACACGGGACTTCTGCATTTTCTCCATCTCCGCCTGAAGCGCGGCGAAATCGTTCTGGAGAGTGGAATCCACGCGGAATATCTGCCAGTCCTCCAGTTTCAGAAGATCTCCGAGGCGATCCGCTTCCTTGGCTGCCATCTCCTCCGGGGTAGGCGTTTTCTGATCCTGCTCCTGCGCGAAAGCATTGACACAAAGAAAAACGGAAAGAACTGCAAACAAAACTTTCTTCATAGCTATATAATATTTATTTCCCTATATTTGTATTTGTCCAGGGAGTATCCGGACAAAATTACGTAATTAATATAATAGAACAAAATATGAAGATAAAAGCAATCCTGGGAGCGCTGGCGGCAACAGCCGTCTTCGGCTCATTCGCCGCCGACAGTGCCAAGGCATGTACCAATGTCATTGTAACCAAAGGAGCCAGCGCGGATGGCTCATGTATGATTTCCTACGCCGCCGACTCGCATTGGCTTTACGGAGAATTGTATTTCAAGCCGCAGGCTGATTGGAAAAGAGGGGATAAGCTTCGCGTATCTGATTGGGATACAGGACAATACCTCGGGCTCATTGATCAGGTCGAGCATACTTATAAGACTGTCGGAAACATGAATGAGCATCAGCTCATCATTGCGGAAACGACTTTTGGCGGCAGGCATGGATTGAATGATCCGAATGGCATAATGGACTATGGCTCACTCATTTACATTGCCCTTCAGAGAGCAAGGACCGCCAGGGAAGCCATTAAGGTGATGACCGGATTGACAGACAAATACGGCTATTTCTCCGAGGGTGAATCATTCTCCATCGCGGACAAGAACGAGGCGTGGATAATGGAAATGGTCGGCAAGGGAACATCCGAGAAAGGCGCCGTGTGGGTGGCTGTGCGCATTCCTGACGGCTATATCAGCTGCCACGCGAACCAGTCCCGCATCACGACTTTCCCTCTCAATGACCCTGAAAATTGCATCTATGCTCCGGATGTCATCGACTTTGCCAGAAAGCAAGGCTGGTATAGCGGACCGGACAGCGAGTTCAGCTTCCGTGACGCGTATTGCCCTGCCGATTTCGGCGCGTTGAGAGGATGTGAGGCCAGAGTCTGGAGCGCATTCAACATTCTCAGCAACGGATGGTTCACATTCGATGACGGCAACGGCAATATGATCACGAAGGATGCCTACGCATACGTGGATTACGCCATGGGACATAACCCCGAGAACCGTATGCCGCTGTGGATCAAACCTGCCAAGAAGGTGACTGTCAAGAATGTAGCCGATGTCATGCGCGACCATTACGAAGGTACGCCAATGGATATGACCACCGATATCGGAGCCGGTGGCAATGCCCTTCCATATCGTTGGAGGCCAATGGATTTCGAGTACAATGGCAAGACATATACCAATGAGCGTGCTATCGCTACCCAGCAGACCGGTTTCTGGTTCGTGGGACAGTCCAGAGGCGATTTTCCTGATGTCATCGGCGGACTCATCTGGTTCGGTACCGATGATGCGGCGACTTCGTATCTCACCCCGATTTACACCAATACCAACAGGGTCCCTGAATGCTTCCGTGAGGGCAACGGCGACTTGCTGACTTATTCGAACACGTCTTCTTTCTGGATTAACAACAGGATTACAAATGCTTGCTACAGAATGTATAACATCATGGCTCCATACGTGCGTGAACGCATTGACGCATTCGAAAACGAGCAGATGGTGAAGGTCCGTGAGAATGACAACAAGGCGCTTGACTTGTTCAAGCAGGCCATGGACGGTGCCGAGAAGAAAGGCAAGAAGGCATCGGTTGCATACGACGTGATGTCAGATACCGGTTCTTCTTTCTCAGCGGTCAAGTCTCTTCTCACGAAGTATTCCGTGGACACCGCCCAGAAGATGTTCAAGTCATGGCAGGAGCTGGAAATCACCATGACCGTGAAATTTATCGACGGCAATGTGAAGGCGCAGAACCCTGACGGCTCGTTCAAGCACACGGAATTTTCAGCCGGCTGTCCTGACGGCCTGACCCAGCCTGGTTACACCGACACCTGGAAAGAGGCCGTGGTCCACTTCCGTGGCGATGTCATCGAAGAAAAACAAGTGGAGACCAAGTAGGTGACCTATTTGAATGCGGCTACGTCTGCTGAACATGTAGGAATGATTTCGAGCTTGTCGTCGTAGAGTTCCGCTACACCTTTCACGTTGCCGGTCTTGTTGGCAGAGAAGGTTTCCTTTCCGAATTTGGCTGCGGAAACGGCGTACACGGTGACGGTCGTGCCGTTCTTGCCTACGAAACTGTGTCCTCCCTTATAATTGCTGTTGTACCATGTGCTGCTGTAGTCCGGAGAAGTCACGTCTTTCACGCAGACATATTGACCGATATAGTCAGATATCTGATTGTCAGCAATTTCAGGAACTTTGATGCTTACCTTCTCTTCAGTAGGATAAATGGTGAAATTTGAGATGGCAGGAAGGTTCTTTGCAACTGTATACTTGGCAGATTTCAGGCTGACAATGACCTTTGTTCCTACTGGAAGAGATGTTTCAGTGTGAGTCTCTCCCTTCAGGATAATGCCTGAATGTGCTGCACCTGTGTTGTCCACAAGAGCAATGACGCCCTTCAAGTTGCCACCTTCATTGTTTGCAGCCACATAACCCTTGACAGCGACAATTGACGTTATTTCTGAACCGGGAGCGAGACCTTTTAGTTTCTTGTTCAATTCAGTTACGGTAATGGCATCTTTCTCCTCAGGCTTCTCCTCTTTTTCCAGTGGTTCGAGGCTTGTCACCATCGTGGAAATATATTTTACATTGTCGCTTTCGGTCTTGCCGAGAGTATATCCTTTCACAATGATTTTTTTGCCCTCGTATTTGGTGATTTTGAAGCTTTCGTCGACGTAGGACAATGTAAACTTAACATCAGTGCCCTCGATTTCCACATTGTTGTGCCATTGGAAAATATTGTCCCGATATGACTTCAGTGTGCCTGTGAAGGTGATAGATTTGATAGCAGGAGCATTGTTCACATAAGCATTGGCCTGAGCCGCCTTGAACTCCTCTGCTGCAGGCTCCTTGATAGTCGTGCTTCCGGTCACATTGACCTCGGAGATTCCGTCGAACTGCTTCATTCCGCCGTATTCGGTGGTAGGGCCTTCAATGGTCACGGTCTTGCCGGCCTTCAGAGTGTGGCCTTTCTTGAACACCAGAATTGCTCCGGTATTGTCCTGGACAAGGAATCCTTTGGTATGGGTGGCGATTACCGTGCCCTCGATTTTGTACATGTTGTCCACCGTCTTGGTGATGACATCGGAAATCTTGGATACAGGAACCACGACAACTTTGCCGAATTCCACTGCCTGGCCGCCGTTGCCCTCTGTGAGTAGCACGTCATCAAGTCTGTTTGTACTGAAATTCTTGGAAGAAAATCTGATGTACAATGTCTTGGTGCCGGCAGGAAGCGTGAAGTCCGCTGTCGCACGGCGCCATTTTCCGTCAGGAGTATTCTCTACTCCGCCGAAATCGTAGTCCAATGCCGGTGACCAGGTCTTGCCGTCCTCGGACAGCTGTACCAGGAACGCGCATCTGAGGAAGGTATTGGTGCTTCCCTGGGAGTAATATTGCGCGCCGAAAGTGAGTCTCAATTTCTCGGAAGGAACTGCTATCTTGCAGATTGTGAAATGGTTAGGCTTGGCTTCTGAACCGCAGAAAAGAAGATTGTTCTTACCGGTTCCTTCGTAGCATGAAAGCGAGCCCTTGGATTCCTGATTTGAACGTACGGACATTTCCTGATAGTCGTATTCCACGTTTGCGGCTCCGGAACCCTTTCCGTTCATCCATCCGTCGAATTGCTCAAGTGCAGGCCAGCCTTTCGCCGTCTGGTATTTGTCTTTATTCTGGACAACCTTTTCCTTGTCGAAACTGCTGTAGAAGATTGCGCCTTCCGGAACGTATTCCTGATACTCGCCATTGTCCTTTACATCTACCGGAATGATATACATGTATGTGTTATAGGAACCGGTAAGCCAGCCGGAAATGGTGACATTGTGGTTGTTGTATTTCTCCTTGAATTCGTCGGACATGTAGTCGATGCTGGCGATGTTGTCAGTTCCGTCGATTTCCACATTGACATAATTGCCTGAAACAGAGAGGACTCCTGAGAAGCTGACATATTTTATTTCAGGAGTGGTCTCCTTCATATATGCGTCAATGTCCTTTGCCGTGAACTGTGCCGGTTTCGGCTGTTTGAATTTGCCGTGCCAGGTCTTCACGAGCTTCACCCCTTTGGTGAACTGGCGGCATTTGTTGTACGTGGCCGTGGTACCGGATTCTACAGTAACCATGTCGCCGATGGTGAAATTGTGCTTCTCGCCGATAAATGCGTAGATGCTGCTGCCGTTTTCCTGAAGGAGAACGCCTTGTGTGTTGGCTGCCACGACGGTAACGCATTCGAGATTGGTGAATGTGACGCCGTCTTCTGCTTTCAGGACATCTGCAATCGTGAGTTCGTTAGTTTTTACGGGTTTGTCATCGTCGCTGGTGCAGGCGATAGCTGACACGCTCAATGCCATGATACCTATTGCCTTGAGTGTCTTTTTCCAGATTGAATAATTCATTTATATACTATAAAATTGGTGATTCAGGGGTTGCCTCAAATTTTTTCGGGTGCAAAAGTAGGTCTATTTTCGGAATCTGCCAAAAAATAAAGGGTCGGCTATAAAACCAACCCTTTACATGTAATTGCTGAAAGCGGAAGCGGCAGGATTCGAACCTGCGAACCGCTTTGACACGGTCAACTGTTTTCGAGGCAGCCTCCTTCAGCCACTCGGACACGCTTCCGAGGGCCAAATTTACGGCAAGTCCACGGATTTAACAAGTTTTTCTGCCAAATCTATAAATGCCAGGCCGTCAGGTCGCGATGACAGGGCTGCAGGTTCACCTGCATCACCGTTTTCGCGGATGCTCTGAACTATCGGAATCTGTCCGAGCAGGGGCACGCCGTACTTCTCAGCCATCTTCAGACCGCCGTCTTTACCGAAGATAAAGTATTTGTTTTCAGGCAGTTCTGCAGGTGTAAACCATGACATGTTTTCCACGATACCGAAGATCCGGCGGTTGATCTTCTTGTTGCGGAACATGTCTACGCCCTTCTCCACGTCAGCGAGAGCCACGTCCTGAGGTGTGGTCACGATAACGGCACCCTCCATCGGAATGTCCTGGACCAGGGAAATATGGATGTCGCCCGTTCCAGGAGGCATGTCTATGAGCAGATAGTCAAGATCTCCCCAGCGCACCTGCAGAATCATCTGTTTCAATGCATTGCAAGCCATCGGACCTCTCCAGATAAGCGCCTGGCCAGGCTCGGCGAAATAGCCGATGGACATCCATTTCACGCCATACTTTTCAATCGGCATGATGACCTCATGGTCGCCCTCGTTGACAGCCTCGGGAAGCGCGCCCTCCGTAGCCGTCATTTTCGGAACAGAAGGACCGTAGACATCTGCATCCGCCAATCCTACCTTATATCCGAGACGAGCCAATGCTACTGCAAGATTGACCGCTACGGTGGATTTGCCGACACCGCCTTTTCCGGATGCCACGCCGATGATGTGGCGGACATTGTTTACCTCATCCAGAGTGAGATTGAGTCCGGTCTGCTTTTTCGGAGCGCTTTCCTCCTTCACTATAGTCTTGATTTCCACGTCTTTGACTTCAGGGGCATGACGATAGATGGCCGCCCTCGCACTGCTCATGATATACTCCGCAAGCGGGTCACGATGCTTTGTGAAAGCGAGGGTTACCGTCACCTTGTCCCCTGAAATTTCCACCTTGTCTACCAAACCCAGCTCCACGATGTTGCGGTCTCCTTTTCCGGGATGCGTAACATCGAAGAGCATCTTCATTACCTCATTTTCCTTCATCACTTATTGTTATTTTTCAATATTCATTTCATTCAGCAGATATCCTGCGCCGCCGAACTTGTCGACCATGAACAACACATAATGTATGTCCACGCAGATACATCTCTGTAAATCAGGCTCGAACATCACGTCGCTCGACATTGATTCCCAGTTGCCGTCGAAAGCGAGACCGATAAGGCGGCCTTCCGCATCGAGCACAGGGCTTCCTGAATTACCGCCGGTAATGTCGCAGTTCGTCAGGAAACAGGTCGGAACCTTGCCCTCGGCATTGGCATACTGACCGAAATCATGAGCTTCGTAGAGAGCCTTGACCTTGGCAGGAACACGGAACTCGTAATTGTCCGGATCCTCTTTTTCCATCACGCCGGCGAGAGTGGTGTAGTATTTATATACGACGCCGTCAGCAGGAGAATACCCCTTCACGGTACCATAAGTCAGTCGCATAGTGGAGTTTGCATCCGGATAAGAAGGCTTGCCTTTCTCCCATTCGAGGAGACCTGCCGCAAATGCCTTGCTGCCGGCAGCGAGTTTCACATTGGCAGCTTTCATCGACTTGTAGAGAGGACTGTACTTCTCAATGATCGCATTGTAGAGGACCAATGCCGGTTCGTTCCTGAATTCCTTGAAAGACTTGATGTCAGAGTTCTGCATCTTCTCGTCCGAAGCGAAAATGCTGTGGTCGTAAAGGTCTGATACATAAGCGTCAATGTCCATTGTCGCGAAGTCATGACCCTCGATTTCCAGATAATCTGAAGGTCTGGCGTTGTCACGATAGAACTTCAGGAGTCCGGCCGTAAGTTTTCTCTCAAGCGGCTCGTAATAATCCTTGAAAGCGCCCTTCATCGCCTCCTTTGCAGCGACGAAAGCTGCAGCGGTATCTTCTGGATGAGCCCTGAATGTCAGCATGAGCGTCTGTGCGTAATCACCTATCAGATCGCACATTCCGATATTGAGCGGCGCCTCCAGAATCAGCCTGAATGCGAGCTCGTCAGCGGAAGTTTCGTCAATGACGGACTTGATATCTGTCAATGCCGAGCCATAAGCTGCTTTACGTTTCTTGTTGGCATTCACCCATTTCATGAAATCAGCCTCTTTCTGCTCCTCGCGGCCGATGATGTTCAGCTTTTCAAATGCCTTCTTCTCACCGATCCATTTTTTCCATCCGTTGGAAGAACCTGCATACTTGTTCGCATACTGAAGACGTACGGCAGGATCAGCCTCCATGCCCTCCTTCATTATGCTCTGTCTCAATGTCCTGGCTGCGATGCTGACATCCTGTTTGCGGATCATCTGCTCCAGCATTGACGCAGTCTGGAACCTCTGCGTGCGTCCAGGATAGCCCATAACCATCGCGTAATCGCCCTCGTTCACACCTTTCAATGATATTTTCAATGACTGTTTAGGTGTCATAGGAACATTGTCCTCGGAATAATCTGCAGGCTCATTGTCCTTATTCGCGTAAACGCGGAACATTGAGAAGTCGCAGGTATGGCGCGGCCACATCCAGTTGTCGGTCTCGCCGCCGAATTTGCCCATTGAAGCTGGCGGGGCACCTACGAAACGCACGTCGCGGTAAACCTTGTCGATGATGAGGTAGCTTACATTGTCATTGTAATAATTGATGATGCGGACCTGGCAGTTCGGGTTGGCGGCCTCGGTCGTGCTGATGAGCTGCTCGCGTGCGGCCATGTAAGCCTTCATCGCAAGTTCCTCGGCATTGGCGCTGTCCTTGTATTCCTTCAATGCCGCTGTCCTGGATTTTTCCAGAATGGCGGTCACGTCGGTCATGCTCTGCAGGAATCTCACCGTAAGTCCCGGCACCGGCAGTTCCTCGGTATTCTTCATTGCCCAGAAGCCGTCTTCCAGATAGTTGTGCTCCGGAGTACTGAGTTTCTGGATGCTGCCGTAGCCGCAGTGGTGGTTCGTCACGAGAAGTCCCTTGTCGGAAATCATCTCGCCCGTGCAGCCTCCGCCGAACTGTACGATGGCATCTTTCAATGAGCTGTGGTTTATGTCATAAATCTGCTCCGGAGTCAGGCGGCAGCCAATGTTCGCCATCGCCTTGCCGTTCATTTTCTGAAGAAGCGGCAGCAACCACATTCCTTCGTCAGCGCTCGCCCCAAAAGTGAGCATCAAAAACGCCGAAATCGCAAAAAGTGTTTTTTTCATATTATATCAATGTTTGTTTGCATATTCTTTTTCAAGCCGCCGGCACGCCTCCTGCCCGCCGCATCATACAAAGATAATCAATTTCCGAATAACGAGGGCTCCAGTTGTTTCGGATGGAAACTCATGCGGTGGTAGGGGGTGTAGCCGAACTTCTTGATGGCGGCGATGTGCTCGGGAGTGGGGTAGCCCATGTTACGTTCCCAGCCGTATTGGGGATATTCCTTCGCGATTTTTTGCATGAACTCGTCCCGGTAAGTCTTGGCTAGGACTGATGCGGCGGCAATGGGCGCGTATGTGGCATCTCCTTTTACAACCGTTTGGTAATCAGTCGATGTGTACTTTCCGAAGGGCCTGAATTTATTGCCGTCGATGAGCAGGAAATCCGGTGCCGGCTCAAGTCTGGACACGGCACGCTGCATCCCTGTCACGGACGCCCACAAGATATTCAACTCGTCGATCTCCTCAGGAGAGACTTCCTCTACGGCCCACGCAATAGCTTCTTTTTCAATGACTTTTCTTACTTCATCCCTATGAGAGGCGGTCATTTTCTTGGAGTCGTCCAGCAGCGGGTGGTAAAAATCTTTCGGCAATATGACAGCCGCGGCAAATACGGGGCCGGCCAACGGTCCGCGTCCGGCTTCATCGCATCCTGCCTCAATGAGTTCTTCGTGGAGAAAATTCTTTAGATTCGGTAACTTCATCTTCATTCTGTATGGATATGCGAAATTAATGATTTTTTTCCGCATTTGATGGCCTGTGAAACCTATAATTACGAGTGTCTTCTGTCTGGTAAACTTGTCTTTTGTGAAATGAAAACCGGACATGTTGACAATAAAAATATGTCAACAATTCGAAAATCTTATCAAATCGACATAAAAAACATAAATTAATGGCCGAATACAGTCACCCTCCCTTGATATTTCGTAAAAGGTAAACGAGATTTGCGGATGAACAATGGCTGAATGCAGCCGGACTCTTATATAAAAACTGAAACAATATGAAGAAAAGAATTGCAGACAAGGAATTGCGGAAAGCTTACGAGGCTTTCGGGCGGATGATGGTAGAGGAAGAAGTCTACAGGGAGGAGACATTGACATTCGACGATGTCTGCCGCCGGATCGGGATTGAAACGGGGGCGCTGGAAAGGCTGATATTTTCCGAGATGGGGATGACCGGCAGGCAGCTGATGGAAGCGTACAGGGAGGGGATTGTCCCCGGCCGTATCAATGATTTTTTATAAAATGTTTTAAAAATAAGTGCCGAATCTATTGTTATTGCATATCTGTTTTATTAGATTTGCAATAGAAGCGGCACAAGCTGCTTCTGGCGTATTCTACGGAATCGTCTAGTGACATATTATAAACTAATAACATATCAAGGTCATGAAATCCTATTCTACTAAAGACATCCGGAATGTGGTCTTGCTTGGCAGTACCAAGTCAGGCAAGACCACATTAGCGGAGGCGATGCTTTACGAGGGTAAAGTCATTGACAGACGCGGCTCGGTCGAGAACAAGAACACTGTATCAGACAATACTGAAATCGAGCAGATGAACCAGAGATCCATTTTCTCTACACCTTTATATGCGGAGTTTATGGATACCAAGTTCAATATCATTGATACCCCGGGTTCTGATGATTTCGTAGGAGGTGCCGTTTCGGCATTCAAGGTTTGCGAAAACGGTATTCTCGTCATCAATGCCCAGCAGGGAGTGGAAGTGGGGACAGAAATATTCGCCCGTTATGCAGAACAGTACAATGTTCCTATTATCGTGGCAGTAAACCAGCTTGACAGCGAAAAGGCAGACTGGGATGCTGTTCAGGCAAGCATGAAAGAGGCTTTCGGGAACAAGCCTGTAATCATTCAGTTCCCGGTGAATCCAGGTCCGTCATTTGACGGTTTCGTGGATGTCCTCAAGATGAAATATTATCATTTTACTGATGATAATGGAACCAGAGAGGATAGGGAAATCCCTGAAAATCTTAAAGATGAAGCTGAACTTCTGCGTCAGGCCCTTATCGAGACGGCGGCAGAATACGATGATACATTGATGGAGAAATTCTTCGAGGCGGGAGCGCTTACCGAAGATGAAATCAGAAAGGGTCTCGGTATAGGAATCCGTGCCGGCAAGGTGCTTCCTGTATTCTGTCTTTCAGCGAAGAAGGACATCGGCGTGAAGAGACTTATGGAATTCACCATCAGGGCATCTGCTTCACCTGAAATTACCAAGACATTGACCAAGGAAGGCGAGGAAATCCAGTGCAAGCAGGATGCCCCTACTTCATTGTTCATATATAAGACCGACGTGGAACCGCATCTCGGAGAGGTTTCTTACTTCAAGGTGATGAGCGGAGAACTCGACGAAGGTATGGATCTCGAAGACGTAGCTACCGGAAACCGTGAGCGAATTTCTACGATCTACGCCGTGGCGGGAGCCAAGAAAGAGAAGGTTCAGGACATGATGGCCGGAGATATCGGATGTACCGTGAAGCTTCGCGCCGGCAAGACCAATGTCACTTTGGCGCAGCCTGGTACGAACATCTCATACGAGGCTATCAAGTTCCCTGCCCCTAAGTACCGTACAGCCATCAAGGCCAAGGTTCAGGCAGACGAGACCAAGCTCGGTGATGCATTGAACAAGATTTCCGCACAGGACCCTACCGTGATTGTAGAGTACTCCAAGGAGTTGAAACAGACTATTTTAAGCGGACAGGGAGAGCAGCATATCAATGTCGTGAAGTGGCGTCTCCAGAATGAGTTCAAGGTGGAAATCGAACTCTTCCCTCCTAAGATTCCTTACAGGGAGACCATTACCAAGACAGCTACCGCCGAGTACCGTCACAAGAAACAGTCCGGTGGCGCAGGCCAGTTCGGTGAGGTTCACCTGCTTATCTGCCCTATCGTTGACGACGTTCCTTTTACCAACAAGTTCAAGATTGACGGCAAGGATGTTACCCTGAACGTGAAGAGCCAGGAGTCATACAACCTTGACTGGGGCGGAAAACTGGAGTTCTACAACTGCGTTGTCGGTGGTGCTATCGACGCCCGCTTCATGCCGGCCATCCTGAAAGGTATCATGGAAAAGATGACGGAAGGCCCTCTTACCGGTTCATACGCCCGCGACATCAGGGTATTTGTATATGACGGAAAGATGCATCCGGTGGATTCCAATGAAATCTCATTCGTTCTCGCAGCCCGCAATGCCTTCAAGGAGGCGTTCCGCAATGCAGGTCCGAAGATTATGGAGCCTATCTACAATCTGGAAGTCCTCACGCCTAGCGAGTACATGGGAGCTTGCATGTCAGACCTTCAGAACAGACGCGCGATTATCGAGGGTATGGGCAGCGACAAGGGATTCGAGGTCATCAAGGCCAGAGTTCCGCTGGCAGAGCTCTACAGATATTCTACCGCTCTCAGTTCGCTGACATCCGGAAGTGCTACATTTACCATGCAGTTCGCTGATTACCAGCCTGTACCGGGAGATGTCCAGACCAAGCTTCTCGCAGATTACGCAGCACAGGACTCTGACGAATAGTTTGAATTACTCATGAAAAAATCCCCGCTTGGAATTCCAAACGGGGATTTTCTTATATCATTTCTTTCACTGTCCGTAGCGCAGGTGCGGCGCCCTCTTCCAGCAAGGTGTCCAGATTGAAGGCCTTGAGCGCCTCCTTGAATTTGTCCAGCGTTGCGGTATTGCCGGTGTCGCTCCACTCCTTCATCATGATGCGCGCTTTCTCGAAATCCTGGATGCCCTCGACCAATCTCTCGAAATGAGGACTGGACTCGCCGTCGGGGTAGACCATGAAGCAATCCCCGGCAGGCCATGTCCTGAACCGTCCGTCCTTTGTCGGGTCTACGGTCCAGCTGTTGAACGCCCAACGGAGATAACCGTCATAATCATTGGCAAGCGCGAACCACCCGATCCACTCTGCCTCGGCAGGCTCCGAAACCAGGAAAGTATTAGGGACACGCTCGGCGCAGCAGGTGTAGTATGTAGTAATCCTTCCGGCAGCCCTGCGACGTGCGATATCTTCTGCAGGGAAATTGTCACGCAGCGCCACGCAATAGTCAAACAGCTCATCTACAAGCGATTCGTGATATGAACCGGCCAACGAAACCTTCATGTCCGGCGCAGCGTCATGGATGACGGCCAATGCATTTTTCATATCCTCTTCCGGACGCTCATCCATGGCGATGGCAGTCTTGTCGAACAATCCCTTTTCCTTCAGATGGATAGCGAAAGCCTTTATGAAAGAACCCCAGTAATCACGATACTCCTGCGACCCCGTGGTGCACTGGAAATACTCCGTCTTGCCGCTTGTTCCGTCTATATAATCGAAAGTCATTTTCCATGGAATCATCGTGTAGCAGTTTATCTGGCTGCAGACGCCCATGCGATCCATGAAATCAGCCCACTTGTCGAAAATGCTGAAATCATAACTCCAGCTGCCGTCTTCGTGCTTTGTCTTCTTGACCATTGAACCGAATGCGTCCTCGGTCTGTCCGTTCCAAGGCCTGTCCATAATGGTCGCCGTCGCAACTTTCTGGCCGGCAGCCGCAAGCATCTTCATCACCGGCTCCAGGTGGCGGAAATGGTCGTCGCTCCAAGGCTCCACGCCATGATACCTCGCCACGGAATAAGGATTCTGCCACAAATCCAGGTGAAAAGACCATGCGGACGGCTCCGGAAGGGTTCTGTCAATGACTTCCAGGCTGATAGGCAATGTCAATGTTTTCGTGCCTTTGGCTTTTATGTCCAATGCGCCGGTGTATGTGCCCGGAACAGCATCAGAAGGAACGGCAATGCTTATCCAAATTGGCTGCAATGTGCTGTCAGGTAATGTGTTGAGGGTGTCTTTGCTGATCCTGTCTGCCACGAACAAGGAATCGTATTGCCCCTTGTTGCGGTTCCCGCATTGGCCGAAACCTTCTTTCAGGACGTCCGCCATGACATATTTTATAAATGATGCGCTGATACGGTCCGCCGGTATTTCTTTCGTGTCGGATTTTAGAGAAGAGGCTGTCACATGCAGGTCTTTGAGTTCTTTGCCTGCCCATACCAATGCTTGTGCAGATGTCTTTTCGCCTCTCCATGCAGAATATGTGAATGCGGAATCCTGCAACATAGCTTTGTCAAGTCCTGTCTTACAGGAAGTTCCGTCTGCTTTTAATGTAAAATGACGGTCAGTGCTGACCCAGCCTCCTTCCAAGGCTTCCTGGCAGCAACTTCCGCATAAAAGTGCCGCCATCACTGTCAAGCCCGTTAATTTAAAGTGTCTCATAATAATGTTTTTGGTTTTATGTTGGCGAATTTAGGGAACAAGGCGTAACTTTGCAAGGTTAAGTAAGCGTTTTATATGGAAGTACGTGCTAAAAAGGCTTTGGGACAGCATTTTCTGACGGACCAGAGCATTGCGAAAGCCATCGTGGCGGCGTTGCAGCTGCGCACGGAGGATGCCGGAGGATGCATGGATGTATTGGAGATAGGTCCCGGTATGGGGGTGCTGTCGCAGTATCTCCTTGAACGTCAGGATGTAAATCTCAAGATGATAGAAATCGATACCGAGTCCGTGGAGTATCTGGAAAAGCATTTCGACAAGGCTCGCGGCAGGGTGATCTATGGGGATTTCCTGAAGTTGGACATTGACCATCTTTTCGCAGGAGAGTTCAATGTGATAGGCAATTTTCCGTATAACATTTCCTCGCAGATTTTCTTCCGCATCCTGGATTACCGCAACCGTATTCCGCAGACAGTCTGCATGATACAGAAAGAGGTGGCGGAACGTATTGCGGAGAAGCCGGGTTCCAAGACATACGGAATATTGTCCGTGCTGCTTCAGGCGTGGTATGATATCGAATATCTTTTCACGGTAGGTTCCGGAGCTTTCGCCCCGCCTCCTAAGGTCCAGTCCGCAGTCATCAGGCTTACCCGTAATTCCAGAACGTCGCTCGGATGTGATGAAGATGCCTTCAAGAACATTGTCAAGACCTCTTTCGGACAGCGGAGAAAGACATTGAGGAATTCATTGAAACCGCTCATTGCGGCGAAAGCCTCCCGTGAGGGCTGGGATGCGGAAGCATTGTCCTCATTTACGGCGCAGCCGGTGTTCGAGCTTCGTCCCGAGCGCCTGAGTGTCGAGGATTTCATCGCTCTCACGAATCTCCTGACGCGCTAGCCGTGTAAGCTTCGCCGGGTGCGGAACATTGCTTTTGGAACCGGATGAGCGACTTTTATCGACAATAATTAGTATATTTGTTTGATTGAAATTTGAGCCCGGTAGGGCATAATGCAGATATGGACATTGCAAATTCACATAAAGCGCATCCGTGGCACGGGATTGACTTGGGAGAAAATGTTCCCGAGGAAGTGCGCGCATTCATTGAAATAGTACCGACGGATACCGTCAAATATGAGGTGGACAAGGCTTCCGGCTATCTTTCGCTGGACAGGCCGCAGAAATTCTCCAACATTGTTCCGTCACTGTATGGTTTTCTGCCTCGGACATATTGTGCTTCACACATGGCAGAGCTTACCAATCAGGCGCTTGCGCGCTATGACGTGGAGGGCGACGGCGACCCGCTTGATATTTGCGTCCTTACTGAAAAGGACGTCACCCACGGCGATATAATCGTTCGCGCCAGACCTATCGGAGGGCTCCGTCTGCTTGACCATGACCAGGCGGACGACAAGATTATCGCGGTCCTGAAAAATGATGCCGTCTACGGTCATCTTACTGATATTGATGAGCTTCCGAAAGACATTATCCGCAGGCTTATCCATTATTTCACCACGTACAAGGATATCCCGGGAGAGAACAGCCAGCGCATGAAATTCATCAGCATCTACGGAGCTGAAGTCGCTAAGGATGTGATTCTCAGGTCAATGCAGGATTATCAGGAATTGATTGCGGCCAAGCAGCTGACTGTCCGCTAACGGAGTTCATTCGGGTTTTTTTGCCTCTGGCGTCGATATTGGCGCCCGAACAGTTGACGGCAGTTGTATCTTGTTCTATATCAATAGTCTGCGCTCCCGCCGAAACGAAAACGCAGACCAATATAGCTATGCAGAAAATTCTTTTCAACGTTATTGTCTGAACTTGAATTCTGCGGTGTGATTTTCCTCTTTCGTCTCACCTACTACTTCCACGCGGATTTTAGAACCCTTTATGGTTACGCTGGCGTATGTCTTGTTGCCGTTGATAAGTATTGGAAAATCAGCCAGTTTGCCGGCATTGTGCAGCCCATACTGATGTGTATGGCCGGAGAACATAAGTGACACGCCTGCTTCATTCAGCAGGGGAGTAATGATTTCGTGGAGATGTATGTCGCCGTGCCAAGTGCTGTTGCCGGCAGGAATGTGAAGGAATGCAATACGCTTACCGTAACGCAGATTACCGATTTCATTCTTCAGCCAAGCTGCTTCCTGCTCCCTGTACTTGTCACTCTCGATGATTCCGTGATATTCGATGTCGGTGTCCGGTTTGTCTTCACCGCAGTCCAATGCCAGGAAGCTGATGCCTGCTGCATCGAATGTGTAGTAGAACTCTCCAGTATGAGTAGGGAAGTATTTGTAGATGTTGTCAGCATACTGTCCTCTGTTCTCGTGGTTACCTCTCACGAAAATGATAGGGATGTTCTTCGCGAACATGTCCACGCATGCGTCCAGCCATCCGTTGAAGATTCCTTCTTCGTTTTCGGTGGTCGTAAGCATGTCGCCGTTCAGCAGGACGAAGTCATACTGGGAGAAATCGACATTGGCACAAAGCCTTTTGATATCGTCGGCGCGTCCGTGTACGTCATTGAGAATGAAGAATTTGAGCTCGTCTGTCTCGTTGCTGAAGGTCTTGAAACGAAATGGCTCTTTCTTGTAAACGACAGACGACGCGATTTCGCCAAACTTGGCATCATCGGAATGGTTCCATCCTGTAACTGCTTGAGAGAAAATCCTATACATGTATTTGGTCCCGGGTTTCAGACCAGTAAGGCGGACAGAATGTATGGTCTCATGTGTGAGGCGGCGTCCGAAACGCGCTTCATAGATGCGCTCATGCTCTTCGCTGTAGAAATGCTGTCCGTTGTCCTCGGCGCATTCTACCCATGCGGTAGACGGCACGTCAGTTTTCCATACGACAGTGACGGCATCCTCGGTCATGTCACAGAGCCATGGTCCGTGAGTAATCTTGATGGTACCCTTGTTCTGCGCCATCAAGGCTCCAGCGCAGAACATGCTTGTCAAAACAATCAGAAATTTTTTCATAATTCAATGTTTGTGATTCAGTCTTTCCCGGCCGATATGGACGGGAAATGCAAATTTACATATTTTATGCCGATAAAGGAGGCTCGGAATTGCCGATAATTTGTTAAATTTGCGTGATTAAAACTAAAGCATATTATGTTCAATACTTTCTACAGAACAAACACTTGCGGTGAACTCCGTCTCGGAGACGCCGGCAAGAAGGTGGTTCTTTCAGGCTGGGTGCAGAAAACCAGGAAACTTGGTGGTATGACATTCATTGACCTCCGTGACCGTTACGGAATCACCCAGCTGGTTGTAAGTGCTAATGCTCCGGCAGAGTTGGTCGATGTGGCCAATTCTCTCGGTCGTGAGTTCGTGATTCAGGTGGAGGGCGAGGTTATCGAGCGCCAGAGCAAGAATACCAAGATGGATACCGGCGAAATCGAGATCAAGCTCAGCGCCATACATATCCTGAACAAGTCTGTCACACCTCCGTTTACAATCGAAGATGAAAGTGACGGCGGCGATGATATTCGTGCGAAATACAGATATCTTGATCTCAGGAGAAATCCGTTGAAGAATGCCCTCGTGCTTCGTCACAAGATTGCTCATGAGGTTCGTAACTTCTTGGATTCCAAGGGATTCATGGAGATTGAAACCCCATATCTCATCAAGTCTACACCAGAGGGCGCGCGTGACTTCGTCGTTCCTTCCAGAATGAATGCCGGCGAGTTCTATGCATTGCCGCAGTCCCCTCAGACATTCAAGCAGCTGCTCATGGTTGCCGGATATGACCGTTACTTCCAGATAGTACGTTGCTTCCGTGATGAGGACCTCCGCGCCGACCGTCAGCCTGAGTTTACGCAGATTGACTGCGAAATGTCTTTCGTGGAGCAGGAGGATGTGCTGAATACATTCGAGGAGATGATGAGGACGCTCTTCAAGAATGTCCTTGATGTGGATATTCCTAATCCGCTTCCTCGCATGAGCTGGTATGATGCCATGGACAAATATGGTTCCGACAAGCCCGATGTGCGCTTCGGCATGACCATCCATGAGCTCACATCATTGGCCCAGGGCCACGGCTTCTCCGTATTCGATTCAGTGGAGTATGTCGGCGGTATCGCAGTCGAGGGCGCGGCAGATTATACCCGCAAGCAGCTCGACGAGCTCACGGAGTGGGTGAAGAGACCGCAGGTAGGCGCCAAAGGCTTGGTTTACATCAAGTTCAATGCTGACGGCACTGTCAAGTCGTCAATTGACAAATTCTATACTCCTGAACAGGTGAAGGAAATGGCGGAGGCTGCAGGTGCCAAGGCCGGCGACCTTGTCCTGATTCTTTGCGGTCCTAAGAGAAAGGCTCAGACCATGCTCGGCGTTCTCCGTATGGAGATGGCCAACCGTCTGGGACTCAGGGATCCGAAGGTGTTCGCACCGCTCTGGATCGTGGATTTCCCTCTGCTTGAATGGGATGACGAGACACAGCGTTTCTATGCGATGCACCATCCGTTCACAGCGCCTAAGCCGGAGCACCTCGACCTGTTCTACAGCGACAAGAAAGAGGACCTCGCGAAGGTTTGTGCCAATGCTTATGACTTCGTCCTGAATGGTACCGAGCTCGGTGGCGGTTCTGTCCGTATCCATGAGGCCGCTCTCCAGGAGCGCATGTTCGAGGTTCTCGGCATCAGCAAGGAAGAAGCCGCATACAAGTTCGGATTCATTATCAATGCCTTCAAGTTCGGTGCTCCGCCTCACGGAGGTCTGGCATTCGGTTTCGACCGCGTGTGCGCCCTGTTCGGCGGCAGTGATTCCATCCGCGACTATATCGCATTCCCTAAGAACAATCAGGGCCGCGATGTGATGATAGATTCACCGTCGACCATCGACCAGTCGCAGCTGGATGAACTTCATCTCGATGTAAGAAAGAGCGAATAAAAACAATAACGGAGGACATTGAAAATCCTCCGTTATTTTTTATCTGTATTTGTCGTATCCCGGCATCCGGGTGCTGTTCACAAGCTCCTTGTATTGCTTGTCATCACGCGGACAGATCAGAAGGACATCGTCGGTATCTACCACCAGGCAGTCCTCCAAACCTCTTATCATCAGCAGTTTGTTCTTGTTCTTGGTGAGGATGATATTCCGTTTGTCGTTCTGGAGAATCTTCATCTGCGTGTTGGAGATGTTGCCGTCCTGGTCTTTGCGCTGGATGCTGGAATAGTAGTTCTCCCAGCTGTCTATGTCGGACCAGCCGAACTGGATAGGATATACCCAAGCCCTGTCGGTTTTCTCCATTACGCCATAGTCGATGGACAGCTTGATGCAGTCGGTATATGCCCTTTCGATGAAAACTTCCTCCGCCGGACTTCCCAGTGCGCCTTCCCAGCCGTCGAACAGTCTGGTGATTTCCGGGATGTATCTCTCCATTTCTTCCTTGATTACGGAAGCCTGCCATACGAAGATACCGGAGTTCCAGAAGAACTCACCGCTCCTGAAGAACACGTCGGCGATTTCAGCATCCGGCTTTTCCGTGAAGGTCTTGACCTTTACAGGGTCACCGCTGCTGCACGCCCCCTTGCCTCCAACTGCCTGGATATAACCATATTCCGTGTCCGGTCTGTCCGGCTTGACTCCCAGGGTCACCAAGACGGGATTCTTCTCTGCATAATCCAGCGCGTGGGTCATTGTCTCCTTGAAAAGTTGTTCGTCATTGACAATGATATCCGCCGGCGTAGCCGCCATTACGGCATCGGGATTTCTTTTCAGCAATGTGTAGGTGGCGTAGGCGATACATGGTGCGGTACGTCTCGCATAAGGCTCCAGAAGGAGATTCTCTTTCGGGAGTTCAGGAATCTGCTCATTGATGATACCCTTGAATTTGCCCAGTGTGATTATCAGGATGTTCTCTTCAGGTACTACTCCGAGGCATCTTTCGTAAGCCATTCTTACCAATGATTTGCCTGTTCCGGAAATATCCAGGAAATGTCCCGGCATTCCTTCTCTGCTTATAGGCCAGAAGCGGTTCAGGTGTCCGCCCGCCATTATGACGCAGTATTGATTATTCTTCATGTATATATAGTCTCGTGTTATTTCTATAAATATATCGGCACATAAGCGGCAGGGAAGTATCTGAACTCCACCTGGGCCCCGTCATATGTTATCGCCGCGACATCGAACCAGACCTCCAAATCTCTTCCTAAATACTTCTGTTTCATCGACATATACTTTCCGGCTGCGGATGCGATATGCCGCTGTTTCGATGCGGTGACGGCTTCCTGCGGTTCTCCCTGCACAGGTGCGGTCCGACTCTTTACCTCTACAAAATGTATTCCATCGCCGGCCAGCGAAATGATGTCAATCTCCAAATGCCTATACCGCCAGTTCCTCTCCAGTATCGTATGCCCGTGGGCGATAAGGTATTGGCAGGTTTCATCCTCGCCATGTCGCCCCAATGCGTTTTTTCCTTTCATGTCAAATAGTTTTTCCGTTTAGTCGCGAGCCGGTCTGTCATTTGTCGAAGGTGACGACTGTGACGCCTGACCCTCCCAGCTGTATGCTTTCATCTTTGGCCGAGACCACGCCCGGCGTCGTTTTCAGGAACTTCTGAATCTCTTCCCTCAATGCTCCTGTTCCTTTTCCGTGTATGATTCTGACAGAAGAAACATTGAGCATGATGGCATCGTCGACATAGTGCATCACATTCTCCAGCGCTTCATTCACTCTCTGCCCCCTGACATCCAGTTCCATCTTGAAATTCAATTTCCTTTCAGATATTGAACTGTCCATCGAAGAACTGGTCTGTACCGGCTTCGGAGCCGCCTTTATCGCACTTTTATATTCATTGGAAGAGATGCGCTCCACCTTGTCCAGCGGCATTTTGCTCTTAATGTTGCCTACGATGACAGTGACCGCCTTGTCTGACACGATGGCGACCTCGCCGACCATACCGTTGGCCTTCACGCGCACTTTTTCGCCGACCTGCAGAGGCCCGCTGCGGAAAGCGGAGATTTTCTTCTCCATCCCGGCATTGTCCTCCTGCTGCGATTTTCCGCCGGCACGTCCGGCTTTGCGCTGCTGCTGTCTCTGCTGCCTTTCGCTGACTTTGCGGATTTTCTCCTCCAAATAGCTGTCCCGGTCCTTTTTGTCCTGCTCCTTCTTCTGTGCAAGAGCATTGACGAAACCTTGGAGATTTTCCCTGGCCTTGCGCGTTTCCGCCTTCTCTGCCTGCTTCTCGCGGATGGTTCGGATGGTGTTTTCTACCTGCTTGTTGGCCCCTTTCACGATATCCTCTGCCTCGCGTTTCGCCTCTTCCAGAATCTCCTGCCGCATCTTCCGGATATCTTCCAGTTCCTTCTGGTATTTTCCGGTGATGCTCTCCAGCGTCTTGTCTGTATTTCTTATTTTCTGTATTTTCTCGTCCAGTACCTTTCTGTTTCTCGCAATCTTCCGCAGATTCCTTTCAATGCCCACAAACTCCTCTCCTGCACGGTTTTCCGCGTCTTTGACAATCGTCTCCGGCAGCCCCATCTTACGTGCCAGCTCGAATGCGAAGGAGTTTCCCGGCAGACCCATTTCCAGTTTGAACAGCGGTGCAATGTTCTTGGCATCGAACTGCATCGCCCCGTTCACGACGCCCGTGTCAGCCCCTGACGCATACAGTTTCAGGTTCGTGTAGTGCGTGGTGATGACGCCGTAGACTCCGCGTTTGTCGAACTCGCTGAGTATCGCTTCCGCAATCGCGCCTCCGGCGGCAGGTTCCGTGCCCGACCCGAATTCGTCTATCAGGATCAATGTCTTCGAGTCGGCATGAGCCAGCATGTCGTTCATCGAAGCCAGGAAAGAACTGTATGTACTCAAGTCATTGTCAATGGATTGGCCGTCGCCGATGTCTGCCATTATCCTGTCGAAGACCATCATTTCGGATGTCTCGGAGGTCGGGATGAGCATGCCCCACTGGAACATGTACTGGAGCAGGCCTACGGTTTTCAGACACACGGACTTGCCTCCGGCGTTAGGTCCGGAGATGAGCAGAATGTGCTTCTGCGGGGTAAGTTTCACTGTCAGCGGAACGATTTCCTTGCCGTCTTTTTTCAGGGACCTTTCCAAAAGCGGATGTCTTGCCTTGCGCAGGTCCATCTCGTTTTCTTCGGATATTATCGGCATTCCGGCCACGAAATCAAGTGATGTCTGTGCCTTGGCGATGAGGAAATCCAGCTCGCCGATGCATTTGGCACCTTCCAGAAGTTCCGGCACGAATGGACGCACCCAGTCGCTGAAGTCATATAATATGCGTGCTATCTCGCGTGACTCCGCGAAATGCAACTCGCTGATTTCATTGGTGATTTCCACGATTTCAGCCGGCTCGATGAACGTGGTCTTGCCTGATGAGGACTCGTCGTATACGAAGCCCTGCAGCTTTCTCTTGTTGGCGGAATTGACAGGAATGAGCATTTTTCCGTCGCGCATGACGACAGACGCGTCGCTGTCCACGATGCCCTCGCTCTGCGCTTTTTTCAATATGATGCCGATTCTTTTGGAAATGGCGCCTTCCTTGTCCTTCAGCTTCCGGCGGATGTCGTACAGCTCGTCCGATGCTGTGTCCTTGACATTGCCGAATTTGTCCAGAATGGAATCTATGCGCTGATGGACTTCAGGGAACAGCACGATGCTGCTTACCATTTTCTTCAGATATGGGTATACACCATCCTTGATGTTGCCGAAAAACATTGACACTTTCCTGAGAGTGTCCAGCATTGTCCTCAACTTTCCGAGAGAGACGAGGTCGATGTTCGCGCCTTCTTTGGAGAGGACTTCGAGGAAGCCGACGCAGTCGATGTAGCCGTTCGCGGGGAATGATTCCTCGAACATCACGATCAGCCTCATTTCGTCGGTCAGCAGCAGTCTTTTGCGGATTTCTTTCGGGTTTGTGGAAAATTTTTCCTCTGCAGTCCTGATTGTCGCATAGTCAGTGCTGCATCTGTCCGAGATGATTTTCCTTATCCTGTCGAATCCAAGTATTGCTTCAATTCTCTCCTCTGTCATAACCTTTTATTGCTTTTCCTCCTGCCCTGAAGACAATGATGCCCCGAGTTTCAGTTTGAGCTCATTGATATTGTTTATTTCGGTCAATGTCCCTCCGTGTCCGAACGCGATTCCTCCAGTTTCCTCCGATACGACGATGACGTCGGCGTCAGTCTCTTCCGTGATGCCGATGGCCGCCTTGTGCCTCATGCCGTATTTCGCCGGAATGTCGGTCCTCTCGGTAATCGGCAGCGTGCACCTCGCGGCTACAATGTGGTGATTGTCAATGATTACCGCGCCGTCATGCAGCGGTGAGTTCTTGAAGAACAGATTCATTATGAGCCTGCGGTTTATGCTGGCGTCGATTCTGTCTCCGGTCTCGATTACGAAGTCCAGGCTTATCTGGTGGGGTATCACGATGAGCGCACCGGTCTTCTGCTCCGACATTGTCCTGCATGCTTCGGTGATTTCTTTTACCGCGCCGCTGTCCAGCGGTTTGGCTTCGTTCCCCAGGAATTTGTTCAGGAAGTTTCTGGCTCCGGCGCCGAATCTGGAACTGCTTCCGAATTTCATCAGGAAGTGTCGTATTTCCGGCTGGAATATGATGATCACCGCGAGCACGCCCACGTCAATGAATGTCCCCAGCAATGCGCTCACGAGTTTCATCTTCAATGCGTCCGCAATTACTCTCAATACGTAGATTGAAATGATGGCCGTGAAGATGTTCATCGCCGCGGAGTCGCGTATCCATCTGAAAATGAAATATATAAGCAGGGCGACCAGCAGGACGTCCAGCATATCGGTAACCGAAAATTTAAGGAACCCGAATATTTCCAGAGGCATGACCATATATCATATGCGTTCAAACTGCAAAAATAGGAAATTTTTTGTTCATTTGATTATTGATGATTATCTGATGCGAATGCGTCCTCCGCTTATTTCATCATGCTTGAAGAATGGCCAGTCATTGTCGTCCCAGTAGATTTGTTGGAGATTCATCATCCGAGGCGAAGATTTGCGTTTGTTCCTGTCTTCCCGATAGTCCCCTTCGTGTACATGATAAATCATGTACGTTTCCCCGTTCTTCGTGGTGAATATTTCTCCATTATGGCCCGGGCCATAGAACCTGTCATAGGGACTGGATGAAAGAATAGCTGTTCCATAGCCTTCTGCCATGTCTTTTCCTTCCTTTGTAAGAAACGGGCCATCGGCTTTTCTGCTTCTACCTACGACAATTGCGTAGGAATAGTCTTCATATCTTCCGGCACTTGCAAACAGATACCACCAGCCGTTCCTTTCATAGACATAGCTTCCTTCGAAAACGGTGAGTCTTGATTTGTCATTATCAATGTCTTGTCCGGCGATATGCTTGTATTCTGCATTCTTTGCAAGTGAGAGCCCGTCCGGAGATAGTTCTACCTGATGGATTCCGCCGATGCTTCCGAAGGTCATCCATACTTTTCCTGTTCGGGGATCAGTGAATACGAATGGGTCAATCGTGTCCTTTATTCCGGTTTCCCGGGAGTCTGTCAGGATATTTGCAAACTCATAAGGTCCCGTGAGCATTTTCGATGACAGGACTATGATTCTTGAGTCTTCGGCGCTGCTTCGTACCGTTACATATATGAGATAGTTGTTGCCTATTTTGGCGAATTGAGGGGCCCAGATATGAGGGCCTGAATTTTTCATTTTCCGTATGGCGGAATCAGAGTAAGGCTTTATGTCGGTCTTCTCCCAAAGGTACAGGTTCTTGCTGCGGAAAAAAGGTTTATTGACGCCTGTGGAGATTGAATAATAATATCCGGTCGCATCGTCATAGATAGCAGTAGGGTCCGCCCAGCCTTGCCGTATGACAGGGTTCTCGAAGTGACGATATGTACTGCAGCCCAGAACTGAGAACAAAGACAGTATTGCCAATAGGTGTTTCATTTTGTTGCTTTCTTTAGTAATCCTTAAAGATTACCAAGTTATTTTTTAACGCTTACTTAATGAGAAATAGTTGTTGCTGAATTTAAGGATATCCGGTTCATTCCTCAATGAGTTCTTCTTGAATTTTGCCTTGGTGACATGTGTCTGTCGTGGATCTACTTTTTCTTGACTTTGATGTGAGTGGAAGACTGTCATCAGATGGCCGCGGCTGTCGTAAAACATTGCATTATGCCCGGTGCCGGACAGATTGCCCGGCCGGTGAAGAACCGGATTGCCTTCAAATTTAATCCATGGACCGAAAGGAGATGTCGAGGTCGCGTAACCTATTGCATAATCTTGGCATCGAAAATCATTGCCGGAATAAATCAGATAGTAATACCCGTCATGTTTGATGACTTCCGGGCCTTCATTGATATTGTGGAGAAGTTTCTCCCAATCTTGGGTCGCCTTGAAACAGAAAGTCATCGTGCTTTTCTTGATGGTCATACAGTCTTTTTCCAATTCCGCCATCCAGATTTCGTTTCCGCGGTTGAATCTTACCCAGAAGATATAAGGGGTCCCGTCGTCATCAATGAACAAATGATTGTCAATGCCCCGTTCCTCCAGCATTGGAGCCTGCCGTTTTTGTATGAATGGTCCTGTCGGAGAATCCGATGTCGCTGCGCAAATATGTTCTGACGCAGTATAATACATTATAAAGCCGTTCCCTGTCGCGTAAACTTCAGGAGCCCAGAATCCATGATCTCCGAAAGAATCTTCTTTGGACAGGGCCAGGTGTTTGTCGTTTCCATTTGGCGTGGACCAAGTTTTCAGGTCTTCAGATACCAGGACACCGATGCCGTCACGATATTTGGTTCCGTATAAGTAATAGAGCCCATCATAATACAATATGTATGGGTCTGCAAATTCAACAATCCGTTTGTCCGTTTCCCGGCAAGTCGCGGCAGGAAGCATTTGAATCAGCAGGAGAAATGTGGCAATTATCTTTTTCATACTTTCAAATTTATACGTAAATATCGTTTTTGTCCGTCAGTTTTCAGTACGACATTCAGTAAAAATAGTACGAGGGGAAATAGTGAACGGCAGGTTTACGTATATTTGTTTTACTAACATGAATGATTACATATTATGGACACTAAAAAAAGTATCAGGCTGATAGGTGCCGCTTCTGCAGCGTGTGCCGGTTTTACGGCGTCTGCTGCCTGCGCTGCAGCGGCGGCTCCGGCGGCAAAGGAGAGACCCAATGTCATTTTGATTTATGTTGATGACATGGGATTCTCAGATGTGAGTGCATACGGCGGACAGTTCGCTCCAACTCCGAACATTGACAGAATCGGAAAGGAAGGCATACAGTTCATGCAGTATTATACCGCATGTCCTATCAGTTCTCCTTCGCGTGTAGGCGTGACTACGGGCATGTATCCGACGCAATGGGGAATTACTACATTCCTGAACGACCGCAGAGCGAATTACAGGAACATGTCAAATGACTATCTTAGTTCTGACGCTCCTTCGCTGGCTAGAAGCATGAAAGAGTCCGGTTATGCGACAGGTCATTTCGGGAAATGGCATATGGGCGGCGGCAGAGATGTGAAAACACCTCCACAAATCTCCGAGTATGGTTTCGACGAGTGGAACTCTACATGGGAGAGTCCGGATCCTGATCCGGTTCTTACGGCATCCAATTGGATTTGGAGCGATAAGGATAGCGTGAAACGCTGGGACAGGACTGCATATTTTGTAGACAAGACATTGGATTTCTTGGCGAGGAACAAGGAAAAAGGCGTTCCGTGCTACGTGAATCTCTGGCCGGATGATATGCATACGCCTTATGTCCCGTCACAAGATGTATATAAGATGGGTAATTCGGAATGGGAGAAAAAAGTCAACTTCATTCCTGTGCTTGCGGAACTGGATAAGCAGATAGGCCGTCTTCTCGATGGTCTTGACAAGCTTGGTATTGCTGATAATACGATTGTGATTTTCACATCTGACAATGGCCCTAATCCTAGTTATAAAAATGGCAGGACTGATGGCATGAGAGGACAGAAAGCGACATTGTATGAAGGCGGAATCCGTATGCCGTTTATGATAAGGTGGCCTGCAAGAATTTCTGCAGGACAGGTCAATGACGAAACGGTATTATGTAGTGTTGATATTTTTCCTACCGTTTGCTCGATTACCAAGTCTTCGCCTGTCTTGAATGGGTATACCCTTGATGGAAAGGACATGACCAAGGTGTGGCTGGGCAAGTCCCATGAGAAGAGGAAGTCTGCATTGTACTGGGAATTCGGCAGACATTTCGTAGGTAAAGACAAGCCGAAGAATGCATTCCAGACCCGCAGTCCCAACGTGTGCATGAGGAAGGGAGATTGGAAGGTGATTGTGAATTATGACGGCACTGATCTCGAATTGTATAATTTGAAGTTGGACCGGTTCGAGACTGAGAATCTTGCAGATAAATATCCGGAAATTGCCAAAGTCATGGCGGAAAAGGCTATCAAGTGGTTTGATTATGCTTTCCGTCGCTGTGCCCCTGAAATCAGTGAACCTGTTTCAGCATCCAAATCGGAAGCTCCTGTCGATTCGGGATATCTGGAAACTCTCATTCTCGGATAATATTGAAGAAGCTGTTTCTGAATAATTGAAACAGCTTCTTTTGTGTTCAGGCACAATTGCTTTCTGTCAATGAGATTGATGCGGACGAATGCTGATTGTTGGTCATATACTGTTTAGGCGTCGTCCCGTATTTCTCCCGGAAGACTTTGAAGAATGTGCCGCGATTGACAAATCCGGCTTTATAAATGATTTCGTCAACCGTATATTTTGAAGATGCAAGCAGGCTGGCGGCATATGACAACCGGTAGTCTTTTATGGCAACAGCTAGTTTTTCTGATGAAAGACTGCCGAATTTTCTATATAGGTTACGAATGCTCATGGACATCTCGGATGCTATGAAATCCGGTGAAAGATCATTGTTTGAAATGTTGTCTGCGATTATAGTATATATCCGGTCGAGGAACTTTTTGTCTTCAAGATGTATGACCTTGCCATTGAGGATGCTATAATTGCAAATCGGAGAAGAGTAGTAATCTTTCAACACGTCGTTCCTTTTGAGGACCTGTTTTAGCAGGACCTTTATTTTCTTGATGTCCAATGGTGCAGAGAGACAAAGATCCGCCTTGTCGAGGTCTTTTTCATCCATGCATTCATTGGTGGTTATTATGACTACCGGCACTTGCATGGTCATTTTACCATCTTTAAGGTGCTTGAGCAATCTTTTTCCGTCATTGTTGCCAAATCCGTCATATTCACAGATTACCATGTCGGGAAGAATCATATCCGTCGCTTGTATTGCATCGTCTGCGCTCTTGGAAGAAAGAATATTGTAATCGCCCGACAGTGAAGTGGAGATAAATGTCATGACTTCATTGTTGTTGTTCAGAACGAGGAGGGTCTTTTTCCTTGAATCGAACATGTTGTTTCGCGTTTCGGAATCTTCGGACCGTTGTTCTTCAGAAAGATTGCTGATGCCGGTCTTTTTGGGACAAGTTGCGGCGGAGGCATTCCCCGAGAATTGTATTTCACAATTGAAGGCCCTGGAATCAAGAGGGCTGAATCTGATGCATCCTCCATTGTTCTTGATAATTCTCTCCAGCGCTTTTCTTGTGGAAGAGGATTTGGGCTTATCTGTGCTGCCGGAATTTTTTCCGGACAGGACTAGTTTTCCATCGGTTTCTTTCAGCATTATGGCTATATCTCCTCCGTTCATCGTTTCTTCACAAAGAATTCTGGTCAACAGATGAATCGAGATTTCCAATGTGTTTTTGTTCAGGACCCACATCATTTCAGGCTGGATGTATATCTCCATCTTGTAACCATATGCGGATGCTTTTTTTTGTCCTGCATCGAGCATTATGGCTGCTATGTTACTTACTTCTGTCAATTCTGAGTCCACATTGTTAAGGCATAGGTTCCGGATGGAAGACGCTATAGTCTTGGCCAATGAAATGTTCTTTGCGATGCCGAGAATATCAGCATTGTCCTTTCTGCAGATGACTTTATCATTGTCATGAAGCATTTGGCAATGTCCGTCGATCAATGTGATGGGAGCGGAAAGCATGCCGGACAAATCAGAGATTGCTCCATGAATGTAATCCCTATCCGTTTCGGGCTTGTCATTTGAAATATGGCGTCTTCTGATTTTCCTGATAGCTGCAAAGTAGAAAAACACTTCCGCTATCAGTAGAATTGCAGTTATCAGCAAACTTGCCGAATTAATGTTCATCTCCATAGTGCTTGGCAATTGTGGTTGAGTCAAATATAAATATCAATTGCCAAACATGTGCGCCCGAACGGAAATTGTACGGATTTGTGCAGTCTTTTGAATAATAATTATCGAATGAGCCCTAGTTTTATCATCGGCATGATTTCCGCGGGTGCCCGTTTTTCTTGTAGAAGGGATTTCATCATGTCCATATATGGAGCCACATGATCGAAAAACTTGAAATACCCCATGCAAAGAGCATTGAGTCCGGTTTCACCGTTTTCCGTTCTATTGAAGCGGTGTTTCGGGCACTCGCCATTGCAAGCGAAAAGATACTTGCATCTTGCGCATTTCGTCGGGAGAGCGGAACGCTTGTCCAGTCCGAAGTCTGTCTGTTTCTGTGATTGCATCAAGGTCTTGATGTCGGTTTCCCGAATATTGCCCAGCAGGTACTCCGGATATACGAAGTGGTCACATGGATACAGGTCGCCGTTATGCTCGATTACGGCATTGCCGCCGCAGACTCTTGCATGAACACATGTCCCTGGCATGGCACCGCACCAATTCGCTAATGTGGCGTCAAAGAGGTTTACGTAGTATCTGCCCACGTCGTTCCTGACCCAGTAGTCAAAGATGTCGCACATGAATTTTCCGTAGGCGATGTCGCTTATCGACCAAGGGGAAAGCATTGCTCCTTCAGTTGAGGGGTTTACTATGAAAGGCCTCAATCGTTTGTTCATCTTTCCTTTCGCATCTGTCGGGTATTTGACGTGTTCTACGACTGGCATAAATTGCATGAACCGGCTGCCCAGGCTCTTTAGAAACAGGTAAACTTCCAAGCCGCGTCCTTCGCTGAATTTGTTCACGGTAGACATGGTGTTATACTCTGCACCGGCGCGTTGTAAATTCTTCAATCCTGCCATTACCCTGTCGAATGTAGGATATCCCCCCTTGTCCCGACGATATCTGTCATGGATATCGGCAGGTCCGTCTATGGAGATACCTACGAGAAAGTCGTTTTTTGCAAGAAAGTCAGCCCATTCGTCCGTAATCAGGGTGCCGTTGGTTTGCAAGGTGTTGTGTATTATTTTCCCGTCTGCATATTTCCGCTCGAATTCCAGAGCTTTTTTATAGAAATCCAAACCTAGGATCAGAGGCTCGCCGCCATGCCAGTTGAAAGTGACTTCCGGTACATCATTTGCGCCGATATATTCCTTGACGACAGTTTCCAGCATATCTGTGGACATGCGGGGCTCGTGTCCGCCGTATATCTCCGACTTGTCCAGATAATAGCAATATTGGCAGTCGAGATTGCAAAGCGAACCGGCTGGTTTCAGCATGATATTGAATGCTACCGGGCCGGATAGCCTGGCTGCATCCTCCAATGATAATGTGTTCTCAAAAGGTTTCATGGCGGGTGTTGAATAATTTTTCTACTAAATTAAACAGTATTTTTCATATTCGCCCAACGCTTTTTTTCTGAGTGTCGGGCAATTGGTTGTTTTCGTACATATTTGTCAAAGTTTCGTAATATCTTGCCCGAGGATTGATATAGTTTTGCGAAAACGAAGTATATTTTCAATCACATAGTTATGCACAATCACCAACTTTCTTTACTGATGCTGGGCTCTATTCTGCTCAGTATGTCGGCTTGCATTTATACTGCTGCTGCAATGCCGAATGTTATGGTAGCCAAGCAACAAGCTGTTTCCGGAACGGTAAAAGATGCAACAGGAATGCCTATTATCGGAGCTAGTGTTTTTGTAAAGGGTTCCAATAATGGCACAATCACAGATGTGGACGGGAAATTCTTCCTTAAGGCAGAACCAGGTACGATTCTCGTGTTTTCTTCAATCGGTTACATTAATGCCGAAGTAGCTGCTTCTCTTGAAATGAACGTGGTCCTTCAAGAAGATCAGGAATTGCTGGACGAAGTGGTCGTAATCGGCTATGGTACAGTTAGGAAGAAGGATTTGACAGGCTCGGTGTCGTCATTCCGCAAGAAAGATATGGGGCAAGGCGTAAATGCTTCATTGTCTGCTCTTATGGAGGGACGTGCTGCCGGTGTACGTGTTACGCAGTCCAGTGCGGAGCCTGGAGGGGGGATTGATGTTCAGATTCGTGGCGCAGGCTCGGTCAATGCATCATCGGCTCCCTTGTATGTAGTTGACGGGCTTCCTATTGAGACTAACAATGTCGTTTCCGGGCAAGGCGCAAATATGCCAGGCGTAAGCGCTGCGAGAAATCCTATTTCAAATATCAATCCGTCAGACATTGAATCAATAGAGGTCCTTAAAGATGCTTCTGCGACAGCTATTTATGGAGCGCGTGGCGCGAATGGCGTCATTATCGTTACTACCAAGAAAGGCAGCACGGGGAAAGCAAAAGTTACATATGACGGATATGTCGCACTTCAGGATCCGAAGAAGATGATAAGTGTTCTCAATGCAGAGGACTATAAACGGATTCTCAATGAAATCCAGGCGACACCGGGATCCGGAGTATCGGATACGGAAATAGTCGGAGATATCGAGGATGGCGGAACTGATTGGCAGTCCCTTCTTATAAGAAAAGCGGTTTTGCATAGTCATAGCCTTTCGTTGACGGGAGGTGGAAAGGATATGAAGTATTTTGCATCAGTAAATGTATTCAATCAAGATGGCGTACTTAAGGAATCCGGGTATGACAGGTATGACGGGAGAATAAATCTGGAGTATTCCGGCAAGAAATTCCGGGCAGGGGCAAATATGACCACGTCGTATAGTGTTGATAAGGTGGTTCCCCTTGGTTATGGCACCAATGAAGAAGGCGGTCTCTTGTACAGTGCCCGAAATTATGATCCGACTCAAGCCGTCAAGAACGAGGATGGTACTTATAAAAGAAGCTCTTTTCTGAACGTGGAAAATCCTCTTGCACTTCTTTATGGCAAGACCAGCAAGACCAATAACTACCGCACTCTGGGGACTTACTGGGCTGATTATACGATTCTGCCCGGGTGGTCGGTCAAAGCGAATATCGGTTTTGATGTAAGGACGAGCCGCAGGGACACATATGTGTCTCAACTCACTCAAGATGGAAGGGCGAACAGTGGCGTTGCAAATGTATTCTCCGGGACAAGAGCGAATTATTTGGGAGAGTTGACCACCACTTACATTAAGGATTTCCGGACGAGTACTCTCAATACGATGTTAGGTGTTACCTATCAGAAGTTTTCGCATAATGCATTCAACGTGACAGCCAAAGGCTTCCCAGGGGATGATACTGTTACTGATAATCTGGGTTTGGGAGATTCGAGTCTTACTACGGTCGGCTCTTCTCGTGAGAACAACAAATTGCTTTCATTCATTGGAAGAGTGAACTATAATCTTAAAGATATTTATCTTTTTACTGCAACTCTCCGTGTGGACGGATCATCCAGATTTGGCGTCAACAACAAGTTCGGGTACTTTCCGTCAGCGGCCTTTGCTCTTAAGGCGGCCAACTATGATTTTATCAAAAACCTGAATGTCTTCGATGACCTTAAGCTCAGGTTGAGTTATGGTAGGACCGGAAATCAGGATATAGGCAACTACATGTCTATTACAACTTACAGCATGGGAGGTTCCCTTATTCTAGATAACAAGAAAGTGGTGACATTCGAACCGTCAAGACTGGCAAATCCGGATCTGAAGTGGGAAACTACTTCTCAATATAACGTAGGACTAGACATGGCATTTTTCAGAAGCCGTCTGTCGGTATCTATGGAGTATTTCTATAAATACACTTCAGACATGCTTTTCAACAGGCCTATTGCCGCGTCTACCGGCTATACGCAAAGGCTTGAAAATGTCGGAGACATTTCGAACAGGGGATTTGAGCTGACTGTCAACAGCAGGAATTTTGAGGGGCCGTTCATATGGAACACATCATTCAATCTCGGAACTCTCAAAAACAGGGTTGAGAATTTGGGAGGAATACCGGATATGATTATACAAATGCAGGACAGACTACTTCGCAGATTGCAATTATAAGAGAGGGAGAGCCATTGAATTCATTCTATGGATATAAGACGGACGGCATCTGGCAAAGCAAAGAAGAAATCGTGAATTCGGGGACGAAGGATTCCGTAGAGCCTGGCGATATCAGATTTGTAGACCAGACTGGCGACAATACGGTCAATTCCGAAGACCGTGTCATACTCGGCAATTCCATTCCTAAGGTGACGATTGGATTCGGCAATGAATTCTCATACAAAGGAATAACACTCAATGTCTTTTTCGATGCAGCCATAGGATTCAAGATTTTGAACAATTCTATTGTGGAGTCGTTCTATCCGGTCAGCCATAGACGCAATAGGATAGCCGACATGTATCTCAACAGGTGGACACCGGAGCGTCCTTCTGATAAATATCCTTCATTTGTCAATCCGACAAGGCAGGGAACTCGGCCGGTCAACGATTTGACTATTCAAGATGGCTCGTATCTCAGGTTGCAGACGGTTCAATTGTCCTATAATGTCCCTCTAGGAGAAAAGAGCAGGATCAGCAATCTGATGTTTTACGTGACAGGGCAAAACCTTGCTACAATTACCGGATATTCCGGTCAGGATCCGTCGGTCAATGCAAATAACAGCAGCACATTGAGGATCGATTTCAATTCATATCCTACGTATAGAACGTATACCTTTGGAATGAATCTTACTTTTTAATTATGGAATCAGACATGAATAAACTTGATAGTATGAGACGTAGATTTTTCAACATAGTATCAGCAGTTGCCATCTTATCATTAATGGGGTGTGAGAATCTGCTCGAAGAGGACGTATTCTCAGAGATGGATTCTTCAAAAATGTTCAGCACTCAGACGGGTGTGGAAAGGGTATTGTTCAATGCATATGATTATGCGGCAATAAATGGCAACTTCGGCGGCAATATACAATTTCAGGAAGAATGGGTGTGCGATCAGTTCTGGGAGACAGGTGGTGCGGTCAATCAGCAATATGTGCCGATGAGCAATTTTTCCTTTGATGCCTCTTATCCTGGCCAATGGACTACTTTGTGGAATCGTTTTTACAAGGCAGTAAGGGATTGTAATCTTGTGCTTGAAAACATTGATTCATCTCCTGTGTCGGAGGAGACAAAGAAATTGATGAAGGCCGAGGCGCGTTTTATAAGGGCCTCTGTGTATTTTAAGATGCATTCTCTCTGGGGAACTGTGCCTATGAGACTGAGCACCACAGTGGCGGCTGATCTTAAGAAATGTACAACGGAAGAGATTGAAGCTTTTATTGAAAACGAAATGTCTGAAGCTTCTGCGGATCTTCCTGAACGTGGAGAAATGAGCGGCTATCAGTATGGTCGTGCAACAAAAGGTGCCGCGCATGCTTATTTGTGCAAACATTATCTTCAGACCAGGCAGTGGCAAAAGGCTGCGGATATGGCCAAAGAAATCATTGACTCCAAAGTGTATGAACTTTGGCCTGATTATACGACACTTTTTACCGTTGAAAACGAACAGAAGAACAAAGAGTTCATTTGGGTTTATGGGTGCAGTGCTCTCGGGACTGGAAATCAGCTTATGAATGGAGCTTTTCCTGCTGATTTCAAATCTACTGCCGATGGAAAAATAACGTTCCTTCCGAATATGAGGAATTGGGCCAGAATGGATAGAGTTTGGGATTCATTCTACAATTCATATGACCCCGCAGATAAGAGATTAGGACTATATGTGACGAGTTATTACAATTCCAAGGGAGTCTTGGTTGACCTTACAGGGAAGGATAATATCCGATTGTTCAAATATACTCCGGACATCAATGCTGTTGCCAATGATCATGGAAATGATATTCCTGTTTTTCGTCTGGCTGACATCATTCTTGCCAGAGCCGAGGCTCTCAACGAACTCAATGGACCTTCTCAAGAAGTGCTGGATTTGCTTCAGGAGGTACGTGACAGGGCGGGCCTTACAGACAAGTTGTCGTTAGGGACGTTCACTAAAGAGTCTTTGCGGGATAGAATATTCCAAGAAAGAAGTTGGGAACTGGCAGGTGAGAATCATCGCCGTGAGGATCTTATTCGTCAGGGGAAGTTTATTGAAGTAGCAAAGGCTAGAGCTCTTAAACAATATGGAGAAAGCGTAAGCGGTAAAATTGATGAACATTTTTTGGTGTTTCCGATTCCTCAAACGGAAATTGATGCAAATAAACTGTGTAGGCAGAATGACGGATATTGATGATTTCGTACAAATATGTCCATTTTTCGTATTTATACCATTAGGCTTTCTATATAAATTTGTAAAGACACATAAATAACATCAGTAATGAATTTCAATAAAAAAATCGCATTGCCGGTTGCATTGCTTTCCACCATTCCTGCCGTAGCAGGTGTGGCCAAGGATAACAGACCCAACATCATTGTTATACTTGTGGATGATATGGGTTATTCTGATCTCCAGTGCTATGGAGGAGAAATCCAGACTCCCAACTTGAATTCTCTTGCGGAGAACGGCATCAGATTTACAAACTTTTACAACACGGCCAGAAGTTGCCCTACCAGGGCTTCTTTATTGACCGGATTATATCAGCACCAAGCAGGAATCGGCCGTATGACTTTCGACAATCATACGCCTGGCTATAGGGGAACATTATCCCGTGACGCTGTTACTATTGCTGAAGTCCTCAAGGGTGCAGGATACAATACTTCAATGGTGGGGAAATGGCATATTGCCGAAACCCCTCTGCGTGAAGACCAGAGAGATTGGCTTAATCACCAGGTGTTTCACGAGACGTTCTCGGATTTGAGCAATTACCCTGTAAACAGAGGGTTCGATACTCATTACGGTATAATTTATGGCGTGGTAGATTATTTCGACCCGTTTAGTCTCGTTGAGGGTGAAGTCCCTATCAAGAGTGTCCCGGAGGGCTATTATACGACGTGCGCTTTTTCGGATCGTGCGGCTGCTGATATTGACAGGCTTTCCGCAGAAGACAAGCCGTTCTTCATGTATCTGGCATATAATGCTCCTCATTGGCCTCTTCACGCATTGCCGGAGGACATTGAAAAATATAAGGACACATACACTTGCGGCTGGGAAGCTATCAGGAATGCCAGATATCAGCGTCAGCTGGAAATGGGCCTTTTCGGGGATGCAGAGGATTTCTTGTCCGAGCGTCAATTCAAAGACAAATGGGAAAACAATCCTACTCAGGAATGGGATGCAAGAGCCATGGCCTGTCATGCTGCCATGATTGACCGCGTAGATCAAGGAATAGGGGAGGTCATTGAGGCGCTCCGTCGCAATGGCGAATTGGATAATACATTGATACTGTTCATGTCAGATAATGGCTGTAGCAGTGAGGTGTGCCAAAATTATTCTCCGGGAGAGAACGACAGGCCGGACATGACGAGAGCCGGAGAAGAGATGGTTTATCCGAAAAACAAGGAAGTGCTTCCGGGACCGGAGACTACATATGCTTCTCTTGGAGCCCGTTGGGCCAATGTCGCCAACACACCTTTCCGTTTCTGGAAGGCCAAGACATATGAAGGCGGCATTTGTACTCCGATGATTGCTTATTGGCCGAAGGGTATAAGCAAAAAGGAGAAGGGGACATTCAATACTTCAAATGGTCATGTCATCGACATTATGGCTACATGTCTGGATTTAGCCCATGCCGAATATCC
>ULXM01051442.1_pt1 | contig 122951 bp, 200 predicted proteins | sample 1961271 | NCBI WGS metagenome assembly ULXM01 (sample SAMEA4835838, study PRJEB28245) | human gut metagenome | biome: gut microbiome; material: fecal sample | place: Denmark | collected 2008 | reverse complement strand
ACATGTTTGGAAAAATATGGTGTAGAAAATGCTATGCAATCTGATATAATAAAAAATAAAGTAAAACAAATATTTTTACAAAAATATGGAGTTTCAACTTTTTTTAAAACAGATGAAATTAAAATAAAGTCTAAACAAACATGGTTAAATAAATATGGAGTAGATCATCCATTTAAATCTGATGAAATACGTAATAAAATAATGAAAACATGTTTTGAACGATATGGATATGAATCTGCCATGAAAAATAAAGATATAATTTTAAAGTCATTTGAAAAACGTATTAAATCTAATAAAATATCAAAGTATTCTAAGAAAGAAAATGAAATTTATAATTATTTAATAACAATAGATAAAGCGATTAAAAGACAATATTATACAGAAGAATATCCATTCCATTGTGATTTTTATTTACCTAATTTTGATTTATATATAGAATATAATGGAGCATGGACACATGGTAAACATCCATTTAATAATGATAATAAAGATGATATAGAATTACTTAATAAATGGGAAGATAAAGCAAAAAATAGTACATTTTATAAAAATGCAATAAATACATGGACTATACGTGATACTAATAAAAGAAATATTGCATATGAAAATAAATTAAATTTTATTGAAATATTTTATATAAAGAAAACATATCATTTTATAGGTTATTATAATAATAAATATATTGATGAAATATATAATACATTTCAAGATTTCTTTGACAGACATGAAATGAACTAATAAAAATAATATTAATAAATTTATGCATTATATACAAGAAACAGATAATTTTAACATAAATCTTCCTTTGTATGGTTCATATTTATTATATAATCCAAATACAAAAGAAACTGTAGTTAAAAAATCACCGAATCCTAAATATATTTCTGTTGATACATTTATTGATGTTGCTAATGAACTTAAACAAATTGCAACTGACTTAAAAATTACACCTACTGAATTACCATTATTTCAATATATTAGATATAGTCGTTATAAAGACGCAACATGGACAATTATTGCAGGTACAATAGATAATAATTTTAAACAAAAAGCAGATGTATCATATTCAATGGTTCCTAATATTCAATAGATGATTTTACCTTCAAAAGAAACTTTAGATTTTCCTCATTTTTGTGGAACTATAAACGGTTTAATAAAAGGACATGGTGATCTTTGTGGATGGGCAGGTGATGCAGTCGAATATGCAGCAGATTTAATGAAAGATTAGAATGCTGTATTTCCATCTGGTGGTTTTGACAGTGAAGATTTAAGAACTGATTTAGATGCTTATAATTTATATAATATTAGTAATACAAATATTATAGATAATATAAAATCATATTATGAAAATATTACAGATAGTAAAAGAATTTCATTATTTTTAAAAGGTGGTGAAAATATTACTACAAGATTTAACAGTTCACCAGATATATTTTATCTTAATATATTAAAACAAAAGATGAATGTAACTGATGAATATATGACATTAGCATTAAATAAAATACAAACATATATGGATAAAAATAAAGGTTGATAATATCGAAAATTATCAACCTTTATTTTTTATAAACTTGCAATATATTTCTTTATACCTTCTACATGAATATCTGTAATTATATTTCTACCTTCATTACTTAATAACCATGTAGCATCTTCTTTATTATCCATAAACATATTTTCTGTTAAACATGCAGGACATGCAGTTTTTGATAATACATAGTAATTTGCTTCCTGATCAGGATCGCCATCTGAATTATCAGGACGAAGTTTCTTACCTAATGGTTTTAATTTAGATTCGGCAACTTCATAGATACATGTTGCTAATTTATCTGCAGATGTTTGTCCTTTACTTGTATATACAGACCAACCTTGTGCATTCATCCATGAACCATTTCCAGCTGCATTTACATGAATGGAAATAAAAATGGCTTTATTTCCCTTTGCTTTTTCTTCAAGATATTTTTTATTGGCACGCTGAACACGAAGATTTAAATCGTAAGATTGACTTGTAATTTCTTCAACTTCTGGATGAACAATATAACATCTATATCCTTCAGAAATTAACTTATTGTAAACTTCATATCCTATTGCACGAACATATGCATATTCTTTTAACTATGTCTTACCATCATCAAATACAGGACTCGATTTTCCGGGTGTATTACAACCATGTCCATGATCTAGCATTATTAAAACTTTACTTTTTTCCATAATTAATACATGTTATCATATAATTTAAATGTGAATACTGATAATTCTTTTAAGCAATTATTACTTAAACAAACACCATCTCCAGCAGCAGTTGGTGCCAAGAAATTTTTATAATTATCAGAAATACTCTTATTTACTTTAATTGTTTTTCTATCTCTCTTTCCTTGTTTAATTTCTTCTTTACATCTATTTAAAATTGATGTTAAATTATCATATATCTATTGTACATCTTCTTTCTTCAACATATAAACAATATAATCAATATTACTTGTGCCTATATATCTAGGAAATAAAATGTATTTTATATTATCATCAGACAATATATCTAATTCTCCTTTTCTTGAAATATTAATTCTGAAATTATCTTCACTTGATTTCTTTCTTTCTGCAACAGCAACACTAAATACAGAAGGGAAGTCCATTAAAGCATTAATATTTCTTACTATAAAATCTTGATTTCCTCTTCTTGCAGATTTATTGAAAAATGTAGATTTACCAAATTTATTCTTAAGTACACTATTTAATTTTTCCTTTAAATGTGTTGAAGAATTATTATGCGCATAATCATATCTATCTTCATTTAAACTACGTTTAATACTAACTGCAATAGATTCAATTAATGATTTATATAACTAAGTATTATTCATTTTTTCTGATACCTATTTTAATTTATTTATTGTATTTTTATTAATAATTGCATAATCATCTCCATCATATCGTATTTCAGAATTATCAGCTAATATATCAAAAAACTTAGGATTCTTTTTATCAAGTTGATATATAGGTATATTATCTATACAAGTTGTACATGTATTTATCATTACTTTATTAAACTGTTTAAGTAATGAATTAAGTAATGAAATACATGTAGTTTCATCCTATATAGATAATTGTCTTATATATACTATATCTGCAATACATTCTGATTTTATATTTAATAATTTTGGAAAATTACTGGCAAATCCATCTGATATTGTATAATCATTATTTGAATGTGCTCTTTGCTTATTATATATTACACAAAACGAATCTCTCACATTATTATATGTAATATCATCATAGCCATATATAATTTTATCAGTTATAATCCCATATTCATCATATAATATATTTGCAAATTTTATAATATAAAAATCATCATCACTTATACGTGTTTTATTGGTACTATACATATAAGGATAAACCTATATATATTCTATTCTTGTATAGTTATTATTAAATTTAAATGTTAAATAAATACAATCAGGATTAAACGGTAATTTCATATTATCAAATGTTAGCTATTCTCCTTTATTATAATCCTTATAACAATCTTTATCTAACATAATTAAATAATGATCATATATCTCATAGGATACTTTCATCCAATCAATTTCTTCAGCAAATCTGTGTGCGATTTTTTCTACATCATTAGATAATATAGCTGATGCTAAAATATCATTATAATCATCATTAAAATCTATATCATTAAATAAATCCATTAAAATAAGTTACTATTTTAAATATTTATTTTAAAAGGGTAATTCTTCACCAGGTTCCATAGGTAAAAATGAAAGTGTTGGAATTATATCATGTTTTCTAAAATACTTTTTATGCATTTTCTTTGCAGTTCTCCATTCTCTTATAGATTCTCTTGAAACAGTAAAACTTGGACAATTTTCACAAATATCAAATATATTTTTATTTAATTCATTTTCAATTTCATATACTGGTCTATTATCATAATTTGGTTGTCGAGAACAACAAAACCAATTAATATACATAGGATATGGATCATCTGTTACCATATCATCAAATGACTTATCATGTGCGCATTTACAACCACAAAATTTTTTTCTTAATCTACTTTTCATATCTGTTTAATTTAAAATATTATATAACATTTATATAATAATAAATCTATTAATGTTTGTTAAATTTTACTTATAAATATGTTAAATGCTAAATAATTTAATTATATGGCAAGAAGAAGTTCAACTATTAGAGACATTAGAGCAAATGCATTGGATAAGCAATCAGAGAGCGTAAAAATGTCTACTGTTTATACAACTGCAAAAATTAATTAGATATTAGACGATATAAAGAAAGGTAAAAAACCAGATCTCAACCCGTTTTATCATGGTAAAAAAGATTTAAGGGATTCTGGTATTACTTTCGAACGTACACAAGAAGAAGATGATGAATATAAAAAATGTGCAATGGATTGCATATATTTTGTTTCAAGATATGTAAAATTCAGGAATGATAAAGGATTTACATTAGTTAAATTAAGAGATTATTAGGAAGACGTTATTCATCTTTTTTCTGATGAAATATGGGATGAAGAATTACAAGATGTTCGTATGAAAAATCGAAGAGTAATTCTTTTGTAGGCCCGTCAAACTGCTAAAAGCACCACTTGCGTCGCGTATTTTGTATGGTACTTGATTTTTCATGCGGACCGTAACTTAATGATCACAGCTAATAAAGAGTCTACTACAAAGGAAATTCTTAAAAAATGTATGGATGTATTTAAAGCATTACCATACTTCTTGAAACCAGGTATTGAAGAATATTCAAAAACAACTTTAAGAACTGAGAATGGCTGTTCTTTAAGAGCAGTTGCAACTACTGGTGATTCTGCAACAGGTGATTCAATAAATATCCTTCTCATAGATGAGTGCGCGTTAATATCTCAAAATGTAATTAAGGAATTCTGGGCATCAGTTTACCCAACAATGTCAAACTTCCAGTAGTCTTAGATTATTGTTTTGTCAACACCACGTGGTAGAACAGGACTTTATTATGATTTATGGGAGGGTGCATAGAATGGTAAAAATGGTTTTGTGTCAAAACGTGTAGACTGGTGGCAGGTACCAGGTAGAGATGAAAAATGGAAGCAAGATTAGATTTCTGTATTCGGACAAGATTTATGGGAACGTGAGTTTGAACTTTCATTTGATACTAATGAATCTAGATTGTTATCAAAGAATGCATTAGAGAAAATAGATCATATAAAGAGAAAATTTGAACATGTTGAGATATATGGTGTACCTAAACGTGTAACTGATAAAATATATTGGGATCCAGAATTTCATCCAGATTAGTTAACATATGAAGATAAGATACAACGAAGATTTGTATGTATAATTGATACTGCATAGGGAACTGAAGCTGGTGAATATGGTAAAGAAGATTCAGATTATAATATTATTAATATATTTGAAATGAAACTTTTAGATCCTGAAATAATTTTAAAGAATAGACTTGGATATAAAGCAGTTAAATATACTAACTGTATATGTTTAGAATAGGTTGGTATTTACATAGATAATAATTTTGATGAAGAAGAATGTGCAGCAGCTGCCCAACATATTGCATTTGATGTATTCAGTAATGGTGGAGGTTATGAAGGTGAAATAGATAATATGAGAATATTATATGAAACTAATTTTAATGGTAAGAATTTCAGAAAGATTTTTTAGAAGCATGATTAGTTTTATGATACAATATTAAAAGGTTTCTTAACAACTGGTGGAAATCACGGCAAGAAATATTTCTGTGAACTTGGTGCAAAGCTTATTGATCTTGATTAGATTATTGTTAAGTAGGATCATGAAATACCTGTATTATCTTCTGTTGAATAGTTAAAGTCATTCGGTAAAGTAAAGAATAGTTATGCAGGTTTATCTATGCATGATGATATATCTATTACTATATTATTTGCAAGTCGTTTCTTTGAAGATGACAGTCAATTTGAATGGCTTGATGAATGGTTTAGCCAATTACCAAATTATAATTATAATACAATAGAAGAAAGAAATAAGGTTTTACAGATATTAAATTATCTTGAAATATATGAATATACTAATGAAGATGATGATACTGAAGCTGATAATTATTCAGAATTAGTAAGTGCAGCAACCTCAGGATTTGGACAAATAACATAGCAAGCATCTGGAACATATGGTTCATTAATGCATAATTAGAATACATCAACACCATATCATAATAATCCTAATAATATGAATGGAAATTATTATCCACCTCAGCAGCAAACACCTATGTATTAGGGAACATACTCTAGTTTAAGCAGAAATAATTTAATGAATTCACGTTTTATCAAGCGTTAAAATAAATATATTAATAATTTAATAAAATTTAGATATATGAATAAGAAATTATATAATTCTATAGTTAGAGGAATATCAGAGTCATTATAGAAATCATTGTATGAAGGTTTATTTGATGATGTAGATGATATATTATCAAATGATGATATAGATTCTTCTTAGTTAATGGATGATTATTTAAAAAAAGTTATATTGGAAACATTATGTACAATTGATGCTTATCATAATGTTGAAGCAGATGAAGATGACGGTTTACCTATGATAAAATAGAATCCTGATAATAATTTATAGTATTATATTGCTCCTTACACTACATATAAACGTGAAAAGTTAGGACCTAGAAAAAGGAAGAGATATAATTTAAATTATTTCTACAGATATATTTTAACATTTGATGAAACAGGCGGAATAATATTAGATATTACAAAATTCGGTAATAAAAGAAATTTCATTATTAATGATCAGTTATATTAGTTTATTTGTAAAACTCCATATACAATAAGTGAAATAAAATATCATTTACCATATAATGAATATACTCCATATACAGAACAATGGGAGAAAATATGGATAATAGACAGAACACCACTTTCTAAACCAAAAAATATTCCAAATTCATTTGTTAATAATTTTCCAGAAAAAATAACACCTATGTATTCTGATGAATTAAAAGATGATATGAATCCATCTAATAATTCTATAATAGGCAGAGAATGGTTTACATCAGATGAAATGTTTTTAACATTTATACAGAAACTTGTAAATAATCAATTTGATATATCAGATGGAGATTTTTTTGTATATAATTAGAATACAATAGATGAACGTAGAAAAGAACTTTTATCAGGTAATCAGGATAAACAAATAGAAGAAGAAAATGATGCAAAATTGAATTTCAGTAGAAGTATACTGGGTGAAAAATATTATCAAAAATTTAATCAAATTTCACAATATTTTCAAGAAAATAACATAAAATTTTACTTAAAAACAATAAATACTTTCAGAACATGTAAAATTTGCTTAAAAGATACAGTATTGAATTTAAGACGTTAGAATGGATATATATTTGATGAGATTGATAATATAGAAGAACCTAATAGAGTAGAACCATTTTTTGAACGATAGCTATTATATAAAATGTTTTGTATAATGAAACATGAAAAATTAAATGACTGGAAAATCCAACAGACTTATGATGAATGTATAAATGGTACTCTGGTAAGTTATAATTTTTATAATACATCAACTTCATATTATGATATAAACACATTACCTATAAAATTTGATAACAAATATGCTATATATAATTTGTATTATGTAATTGGTAAAGCAATATCAGACAGTAAACCGATTTATGAATTAGGCGTTAAAAAATTTGACAAATATCCATATCAAAATGATGTAACATTAGGTCCAACATCTATATTAGCTGCTAATGAAATAGAAACAACCGGTAATGCATCATTTAATATGTCAATGTTCGATTATAGTTATTTAACAGATCAATTAAAGACAATTATTGATAAAGTTTGTAAAAAATACAAAATAAAGTGAAATTGTTATTAATATGAGAATAACCACATTAAACCAATTAAAAGAATATACTACATATACATATTATAAATTAAATAAACCTGAATATACAAAAAAGAAAAAAGTTTATATTTGTCAACCTATTAACTATATAGATGAAGGATGTACACATATGGATATATGGTCAGGATATATATTTTATAAAACTAATGCAGTTTCCAGGAATGTAGGTTATTATGGTTTTTTATTAGATAAAGAATCAGATGAAACATATAATAATATAATTAAAAAACAACCAAAATATCTTGGTAAAATTTCACCTATGTGGTATGTAAATACTACATTGTATAACATACAATCTGAAGAAAATTGTAAGTTATATAAAAATCTGAAATTAGAAGAAAATCTATTAACAGAAAATAATAAAGCAGTATTTACAGATAAGCATGAAATAGAACAATATATAGATGATATAAGAAATAATATCATTAAGATTCCAGAAGTAGAACATATTGTTACAATGAAAACATGGTATAATGATAAAGATGGAAATAAAATAGAAGAAACATCAGTTAGACATTTACCAAGTGGTAAAACAGATATAATAAAAACAATAATAAAATAATGTTAAAATTTAAAGTCTTCACAATGAAATCATTGTGAAGACTTTTTTATTTATTATTATATAAACACTAATTAACTATATTTTTATAAAAAAATGAATACTGAAAATAAATTTAATTATGTTCTTGTCGGCGGAACATTTAATGATAATAAAGGAAAAGAATCTGGTGTAGTGAATAAATTATATCACGCATTAGGTACATTTAATTCTGTTATGTATAATGGTGGTAATTATTTCGATTTGGTTGGTAATGCTTTATCATCTATTACAGAAACAGATCTTATTATATGGATGGCAGATGTAGATAATGCTAAAGAGAAAATATATCCAGTTAAAAATACAGGTTCTGTATTAATTTGCTCAAAAGTTATTAGAGACGGTTATACATATAAAGATGCAATTGCACGTATATTTAAAATGCATGGTAATGCTGTTATTGCAATCACAAAAGATAGTAAAACAAATATGTTTATGTTTGAATTTTGGGATGCATTAGCAAATTGTTGGTACAGTGGTTCTGATATTGAAAAATTAGCATTAACAATATATAGGTTTTATATATTCAGTAAAGGCAGTATTCGTCGACAAACAGCACGAGATACCTCATTAATTAAATATAATGATGGTAGACCTGATGATTTAAATGATTTTATTAGGTTGAATAATAGTCTTGCTGATTTTATTCAAACGTCGTGTGGTGATAGGTTTTTCGGTAATTTATCTACACGTTGTCAAAAGTTATTTCCATCAGAACGTGATGGTAAATTTATTTATGTAAGTCCAAGAAATGTAGATAAACATAGGTTAACTCCTTCTGATTTTGTTTTATTTAATACAGATGATTATACTTATTATTCAGTAGATGAAAAAATAAAGCCATCTGTTGATTCTCCTGTACAATCTGAAATATATAAAGAATTCCCATCTATCAATTATATGATTCATGGACATGCATTTATATCTATTATGAAAGAGTTAGATGAAAATAATATTCCATGTGCAAGTACAGAGAATTATTTTCCATGTGGAGACTTAAGAGAATTAACAGAAGTAAAGAAACTTATGAAACATATCATATATGATGAATGTCATAAAGATTATGGTATAATAAATTTGAAAGGACATGGTTTTTTAATGTTCAGTCAGACTTTTGAACAAATGAAATATATGATTAATGATATATATGCATTCAAAATGAATGATGGTAAACAATTATTTAAATTTTATTAATAATGGGAAAATTCAATATTAAATCATTATTTGTTGAAGAAACAAATACAGACGATGAAGTTAAAGATACTACAGTCGAAACTTCAAATAATTCAAATAATAAACCAAATGTAAATGTATCTACAACAAACGTACAATCACCAGCATCTGTTCCAGCTGATGCATCAGTTAATTCTGGAAAGGAAGAAGTAAATCAAGAACTTCTTAATAAACTATGTAATTATCTAGAAACATGTAAAATCGAAGGTGGTGATTATATGCAACTTAAAAAAGCGGCAAACAGTGATGGAATGAAAGTTATTCCAGATGAAGCTGTCAGATTCCAAGCTGCATATGCAACGCTAAAAAGTGTAAATCCAAATCTTACAAAAGATATTATTATCAATTCTATTGATACATATATTTCTGAAATGAATAAGCAATATGATATTGCTATTAAACAGATTGAGGAAAAAAGAAAGATTAATGTAGGTGATAAGAAAAGAGCACATGATGAGAAAGCTCAACGAATTGCAATGCTTCAAAAAGAGATTGTAGAATTATCTACTGAAATGACAAAATTATCTGATGAAATTAAAGAAGGTGATGCAGAATGTGATAAGAATGTAAAGGAATTTAGAAATGCTGTAAATGTTATTGTATCTGCATTGGAATCAGATAAGAAAAAGATTTCTGAAAAGTTAGTAAATTAATAATATGAGAGTAATAATTAAAAATTACGATTCTACAAAAGCAAAGGATATTATTATTCCTGTAGAAAATAATATGGATAAACATGTAGACTTTTCAGGTGGTTATGTTGTATTAAATGATGCAGATGGTAATAAAGTTGTTTATGTAGATTTTATGAAATATCCTGAAGTAACATTAGATTTATAATAATTAAATAAAAATATGGCAGAATATAACACAAGTGATATTGTAAATGTAGCAAAAAATACAGTATCAAAATGGGAAAAACCTGGTGGAACAACAGGTATGATTGTATTAGGTGTTGTAGTAGGTGCAATTGCAATTAATATTACACCTATTATGAATTTTATTGCAGCAGCATGCGCAAGCACACTATCTGCAATTGGTATGGCAGCAGCACTTTTTCTAGTTTTATATTGTTTATTTGATCCTCGTATTCGTAATATTGGTTCAACAATATATTTTATGATTATGCGTAAGATTGAAGGTCTTCTTGTTGATTATGATCCAATCTCTATTGTTAAGAGAAAGATTATGCAGATGAATAAGAAGATTCAGGAAATTACCGATAATATGGGAAAGCTTCGAGGTCTTATTGATAAATCAGAAAAACGTATTCAAGATAAAAAGAAACAATGTGATCATGATTTTCAACTATTAAATAAGTATAAAGAAACTGGTAAAGCACAAGATGCTGCTGTATATGAACGACAAGTTACTCGCCTTACTGAAGTAATTAAAAATTCAGAAGCACGACTTATTCAGTCAAAGCAATGGTATGAAATTATGGGTAAACTGAAACACCAGGCTGAATTAACAGTACTTGATGCAACAAATGAAGTAAATGAACGTGTAGAAGAGTGGGAAATGATTAAAGCACAACATAAGGCATTTACATCTATTGTTGGAATTATTAATGGTAAGGATGATCAGTTTAGTTTATTTACTCGTGCAATGGATCATATGGCAGATGATATTTCACAGAAACTTGGAGAAATGTCATTTATCATCGAGGAAACAGGTGGTTTGATGTCAAAGATTGATATGGATAATCTTGTGATGTCAGATAAAGCAAATGCACTTCTTGCACAATATAATTCTGGTGGTCTTGATGCTGTTCTTCTTGGAAGTTTTGCAAAGCAACCAATTGAACACGCACCAGCAGAAAATGTAGAGTTCAAAGAAGCAGAATTTACAAATTTGAATACTATTACAAATAATAGGAATAATGTACAACAAACATTAGGTCAACCAAATTGGTTTTAATAAAATTAAAGAGAATTGTGTAAAAAATACATGATTCTCTTTTTTTATTTTTAAAAATATATGTATCTTTGAATTAATAAAATATTTATGTTATGATAAAAATAGTTGATACATCATATTATATTATTAATAATAAAGAAAAGAAAGAATTATTTATATATTACGATACAGAACATAAATTGGATTGTAATATGGATATACTTTCTTTTCAATTAGATTTTAATCTCAAAGATATTGATAATGATAATAAAGATGAAATTATTGAACAATATTTTAAAGATAACTGGACAAGATTTTTTATGGTAAAATCAGTACCATATGGAGATTTAATGTCTATTGGTATTTCATTTGAACAAATATTAAATATGGTTAATGAAATAGCTAAATCAAAAATAATATTTGAAGATTATAAATCAATTTAATAGACTTTTTAATAAACACGATATAAAAGAAAAATAGAGAATAATATTAAACATTAATTTAAATAACTTTAATTAAGAATTAAAAATTATGGCAAATGTTGTTTTGCGACCTTGGGTAAAGGTTGTTGGTGTTATTGCAGTTGTTGCTGCAATTATGTTTGGTGCTTCTAAATTTTTTGGAGGCAGTAATGATGGTGATAATAAGTCATCGAGTGACAGCGGCGGTTTTTTCAGCGGCATGTTTTCTGGAAGTGATGATGATGTAATCACCATTGGTACAAATACTTATGCAGGTTTTCTGCCATTTATGTATTTGAATAATGGTCTTGAACCTAATGAAGATTGCCCTATTTATAAGGAATATGGACTTAAGTTGAAGATTGTTGTTCAGGATGATTTTGCTGCAGGACGTGCAGCATTCAATAATGGTGATATTGACATTATTTATTGTACTGCAGATGCTCTTCCTGTCGAGATGAGTGAAGGTTCAAATATGAATGATGCTCGCTTCTTTAATGTATCAAATTGGTCACGTGGTGCTGATGCTATTGTAGTTAATAAGAGTATTCAGAATGTAAGTAACTTGATTGGTAAGGTTGTTTGTTGCTCACAGGGTACAGCATCTCATACATTGTTGTTGAATACACTTGAAACAAATGGTATTGGAGCTGATAAGGTAAATATGGGAAATTCTACAGATCCTAATAAGGTTAATATTAAGGTTGTAGATAACGGTCTTGAAGCCGCTTCTGCATTCCGTGCAGGTTCTTGTGATGCAGCTGTTGTATTCTCTCCAGATGATCAGGATTTGGTTGCAACTGTAAAGGGTGCACATGTATTGATTTCAACAAAGCAAGCATCTAATATTATTTGTGATGGTTTGATTGCAAAGCAGAGCTACCTTGATTCTAATAAAGAGAATGTAAAGAAACTTATTTCTGCATTGTTGTATGCAAATGATAAAATGAATAGTGACGAAGCAGCAGTAAAGATTGCAGCTAAGGCTTTTGCAAAGGCATATGGAACAGATGAGAAGTTTGCAATTGATGGTTCTAAGAATATTCATTATATTACATTGGGAGATGCACAGAACTTTTTTGGTTTGAATAGTTCATATACAGGTATGCAGGGTGATGAGCTATATTCAAAGATGGCACGTACTTATGAAAAGTTGGGTCTTTGTAAGAAACCACTTTCATGGCGAAAAGTTTCTTATCCTGATATTATTGAATCACTTGCATCTAATGCTGGTGAAGTAAAGGGTGATCAGGCTGCGGAAGCATCAGTAAAGTTTAAAGAAACATCTACATCTGATGCAGAAACAAAGACTGCAATTTCAGATAAGAAGGTAACTATTGAATATCCTGTTGATAGTGATATTCTTGATAATAATGCGCAGTGTATTATTGATAGAGAATTCGCTGGTATTGCAAAGCAGTTTGCAGGTGCAAAGATTCGTATTGTAGGAAATACTGATAATACTGGTAATTATGCATATAATGTTGAATTGTCACGAAGACGTGCACAATCAGTTGCAAATTATCTTGTAAAGGAATATGGATTTGATAAGAATCGATTCATTATTGTTGGTAATGGTCCTAAACGTGCAGTAGAAGATAAGGTAGTAGGAAGTAATAATGCATATCGTACTACAGATTTTCAGTTGGTAACAGAGTAATAAAAATATATAAACATGCGGTTTATAGAATAATATAATTTTAATTATATTCTATAGATCGCATGTTTTTAATTTAGTTATGAAATATAGAAATGATTTAATAGGTAAAAAAATTTTAATTATATGTGATAGTATAGGCAGCAGTTATAAAAGGTTATATTGTTCTTATGTATTAGGAAAAATAATTGAATATAACCCAGCTACAAATAAGATTATGGTTATTAGAAATACTGGACATATTGGTTCAGCTGTTGAATTTAAAATTAATAATCATGATCCTTTTGAATATCCATATTATTTTGATAATCGGTTCGCATCAAGAGAACCAGAAAATGATAATGAAACATGGTGGTATGTAGCATTTGCTGATGATGAAGCTATACAATTATTAAAACGAAATTTATTAAAACAAAATAATAAAAGCCCAGTATATAAATCATACTATTTATCAACTGTTTGCTATGGTAAACATAAATCTAAAAAAGAATATTTAACATATCTATTAAATGAATTAAACAATGAATCTAATTAAACGTCTATTTAAATTTGGTGGTGATTCTGATTTTGGAACAGTTACCAATGTAATTATTAGTATTATTGGTGCAGTTATTATTATTATGGGATGGCATTGTATTTCAGCATATAACGTAGTACCTAGTAATATTCTTCCTGATCCTTTTAAAGTGATTGGTAGTATTCCAACATTAATTTCGGAAAATCATTTATTTGCAAATATTTGGTATACAGTAAAATTGAATTTATCATGTTATGTGTATGCTATTTTATTTTCATTTCCTATAGGATTCTTAATTGCATTGTATCCTATTAATAATATCTTATTTGGAAAATATATTAATTCAGTTCGATTTATTCCATTGCCTTCTATTACAGGAATTTTCCTTGCAATATTTGGTTTGACATTTGGAATGAAGGTATGGTTTTTAACAGTTGCAATTATGATTTATATTATTCCATCTGTTGTAAATAAAGTAAATGATTTGCAAAACCCTGCTAATGAAAAAGATAATGTATATTTGCAAACTGCACAGACAATCGGAATGACTTCATGGCAAAAATTCCGTTATGTATATTTCCCTTATGTAACAGGTGGTGTAGTTGATTCTTGTATTGACTTATTGGCTATTAGTTATAGTTATGTTGTTATTGCAGAAATGATTTATAAAGATGGTGCAGTAAGTGGAATGGGTGCATTGATTAACACAATGGTTAGACAATCACAAATGGCATCTGCATTTGCATTACTTTTCCTTATTATTATTATCGGTTGTGTACAAGATTTTCTTTTTAAGAAAGGTGCAAAACTATTATTTCCTTACAAATATAAAAATGAATAAACAGTATGAGTGATTTTAAAACATTATTCGGACAAACAAATAATAATCAAGACGAGAAAAAGAATAATATTATTTCTGAACAGAATAATACATCTGTAGATGATTCTAATATTCAATCAAAGAATACAAATTCACAAGTAATTAATACTACAACTGATGGTAAATATGAATGTGAAGATGTAGATGTATTTAATTTTGTAAATATCAATAAATCATTTGGTGATTTTAAGTTATTTGATAATCTTAATCTTACAATTAAAGACTTTAAAGATGAGGGACAATTCATTACATTTATAGGTCAATCTGGATGCGGAAAAACTCAGCTTCTTAAGATGATCTCAGGAATTTCAAAACCAGATTCAGGTAAGATTATGTTATATGGTAAGGAAATTAAAGAATCTGATAATATACCTATGGTATTTCAGCAGTATTCAAGTTTTGAATGGATGACTGTTCTAGAAAATATCGCATTACCTATGAAACTTGCTGGTTTTGATAAGAAAACACGTGAAGAAAGAGCAATGCAATTAATTAAAATTGTTGGACTTGAAGGACACGAACATAAATATTGCAGATATGGAGTATTATCTGGAGGTCAATTGCAACGTTGTTCTATAGCAAGATCGTTAGCATGTGATTCGAAACTATTGATGTTAGATGAATATTCATCAGGTCTTGATTATTTTACAAAATTTGAACTTCAGGATCTACTTCTTAAAATTTTCAATAATAGAGATGTTGACAGAACATTTCTTATGGTAACACATGATATTTCAGAGGCAGTTTACCTTTCTAATAGAATTTATATTTTGGAACCAAATCCATGTAGAATTAAGGATATTATCGATATTAAATTTAGTCAACCACGAACACAAGCTATTCGTGAAACAGATGAATTTAAAGAATATTACGCAAAAGTTTTAAAGACATTAAATGAAACTGTTAAGTAAATTAGATAATTATGGAAAAACATATTTATACATTTGGAGACTTAGAAAAAGGTGATCATATATTTAGATATAGAATTGTTAATGATAAAGCTAAAATTGAAACGTTAGTAATAGAAAATATTAAAATTAATGATAATAAAGCTATAATAAGTATAAAGGATTCTGGTACTATTTATACTATTGATAAAGATAGACAATATATTACTGGCGGTAATAATGATGATTGGTCTAGTTCTGCTCTTGTTTCTGATTATGAATTAGTAGAATTTATGAGAACTATTATTAATATAACAAAACAACCTCTTATAAGAGCACACACAAATTTTATGAATTTTATATCAAATGAAACTGTTAAATAAATTATATGGTATTTTCAGAATTAACAAATAATAATACAGTTACTATATATACAAAAAATGAGGTAAATACTTATTTTGTAAAACGAATAGAATCTAATAATATTTCAACAAATGTCATATTAGAAGACTATAATTATATGATTACAGTTCCAAGAGATGTATCATTTTATATATTACATATAAATAATGATATTTCTATTATCACATGTGACAATAGAATAATTGAGTTAATTAATACGGTTAAGAGATTAACAAAAAATTCTATAGGTCTTCAATTAAATGAACTATTTGGAAATGTATTCAAAACAAATATTTAATTATAAATCATGGGTATTTTTTATCCATGATTTTTTTATTTTGAATAAAATATGTATCTTTGTATTATTAATAAAATAATTAATTATTATGAAGCAGTCTAAATTGTATACTAAGAATGAAGGAGGAAATTGTCATAGAGGTCATAATCATGGTTCTGAAAAGAAATACAGATCTCGATATGATAGACATAAAAAGATTACAAAATTTGAAATTGATAATGAAATAACAAGGAAGAAATCTCATTATAATAAAAATAAACGAACAAATTATGATTATGGACCTCTATATAATTACTTACTTAAACAAGTAGGAAAGAAATGGGAAACTGTATGGAAAGATATATTTCCACGTGTTGATAACAATCCTGAACCTATTTTATATATGGTTATAAATATAAATACACATGGAGTTGTTATTACACATGATATAAGTAATGCAGAACCTATGTTTAACTGTTCATTATACAATAATGGTGTTCGTTCTTATTCAACATTATATGTTGATGAAAATGATATATTACAATTTGTTGATAAAGATTTCAAACCCAATGATAGATATGAAGGTCTTGGCTTTGGACAATCTTTCAATGGAAAAGAAATTTCTACCATATAATTTTTTTATTTGGAATAAAAGGTGTATCTTTGTATTGTTAATGAAATAATAAACAATTAAAAATATAAAGAAAAATGAGAGCAAATTTCACAACAGTTATCAAAAAGAGAGCAATTAAGAATGTACCAGCATTTCATGAGTTCTCTATGAGACAGATTAAGGTTATTAGTAATTCAGCTAATTATCCAAATTCTGTTACATTGTCTATGGACATTTATTGTGATAATGTTGATGGATATATTTTCAATAATGCATCTACAAATGAGCAATATGCACTTACTGCAATTCAACTCAGTGAAGCATTACAGAAGATGATAAATAATAGAAAATGTTATAAGCCTAATAGTGAATCTGATTTGCTTAGACTTACATTTGATATTATTGAATCTTTTAAATTTTAATTGATTTAATGTAGACAATAATAAGATATTAGTATATAATATATAAATTGTTTAATGAAACAAATTAATGAATTTAAAATTAAATTTAAAAAATAATTCATTAAAAAGTAGACAATTAATAATAAATAACATATAAATAATATAATAATTAAAAACAAACGCTTATTTAATTTTCGTAGCGTTATAGATAAGTTGAATGAAAATTCAGAAATTCCTTTTAGGACGAAGATACTAGTTATGTATGCCAAGATGGTGGAATAGGTAGACACGCTAGACTTAAAATCTCGTGGACTGAAAAGTCCGTACGGGTTCGAGTCCCGTTCTTGGTACAAAAATTATTATAGAGAATAAACAACGTATGTTTATTCTCTATTTTTTATATAATATGGCATATATAAATTTACATAAAATATCTGATACTTTATATAAATGTGATTGTGGAAAAGAATTTAATTCTGCACGTTCATTAGCATCTCATGCTAGATTTTGTAATTAGTATATAAAAGTAGATAAAACGACAATATATAAACAAAATGATGTATATAAATGTGAATGTGGTAACACATTTAAAAATTATTAGAGTTTTAATGCACATTTATCACATTGTGATATTCATCATAATTATAATAATACTACAAGAAAATTAAGACCATCTGAATTATATCATACAATGTCATGGGATAATAAATCATTATTTGAAATAGAAATGATTAGATAGAGATCTGGACAAACATTTTCAAAAAAACAAAAAGCTGGAGAAATAATTAATTGGTGGAAAAATAGGCATTTAACAAATTTACATAAATTACATATACGCGAAGGTATGTTAAATTATTTAGATAATTTATATGATACACATATATAGGCGCATTATAATAAAAAATCTATTTAGTTTATAAATGATTTAAATCTAAAAAATAATTGGCATTTACAACATGCTGAAAACGGAGGAGAAATACGTTGTTTAGGATATTTTTTAGATGGATATGATAAGGAAAAAAATATTGTATTTGAATATGATGAATCTAGACATTATATAGATGTTTATAATAATATATTAAGTAAAAAAGATATAGAACGACAAAATAACATTATTGATAAATTACATTGTCAATTTTGGAGATATAATGAAAAAATAAAATTATTATATAGAGTATATTAATCATGATTACAATAACAGAACAATATATAAAAGAGTATAAAGATAAGTTAGATAAAATCGCAAAGTCATTCGATTTGGATAAGCAGAAGATAATCGTTGAAGAATTATCTATTAAAGTTTCTGCTCCAGATTTTTGGAATGATTTTGAAAATGCAACAACTATTACAAAGGAACTTAATACAGCAAAAGAAAAGATTAAAGATGTTTCACATATCAATATGTTAATAGATGATCTTGAAACTGCTTTAATGTATTATAAAGAGTTTGAAGGTAAGGATGAAGAAGAACTTGTTAATCTTGCTAATGATGAATTAATTAAAGAATTTAAAATATTTGAAAACAAATATAGATTTGTAGATCCTACTGATTCATTGGGGGCAGTATTAGATATTAATGCAGGTGCAGGTGGAACAGAAGCAAATGATTGGGCAAATATGTTATTCAGAATGTATGATATGTGGGCTAAATCAAATGGTTATAAATTTAAGATTTTATATTATTCAGAAGGTGATAAAGTAGGTATTAAAAATGTATCTATTGAAATTACCGGTAATAATGCATATGGTACATTAAAAGGTGAAACTGGTGTTCATCGTCTTGTTCGCGTTTCTCCCTATAATGCACAGGGAAAAAGGATGACAAGTTTTGCTGCTGTTTCTGTTGTTCCATTAGTTGATAATTCAATTAAAGTTGAAATTGATGAGTCTAAATTAACAATAGATACATTTAGATCTTCTGGAGCAGGAGGACAAAATGTTAATAAAGTTGAATCAGGTGTACGTGTAAATTATATGTATACAGATCCTGATACAGGTGAAACGGAAAAGATTCAGGTTGCAAATACTGAAACACGTGATCAACCAAAAAACAAAGAACGTGCAATGCAGATTCTTAAATCTATTCTTTATAAAAAAGCGTTAGATAAACAGCTTGCAAAGAAAAAGGAAATTGAAGATGCTAAACTAAAAAATGAATGGGGTGCACAAATTAGATCTTATGTATTTGATGATAAGCGTGTAAAGGATCATCGTACTGGTTATCAAACAACTGATGTAGATTCTGTTATGAATGGAAATTTAAATGGATTTATAGAATCTTATAATAATTGGATAATTGAGCAGGAAAATAATAAACTTTAATATATATTCATTATATAAGTATTTAATGAATTATTTTTCTATTTAAATAAAAATGTGTATCTTTGTATTGTTAATAAAATAATAAACACTTAAGAATATAAAGATATGAAAATTAAGGTTGGTAGAAATAACGAGTTCGTAGAACTTGAAGAATATGATTCAATTGTAATTATTGATGATAATGGTCATGAATTTCGTATCTCACCTACACAGAAATGTTGGGGTAAGGGTTTTGAAATTAATGATCCTGATGGAAGTTTGGTAATTCGTCCATGTGTATCTAATGAAGTAATGGTATTTTCATCTTCAGAAGTTGGTTTGTAAATTATAACTTTCATTAATAACGCAATCACAATAATTATTATTTTACAGTTTGATTTTAAACTAAATTTAATTATTATATATGAGTTGTCATACTTGGGTTTACAAACGTATTGATTCAATGTCTCGTGAAGAGATTAATCAAGAAATTGATTGTGTTATTAATGAACGTTTATCTCGTGCATACATGAGTGAAAATGAAGAGGAATATGCAAATAAAATGGTTAAATTAACAAAAGACAGTTCAATTTCTCCATTATCATATTCAGATGCAATTAAACGATATAAAGAAGCACGATATGAAACATCACTTATTGTAAAGAAATTACAGGAAGCTAAACGTACAGGTGATTTATCTCTTATAACAGATATAAATGGATTTGATACAGCAGAAAATAATACATATCTATTTTTATGTAATGATATGCCATTTAGATGTTATGAATATACAGATAAACAATGTCATAATAAGGATGAACTTATTGAATTTGTACATACAGTTGAACCAAATAATATTGCAATATATGATGAAAATAATAATCAGCATATAGGTATTCCTGAAGATATAGATGAACGAATATCTGATTTTTTTGATAAACATGGTATTAACAATTTATTAATTGAATTTGGTTGATATGAGAACAAATATAGATTTACATCCTATTGCTATGGGATATACAAATTGTGATATTGAACTTGATTCATTCTCATTACTTTGTTGTCTTGATGAAATAGGATTTACATATCCAAAAACAGACAAATATTTAAATGTAGGTGCATGTAGGAATTTAAGAGAATTTAATGAGATACATGATAAAATATATTATTATATGATTTATGATTTTCTACGTTCTACATATGGTATTTCTGTAACATTTTTTGAGGGTGAATCTATTTCATATAATGAACGAGGTGTAATAGAAAAAGTTGAAGTTGATGGAATGGATAAAGAATCTGATATATACAAGATTATATCAAATATGGTATTTGATAATATTAATATTGCATATAAGACCGTTGCACATATGATTGTATCAGATTTAAATTGGAGACATATTCAAAAGAAAAATTTTTCTAAGATAAAATAAGACTTTATTATTAAACACATATATAAAGAATAATTAATTTAACATATTAACTTTTAAATTTAGATTTAGCATGGGATTATTTGAACTTTTTAATAAGAAAAATGCTGCAGATGTAAGTACATTGTTTACTGATGAAAATAAAGTTTCTATTTCAGCAGCAGATGCATATAAGAAGTCTCGCTATGGTATTTTGAAATCTGATAAGATGATGCTTGAGGAATTCTTTACAGATGTAAAACTTATGGTAGAGCAGAAGAATATGGAGCGTAGTTATTGTGGTATGCTTCAGCTTGATGATGACATTATTAAGTTTCTTCCTCGTATTAAGGATCGGTTGATGCGTCAACTTGGATTTAAAGTAATCATTCTTGATGATAATTCTGTTATTACAAATAAAGAATTGAAGTCAGAAGATACAATTAAAACAGGTAGTACATTTGTTTTGCTTGTATGGAATAAACAGGCAATTGAGGAAGTTGAAGAAATGAAAGCAAACAATTTGTTGGAACCTATTTCAGATGACTCATCAATTGCAACAGAAACAGTAGATTCGATTAAGGATGAAAAGAAAGAGGAAATAACCCCTGCTATTTCTGGAAATTCTAATCCTATGAAGAAACATCTTAATAGTTAAAAAAATTATTAAAATATAGACTTTTTAAGTATTAAGACTTATAAATAATAAGAATAGAGAAAATGGTGATTATATGATTATACATAAGATGTTTTTTAATTATCCTTAGTTTTTAAATGTATAATCATTTCCGTTTAAATGTTTTGGTTTTGGATAATTAACAATCATTTAAACAAATTAAAAAGAAGGGTGTGTTTATCACTTAGATAAACACAAAAAAAGAAAAGGAAAGATAGATGATAAGGGTGAAAGTCGTTGTGATAACGGTTTTCACTCATTTTTTATTATTTAATATTTTTATATTTAAATAAAAATGTGTATCTTTGTAATATACTATAATAGTAATTATTAAAATTAATTTATATATGAAATATTTGTTGAATTGGATCGAAAAAGAATTAAACCCTGAACGGCATGTGAGTTCAAAAACAACATCATCTGAATATTATTATTTTTATGGTGCAAAAGTTCGATTTGCTGATCATATTTCAGGTAGAAATGATAGTGATTTGGAAATTATATTAGTAAAGGATTTAACTGGTCAAAATAAACATTATCTGATAAAGGAACAGAATTATCCTGCAATGGCATCTGTTCCTGACGTAAAAACTTTAAAAATTGTATTATCTACATTTATATTTCAATTTAAAAATAGATATTCGGATAATATAGTAAAAGAAGCAAATAAGTCAGAGGAGAATAAAAAAATATTAAATACATGTTTAAATCAGCTACGTTCAAATAATAATGCTAATTTAGATATATTTCAAACATTTGATAAATGCATTTATAGTATTATTCCTCAATGGCATAATATGAAACAAATATATAGAATTATATTCATGCATTTATTTAAATTATGTGGTGATATTGACAGTATTAAGAATATTATTGATGTGGAATTTCCAAATGATAACCAAAATGATTGGCATCATAAGAATACTAATGATATTATTAATATATTAGTAACATATTTTCCTGATGATTATAATATCAGAAATATTATTGGATTAGACGAAACTATTAGTCCTAAAGAAAAATTTGCTAATTGTTTTAATGAATACTATAAGAATCTTGATATTAATATAGAAGATATGAAGGAAGAAGATAAATCTAAATTCTTAAATGCATTTGGAAGTCTTCTTGCATTAGATACAAAAAATAAATATGCTAAATGTTCAGATCATCAAAAGAAGTATATCCGTTCATTACTTAATGAACATATATCATATGATAATATTTTGAAATTTGTGAATAGTATATTTGATGTTTTATTTACACCAAAGATGAAACATAAAAATGATGCGCCACAAATAAAAGTTATTGTTGATAAATTCTTACGGATGTATAATATTGGAATTATTAAATTCCCAAATGAATATGACTTTGATTCTACTTATAACAATAATTTTAATCATATTGATGTAACACAGGAAGAATCTACTGATATTGAAAAAACTACTGATGATACTACTATTAATGAAAATATAGAAGTAACAGAAGTTAAAGAACCATGTAATGATATTCAATATGAAACTATAACAGATTATATTCCTGATACTGATATTACTATTAAAGATTCATATAATTATGCATCTACAGAATTTGATGATATTCAAGATATTCATGAAATGTTTGAACAAAATCAAATTAATATACTTAATGATGTAATTAAGAAAATTAATGATACCAATAAGTATACATCATTTGAAACTAGACGTATTACAGATATATTTGCTTCACATTATTCAGATATATGGGAGAAACTTACATGGACACAAAAAGAGCTTTGTTCATCTATTATAACAAATGAACGAATGAATTTGAGTGAAACTGATTATATTATCAATAAAATATTTGATAAAACATCGTTTAATTTCCCTGTAACGGAACTTTGTCGTAAATATATAAAAGAATATAGTCAACGTATAAAGGAGAGCCGTATGGCTGCTTAAAATAAGAAATAGGATAGATATACTAAACCGTTATCTATCCTATTTTATTTTTATATCGCATAACCTGAATTTCCAGTTGATTTATTATCAGAATTTGCATTTTGTTTTGCTTGCCATGCCCTATCCATTGCAGCTTTATCAACATCCTAAAATTTATGTATATCATCAACTATATATGTATTTCGTTTAGGCTGTTTTATTGATTGCATCTTCATATGTTTATGAGGTGGAATATGAGGCTTATTATCCTATAACTTCATATTTTTCTATCTACTTCGTAATTCATCATATGTTGATTCTATAATATCTGCAAGAGATAACATATCTTCTGTACTTATATTATCTAATTCATTAACATCTATTGACGTTAATGCTTTTAATTTTTCTGTAAGTTTTTTATCATCTGTAATATTTACTAATTTCATTTCTGGTTTATAATCATTATTATCAGTAATATTATCAAATAATGTAGTTGAAGGTATCTCATCTGTAATAACAGGTTTATTCATTACCATTTCTGGTTTTTCATTAACAGATGTATTAGAAACAAATGGAATATTTGCAGTTGAACTATTATTAATATTCTATGTCATTTGCATATCAATAATACTTTCATTCTTTAATGGTTTACTCATTGCCATTTTTGTTTTATATTCATTTGCATTTAATTCTGTCATACTCATACCCGGATTATTATCAACAAATTCTGTATGTGTCATCTGCATATTAGGTATAGACGAATCCATATTTAATCTTGTCATATCCATATTAGATAATGAAGAATTTGATATTACTTCTGTCATTTTCATACTTGGATTTTCAGTAATCTAATCGATATTAGTCATTTTCATATCAGATGTAAAAGCATTCATATCAAGATGAATCATATCCATATTTGAAATAGATACATCATTATTAGGAGTTGTTAATATCATATCAGGTAATGATGTATCAGTTATAGGGTAAATAAAATCCATATCAGAAGTAGAAACATCTATATTAAGATGTGTCATATCCATATTTGCAGTAGATATATTCTAGTTTAATGTTGTCATATCCATATTTGCTATAGACGAATTCTGTATTAACTGTAACATCTAACCATTAGCAATAGAAGTATTAGATATAAGTGTTGTCATATCCATATTTGCTATAGAAACATTCTAATTTAATGACGTCATATCCATATTTGCAATAGATGTATTTTGACGTAATGATGTCATATTCATTTTTGGATTTGTCTATTGAGAATTTAACATAATCATATCCGTAGGATTTGTCTAATCTGTAATTTCAATATTATTCATTAATGTTGAAGATTTGAATGTTTCATTTTCTGTTGGAATTAAACCAGATGTTGGTTTAGAAAGATACATATCCATTGTTGTCATTTGATTATGTGCCTATGGTCTTGCATCGCCTTCTAATGGTTGTAAATTATGATGTTCTTTACTAATAGTCTATGGATTATTTACTAATGTCATAGATGAATTACTTACATCCTATGATACTTGTATAAATGTCATTGAATTATGATCTGAATTTATATTATTAGTAACTAAATTCATTGATACATTACTTGTATCAATATATGTTGAATCATTACTCATATTCATATCGTTATGATCTGTATTTAATTCAGGTTTTGTATACTCCATTGAATTATGTTCTGTATTAATCTATGGTTCTACAAATGTCATTGAATTATGTTCTGTATTCATAACAGGTGAAATATAATTCATATCATTATGTTCATCATTTATATCAGGATTAACATAATTCATATCATTATGATCTAAATTCATTTCAGGTGAAACATAATTCTAATCAGTCTTACTAAGATTAAATTCTGGTTCCACATAATTATGATGTTCTTTATGTAGATTCATTTCTGGTTCCACATAATTCTAATCTGCTTTATCAAGATTAAATTCTGGTTCCACATAACTATGATGATTTTTATGTAAATTCATTTCTGGAGAAACATAATTCATATCATTATGATCTAAATTCATTTCTGGAGAAACATAATTCTAATCAGATTTATCAAGATTAAATTCTGGTTCTACATAATTATGTTTATTTTTGTCTAAATTCATTTCAGGTGAAACATAATTCTAATCAGCTTTATCTAAATTCATATATGGTTTAATATAATCCATAATACTATGGTCTAAATTAAACTCAGGCTCAACATATGTTTGATTTGGTTTATTAAGATTAAACTCTGGTTTAATATAATTCTATTTAAATTTATCGAGATTAAATTCTGGTTTCACATAATTCATATCATTATGATCTAAATTCATTTCTGGTGAAATATAATTCATATCATTATGCTCTAAATTAAATTCTGGTGTTATATAATCATATTCTGGTTTATCTAGATTTTCATCAAGTTCTGTATAATTCTATGATATTTTATCTAAGTTTTCATTCAGATGAATATAATTATGTTCAGGTTTTTCAAGATTTTTCTAAATAGAAGGATCAATTAATCCAAAACTTGCATCACTTCCAATAATCTGAAGTTTTGGTTCTAACTTAGTTGCAGATGTATCTATAATACCTGGATCTATTATATTATAATATGCATTACTTCCTACAACATAAGTATTTCTTAACATATGTAATAACATTACCTTTATACGATTTTTCATCTATTGCTAAGCTTTAACAACATCTGGACCGTATAAAAGTTGCTCATGATCATATATATAAGACCATTCATATGGTCTCTATAAATCATTATAGAACTAATCTCTGTCTGGATTTCTAGAATCACGAACTAATACAGGTCTTGAATGAATAACTTTTTTAAGATATTTTTTCAAATCCTTCCATGAACTTATAGTATAAAGATTATCTCTTACATTTGCTTCATGCCAACTATTATCTGGTAATTGTGGACCATATACATCTGCAGTTCCATATAATTTGTCATAATCTGCATTATCACCAACTTTATGTGTAATTTCTTTATCAAAATACGCAGTATATTCAGATGGCATCATAAACATACGTCTCATCCATCTTGTTCTGAAATTCGCATGATTATCTGCATTAGTTGATGTATAGTCATTTCGTTCTGATATAGACTAAAAATCAGAAATCCAATTAACTGTATTTTTTACATTTGAATTTGGTTTACTATCATCCTAATTAGGATCTAATGTATCTATCTTTTTCATTAAACCATTAGAATAAAATGTTTTTACATTTTTTACAGAAATTGTTATTTTTGTTTCTGCATCTTTATGTTCATCATATGCAGTTGCATACTCATTATCCCATATTGATTCAATATCAATTTCACATGGACCGCATTCTAACGCATATATAGGAAAGTCGTTTTGCTCTACGCTATATACAGCAGTTGCATTTCCTGTAGATTTATCCCATTTATAGCCAGTCTATAAAATACGTCTGTCAAATACATAGATAATCATTTTGAAATACCTATATATATCTGGTAATATCCATCTTTGCCAAACATCATCATATGCAGCTTTTCTATACATTTCCAATAATGTACGAATTTTCAAATCAATTCCTTCATAACATTCTAATGTAATCTTTGCATCCTTAAGTCGTACGCCTTTTCCCGGTTCAAATGATGTCAGTTTTTCTAATCCAGTAATTTTTTTGAACAGATAAGGCATACTTCTCTATATTTCATAAAGGCCTTGAACAAATGTTTTAATATAAGATGCACGCGCATCTTCATTCCTGTTCATCAGATAATTATATGTATTATAATGTTCTTGATTACTCCAATTTTCCGTATTATCAAATTCTAAAAAATTTAAATCAAGTAAACCCATTGGAAATTGATCATAATCTTCATAATATATGTTATTATAAAGACTTGTTTTCTATTGGTTCTTTATTGTTTCTGTATCAAGAACTGAACAACCCCAATCACCAAATTCAACTTTAAACATAAGTCGAGTAGGATCTTCAAAACCTGATCTGAATACTTCAGAAGACATATCAGCACCATATTCATTTCCCATATGAAATCGTTCCATGATTTCATTCTGTTCCATAAATCGTCCAGATGATAAAATCCACGATTCACTGTCAGTTACTTTCTACTCTAATTCATTTGTTTTAGTATCTCCAGTAAGTAATGAATTAAATCCTTTTAAAAAATTGTATGCCGAATTTGTCTTTTTATTTAAGCTTTTTAATGTACTAAAAATACCCATAATTTAATTAATCATTTTATTTTACTGGTGTAATGAATGGTGTTTTATTAGGATTATTCGGTGTATCTACCAATATCAATTTACTTTCATTTCGTGTTACTGGTGAATACATATCTAATTTATAATTATCTCCTATTTCATATTCATTTTCATATAATCTGATATTACACATCTATATATTACATTCCATATCTTCTATACTAAATTCATGTACAGAAAAATCAGATATATTCCAAGCAATAGTTGTATCTGTTTTAACAACATCTCCTATTACGCGATCACCAACTTCCTTCGGTGTACTTATTAATATTCTAGTATTATCAGGTGATATATCTAACATAATATAAGACCATATATCAAATTCAAAATTAATAGGTATATGTTTAGATTTATTACCTACCTATATCTATAATTCATTCTATCTTATAAGAACATCAAATGTTATTTTACTATTTTCATCATAACCTCTGATTAATTTATAAATATTAGTTTTATAAATTTTCAAGAATTGTGAATTTTCATACCATTTTGTTAATTTCTTATTTGCTTTTGCCATATCAGAATTTTTAATGGCAATACCCAATGATTCAACACATTCATCAAGTTCAACAACAACTGCATTAACTTTTATTAATGTTCCTCGTGTTATTGTTACATTATCACCTAATTCTAATTTTATTGAAGTAGAAACTCTAAAATACCAATTATCAGAATCTTTAGAATAATATACCAATTTTATTACTTTACTATCTTGAATATAACTATTTAGAAAACACCAACATGAATATATAAGATGATTTCTTGATGATGATATTTCATATAATAATTCATCATTATATGTAATATTTTTTGATGCAATAGAAAAATCATAATACGCATTTGATATAAGATTTCCATTTGAACCAAATATCTAATTTGATACTATAGAATCTATGTCATAATCCTTCTGAGGATCTACATAAGTTGTATTATTATATGATGTTTCTACTGGTGCATCTACATCTGCTACTTCTTCTGATATAACATCTCCAAATAACTCTTCCTGTGATGTTGTAAGTTCTTCTACAGAATCTCTAAATTCCTATGTTTCTTTTCTAGATGCAGTTGGACTATATTTTGATAAAATAACTTTATAATATGTAGGTAATGCAGCTATTGTATAAATTAATTCAGAAGACTATACTTCAAATAATTTATGATAAATCTATACATATACAATATCTCCTTTCTATGGCATAGTATTATTTCCAAACATATTTTGCCATTCCTATATAGTTATATTAATTTCAAGAGGCTAAACATAATTAAGACCATATAAATCAATAGTATATTCTCCTGGATTATAGTCTGGATTTGAAACAATAACTTTAACTATTTTTGGACATTCAAGACCTACCTATGTTAATGTATATTCCTATAAAACAACATCTTCAGAATTGATGACAGGTGTTGCACGTGCCCATAAACAGTCAGTTCCAACAGTCTCTGTCGCAGACTGTTGGATTTCCTTTACTGTTTCATACGCGGATTTTATAATTTCATTAATATCAATTCCTAAACCTGCCATAATTAATTATTTAATGTTTCATTTATTTTTTGTTCCATTGAAGATAATTCATTACATAATTCTTTAATATTATGTATACGTATCTTTATTTGATTACTATCTTCCTAACATCTTTTTAATTTCTATTCTTTCGCCCATGTTGACATATATGCATCTTCCTTATTATTCGCATATGTATCTTTAAATGATGATATAGCAATCTATATATTACCATATTGTTGTAACATATTATTTAACAATTTACTATATACACCATATAACATCATAAGTGATTTAAATTTTATAACGTCATTCCTGTATATATTTTTAATTTCATTACATAATACTTTACCTGTTTGCGTAAATGCCTATAACTATGGTAATATTTCCTTTAATTCTTTATTAAAATTAGAAATACCTATTTTTGATCTATTCTATGCAATTAATTTTTTATATCTCAAAATATTAGCTCTTGCTATTTTATTGCAATAATCATCTGTTCCATATAATTTCTCATAATCATATGATTCTAATTTTCTACCAAACACAAAGAGTTCTGATGATTTTCCACCAGCATATGGATGATATTTTCCTAAAATATCTTTAGTCCATTTATATATCTTTCGTTGTTGTTCTTCAAAATCTAATTTTCTCTGACGTGTTTTTTCTGTATCCAATTTAAACTCATTGTATCCTTTTAAATTAGAATCATCCATTTTTCGTTTGCCATTATCTTTAGTAGATATAATATTTCCATCATAATCTTTATGTCCACTTTCTGGTATATAAACAATGAAATAATCATCATTTGAATTTCCCCAACCTGTAAACTTATTTAACTTACTTGATTTTGAATATGGATTCGCACCGACTTTCTATAATTTCTTTTTAAAATCTCCATATGCATTTATATATTTCGACAAATCTAAAAAATTCTTCACAAAACCTATTCCACATAATTCTCGCTTATCACCACCACGAGATAAACGAGCAACAGTAGGATATGTTAATACAGTTCCGTCTTTTAATGTCTATGTTAAATTATTAACAATAAGATTATCTTTCTTACATGTATCTTCAATAATTTCCGGTGTTAATTTATGTGTTTGAAAACTTTGCCAAACACGTCCATCTTCAAATGTTATATTTTCATTATCTATAGCAAATAATACCATTCTACCATATACAGAAACAACAAGAATTTTACCTTCAGAATTAAACCAAAATATTGCATATTCATTAATATATTGTTTTAGATCTTTATTTTTCTTTAAATCCGATACGGTATACTTTTTAAAGTTTTCATCTGTTAAATTAAATAAATCCAATTTCTGCATAGGAAAAGTTCCATCCGCATTACTTAATATTACAGAAGATAATACCTAAGGATCTGGTTTAATAAACAATTTTGATGTATAATCTTTATATAATTCTAATGTTTGCATATATTTGTCATGTAATGCTTTCTTCTATTCATCTGTTTTTATAGATTCATGCTGATAACTATACGAATCATATGCTTCAGTTGAATATACAGGAAATGTATTAGAAATAATATCATTTAATATTTCAAATTGATCTAATGCTTTTTTATACATTGTTCCAGGATATGGTTGTTTATAATATGTAAACATCTTTCCTTTATCATTAAGAATATCATGAATAACTGTGTCTGACTATAAACGTTCAGTTAAATATTTTTCCGTAATATATTTTTTTAAACTAAATTGCATAATGATAGATTTATTCTATTTTTATTATTTATTTGATAATATAGTATATGTTGAAATAAATAATAAAACCAATATTTTATTATTTACAAAATGGGACTTAATATTAATAGCATAGGAGAACAATTCAAAAACGGTTTTATAGATAAATTTAATAAAGATATATCAAATGAGGATTTAGATAGAGTTATTTCACAAATGACAACATTAACTAATTCATCTACATACTCATAGGAAAACAGTCCGTTATATGGTACATTTAAATATGCAATAGATTCATCTAAATCATTAGATAGTTTTGAACCTGGTGGCTCAATAAATGATGAAATAACGGAATATCGTGCATGGGATCCAAGACTTGCTCGCGTTGATGGTTTTGTATCTCGCAGTTCAACAAGTGATGATCACCCTACTGTTGTTCCATTCGCTTCTGAAACAGCAGCAGGTGCATTTTATGATTTAGTATTTACTGCAGAAAAAGCTGTAGGTGACAAACTGTCAGGATCTACAACACATAAAGAAAAATCAAAAGAAACTGATAAAAATGGACAACAGCAAACAGCATCATCAGAAAAATATTATACTGTTACAGAAGATGGTGAAACAATACCAGATGTTAAGTTATCAACTAAAAACTTTTATATATCAAATACGTCCAACGGAGAAAAAATAAAAAATACTATATTAAATGATGGTAATTCATATGGTGTTGCTTCTATTGTTAATCCATATACATTAACTAAATTATGTGGAGGACTTGTAAAAGCAAAATCAAATAGTACAGAAAAAAATAGTGATGACATATAGGTAGAAAACCATATGTATGATATACGAAATTCACGTAGATTTTATGGTGATGTAATGGAAAAGGGTGGAGATGTTTTAACTGTATCAAATCCTACAACTACTAATATTATTACATGGAGTAATAAAGATAAATGGGGAAGAACACCTTATTATTTTTAGGATTTTGTATTTTGCAAATATTGGAATGTTATACCTAATAACAGGTTAATTACATTAAGAAAGTATCATGCACCTGTATATGATAACCTTCAATTTTCTAATATGTTTGATGGAACAACTGCAACACCATTTGCACCTATTGCTACTGTTATAACTTATTTTGGTGATGATACTGGTAATACATTATCTTCTTTATTCGGATTTACTGCTGGTACTAAATGGAAAGAAATAACATCTGATGTATATGATGTACAAGGAGAAAGTGGTTCAGATCCTCATGCACTTATTGATGAAATGTTTACTGGAGGTGGTGGATTTCCTACTGGTGAATCAAATATTATGAGCAGTATTATTGGTAAAACTAATTTATTAACTGGTAAAATGTTTTCATTAGGTAAATTTGTTGGATTATTAAGTCCTGGTGGTTATAATATGGGTAAAGATCAAAAAACATTTGATAAATTATCACAAGCAAATGTAGATCCATCTGAACAACTTTACAGCAACAAAATAAAAGGTCCTGTTAATAGAATTAATATGACTAAAGCAAGAGATGCTGGAATTACATTTGATTAGAAATTCAGTTTAACATGTCAATATATAGCCAGACCTATTGGTGGTGTTAATACAAAAGCAGCAATGCTTGATATTTTATCAAACTGTATGGAAATGGCATCAGCTGATGCAGTATTCTGGGGTGGTGGATATAGATTTAATATACACCCACATATGTATCCATTTAAAAACACTGCGTTTAAAAATAGAATTATGGATGATTTATATGCAGGTAGAATATTCGGTAAAGATGGTGCATTATCTCATACTGTTGAAGGTATAAAAAGTTTTGGAACAGATTCAACTGGTTCATTTTCATGGAGTGAAATAGGTAAACATTTAAGTGAATATCTTGGTGAAACATTGGGTGCGTTAGGTGAAATGTTTAACACATTACAAAACATGGTATTCGGTACAAATGGTAGTTCTATTGGTGATTGGCTAAAAGGAAAAGGTAATGATGTTGGTGATGGTGAGTCTGGAGATAAAGGTGCAAAAAAATTAAATGCGCTTGGTTAGAATCTTAATATGATGTGGAGATCTAAAGTTATACAAGCATCAACAATGCCATCTATAACTGGTATGCGTGCATTATTAACTGGTGAACCTGTCGGTAACTGGCATTTAACAGTTGGAAACCCGTTAAACCCTATTATGGTAATAGGTAATCTCATATGTACTGATATGAAAGTTGAAGTAGGAGAAGAATTAGGACCAGATGATTTCCCAACAGAATTAAAAGTAGTTTATACATTAGAGCATGGTATGCCTCGTGATAAATCTGGAATTCAATCTATGTTTAATAGAGGTAGCGGACGTATATATCAGTTACCCGACTGGATAAGAGCATCATCTGATTATGAGTCAAAAGTTGATAATTTTACTGGAGGAAGTAATTTTTATCAGCCAAAATATATGAGTGCATCAAAAATGATGGCAATCGGAGGTGCTCATGGTTATTAGACATATAAAATAGATAAAGGAAAAAATCCTGCAATGGATGAACATACATCTAATACAGTAATAGCAAAGTTTACACCACCTGACGTAGATGCAGCTATTAGCAATATTGTTGATAAATCATCTTCATTTTTTGGTTCTAATAATTCATCAAGAGCATGGATTAGAGGTACAGCAGCAACTAGAAAACTTATGAATTAATTAAAATGTTTACTTATACAATAGATAAAAAACCGACAATTACAGATTCAAAAGGAAATACAATAGTTAATTTTATTACACCGTTATTTACTAAAAATTCAACTGGTGTTAAAGACTATTAGTTAATGCGAATAAATGCAGATAAGTATTAGATGAGACCTGACCTTATATCAATGGCGATGTATGGTGATATTGATGAAGCTGAATATATTTTAAAGTTTTCTGGTATTTCAAATCCTTTTTCATTAGATAAAGATGATGTATTAAAAATACCGAATGATTAGGAAGTATATGGTATGATGGAAGTTAATACACCAAGTGATGATAATGAAGATGCAATTGATAATGAAGCAGAAATCAGACATAGTTTTAAATATTATGATCCTACATTAAACCCTTATAATAAAGATGGTTAGTCTTATAGAGATCTTGAAAATAAGAAAATACCTTCAGGTATTATAGATAAAGGTAAGATTGTTAATAAAACAGGTAATATAATGGTTCCGTATATTTCTGAAGATGGAAGAACTGCAGTTACTATCAGAAATGGTAAAGTATATTTTGGAGAAGATAGTGGTTTAAATATTGCTTCATCTGAAAAAATATCATAGGTTGCAAATATTACATCAACTATATAGAATGCTATAAATAATACAATGACAAAATTATCAGATTCGAATTGTTTATATAACGGTTCGAACTTAGCAGATTTTGTAAGAACAAATTTTAATAATAACTGATTGAAATATGAATACAAAATATCCTATAAATGGTAGAGTTACCACATTAAATGACTTAGTACATGAATATGGTGCTTTTTCCTATTGGCCTAAAACTACTGTTTATCCATTTATCGATACAAGTACACAAGAAATTGTGTCTTAGCCTTTTTAGAATATAGTATTTAAAGATGCTTTAGATGCTAATAATAAATTCGTTGGTGAAAGACCATATGAAATTGTTTATTTTGATAATGTATATTCAAATACAGAAAGAGATACGACTGGTAAACATATGAAAATTATACAGAAAAGTGATTCTGATGTATTTAGTGGTTTATATCCAGGAGGAATATCAGGACATGAATATATAAAAGCTGGTGATGTAGCAAATCCATTAAAGATAATAGAAGGCAAATATGGTTTTAAATTTATAGTAGCAAGTTAGAATGATAAAAAACAATACTATTATAATTATAGAACATCTACTGGTGAAGCTACTGTTATGTATGCATTAAGAAATATAATTAAAATATTAAAAAAACAAGGTATTGCGAATTTATCAGAATCTTTTAAACCGTTATTTATTCCTGAAAAAACGGAAGACGGTGATAATAAGTATCATATTGATAATATTATAGATAAAAATAATGAGTTGAAGAGTGACGCATATAAGTATTTAGGAGATTTTATATGGACATATAAAAATATAAACATTAAAAATTATACAAGAACAGAATAGTCTATTTTAAATATTGCAGAAAGTAAAGGTTATTTAACGTTAAATAATAATAGTGTAAATAGTATTAATACATTATTAAAAAATTGGTTAGGTGACAATAAAGATGACAATTATTAGTATAATCAAGAATCTGATTATAATCAACTTAAATATTATTTAAATATTTTTGCAAATTCGTAGAGATTTTTCGTAAGTTATGTTACAGGATTTAGATTTGGAAAGATTTCAAATAAATCATATTTACAGATAGAACCTGTATTAAGATGTGATCTTGGTGCATTTGTATTATATAACTCTATTGAAATTTTATCATCAATTCATGATTATCGTACTGCATTACCATAGAGTGATATTTCACCATCTACACAACTTGATATTATATTAAAATATAAAGTGACATATAAAAATATAAGTAAAGAATCAACACCTATAACAACAACTATATCATTAACATGGTATGATATTATTAATCATACAACGGAAGATAAAAACATATGGTTTACTTTAAGAAATGCAGTATGTGATGAAGATAGCGTTATTGAAGACTATAAAAAAAATCATAAGAAATTTGGAAAATATGTATACGGCGATGAGAACTTTTTTTTTGATATTAAAAAGAAAACAACATCATTAGGTATTTTAGATTGGCCAGTTGAAGATGGAGGATTATTATTAACTGATGAAACTGAATTTAAAAATATAATAAATAATCCATCATATAATAAAAATGGAATAACAAATTATGCAAATACATCAGATCCAAGTACATTTGGTAAAGATAAAAACAAAGAGGATATAAAAAATACTATTGCAGGACAATTTGCACCTTTTGGTACATTAAGAATGCATAATTTTTTAGATAAAGATAATGACAAATCTGGATACTATTGTGATGTTGATATACTTAGATGTAAAAATTTTTATATGATACAATAGAATTTAAAAGTTTCAAATATTGGTATTAATATTTATTATAGCATACCATATGATACTATAATACCAAATACTTGTGTAAGATTAATATCTAAATCTTTTGAAGAAGCTGGAACATCAGATGATAATATAGCAGTAAATGATAAACCATATAAAATATTAGAATGGCAACAAGAGTTGGATGAAAATATAATATATTCTATTCCAAATAATAGTGATAATGAAGTATTTATAACTATATCTAGTTCTTCTGCTAAAGTAAGATTATATGCATCAGGCAAAACTAAACCAATAACATCAACATAGAAAGACTCATATATTAATAATTTAAATCTGGAATTATATTATCTAGATCAACAAACATGGTAGCTTGCAGAAAAGGGAGTAGATTATATTATTAATGCATATACACGAACAAATACTTTACCATATTATTCATTTAAATTTACAAATTCAACTACAACACATGTATTTTGGAAATTTAAATTTAATGATATAAAATAGTTTTTATATTTCAGATCAAATAATATTCAAAGGAATGATAAACAACAATTAACAATAATATCTTTATATGTATAGGATGAAAATTCTGCAACTATAGAATAGAATGTTAGAGGTTTAAATAATATAGATATATCTTTATAGTATTTAATATATCATGCTGATACTAATGCAGAATCATATACAAACGGTACAACATGTTTAAATTGTTTCACGCAAGCGTTTATTAGATAGTCTACAACATAGAATCAAAATGCATATGTAAATAAAAATCAAAGGTTCTATATAGAACCTTTATCATTCAAGACATCAGATTCATATCAATATCAAGAATTTAATACAATAACGCATAAACCATTTAATGTTGCTTATAAAACATCAACAGTTATGAATAAAAAGAATATTTATAAATTTGAACAATGTAGTACATTATTTGGAAAAGATATTGATAATCGTAGAGTTCGAATAGATACGTTAACTACAGAAACATAGCCTTCAATATATTTAGCATTTGAACCAATATATATAATAGAATTTGGTTCAATACAGTATTCTACTGAAACTGATAAAAATGATGGAAAGCTATTAGTGGAAGATGAATGTAACACACGTTATAAAGATAATATATCGCTAAATATATTTAAATATAGAATAAATTCAGATGCAAGTGCATCATCAATAAATTTACAAGATAAGATTAATAATTTAAATATATTATCATTATATACTACTGATATATTTATTGATAGTGATTTCTTAAAAATACTAAGTACTTCAATTGATGAAGATCTACAATAGATTTCATAGTAGTATTTAATAAGTTATGATGTTGTAATATCATCGTATGATTTCACATCAACGAATTATGTAGAACAAGGTCGTGCTTCTATTTCAAATGGTCTTACAAAATCTCAAATTAATGAAAATTTTTATAAAATAAAATTTGACCCAAATAAACAATATCTTGTGGATGTTATATTTACAAAGTATAGAAAACGTACGAGTGAAATAGCTTGTACATTCTTTTGTACAGATTCACGATTTGATGGTTTTATAACACTATTAATTACAGAATTACCTAAAGGTTATAACGGAGAATTATCTAACATTAAGGTTCCACCATATTATAGTACTCCTGGAAGTACACGTCCGATAAGTTTACCTATTGGATGTACTGTTAATCTTAAACATAATTTTGATGCGTTATTAAAAGCAAATGGAGATAAAATAAAATGGAATGGATGGATTTATCCAGGTGTAACTGAACCAGACATAAATAAGGAGATAACGTTTAAAATAGGAGATACATCAAATATATCAATTACTGCAAATTTATATGCAGATCCTTCAATTACTGTAAATTCACAGTCTACACCAACAACTCCTTCTACACCAGATACATCTAATAATAAACCATAAAAATAAAAAATCCAAACAACCTAACATTGTTTGGATTTTTATTTTATAAAATAATTTATAAAGTTAACAGTGGGAATATTCATTTTATTAAAAACATTTTACTCAAGACCTAACTTAATACGGTTAGAAATAAGGTTCCATACTGTATTTGTAATGAAGTTTTCCTTAAGTTTCTTACCAACAGCAGGTTCAATATCTGATTTAAATGTTTCTACTACATATTTACCATTTCCAGAACGATATGCTTCTGTAATAGCAACAAGATTTTTCTTAGTCTGTTTCTCTATATAAAGACGAATATCATCCTTAGTTGAATTCGCGCTAAGAGTAATCATATTTTCATTTAAGAGTTTAATACCTGCTTTATTAATTCCTGTTTTAGGTGACCAGTATTCAAATACTTTCTTGGCCATTTCTTTTTTCTGATCAGCAGGAAGATCTGACATATTTCCAGTAATCATATATGTCTCTTTAAGTACGTTAATAACGGCTACTTTCTGAGATTCATATAATTTCTCACGAGCCTCAAGTACCTATTTTTTACTATTATTATATACTGTACTAAAACTTTTCATTTGCTTGAATTTAAATGTTTTTATTTATTATTTTATTTATCTATGTTTTTATAAAAAATTATTTTCTGATATTCAAAACGAGCTTTGTATTTTTCGGTATTCGATTTAAAGCCCTTATTATTATTTTATTATTATCACCATCCCACATATAATCACAATTAGGATCAGGATTTGATTTGCTTATAACATCATAATATTGACAATAACCGAATGGAATAACATATTTCTCATTAGGAATAACTTCAAATACAATATCTCTCATATCTTTAGTATAAAGAGATAATTTATCTATAGATTTTGTAGGACATACTTCTATAATATCTCCTGGATAAAACTATGAATTAGAATAAACAGATTTACCATCAGAACAAATTTTACATTGATTTAAATTTGTCGGTATCATTGTTACTTTCTTTATGTTAGTTTTATCACGTGGTTCCTAACCATAAAATAATCCATACCATGATTTCTCATTTACAGATTTAAACTTTTTATTTGTTCTTTGTTTCATAATTAAATATATTTTATATATTATTTATTAATGTATTTTAAAAATTAACTATTCTCTACATCTATTACAAGCTATTCTGCTCTTTCAACAGCGGCTATAGTTGCATTTAATGTAGTATTTCCATCTACATCTGTTCCTTTATTTTCTTCTGGCACATTTTCCTAATTATTTGTTGACTTATATAAACTAATTGCAAAATCAGTTAACGTTGTATCAGTTCCTACTTTCTTTTTTATATATTTATATGCTTTATCAATTAAATTCTCTGTACCTTTCTTTTCAAATAAACATATATCATTATCTCTATAATATAAAATAGATTCAACTTTAATATTATCCATAAAATACATTAATGTATAAAACACTGATAATGCTGGATATGGTTTATTATTTGAAATATAATTTAATATAATTGTATATACATTAAATATATTAGAACCGTTTATTTTATTACTAAGATTTTTAAAAAATTTAAAAATATTGATAGTATCATCACTTACTAATAGATTAAATGATTTAAAGAAACTGTTATCTTTATTACTTATTTGAATGTCCATATCTGGTAAATTAGTATTGAATAATTCCTGCAATTCTTTAATAATATTTTCTCCAACACTATACTTATTTCCTGACTTTGTATCACGCCCATTTAATGTCTTTAACGCAGAAGGTGTTGTATAAAATAATTCAAATATTTTTTTACATATTATTGGTGTTCTTGTTTCTTTATCTATAACAACAGATATTTTATCTGACTTTAATGATTCTTTAATTTTTTCTATATTATTTTTTAATTCTTCTGAATTTATATTTATTGATACTAAAGTTTCTGATAATAATGTATTCCATTTTGTAAACTATTCATTAGTTATTACATCTAAATTCTATATATTTTCTAAGAATTTACTTACTGTTAATTTATTTGTTTTAAATACATCTTTATCTATATCAATCTGTTTTTTAAGAAATACATCTTTAATACCTTCTTTTATATCTATATTTGAAATATTCTATTTGAAATATTCTATATATTCCTATTCATTATCTTTTTTTAATAATTCTAATAATGTTGAATATATATCTTTATAACGCTATGTATTTATATTATTCTATACATCTTTATTACCTAATGTATTATATATATTAATTGGAATTTCAAACTATGAAAATTTATCATCAATTAATTTATTATAATATGAACTAAAATTATTAGAAAAAATAAATTGTAATATACTTATTAACGTTTTTTGAGAAATCATATTATTAAATGTATCAATAAACTATTTCATTTCATTATCAGTTATTGGTTCAATATTATATAATTTATCTTTATCGATTTCTGTAGTTTCATTCTATATAATATATTTTATTATAGTTTTATATGATATATTTGAAATATCATTTTGACTTAACTATATATTATTTTTAAATATATCATTTTCTATAATTTGTGAAATTTTTTCATTTATTAAATTATTTGGTTCTAAGTAAATATTTAATGGCGTTATTCCACATTTTCTTAAAAACTAATTTAATTTAATTGCCTTATTTTTTATATCTGCATTTGTATTGTTATCATCATTTAATTCATTTATAATATTACTAAATTCATTGAATAAATCAGTTGATAACATATTATGATATACTACATTATATATTATATTATCTATTTGCTATAACATAACTTATATTCATTTAATTTTGATTATTTTTTGAGTTATTCAATATATTTAATAACTACGCATATGTATATAATGTTTCTTGCTCTTCTTGCTGTTTCTTTAATTCATCTGAAGATTCTTTTGTAATAGGATATTTATCAGTATATAGTTTTATAAGGTAGAATATCTGTTTATAATAAAGCATTACAGCTAGCAAATTTGGATATTGAACTGTCAAAAATTCCTATATAGACTTATACATACAACTATTACCATTATCACCTGTAATTGAACGAATACGTGATTCTATTCTATCATCTAAATCATCTGCATATCGTGCCCATATATTTTGAAGACTTGCCGCACGAACAGGATGTTTAGACAGTGCAGCTTTAAACTTATCACCTAATGTTGACGATGCAGACTATGATGTTCTGCATATTAATCCTATTTTTTCAGTAATTTCTTTATCTGCTGCTTCTTTTAATTTTTTCATTCGTTCACGAGCATTTTTAATTATATACCATTCTTCTGGATTACCATAACTTGTAATAATTCCTGTAATTTCTCTTGTTAAATTGTCTTTAACAAACTTATATGTTTGTTCATTTCCGTCTTCTAACTATTTAATAATTTCATCACTATTTTTAATTTGTTCATTTTCAAATAGAGTATTATATGCATAACTATACTTATCATTATAAGTAAATACTGATACTGATTCATCCTTTAAGTTTAAAGAATATGCTACTTTTTGTAACTCGTCATATTTACTATATGGTGTATATTTTGCAATTATAAGGTCTAAATCTTTATTACGTGAATCTGTATCTTGTATTTTAGAAGTTACACGGTCTTTAAATTCTTTTAATTTTTTCTTATCTGTTATACCTAATTTCTATATAAACTTATCAGATGATGTCCATGATAGAATTTTGCTTGATCTTCTTGCAGTTTCACTAAATTCTCGCCAACCATTTAAATCCTTTTGATATTCATTATCCATAATTTGTTTTAATACTGCATCTTCTTTCTTCATATACTTATCCATATTACCTTCGGATGCATTATTCATATCAGATACTTTCTAAGCGAAATTACTCATCTCTTTAGTACCGTTATTACCACAAATTGATTTCATTAATGTTGTTACAATAGATATACTACTACGTACATAATTATCAATTGCATCTATTAAATTACCATTAAATGCAGATGCTTCATTTTCTACACGTTTCTTTGTTTCCTAATCTAATTCACTTCCTAATACAGAAGTTGGATCTAAATCGCCAGTTAATGGTCCACTTAATGAAACACCTTTTGTTTTATCTAATCCTTCTTCATTCTCAACTTCAAATAATGATAATACTTTATTTAAAGATAACATATATGACTCATTTTTTAATGTTTCATATTTTACAATATCATCTAATTTCACATGTTCTTTATTAAAATATTTAAGTCCTATATCAGAAGCTTTATCCTATATAATTTCCTTTGTAGGTTTCATGAATAATGAACCATTTGGATTTTCATTTGCTTTTGTAGGATAATCAATATTAGACATTAACATTGCATAATTTGTTGGTAATGATGGTAACATTAATAATGACTTATTAAAACGTTTTTCATTTACCTTAATTGGTAATAGTTTTTTTGTACCTTCATTTATATAAGCATCTTCTCCTTCAGTAGAAACACCATTTACAATATCAAAAAATTGACCTAAACCTGAATCATCTGACGGCTCATCACCTGAAGTTATACTATTAAAATTAGTTAATGATGGTGATAAAAAACCTAATCTATGAATACATTGTGTATATAAACATGCCATATTTCTTTCTGCAGTTTCCTAAATAGTTCTAAAACATGCTTTATTGTAATCACCTGTATTTTGTTTATTCTTTCTACCAGGTAATAAAAATAAATACCAAGGACGCTTTTTATTTACACCTGAATCTGTTAACTCTACAAGCTTATTCATATATTGCTTAAGCTTCATCATCGCTAATCTATCTTTTCCTTTCATAAACAACCACGCAATAATACCTAATAAACCAGTTAACAAACCAGCACTTAATTTCAAAATCCAAGAACAATCCATCCACCAATCAGCTGCATGACCTTCAGCTTCATTTAATGTATGAAGATCTGGATCATTCATAATATATTCAAAAATATTCTTTTTAATATTATTATATTCATCTAAACCAACTTCGGCAATAAGTTCCTTATCAAATAATTCATCAAACTATGATTCGAATAACATCTCATCCATCATTTGTTTTATTTGACGTTTCTCTTCTTCACTATATTCATTAGAAAGTTTTATATCCTGAATATCTTCATATGTTATTTCATCATCTGAATTATCAATAACATCTTCAGATTCTTTAAGATTAAACGGCATTGTACCATAATATGCATCGCAGTTACTGCATACATATACTGGTTCTCCTTGTATTTTCAAAACAACTTTACCACCGCATTTTGGACATATATTTGGAACAATATTACCTTCATCATTATATATACGTTTCTTTTTCTTAGATTCTTGAAGCTGTTTCATTTCAGGACATAAACCGGAATGTTCGTATTCATATATTTTTCTATCTTCAGGACTAAGTAAACTTAAACGTTCTTTAGATAATTTTCTTGGAAATTTCATTTAATTAAAAACTTTGTTTTCATATTTATTATTGAAAATAAATTATCACGTTTTTATAAATAAAAAAAATAAGGAATTAGAAACCTAATTCTAATTCCTTATTTTTTAAGGATTATAATCTCCACAAGTCATTCTATCAATCTTGCTGAAAGTTTTCATTACGTCAGCATATGAAATATCACCGTCATTCAACTAATCAACCATACAACGAATCTCTGTTAACATCATATGAATATTATTAAGAACTTCATCTTTCAAATGTTCGTCACCTGCTTCATCAAGGCATGCATTGATATTATATGCATAATCTTCATAACTTTGATCTTCATTCAAACGTCTTTTAATAGTCTTTGATACACTTCTCATGATATTCTCATAAAGTGCTTTCTTTTGTATTTTATTCATTTATTATATGTTTTTTTTCTTATATGTTATTTATCTAACAAATTATTTATCTAAAAAAACAAATAACATATTTTTTTATATAATTATATGTATATAATATATAACTATATTTTTATGAATGCAAAACCAATTATCAAATGGGTTGGTGGAAAAACCCAATTATTAAATACAATAAATGATAATCTTCCACAAAATATATCACATTTTAACACATATATGGAACCATTCATTGGTGGTGCTGCAGTATTATTTTATATTGTTCCCAAGTTACCTAATATAAAAAATGTGTTTATAAATGACTTAAATTATAAATTGACAAATTTATATACAGTTGTAAAAAATAAACATTTGAAATTAATTAATCAATTAAAAACAATACAGGAAGAATATAGAAAATCTGAAGATCCGAAAATGTTTTATTATAATACCCGTGATTCATTCAATATATATGATATGAATATAGAACCAGATGCAGATGTATTACATGCAGCTGAATTTATATTCTTAAATAAGACATGTTTTAACGGATTATACAGAGAGAATTCAAAAGGTGAATTTAATGTACCATGGAATAAGAATGTAAATGTTTGTATATGTGATGAAGAAAATATTAAAGCAGTACATAATTTTTTCATTAAATACAATGTTCAAATATCTACCGGTACATATAATGATTTTTTTAAAGGTAAAGGGATGTATATAAAAAATGCATTTGTTTATATGGATCCACCATATAGACCTATTACTAAATCAGCTGCATTTACGTCATATACAAAATCAGGTTTTAATGATAATAATCAAAAAGAATTAAAAATTTGGGTTGATATTTTAAATAGTAGTAATGCTTATTGTATGTTAAGTAATTCAGATCCAAAAAATTATGATGTAAATGATACGTTTTTTGATGACTTATATTCAGATTATAATATAATTAGAGTAAATGCTAAAAGATCTATCAATTCAAAAGGAAATGGACGTGGTAATATAACAGAAATATTGGTAAAGAATTATTAATAAAATAAATATTTAAACATATATCTGATATATGAAATTTATACATAACCTAACAGAATAGAATAATATATTGTCATATAATGAAATATTAAATATAATTAATAACATTAATGAAGAATATCATGAAGTAACAAATTTTGATAATATGATAAAAGATGTTGCTAAACAAATATATTATTCTAATTATACTGATTTTTATACAGGTTGGAATTGGTTTATTAAAGAACAAACATGTTTAAAAGTTAATACTGAATATAAATCAGATAATACAGTTTATAAAGATAATATAGGATGTCCTATATATATTAAATTTGATGATTTAGAAAATAATACATATTTTGCTATATAGATGAGAGATAATACATATAACATACCAATATATGTTAACAAACATTATAACTTATCTATATAGCAATATGCATATAAATTAAAACATGAAATTACACATATACGTACAATGTATTCTAAAATAGATTCAAATCCGTTAGATTCATTAAAAAATAGATCATCAAGTATTGAATTTGATAATATAAGATTAATAAATAATAGACAATTTCCATTTATATATAATGTTTGTTATTTATTATCACCAACTGAATAGCAAGCACGTATAAATGAATATATATTTTTTATAAAAGATTATTTAAAAGAAAATGATATAGATAATGTAAACAGTCATAAATTAATAAATGAATTAATTGAAAAAGGATATGAACATACATTATTAAAAGATTTCTTTGATATATATGAAAAATTAGAATTTATGGTAAATGCTTAGATTTATATATAGGTAATATCATTAGGATATGTGTTATAGAAATATAATTTATTTAAATCTAATATAACAGATGCAGATTTACTGAGATTAGAATCTGATAGAACAGGAATGATATATAAGTATATTAAATCAGATGAAGATAATTCATATAAAATATTAGAGTTTTTAAAATAGAATTTATCTGATTACTATACAAAATTAAAAAACGTAACATACAAAACATTAAAAGAAAATAACATAATTTAATTATATATGAAGACTAATTTAAATGGTGGTTGTTTATTGCCAAATGAAGAGATTATTGTAAAGGATGGACTTGTATTGATGTCTGAAATTAAAGTAGGTGATAAAGTTTTATCACATGATGGTGATTACCATGAAGTAGAGCATGTATGGAATTTTGAGAAACCTACATACTATGTATCACTTTCAAACGGTGATCATATCGAATGCTCAAATACACATAGATTCTTGGTAAATAAGAATAAGATTGAGAAGGAATCATCATGGAAAACTGCTGAAGAACTTCATGATGGAGATGAAATCTTTACAATGAGTACCATTAATATGGACATTAATGAGAAAATTAAGTTTAATAAAATAAAGATTGCCCGTATATTCAAATCAGGAATTAATAATCCTGTGATTGACATTACTGTTAAAGATACACATACATATATTTCAGCTAATGGTATTGTTAATCATAATTCAGGAACTAATTTCTGATAAAGAATTATAATAATGAATTATAAAGAAACATATTTAAAACCAGAAATTGCATTCTTACTGAAAAAACATAACTATAATATCGATAAAACTCGATATATGGTAAACAGAGATGGAACATTAGTTGAATCTACTAATGAATTATAGAAACATTATAATCATTTAGAATTAGCTTATAATCCTAATGCAGAAGAAGTAATCGATTATTTCAAAAAACAATCAATTTATATTAACATTAATAAAATAGATGATAATAAATGGGAATGGATTATTTCATTTGGTAAGAAATCTGTATATTCTGGTGAAACTGTAAACGGAAATATCGGGCATAATCTTCCAGAATCACGTCAATTTTTTAACAATGAAAAAGACGCATATTATGATGCAGTTATAGAACTTATCGTTTTAATTTAATATATATAAGAGAATATGGATTTAATTCTATATTCTCTTTTTTTCTTTCAAATAAAATATGTATCTTTGTATAAAATATGAATTAATAATTATAAGAGAATGGATACAAAAACATATATGGCAATTAAAGATTGTCTTAGAATAATTATTCAAGGATCTGAATTTGAAAACAATTTATTTGCTGTTGGTGGATGTTGTAGAGATGAAATTTTAGGAAATAATATAAAAGATTTAGACCTTGTTGTTTCATTAGAAAATGGTGGTATTAAATTTGCAGAATGGTTGGAAAAGAATCATTTTACAAAAGGAACTGTTGTGACATATCCTCGATATGGAACTGCTATGTTCAGACTAAAGGATTTTCCTAATGAAGAACTTGAAGTTGTACAAACAAGAACTGAAATTTATACAACAGATTCAAGAAAACCAGATACAACATTCGGTTCACTTAAGCAGGATTGCATGCGTAGAGACCTTACAATCAATGCAATTTATTATGATATTTCAAACAGTAAATTTATTGATGTTACAAACAGATCATTTGATGACATTAAAAATAAAATTATTGTAACACCATGTGAACCAGATCAGACATATATTGATGATCCTCTTCGCATTATGAGATGTGTAAGATTTGCATGTAAACTTGGTTGGAATATAGATAAAAATGTATTCAACAGTATGAAGAAAAATATAGATAGACTATCTATTATTTCAAAAGAAAGAATACAGGATGAACTTATGAAAATATTAAATACATCAAATTCAAAATTAGGTATTGATTATCTATTTGATATTGATGCAATGAAATTTATTTTTCCTTGTATAAATCATAATATTCCTGGACATTTCATTGATTTAGATAAAACATATAAACCTTATTTAAAATTAGCATTAATTAATATTAATAATCCAAATGTTAAAGAAGATTTAATTAATCTTAAATTTTCTACATATGAAATTAATACAATAATGAATTATATTAATTTATATCATGATATGTCGAAAATTAATAATCAATCATCACCCAGTGATATTAGACGAATGTTATATAAATGCAAAACATTAAATATATTCTTTGATGTATATAACATGATAGTAATATATGAATCAAATAACAATAAATTAAAATCAATTCATGATGTTATTTCGAAAGGAATAAATTGTAATGATTTAATTAAGATGTTTGAATATAAGTTACCGGTTAATGGTAATGATATTATGGATGTATTTAATATTAAACCAGGACCAAAAATTAAAGAATATCTTGATAAAAGTTTGGATATTGTCTTTGATAATCCTTATATAACGAAAGATGAAATTTTAAATAAGTTAAAAGAGATTAAAAATTAAAACAATTTATTGGTTAAACATTATAAACATTAATTAAAACAGTTATTAGATATGGATTTAAATATTACACAGAGAGAAGGAATTAAGAAGTGTCTCTATGAGGATTTAAAGAAAATGTATGATGCATTTATTTTGACTGATAGAGATAAGGTAGAAAGTGTATTTAATGAGTTTTTGAATAAATGTGAACGTTATATTTAATTTGATATGAATTATTTTACTCATACAGTAGATGATAATATTTGTAAGTGGTTACTCGATAATAAATTTCCACTTACAAAGTGTATACGAAATGATCATAATGAATCATTATATTATACATTGCCATATGAAGATTCTGATGGATGGCAATATTGTGATGCATATTATAAACCTACATATTTTGATGTAAAAGAATGGTTATATAAAGAACATAATATACTTATTAATTCGAATATTTATACTGATAGATTTTCTGTACAAATTAGATATAAATCAAAATCAGATAAGTATTTTGGAAATTGTTGGGAAATTGGTTATGGTTGTAAAACATTTGAAGATTGTTTAAAATCTGCAATTGAATATATTATTGAAAATAATATACTGAACGAAAAGAGTACAGAATAATTTAATTATGTTAATGGATGAAATATTTCTTTTTGTTCTTTAATATATTTTTTTGCTTCAGGTAGATTATCAAATAAAATATCATTTTCATCTGGTTGACAGTAAACCATATTTCCATCATCTTCTATAATATAGATAATACCGAATGTATCTTGCATTGATGTTGGTTCAATTGGTTTACTGAATATGATTTTTCTTATTTGATTATCTACAATTACATAGTAAATATTTGCATTTGCATCTATATTACTAGTCCATTTACCGATATAATTTATTTTATCATCATATGATGATAATTCATTATTCATGACATTATCACCGAAAAATGAAGCTAGGTAATTATTATTTGCATTTACTTTATCTATGTTATCTCTAATAAGTCCATCAGATGTTAAATTAATTTGCGATTTATTATCATCTGGATAAAAATATCCACCTATTATAATATCATCAAATTCATCATTATCTTCTTTTGGATTTAACAACATATCAGATAAGTTATTTAACTGAGGAATATATTTATGTAATAATTTATAGGTATATTTCATTTAATTTATTATATATAAACTTTAAAATATTTATTTATATGATTATAACATATACAGCATTTGATGGAAAGGTATTTAATGATCAAAAGGAATGTGAAGACTATGAATATAAATTAAAACTTTTAGGAGTTGCATATTCAGAATTCAGTAAATTTCTTGATAAAATTCCAGAAGATTATAATGATAATCTTTGGATATGTAAAGAAAAATTAGAAATTAATGATGCATGTGGACAAGAACTTCCTACAATTGGAGATACTATAAAGGTTTTAACAAAAGATGATTTATCACATATGAGAGTAATTAAAACTCTGCTTAAAAATTTTAAATTGGATGATAATGGAAACAAATAGAACTGTTATAGATAAAATTAAATATCTATATAAAAGGTTATATAAAGCCGAATTATTTTCTTCATCGTTAGCAGTTCGTATAAATGAGCGTGATGAATTTTATAAATATTCTAGGCAACATCAACCTGCGTTTAAGATAGCTATGATGGAATTACTTAGTCATCCAGATGAAATGAATGCTCGTATTCCTTTTTACTGTTGTTATATACTACGTGAAGATGATTTTATTAAATTATATGAAAATAAAAATGATAAACTACCTTTAAATGAAGATTATGTATGGGATGAATGTAATTTATGGTTGAATCATTTTAAATCAACAAAAGATATAGATTACTACAAAGATTACAAAGAATATAAAAGATATTTAAATCTGAATTTTAAACCATTTAATCCATTTACTGGTAAAGATCCAAATCCTACATATGAAGAATATATCAGAAAAAGAGATTCTATCGATTCAATAAATAAATTTGTAACTAAATTAATAAAAGATAATAATATAAAGATAACATGGAAGTACGAGACGAAATAAAAAAGCGTATGGAAGAATCGTTAAAAGGATGTAAGATTATAGATAAACAAGGAACACCTAAAACTACAATACTTCCAGATCTTTCAGATCCTGCTGAATATAAAAGATGGTTTAATATGGGTCCAAAAGAAGCAATGGTAAATCTACAAAAATATGTTGATTTAAACAAGAAAGATAATATTAACTTTGAAACAGAGTTTAACTATCTTTATACGAATGGTGGAATTTGCGGATGGAATAAAATACCATATACAACATTTTATAATATTATATATGGTAAACAGCGTGTTGATTTTAATGGTAATTTAACAGGTAATTAAAACATGAATGTAGAACGAGCATTATTAAAATTAAATAAATTAAAATCTGAAATGGAAGTAGAATGTTTTTATAACACCAATGTTGAATATAAAGCGAAACCTTGGTTAGAATTAGTAGAAGATACTATAGCATTCTTAGATGGTAAATAAAATTTATATAAAGTTATGTCATATAATTTAATACCAAAATATTATACATTATATCCTGAATGTTCAAGTTCAACTTATTTATATTTTCATGATGAACCTTATGCTTATTGGTTAGAGAATAGTGAATATAAAGTTTATGAATGGGTTTTATTTAAAGAATACAATGATTATAAATCTGTATGTCATCCGAATGATTGTATATCTGCAATAAGTTATAATGATCTTATTGATTCATTTAAAACATATTCATTTTATGAGAATATGGATCGTGAAAAGATGTGCAGAACATTTAGACAAAGATCATTAGAAACAGAATTTGGACCTGAATCTGAACCTTATTGGGATTTTGAAGATTTTGTTGATGAATAATATATTTTATTTTTAAATAAGAAAATGGGAGATGAAATTAGAGGTAAATTTCATCTCCCATTTATTTTATAAATATTTTTATTAATATTCTAAAGCTAAGAAAGCTAAAACAGTGTAATTATTGCTCTTATAGTTCGAAGAAATTGTACCATTATCTAAAGCGACCCACTACTGCTCAACTCTATCTGTTTTATCCCACGAACTTTTAACTTTAACCTCTCTGCTACTCCAATAATAGCCGTACTCTAAGAAACCTTTACCAACCAATGTAGTTCTCTTTTTATTTATAGATGTTTTGTTTGCATAAATTTGATATAATTCGCCAGGCATTGGTAAGTACCAGTCACCTGGTTTTGTTCCATGTGTAGAATATGCAACACAGCAACATATTGCTGGGAAATAACCAGTATCAAACTTATTTGTTACACCATTGCATATAAACTCTTGATTTATTGCTTTAGATAAATACTATTGTGTATTCCATTTACCACCTATATATGATGTTTCATCAGTTCCGCCTTTTACATTATCTATATCACCATAACCCATAGCTATACTTTGATTAACTTTATTTCCAGTTGTAGGTGTTTTATAATTCATATAATTTATAGAAACGAATCTTGCTGTTTTAACAGCACCAGTTGAATCATCTCCTTCTTTAAAGTTTTCCATTACTTCAGGAATTACACAAATTGCAATTGCGGTGTTATTTTTATTATTAGTCTATGCATCAAGTGTAAGTTTACCATCCGCAGTTGAATAAAGAACATCTGCAACAGCAGGAGTCTTCTTTGTTGATGAAGGATCTAACTTAACAGGAGTCATATTTACTGAATTTAGTTTCAAACAATTAGGTCCTGGATGTATATGATCACAAAAATCTACATTCTTTATACCATTAGTTGTTGAAACTCCAAATAAAAATGCACCATCACCATGTTTAATTTGTGATATTGCATTATTCATTTCTGTATCAGATGAAAACTATTTAATGAATTTCATAAATAATATAATTTTTTATTATATTTATACAGATAGAAAATGTTTTATACAATCTCATAACTTAATAAACATAACTTAATTATTATAAAATAAACATCACTATTATTAAAACTTAATAATTTTAATAAAATTCTATTAAAATAACTAAAATTTTATTAGTTTTTTAATATAATTTTGATAATATTTTTCAACCAGTATATAGTATCTGTGATTAATTATTTTATACTAATTATGAATTATTTATAATTTTTTCTACTTCTGCTCTTTTCTTTGCAGATACAATCCAACCAGGTGTTTTAACACCATTTATATTTAAAAATTTATTATATCGACAACCAATTTCTTTTAACTTATCTTTAATAGGAAGAATATCTTTATAATCACCATATATAGCAATTGCTCTATCTGAATAATCATAAATCTTTACATTACTATTATTTGTTACTTCAGTTCCCTTATTATTTTCAGAATTAACTTCTGTATTATTTGTTGCAGTAATATCTGATTTACGTGGTCTTCCTCTACGTTTCTTTACCTGTTGAATTTTATCATTATTTATTTCATCTGATGTCTGTTTAACAACATTATTTTCTTTTGCTTTATTTCTTAATTCTTTCCTTAATTGTTTAGCTTCTTCTTTTCGTTGTTCAACAATTTTAGCTCTACGTTCTTCAACAGGTTTAACAATTACATCTCGTAAAGTTTCTGTACCACCTTTTTCAAGTTTAAATGATGTATGATCTAACCATTTACAGAATGCTTCATATGTCTTATATGTATTTGTAACTGACATACGTTTCGCAAGAATATATGAAATAAATCTATCACCTAATGATTTTATTCTTATTACCCAGTTATTACCAAAATATGTTGTGTCAGGTTTTAAATATTTAATACAGTTTTCTTTCATTAATTCTGCATCTTCTTTCTTATCTTCTGTACGTTTATTTACAGAATCAATTTTTGCTTTTTCTTTTATAAAAGCTTCTTGTGCTTCTTTATTATCTGGTTCTACATATTCTCTATGTGGTCCATCCTTTGAACTATAGCAATCAAGAAACCAATCTTTCGATGTCAATATTGTTTTCCATTGTGGTTTTGTTGGTTTCCATCGTCTGCAATTAGCCTCAAATTTATAAGGACCTAGTTGAATCATAATTCCATAATTTTTACCAGGAAATCCACCAGCTTCAAAATTAAATTTAGGTAAATTCTCCATAGTAATACCTTCAAATGACATATAAGGCAAAACTCTCCATGGTAATTGTCTAACTCTTACTCTCAATTCTGAGCAGTTAGAAGGAAAACCGACAAAATTTATTTTAACTTTTCCATCTAATGGTTGATATGGTTGATTAACAGTTCTTTCATCATCAAATTCTAATTGAGCTCTATATGTTCCATTAGGTAAACCTGTAAGATTTCCTGTTTTTGGTAATCCTTTATATGAATAAGTAGTATTCTTGAATGTATTATTTACTTTTTTAATAAATGAATAATCATTCATATTATAACATTCCATTAAACTTATTGAATCAGTTGATTCAATGTTAATAGTTTCATTATCAATCCAACATCTTAATAAATTAATATCAACATCACCTTTATAATAATAGTTATGTTCATCAAATACAGTAGAATATAATTTCTCTTCCTTAATATAATCACCATTAACATAAAAGTTTTTTGGATAAACACCCTTTAAACCGGCACTAATAAAATTGATATTTTTTAAGTCTATTATATTATTAATTACATCTGAATCTTTTGCATTTACATATCTTCCAACTTCTAGATTATATCTAAGCAATACATTACTGATACTGAATTCATTAAGTTCATCAATAAATTTCTGTGCATCATTTAAACGTCTAAAAGATACATGTGTTAAATAAACTTTCGGTTCTTCTGGTTTTTTTGTTTCATAATAGAATGCTACTGTAGAACCTTCTACTTCTGAATGAACTTTTTTATCTACTGCATTTTTAATATCAATATAGCTATTACTGAAGGTTTGCTCTGTTAAATACGATTCACAATATGTTAACATATTTTTCGTTATCTTACCTGCAAGATCAGATGATAAGTCATCTCGGTTATCTACAATATCCTCAAAATCATCATCAAATAAACTTTCAATCAAACGTTTTACACATTTATTCATATTTTATAATTAAAAATTAACTTTTATTATTTATTAAAAAGAAAAGGTACAAGTTATATTACCTAACTGTACCTTTTCCAAAAACTTTATTAATATCTCGCTTAATTTCTATTATCGTATTCTTTATATATGTTTTATCATAATCCAATATATAATCTTTAAATCTACTACCATTATACTTATATCCTTTAAGTTCATGAAATAACTATAATACACGACTTAAACAATCTGTATATGTATTATTTTCTATTTTATATACATCTAATACATCATATATTTTTTGTTTTATATCATTAAACTATTTCTTTAATACATAAAAATCTCCTTCTGTATTATGGATTAATCTGTTAATACCTTTTGATGTATATCCTGTAGATATAAGTAATGCTCTATCTACTAATGTATTATATTTATTGAATGGTGTTCTTATTTTTAGATTTAAGACTGTATTGAAATTCGTATCTGATTTTTGTCCAAGTTTTTTAAAGGTACCATCTTTATTAAATTCACAATCAATTGCAATAGGTGCAGGCATAACATATGTTTTAAAATATTCAGCTTCACCTGTTTCTGAATTACAGAAATAAAAGAAAAAAACAGTAGTAATATTTCGAAGACATGTTTGACATTTATTTTCTTTTATTTCCAACTATCGCATATCATTTAAAATCTAATCAATACCTTTCATTGCATTATTAACTTTACCCTTAAATGTATTATCATCAAAGAAACTACATAAAACTGATTTAACTTCTATATATGTTTCATCACCATTTGGATATGTTAATTTAATATCTGGACATTCATTCCTACCATTTGGTTCATGTTCAATTTTATAACCGTCATTTTCTGAAAATATTCTATGTATAATATATTCTGATGTATCATGACATAAAGTCATAAGCATTGAATCTTTATATAACAGTTTATTTTCATATGACATAAACTATGTTAATGATCCATTAAATGTAATATCTTCAGTATCTTTATAGATTTCTATAAAATTCGGTTCTGGTAATGAAAGTGTTAAATAATAATCATCCATATAAGTATAAATGGAATTGTACAATTTATAGAACTATCGTTTATACTCATCATCAGTAGAATACTCTAACCACTATCGAATACTTTCTTCCAAATCATTTGCTACAAAAATACTATCATCTAATGATGATAGAAACTATCGTCTTTCTTTTGGATTATTAATACATTTAAGAATACGCTACGGACTTTTTGATTTATTTAACATTTTTTATTTTAGATTTATTTTAATACATATTATAATGAAACTGTATTAAAAAGTCTTTTTAAAATTAATCAAAGATTCTGTTATGTTTATAATTGTATCTCCTTTATAAACTGTTTCATTGAAATGATATTCATCTATAAGTTTCCCTTGTTTTGTACGTATATTTAATTTCACATTAAAATTTAAAACATCATTATCTTCATCAGACACAATTAAATATTCATCATCAAATTTCATAATTACATGATGTTCAGAATGTTCGTCTCCTATTAATACATTTAAATTTGTTATGCAATAATTTTTAATTTTATTCTTTACAATAACATTAAATCTTTTATCTGATAATTTTCGTTCATTATTTTTATTATCATTAAAAATATTTCTTAATAACGTAATCAATTTCATTTATTCTTAACAATTTATTTTCACCTAAAAATAAAAAGGAATATACTATCACAATATATTCCTTTTATTTTATATATTTTGTCTTTTATTTATATTTAACCATATAATTAAATACCTGATCAAATGTTGATCCAATTGACCAGAAATTTTTTATATCTTTTATACTTTCATCTGCTACTATAACAGTTGTATCATAAAATTCATTATCATAAACTTCCGTTAACTTTCTTAATTCATCACTTATTATACAAATTGTATTTTCTGTTTGAAACTGTCTTGTTAACTTCAATTCTTTATCATCATTATATAAATTATATGGATATTCTTTGTAAATGTCGATAATAGGATTTATAGCAATGAGATTTCCATCATAAAAAGATTGTAACCAGAAGTATGCTGCCGGACCATCTGTTATAACACACGCATATTTGTCTATACATGCATATATGGTTTCAGAATCAATTTCCATCTGTATGTTTTCTGGCACATAATTATATTGTTTCTGTATATCATTAAATAGTTTAAAGACTATATCATAATTATCACCATAACAAAATTTTATTTGTTCTATAAACATATTATAACGTTTATCAGTATTATAATCATGATCAAGAATAATTAAGATTTTTTGTTTCATAATTCAAAACATATTTTAATTTTAACTATGTTTGACATCGTTTTTAAAAATAAACAATTAATATTTCATTTTTATCCTAATTATTACTAAAAATACATATATATAATATTTATTTAATAAACAATTGTAAAAATAACACTTATTAAAAATATGAAGATAATAGATTTTACGCAATATAAAAATGTTTATTTCTTTGGTGATCCACATGGAATAAACATAATTTATGATATATTACGTTCATATGTAAATGAAGATAATATATCAGATAATTCCGTTATATTCTCTTGCGGAGATAACGGTGTCGGTTTTTATGATATTAAAACAGATTCTAATAAGTTGAAACTATGTAATGATATATGTATCAAACATAATATTCAATTAATATTAATACGTGGTAATCATGATAATCCTGATTTATATAAAGAATCATCACCTTTGAATAAAAGTAATATATCATTAGTTGATGATTTCACTGTAGTTAAAACAGCAGATTATAATATCATATGTATAGGTGGTGCAATATCAATAGACAGAACAGATCGAGTTCTTAATAAAACATATTGGAAAAATGAAGGAACAAGAATATTAGATGATGAATTAAAAGAAGAAATTAAATCATTAGATTTTAATATTGATATTGTTTGTTCACATAATTGTCCTACATATCAGAAACCAAGAGATGAATATCCATTATTAATATCAGATAATCCGGTGTTTAATTGGTCCATATGGGACTCAAAACTTTTAGATGATAACTTTATAGACCGCAGTAATTTGGATGCGATACACAAAGAATTAAGTATGTCTAACAAGATTAAATACTGGATCTATGGTCATTTTCATAATCATTATGATTCAATAGAGAATAATCCTAAATTTATTTGTCTTGACATGTATTATAAGAATATAAAAATACTAAAGAAAACTAATAACTCTTTAATATATAAAACAGGTCCTGATATTTTAGATATACATAATATCGATAAGTTTAATCAAATTAAAATAAAAGAAATTTAATATACAAATGGTAACAATATTTATAGGATTTATAGGATTTGTATTATGTCTTATACAATTAATCATATTTGATTGGTTCACTAAAAAATTTACATATACAAATAAATGGTTTATATATAATAATTTAGAAACAAGAGAAAATTCAAAACAAATAAAAATAAGACGGTATTGGTATATCTTATATTGTATATGTATGTTAATACCTATAGCTAATTTATTTTTATTTATAATCTGTTTCTTCATGTCATTCATGATGAGATTAGATTATAATTACTATTATAATGGAAATAACATTACAGTATTAACATTAATAAAATTTAAAAATAAATTAAAATATTATTTAAATACAGAAGTATAAAAATTAAGGTTCTAATCTTATTCACAAAAGATTAGAACCTTAATTTTATTTAGTTTTAATTAAATAATACATTTTTCACCACAATATGGGCAGAACTTAAATTTTGAATTAAGTTTTCTTCCACAATTAGTACAATATATTTTATTCAAATCACTTGTCGTATATGGTTTCCTTGATTTAGGAAGAATCTTTATATATTCTCTTTTAAATGGATAATTTTCAAATTCATTATTTACTGTTTCAAATTTCTGATTTGAATAACCACCATTTTCAATTCTACCTGTTTCAATAGTAGTATTATTAACATTAGTTTTATATAAAGCTTTATTATATGTATTTCCATCAATACTTGCACAACAACAGTTAGTAATATTATTTGTTAATAAAACATTATTATTAGTATCTGAACATGTAACTACAGTATCATAACTTGGAACAGTATATGTATTTTGATTAGAAATTAATGGACTCTCTTTCCATAAAACATTTAATGTATTATAAATATTTGTTTTAATTCTTGATGATACTCTTTCTTTATAAAACTTTACAGTAATATTACCATTATTTGCAATAGCATGTTTTATCTGTACATCATTATCATCTACTTCATAAGTAGAAAATTTAAATTTAACCTGATTATCCAAATAACGTTCTAACCATACTCTCTCACCTGGTTTCAAAACTAACATACCATCCATATCTTTACCATTAAATGTAAATGTAACACCAACAGTAAACTGTTCAGGATTAAATAACTAAATTTGGAATTCATCATTATTGTCCATATAAACAACACGTGAATCTTCATTTGTAGAATACTCTTTCAAAAGAGATTTGTTAATAGCTAACTAAGCCATCTTCTTTTCATTAATAATCATAAGTCATATATAATTTATTTTAAACTTATCTATTAAACTTTCAATTCTATACAAAATTTCAAAAGTACTTGAATAATACTCAGTCTAATAGAAATATCATTATCTAATTTTAATTGTAATAGATATAAATTAAAAAATAATTTTTCAAATATAAATATCTATCTTTAACTTAATATACTATATTAATTATACTACAATATTTATAAAAAGTTTATATTTACTAATAAATTTTAAAAAATAATTTAATGAATAAAAAATATTTACATTTCCGAAAGACTTACCTTACTAAATTCATTAAATTATTAAAAATTATAAATAAATTTTTTCATATATTCATATATAGATCTATCACAACCTTAAATACTAACATATTTATTATACTTGAGTTCTGAGAAAAAGTCTACATTTTTTCTAAATATTTTTAAATTTCATTAAAAATAATTCATAACTAATTAATATTCAATAAATTAAATAAATTAAATAAAATATTTTTCATATAAATTAATATAAAATAAAAATTCAGATCTAAATTACATAAATTTAAATCTGAATTAAAAATAAAATTTTTCATATATTATATATAATATCTATCTCAACCTTAAATACTAACATATTTATTATACTGGGCTTTTCAGAAAAAGTCTACATTTTTAAGAATTATTTTTTAACTATTTTTAATGATATTTTTTTAAACTTTACAAATAATATCTAATATAACTATAGAAAATTAATTTAATTTAATGGATATGGATTTTAATACTAAAGTATAGTTTACGAGAACACGTAATGTAAAGATGCCTAATAGAGCAAATAAGCATGATGCAGGTACAGATTTTTTTGTACCTTATTATAATTAGGAGTTTCTTGTTGATTTGATTAAAAAGAATACAGGTAATAAGATTTTCTATAAGATTGAGAATGATGATTTGTTTATCACTATTCCATCTGGTGAACAGGTAATGATTCCATCAGGAATCAAGGTATGGATTAATGATAAGAGAACATATCTTCAGGCAACTAATAAATCTGGTGTTGCTTCAAAGTATCATCTTGATGTTATGGCAAATACTATTGATGCAGATTATCAGGGAGAAGTTCATATTAATCTTTGTAATAATGGTAATACAGATATTACAGTTCAGACTGGTCAGAAACTTGTACAGTTTATTCATCAGATTTATCTTGATACTGATTGGGTTGAAATGGATGAGAAAGAATATGATGAGATTGAAGCATCAGACAGAGGTGATGGAATGGCAGGTTCTACCGGAACATTTTAAAAAATAAAATATATATAAGAATATGAATAAGCTACGTAATTTCGAGTTTGAATATAATGGAGAAAAATATTGGTATTCACGTTCTATAACAGTTGCAACTTGTATTTTCTGTAAAGATTCAGACGGAAATTGGTGTGCATTAATTAATAAAAGAGGTAAAGGTTGCCCGACTGCTGTTGGAAAGTGGAATGTGCCTGCAGGATATTTGGATCATGATGAAGATATATGTTCATGCGGTATGAGAGAAACATATGAAGAAACAGGTCTTATTATTCCAAGGGTATTAATGAATTTTTATGCAATTAATTCAATTCCAGATACAAAACGACAAAATGTAAATGTAATATATTATGTTGTTCTTCCTGGTGTTATTGATGATTATCAGTTAACAACTGAACATTCAGAACCAGATGAGGTAGATGATATAATGTTTATACCAATATCAATGATATTTACATCTGATATACAGATTGCATTTAATAATGATAACATTTTATTGGACGTATATAATAAGATTATCATTAATCATAATAAAAGTAAGTAATTTTTTATCCTTGAATTATTTTATAATAGTTCAAGGATTTTTTATTATAAATTATTTAATGTATCTTTGTAAAAGTAAACAAAATAGTTTTTTAACATTATAATAGTTTATAATGAATATAAAATAATTATTATTGGACTTAAATTTAAAAATCAAAATCCAATTTCTGATAATAATACATTAAAAGTATATTTCTGTACAGAGGATGTACATAATGATCCGGATGATGCATGGTCAGATGAACTTATTACTATAGTATATCATATTGCGGCAGCAACAGTAGATGATGCGATTGATATTTGGATAGAAAAATATTCTGATATTACATGGAAAGATAAAACAAGAGAGGATTTTAACAGACAAGATTATTGGGATGCATGGATAGATCATAACAGGGAAAAAACTTATAATGTATACTTAAATAAAATTTCAAAATTAAAAAGGAAACTGAGTAAATCAATGGTTGAAATTCCAGGAATTTTTTACATTGGTAAACCAAGTGTACTTTCAAGAGTAAGAATATGAAATTAAAAATTAATATAGAAAAATATTCAAACTATTCATCAGATAGTGATAAGGAAGTTAGCACGAAGGAAATTGAATTTGATGATAAAATGTTTGATGAAATAACAAGACCTTTAAAAACAAAAAAGAAAGTTAAGAAATGTTTATGGTGTGCAACATTTGATGATAGACTTATTGTTAATTATAAAGGTAAACATACATATACAAGTGAAAAGAAACTTTATAATGGTATTATAGCAAATTTTGAACAATTATTTAAATATTATAAGATAGATGATTATAAATATGAACCATTAACTTATATTCAATATGATTTTAAAGAATTGTTAGATAGACTTTTGAAAGAAAACAGAATAAAGTTTCATAGTATTGTTTTGGAATCAATTGAATAATATATGAAAAATATAGAAATTTATTTACCAGAATATATCAGGCAACATTATATCTTATCATTTATGTATGGTTCATATGTTTATGGTACAAATACAGATAAATCAGATGAAGATATAATTGTTATCGTTGATGATAATATTGAATTAGAAAATTCTGTTAATGGAATTAAAGAAATTTTCGTAACTGATGGAATAACTGAATATGATTTTCAGATTATCAATAACAATACATTCAAAAAGATGCTCTACGAACATCATATAATCGCCGTAGAGAGTTTATTTATGTCATCTAATATGTATTCAAGTATTGAACTTTTTAACTCGTTATACGCGAAATATTTTATTCTTGATAAATGGAAATTGCGGCAGGTTATTTCAAAAATAGTTGGAAATTCTTATGCGAAATGTCATAAGAAGTTAACAGTAGAAAAAGATTATGATTTATATAGATCACAAAAATCATTATATCATTGTATACGATTATATATGTTTGGAATTCAAATAGGAAAAACAGGAACGATATATGATTATAGTGAAGCAAATCATTATTTAAAAGAAATATTAGATAAAAAATATTCATGGGAACAATATAAAAAAGAATATAAACCATTACTTAATAAATTAAGAAGTGAAATGGTTTTATATTGCCCTAAACCATAAAAATAAAAAATATTTGAAAAAAAATTATTTAAAAACTAAACTTTTTAAATGATATTCAATATTATATATGTTACTTGTGTGAATATCAAGTAATTAATTTTTAATTTTAATATTTTAGTTAATAACAAATTTTAAATTTTTTAAAGTATGAAGAAGTTTATTTTTATGCTTATTGCAATGTTTACATTTGCAATTGGTTCAATTAACGCACAGACACAGAATGACTATGCAGGTTCTAGTAAGTTTACTGATAATGTTTCAGTAACACTTCAGGGTGGTGTTCTTACATCATTTGATAATTTTTATAGTGGTCATACTGCAATGGCACCTATTGTTTTGATTGGTGCAGATAAGTATGTAACCCCTTGGTTGGGATTTGGTGTAGAAGGTCGTACACTTATTGGTACAGGTCATGGTAGTTATAATACATATACTGCTTTTGATTATGTTAATGTAAGTGGTCTTGCAAAGGTTAATCTTGCTAATGCATTTAAGTTTGATGGAACACGTAAGTTCTTCGAGCCTGTTGTTTATACAGGTCTTGGTTGGGGACATCAGACAGCAAGTTATGGAGATAATCACAATAACTGGATGACTTATCGTGCAGGTGCAGAGTTTAATTTTAATCTTGGTGAGGATCGTGCATGGGGTATTGTTGTAAATCCATCAGTTGTTTGGAATGACATTGACAATGGTAAGCTTGTAAAGAAGAACGGTAGTTTTGAGATTACTGCAGGTGTTGTTTATCGTTTCAAGAATTCAAATGGAAAGCGTTCATTTGCTAAGGCACATCTTTATGATGCAGCAGAGGTTGCAGCTCTTAATAAGAAGATTAATGAGCTTGAGTCACGTGAGCCTGTTGTAATTGAGAAGATTGTAGAGAAGCCTGTTGCAACTAATACTGTTGCAGGTGTTGGTTCAAATGTGTTTATTGCTCCATTTAAGTTTAATAGTTCAGTACTTTCTGATAAGTGTAAGTCAGTACTTGATAATATTGCAGAGGGCACAACAGTTGTAATTGATGCATATGCATCTTCTGAGCCAAAGAGTTCTGCAAAGTATAATACAAAGCTTTCTGTAGAGCGTGCAAATGCAGTTAAGAAGTATCTTGAGTCACGTGGCGTTAAGGTAACAGATACCACAGGACATGGTATGGATGATGATTTTGGTCGTGTTGCTATTGTTACTGTAAAGTAATAAAAGTAGTTTAAAGTTTAATAATAATTTAATTTTAGTGTGATTAGAATTTATTTCTAGTCACACTTTTTTATTTTATAATAATTGTGTATCTTTGTAATATAATATATTGTTTAAACAGAAGTTATTTAATATGATAAAATTTAAAAATCAAACATCAAATAATACTATATCATCAGAAGTAATTAAAGATTTAATAGATACATTACCAACTACAAAATCACCAATATTTAAAACGAAGAATTTTACTATTCGTGATTTACGTATTGGAAGTATTATACGTATTCATTTATGTAATGATTCCCGTGGTGATAAAGGATATGTTACAACAGAAATTGTTGCATTATTTAATTCAATGGGACAACATATATATAATTCTAATGCAGATTTTGCAATTGTATATGAAGGTATAGTATGGACTGCAAATTGTACACAAATAGATAAAATAATTTCGTATTAATTTTTTTATTCAAAAATAAATGTGTATCTTTGAGATGTAACAAATAAAACAATAGAAAATTATGAATAAGATTTTTATAACATTGATTTTTAGTTTTGTATGTATGTTTGCTAATGCAACATCACATAATAAATTACATATCGGATATGATAAAGATATGTGTAATGATTATTATGTTCTTTCTGTAAAGAAAGATACTGTATACGTTACATATTATGAATATGAACAAGGTACATTCGTATATTATGATGGTTTAAATGATTTTGCATCATCACGTCTTACGCCATTGATGAATAAGTTGGTTAATATTCATACAACTAAAGTTAATAATATAAAGAATGAATATGAAAATCTTCTTATTGATATTAATGTAGTAAATCCTACATATCATAAATGTAAAAACAATTATATTGCATTTTATGAAATGGGTATATTATATAATAAAATAGGAAATCTTATTGATAAAGTAAAAAAAATTACAAAATAAAAATAATTATGGAAGTTAATATTACAGAAGAAAAGTTTAAAGCATATAGAGAATTACAAAATTCTGGAGAAATTAATATGCTTGATTATATTAATGGATGTAAACTTACTGGTCTTAGTAAAGAAGAGTATATTGATATTATCCATAATTATAATACATATAGAGAAAAATTTAATATTTAATTATAAAAATTATATTTCATGAGTAAAATATTTTATCCTACAAATCTTGGAGGTATGTCAATTAATTGGGTTGACTATCTTGGAAGTACGAAGAATTCTACAAATAAGAGTGAACTGCTTATTGACCATATTGCGACAATGAGTAATGAAAATAATGGTAAAGATGTTTATATGAATTTCTTTGAAGAGATTGATCGTATAGATGATGAGACTGCACAGAATCAATATAAGACATTTTTGCGAATTAATATTACAGAAGCTATTAAGCATGATCTTGAGTGGATGGAAATGAATAATAAAAGTATCAATGATCCATCGAATTCACATTATATTAATCTTGAGTCTTTGAGTATTACTGATATTGATGTTAATGATGATTTTAAGTTCATTCGAATTCATTATGATTTTTGTCAGAATCATTTTGCATGTTCATGTAGTCGTCGTAGAATGGTAGGTGCTGTATATCGTTTGCATGCACTAACTTCTAATAAGAATGAATTGTTTGCATGTTCATGGGATGGACCTATTGTTTTTTGGTAAAATTAAATTTAAATAGATATATGATTAACATTAATGATTTAACAGATAACGAAAAATATATTTTTACACAAGGTTATGAACAGGGACAAAAAGAAAGTCTTGAAAATTATGATAATATTGAAAAGATTATAGATGCATATCTTGTAGTAAAACATGAATGTCAAAATAAAGATTTCATGGAAAGACATGACTTTATTTCACTTGTTATCGATAAGACAAAACAAATTTAAGTTAATATAAATTATAGAATTAAAATAAAAGATATATTATGCCTATTATTGAGAAAACAAAGTATTCATATAATGATTTGACTATTGAGCCTGCGGTAATTAGTTCAATTAAGAGTAGGAAGGAATGTGATCCATATGAGCGTATGGATGTAAATATGAGAGATTATCTTCCGTTGTTTACTGCACCAATGTCTACTATTGCAAATGAACATAATTTTAATATATGGAAGAAGAATAAAATTATGCCTATGTTGCCACGAAATATTGGTGCTGATCCAAATGGAAGTATTGATAAACGAATTAGTTATATCAAAGATTTTCTTGATAATGGTGATTGGGTTGCGTTGTCACTTAAGGAATTTGAATATGTTTTTGTAGAACATAAGATGATGAGTCCTGGACAAATCTTTCCTGGTTATAATCGAACATATAGAGTATGTGTAGATTTGGCTAATGGTCATATGGAATGTCTATATGATGCAATTAATAAAGCTAAGGAAATTGCAAGAAATGACAATTATAAACTTATTGTAATGACAGGAAATATTGCAAATCCTGAAACATATAGATGGATTTGCAAACATGCTGAAGTTGATTATATTAGATTGTCGGTAGGAAGTGGATCAAATTGTATTACGGCTACGCAGACCTCCGTTTACTATCCTATTGCATCATTAATTGATGAATGTAAGTATATAAAGAATGTATACGAAGGTAAATCTTATGCTAAATCAACACCTTATATTATTGCTGATGGTGGTGTTAGAGGATATGCAGATGTTATTAAGGCTATTGCTCTTGGTGCAGATTATGTAATGATTGGTAGTTTGTTTACAGGATTACTTGAATCTGCTGCACCTCTTGATATTGAGTGTTATAATTCACATTATAAGTATGGATATGCAGCAGGTATTATTAATGATGGTATTAATAATATTCTTAATCTTTGGGATGGACTTGAAGAAGATGATAATGATACATTAGTATCAATTGATAATAAAGAATTGGAGCAGAAGAAGAAAGATTTCATTAAGGATATGAAAGATATTGTAAAGGAATCTTATGGTATGTCTACAAAGAAGGCTCAGAAGTTGATTAATCCAAATGCAAAGTCAAAGACTTCTGAAGGATGTACGAAGTATATTCATGTAAAGGAAACTGTTAAGCAGTGGTCAGATAATATGATAGATTATTTCAGATCAGCAATGAGTTATACAAATAAGAAATATATTAATGATTTCAGAGGAAAAGTAGATCTGATTATTAATAGTTCATCTGCAATTCTTGCAGTAAATAAGTAAATAATTTTATTCATCATTTTAATATTAGGATGGAATACTTAATTATGAGTATTTCATCCTTTTTTAATAAATATATAAAAAGAAAAATTACCTAATATGTCAAAAATAAAGAATTATCAAAAGTTAGATAAAAATTCTGTATTTAATAATTGTAGTTATGCATAGTCAGCAGGTGTTTATTATAATTAGGAAGGTTTTTCTAATGTAACAAATAAAATTTAGGATATGGGAACATATAATCCTGATAAGTATATATTAGGAAATATAACTAAACCAAATAAGAAGACATTTGTTAATTATGATAAACATGAAATAATTAATAAAGGAAATAATACAAAAATTAACATTAATAATATAAAGAATAATAAGGAAACATATGCGTATGTTTCTGGTATTATAGTTCCTACTATTGAAGCAGAAGTAAAACCTATTACAGAAATATTAAAAGAAACCGAAAATAATATTACAAATTCAAAAAATATAGTTATTAATAGTAAAGAATTTAAAGAATTACATAAAGAAGAAAAAGTTATTAATAATAAAGACGTTAAACAAGTAAAAAGTAAATCATCTGTAAATTTATTTTCTAAAGTATTTGAAAATAAACAATAGAATGATATTAATGATGATAATGTAATATATTTAAATGGTTGGGTATGGTTAAATAGATTTAATAAACCATATGCACATAATTTTGGTGATGATATAAATTTTTCATTTTTGACAGAAATAACAGGTAAGAAACATAAGAAATATGATAATGAATTTGTAACAAATTATTTAATGATTGGAAGTATTTTTATTGATAAGTATATAAATGATTTTACAGAAGTATGGGGTAGTGGAATGTTAAGACATTAGGTATTATATAAAAAACCAAATAAAGTATATGCAGTTAGAGGTCCAAAAACACGAGAGATCTGTTTAGCATCAAATATAGATTGTCCAGAAACATATGGAGATCCTGCATTATTAATACCATATTACTATTATCCTTATGTAATGAAAAAATATAAATTAGGAATTATTCCACACCATTCTCATATTAATTCAGATATATTAAATAAATTTAAAGATAATGAAAATATTAAGATTATTAATTTTACAAAATATAATGATTGGAAAGATATAATTAAAGAAATTGTAGAATGTGAATTTATTGTATCTGAAAGTTTACATGGTTTGATTATATCAGAAGCATTTAGAATTCCTAATATATGGATTTCATTAGGAAATAATATAGGATAGAATTTGAAATATGAAGATTTCTTTTTATCTATTAATAAACCATTATATGATTCATATTTAGTAAATGAAGATACAACATATGAAGATTTATTAAAATTAAAAGATAATTATAATTCAACATTTGAAATAGATTTACAAAAATTAGTTTATGCTTGTCCTATAAAATTAAAGAATTTAAATTTATATAATCAGATTAAACCATATACAGGAAAAGTATTATTATGCTGTATAGGAAAAATGGAAAATAATTATATACGAGAGTTTGTAGAATATTATAAAACAATAGGATTTGATAATATATGTTTATATGATAATAATGATATAGATGGAGAACATTTTGAGGATGTAATAGGTGATTATATAGATTCAGGATTTGTAATATTAAAAGATTGGAGAGGAAAAGAATTAGCATAGATTCCATCATATACAGATTGTTATAATACATATAAAGATGAATATGATTGGATTGCATATTTTGATATAGATGAATTTTTAGATTTAGCTTGTAATAATATAAAAGAATTCTTATCTGATAATATGTATAATGATAAAGGTATAAATTGTATAAGAGTTTGTTGGAAACAATTTACTGATTCTAATATTATTAAAACAGATGGAAATTATTCAGTAACTAAATTTAATCAATATATACCATTAGATAAAGATAAATATTGTGCATAGACAAAAATTATAATTAAAACGTAGTTAGATAATATCATATTTGATTCACCACATGGTGTTATATATAATAAAGATTGCCATATTACATGTGTAAATACAAATGGTGATTTATGTACAAATGATATAATTATAAATAATCCTACATGGGAAAATGCATGTTTAAATCATTATCGTTTTAGAACAATAGAGGAATATGTATTAAATAAAATGGTAAGATTATGGCCAACAACATATATGAATGGTGGAAAAACCGGATTAAATTTAAATTTATTTTTTAGATATAATACATTTTCATAGGAAAAATTAGATTTTGCAAATTATCTTTTAGATAAATTTAATATAAGCAGAAATGAATAAGGAAAATTAATATTTTATATAAATTATTTAGATAAATAATAAAAGAATATAGTGTGACTAAATTTAAGTATGTTTAATGAGGTGTATCTTTAAGTCATTGGAAGAATTTAATTTACAACTTTATGTATATAAATTTAGTTTGATTTATATTTATTAAAAAAGATAAGATTTAGATAATTATCTTTTTATATATTTAAATATAGTTTTCTTAGGTTAGCTTCATATGTATTATAGAAATATATGTTATTAAGTTAAATATCTAATATAGATAGAAATGAATAAATGAAAATAAAAGAGCAATTAAATATTTTTATATAGTGCAAAATCATATAGAATATTAATTGCTCTTTTTTGATAAATATAAAAAATAATATGTTATATTTAAATGAATAAAGATATACGTCCACCTCAGCATGTATTACATGTTTTCGATCCTAATAGAAAATGTAGACCACATGATGAAGTTGAGTTTATAGAAGGTCGTTATGTTGATATTGTAAATGCAAAGAATAAGGATCCACATACTTTGTATTTCGGTAAATCAAAGAATTCTGAACTCTTAACAGGTATTTTTTTAGGTGATCTTGAACTTACTTCAAAAGTAAAAGATGTATCTCTTGTTTCTGTTGATGGTGTTGTAACATTATCTATTAAATATGTTAATTCTGCTGGTAAACTTGCAACAGTAAAAACAAATTTACCTTCATAGAAACTTGTTGAAGATATTAAAAAATTCTTAGAGGATTTTGATACAAGTATTTTTAATAAAATTAACACATCATTCAGTGATGTATATGATAGATTAAATGTTATCGATTCATCAATAGTTGATATTAATAATCATCTTACAGTTATAGATACTTCTGTAGGTGAATTAACAACAAGAGTAGATACATTAGATACATCATTATTAGGATTAATAGATGAACTTGATCATGGTAAGTATAATTATACAATACATGAAGATCCTGGAACATATGCAAACGGTTTCAAAAAAACATTTACTTTATTTAAAGGTGATGAAGAACAAAAAGATTCATCTAAGATTGAAGTAACTGATATGGTTTTGAAATAGTTAAATTATGTTAAAGATAATAATATAATTGAAGCAAAAGTTTGGCCAGAACCTATTAAGTCAATCGATTTAATCGGTGATGTTCTTACATTAAAAGATGGTACAGTTATTAAAGATGTTATTTCATCTCTTGATAAAGATTTAATTAAAACTGTATCATTAGACATGAAAGGTTATGACGAACATATTAATGACTTCATGAATACTGATTCATCTATTAATGACAGATTAACTTTTGTAGAAAACCAATTGAAATGGGAAGAGTTAGATGAATAAAAAAAAGAGAAAATAAATAATAAAATTAAATCTATTAAATTTAATATGAATAAAAATATGGTTTATGGTGCTAATGAAGCAACTTCTTTAACTGATAAAGTTGCAGATTTTACAAAGGGTAAAAACATTCACTTTGGTTCTGGTGCATTTGAAGAATAGAAAGTTGTTGCTATTGCAACAGCAGCTGAATCTGATGCAAAGGTTCGTTTCGTATATGATGCAACAGGTGATTCTGGTATGGTATTTGTTGGTAATCAACTTGCATCTTCTAAGATTCTTGACATTACAACAAATAAAGTAGCAAAGAAGCATTTTAATCCTGAAACTGGTAATTATGTAGAATCAACTACAGAAAAAGTTGCAACTAAGGTAACAGTTACATGGTTCGGTTCTCAAGAAGATCCTGCTGATAATGTTGTAAAGACAAAGGTTTGGGAAACTGTATTTGATGTTATTGATACAGATACAGTAAAAGCAATAATTGATAAAGCTTCAGCAGATTTAAACAAATCAGTTGATGATTTAAAAACAAAGCATGAAGCAGACGTTTTACGTTTAGATACATCAGTTAACGGCATTGAGACACATCTTAAGAGTGATGTAGTTTCAGCTGACGCTGGTAGTGCACTTACAGTAACTTCTACTGCTGCTGATGCAACAGGTTATAAGACTTATAAGGTTGCAGTTAACGTAGATGATGCAGAAGGTTCAACTATTAAGGTTGTAGATAATAAGATTAAGATCGCAAAGTATGCAATTAAGCAGGTTGCTGCAGATTCTATGGAAAAAGATGCAGATACTAATGAAACAAAGTATGCATCTGAATATCAGTTAATGATGACTGATGCTGATGGTGTTACAAAGGCTGTTGGTGATAAGATTAACATTGCAAAAGACTTCTTGGTAACTAAGGCACATGTATGTACATTTAAGTATGTTGCTGAAAATGGTGCAGAAATTAAGTATAATTAGCAACTTCAAGACCAGTGGGGATATTCTCCTGCAGTAGCTTATGGTGATGAAGTAACAAATGAAAATCAGCTTCCATGGTCTAAGAATCAGGATGGTACATGGGAACAAGCACGTCTTGGTTTCGGTATTAAGTATGGTCATTCATATTTACACTTAGTTATCAATACTAAGCCAACTAATACAAAAGCTGCTAGACTTGATGATGTTTATCTTGATTTCACAGAAATCTTTACAACATTCAAGGGTGATGATAAATTCATTACAGTTCAGAATGGTGTTGTTTCTTTGAATATTGACGCAGTTTCAACTGCAGTTGATGCTAAACTTAAAATTACTGAAACATTTGGTAAACTTGAAGCTGAAGACACATCAATTGGTACTCGTCTTGATGGATTAGATACATCAATTAGTGCTATCGAAAAAGCATATGTAAAGGATGCATCTCTTGAAGCTCCAAAGGCAGATAATAACCAGTTTAATACTTTAAAGATTACAAATCATAAAGTTGGTGATGATGGCGCAGCTAAAGATGAGGTTGTTACTGTAGATGTTGCAAATGAAAAATATTATGCAGGATTAAATACAGCATTAAATACACTTACAGAAAATGATAAACATCTTTCTGCACTTCTTACATGGGAAGAACTCTAATTAATTTTTAATTAACTTTAATAATATAATGGGATAACTGATAATAATTCAATTATCCCATTTTTTAGATAAATAAAATAAAATATAAACTTTATTAATAATATGGCTATTACTATTAAAAAGTCAATGATTAATGGTGCTCCAGTTATTTTTGGCGCTCCTGCTGATGCAGATACTGCAAAAGGTGTAGAAGTAAAATTTGGTTATGGTACACTTGAGAATGTACTTGCAAAAGTTGGTACTGCAGATGACGGCGTAATCTATTTCGGTTATGATGATGCTAAATCAACTGGTGCAATTGTTTCACGTGGTAAACTTGTTTCTTCAAAAATTCTTGATATTACAACAACTGCTGCTGTAACAGGAGAAGGTGGTAAAGTAACAAAAGAAGCATAGATTGTAATTTCTTATATTGATACTGATAAGTCTGTTAAAACATTGGAAATTCCTGTTTCTGCTGATGGTAAATTAAAAGAACTTGCTGATAAGATTGAAGCTCTTAAAACATTAGTAGGTACAAAGACAGATACTAAAGATACTGATACAGTATTCGGTGCAATTGCAAAAGAAACAGATCGTGCAACTACTAAAGAAACTGCAATTTCCGATCTTCTTGGAACAAAGGATGATGATAAAACAAAAGAAACTGCATTTGGTAAGATTGCTACTGAAGTAGCGCGTGCAACTGATGCAGAAACAGGATTATCAAATAGAATCAAAACTCTTGAAGATAAAAAGTATACAACAGTTAATGCAAAAACAGATGGTCATGTAAAAGTTGCTGTTTCTGATGATAATGTTGTAACTGTAACAGAAGATGATATTGCGTCTGCTGCACTTCTTGGTACTGTTGATGATGTTGCTGGTACTGCAACTGCATTTGGAAAGATTGCTGATGAAGCAAAGCGTGCAACTGATGTTGAAGGTGGTTTAAATACTCGTGTAACTAATATTGAAACACTTATCGGTGATGCACAAAATCCAGATGAAGATAAAGTAATCAATAAAGTAACTGAAGTAATTGATTGGTTCAAAGACGTTTCTGAAACTGAAAAAGGTGCAACACTTATTTCTGATGTTGCTGCAAATAAAACAGCTATTGGTACAAAAACTGTAGAAAATTCTAATAGCATTTATAAGAGAATTGAAGATCTTGAAGCAAAGAAACATACAAAAAGTGATGTAACTGCTGATGCTGGTAAATGTGTATCAGGTATTCATGTTGATGAAAATGGTGCATTAACAATTGATCAAGCTGAATTATCTGCTGGTAATATTAATGCTACTGCAATTGTAGCAGGTGATGATACTGTTGCAGTTGAAGGTGATAAGGTTGCTTCATAGATTGAAAGTTTAGCTAAGTCTATTAAGACTGCTACAAAGTCTGCTGATGATGCAATTAAGGCACTTGATGTTACAGATACTGCAGTAGAAGGAAAATATGTTTCTGCTGTTTCTGAAGAAGATGGTAAGATTACAGTTACACGTGCAGATCTTCCTACACTTTCTGTTAAGACAGGTTCAGAACAATTTGCAGCTGTTAATAACCATGAAGTTGAAATCAAGACTACTGCATTAAATACTGTTGGACTTACAAAGACTGAAGCCGGTAAATGGCAAGCAGGTACTGCTGATGCAAAATCAACTGGTCTTGCAACTGCTGCAGATGTTGCCGCAGAAATAGTATCAGATGAAGAGGTTATTGCAACAGCTCTTAATGATCATGAAAATCGTTTAAAGGCAGTAGAGAGTAAAGAAATTACTGTTTCTTCTGCTAAGTCTGATGTTGCTATTTCTGTTGATGAAGTAAAAGACGGTAGCAATGTTGTTACTACAGCTGCAACTAATTTCAATGTTACTGGTGGTAAAGTTACATTTACTATTCATAATGGTGATAAAGCAGTTGCAGAAACAATTACTGCATATACAGAAGATACTGTTAAAGCTCTTGTTGAACTTTATGCAAAGGAAAAGGCTCGTGCTGAAGCAGCTGAAGCTAAACTTGATGAAAGATTAAGTTGGATTGAAGTAGGTAATAAGAGTTAATTAAAAACAAAGATTTAATTTAACATAAATTTAAAATGAGACTTAAAGTCAGACTTAAGTCTCATTTTTTTATATAAACTCTAAACAAACAGTGTTTAATTTTAACATAAGAATATTATGGATCAAATTACAAAAGAAAGAAATAAACAAGAGTTTATAGAGTTATTGAGAAGTACAAAAAGAGAAGGTATTGAAGATTTAATTAACTGGTTATCAGAGAAGTCTGATTTCTTTGAAGCTCCATCATCTACAATTTACCATTGTAATTATCCTGGAGGTCTCTGCCAACATTCACTTAACGTTTATTATGCAGCACGAGACTTCTATGAGACTTATAAGAAACTATCTCTGCCAGAGAAAAATGTAGAGTCCATCCCAATGGAATCTATTATCATAACTGCCCTTCTTCATGATTTATGTAAAGCAAATAACTATAAGATTGTTGAGAAGTTTAAGAAAGATGAATCAAATCAATGGTTCAAATACTATTCATATCAGATTGATGAAAAACTTCCACTCGGTCATGCTCCAAAATCTATTTTTATTGCACAAACATTTATCAGACTTTCAGGTGAAGAATTATGTGCTATTATGTGGCATATGGGAATGTCTGATATTGGTGCATGGATGAGTAATTACCAAAAACCTTCTATGCAAACATCATATACAAAAGTTCCACTTTCTGTATTAATTATGCAAGCAGACTTTTTCGCTTCATACTGTATGGAAAAAGAAGTAGATCAAACTGTTGAATGCAGAATTGGTTAAAAATAAAAGGGAGATTAAATTGTTGATATTTAATCTCTCTTTTTATATATTAAATTATAACCTCTTTCTTTCCAACGTTCTTCAATTGTATTTCTTCTTGTTATAATTTTATCATTAACATTATTTTCATTCTTATTCGCACATTCATTAGAACAATAATGTCTAAACCCTTCACTGAATCTATAAAACTTAACATATTTTCCACATGTAGGACATACAGGACTTTTATTAATATGATTCTTCATTCGATATAAAATCTCCTGTATAACTGATTTATTCCTCTATAAATCATCATATCTATTCATCATGTAATCATATATACCAAATTCCTTTAACTTTTTATTTTTACAATATTCAGATATTAATCTGTCATCTTTAATCATTAAATTCAATACATATTCATCATCAATATTTTCTTTCTACTTTACATCAGTTAATTTATGTATTTTATTCGGATCATTTAATGAACATTTATATGAACAATATTGATTATAACCATATAAAAATCCTCTGAATAATAAAGGAATCTCTTTACCACATGTTTTACAATATAAATGTAAATCATCTGGTAATTTATAATATATCCTATATATGATTTCCTGTATATTTTTTACAGACTTAAATCTATTCATTAAATATTCATATAAATTATGATCTTTCAACCATGATTCTTTTATTCTACATGTATTTAATTGAATTTTATTGTGTCTAAATACTGTTAATTTATCTATTATAATCTGATCTGTTACTTCCATATTTTTTATATTAATAAATGTTAAAAATGTTTTAATAAACAAATAACATATTTTACTATATAATTTAAAATTTGAATTAGAATTTAATTGAAAAACATGGAAGAAAAGAAATATAAATTTTGTCAGATAGATCCAAATAATTGCACTGTTGAAGAACTTGAAGAAGAAGTAGAAAGACTTAAAAACTTAGGTGATTTTTATGAAACTAAACAGTTAGCATTAAAAAAATTTATCAACTCGGTATACGGAGCTACCGCGAGCAAGTATTTCATTGCACATAACACAGCTGTTGCGGAATCTATTACACTTCAGGGACAGGATTTGAATCATTATTCAGAGAATTCTGTTAATGCATATTTTAGTGGGATATTTCAGAATGATACTGAATTGCATAAGAAACTAGGAATTAAGACAGAAGATGCGAAAAGATTTAATATTGCACTTGGAAAGACAACAGAAACAGGTACGTTAGATGGACCTGAGTTTTCATATCTTGACGGAAACCAATCATTAACCGTGGCTGGTGATACGGATTCTCAAACTGCTGATACTCAATTATTTATAGATAATAAAGAAATTTCAATGGAAGAATTCTTCAGAACTGCAAAATATGAAAATAATGATGTAGTTATAAAGTTACAAAATGGTTCTGAAGTTGTTCCTGTACATAATCACAATACATTATCATATAAAGACCATGATTATAAAACAATAGAACGACCTATTAATTATATAATGAGACATAAAGTAACTAAAGATAAATTTAGATTGAAAACCAAATCAGGTAAAGAACTCATAGTTACAGGTGATCATAGTATTATGGTTATACGAAATAATGAATTGGTTTCATTACCAGCAAGGGAAATAAAGAACACAGATAAAATTATAACATTGGATAAGTAATGAAATATTTAACAGAGGATGAGATAATTTAGTATTGTAAGAATCATAATATAGATCCGTCAATATGTTACTGTAAAGAATGTGGTAAATTTCTTGCATATGATAATGCTGTATTTCATATAAATTCAGTTACGAAGAAATTAGTATGTGATGATAACAAATTATCATTTTTAAGTACGAGAAATTATAATGGTAATGAATATCATTTATGTAGATGTTATGATTGTGTATGTGAGAAATTTCCAAATTTTAAAGATGTAAGATTTAAGTTTGCACATAAAGCTGCAAAATATACATAGTATGGATTTGGTGTTCCTGATGAAGATTTTAAACCTGTATCAAAAGCAAGACAATGTGTTACCAAAGAAAAGATGATTAAGAAATATGGTATTTCTGAAGGTACAGAAAGATGGAATTCATATTGTGAGAAACAATCTGTTACAAATACATATGAGTATAAACATGAAAAATATGGTATGTCTCAAGATGAATTTGATGAATATAATAAATCTCGAGCAGTAACAAAGGAAAATCTTATTAAAAAACATGGTAAAATAGAAGGATTAAAAATCTGGAAAGGTTATATTGAACGTCAGCGATATACATGTACATTAGATTATTTTATTGAAGAATATGGTAAAGAAGATGGAACGCAAAAATATAATGAATTTGTAGAAAAACGTTCTGAACAATATTATTTAATAGGTAATAAATCAAATATATCATTAGATTTATTTTCTAATTTAAAAGAATATTATAAAGATAATGATACTTATATAGAATATACAGTTAAATCATTAAATAATAATTTTTATCATGTAGATTATTATGATAAATCATTAAATATTGTTATAGAATTTTATGGAGATTTTTATCATTTTAATCCAAAGAAATATAATGGTAATGAAACAGATTATTTCATATTAGGGAAAGAACGAACAGTTAAAGATAAGTGGTAGCATGATAAAGAACGTATAGATGATATTCAACAAACATTAAATTGTAAGGTAATAATAGTTTGGGAATCTACATATAAAAATGATAAAAAAGGAACTATTAATTCATTAATATAGATGATTAATAATAAAGAACAATTAAATGACATAACTGAAATATGATACCATATCAATCTAAAATAACTATTATAAGAAACAGTAATTTTAAAAAGCATAATACTTTATTAAAGGATTTTTTGAAAATAATTAATTCAACATATAAAGATATATACTTTTCTTTGAATAATGATTTGAATTGTATTACAATGAATGATAAATCAGAGATAAATGATAATCAAATTATATATGCGAAATATTTAGGTATTGATATTATTGATGAGTGATTTGAAAGAATTAAAACGGTTAAACAGTAGTATTCTGAAAAATATTTTAATGAAGAAATTAATAAACTAATATTATAATATATTATATAAAATATATAATTAACGGAAGAAAAAATGAATTACGATATACAAATAGAAGATATTGATGTAATAGAGCAATTAGAAGATTTCAATGATGAGTATGTGTATGATATTGAAGTAGATGATACTCATACATTCTTTGCAAATGATATTCTTGCACATAATTCAATTTACGTGGAATTTGGTCGTCTTACAACTTTCCTAAATATACCGGAGTCTAAATGTGCACAGTTTGTTGTTGATCTTTGGAATTATGGTTGTGGTCCATATATGCAGCAGAAATATGAAGAGTATGCGAAGAAATATAATTGTGATGTAAATATTCAGAATTTGGAGTTAGAGAAAATTGCGGATACAACAATTTTAACATCAAAGAAACATTATGCAATGGCAGAATGTTTTAAGGAACCTAATATTTTCTTGGAACCAATGGAGGAAGTTGTTTATAAGGGTTTGGAAATTGTTCAAGGATCTACACCGCCATTTGCACGTGAATGTCAGAAAGATTTTACACGTTATATGTTGCAGTGGTTTCAGACACATAAAGAACGTCCACCTTATGAAGAAATTATATCTCGTATTAAGGGTTATAAACAGCAATTTTTATTTAAAGATCCTGCCGATATTTCAAAGGGAAGCTCGATAGGAAATTATCAGAAATTTGTATTGGATGATAAGAATAAGTTAGTGTTTGGTGAACATTGTCCTATTCAGGTTAAAGCTTCAGGAATTGCTAATTTTATTTTAAATCAGCCAAAGAATAAGAAATATAAGGTTAAATATAATCCTATTAAAACAGCAGATAAAGTAAAGTGGTATTATGCAAAAGATAGAACATATGATTGTTTTGCATTTTTGCCAGGTGCTTATCCGATTGAGTATGCGCCGGAGATTGATTATGATAAGCAGTTTGAGAAAATGATTCTTGAGCCTTGTAATCGTATTATTAAAATTATCGGTTATACGACATTAACATCTAATTTATGTTATACTGCTGCACTTTGGTAATTTTTATAATTAAAATATTTTAATAAAATGACGGAAAACGAAATAATAGATGCTATATCATTTATTAATGCACATAAAGATATAGTTGGATATAATATAGCAAGAAAAGCAACTGAGTTGATTTATAAATATGATGGTTATCCAGATTTGGATGATATTGAACATAAGAGATTATATGATTTTTATGAAAAACATAAAGAAGTATGTAAAGGTGGAGATTCATATAGATTAATTGAATTATATACATGTGGATTTACTAATACTTATGTATGTAATGTATGTAATGAATCATATGATTATACTAATTATGATAAAGAATGTTGGTCAGATGGAAAGGGAGAGAAATTACCATTTTCATTTATTGAAGTTGGTACAGGTATCGGACCATGTATAACTATAGTATGTACAGAAAATAATGATTCTAAAGATATTACAGATATTGATTCATGGTAATAAAAAATAAATTATTTAATATAAAGATATATGAGATTAATTAAGATTGGCGCTGAATGGTGTGGTCCATGCGGTGTAATGGATAAGAGATTGGAAAATTTCAATGCATGCGACTACGTTAAATATGATGTTGATAATGAAGACGAGGAAACACTTGCAGTAATAGATAAGTATAATGTAAGAAATGTTCCGGTTATTATTTTGGAAGGTGATAATGGTGATGAACTTAAAAAATGGGTTGGTCTTGTATCACTAAATGATATTAATGCGGAAGTTGAAAAAAATAAGTAATAAAATGGGAGAAGAACTCACTAATGAAAATAGTGTTATATGTCAGTATTGTAATAAACCATATTTTTTTCTTTCTATGAAATGTCCATTTTGTGGTAAGTATAGAAATGATGGTTATTTAATATTTACTGTACCTATTAAAGATAATGAAGGATATTAACCGTGTGTTAATATCCTTTTCTTATTTAATAAAACTTTTAATTTATTATCATGTATAATATGTGTAATAGAATTTTAATTAAACTTTAAATAATGAATATCTTAGACAATATTAATGAGAAAATAAATCCATGTGATGACTTTTATAATTATGCTACAGGAAATTGGATAAAGAATAATCCACAACCTGATGAATATCCAACATGGAATGTATTTACAAAAATAGAAGAAGATAATATCGATAGGATTAGAGATATTATTACATCATCAAAAACTGATTCATCTGTAATTAATCATAAGATTAATGATTGTTATAATATTATTATGAATTATGATAAAAGAAATAAAGATGGGAAGAAACCATTGATTTCTTATATCAATGAACATGTAAATAATCTTAAAACAAATATGGATGTAATTCTTGAATCTGCACGAAATAATATTGAAATGTTTTTTGATACAGGGTTACAACCAGATAGTAAGGGATCAGGTAAATATGAAGTTGCTATATATCAGGATGGATTAGGTTTAGGAAATAAAGATTACTATTTGAAAGATACTGAAGAAAATCAAAAATATATGAATGCATATTCACAATATATTATTGATTTATATGAATATCTGTATAATGATAATAATATTGCGTTAATGGAAAATAATAAGATATTATCAATAGAAAATTTATTGGCACCTGATTCATATTCAGTAGAAGAACTTCAAGATCCTATACTTAATTATAATAGAATATCTGTTAATGAATTATCAGAAAAAACATGTTTTGATTGGCGATTATATTTAGATACATTAGGTTATACAGAAACAAATGAAGTTATTGTAAGTAATATTGAATTTTTAAAGTGTGCATGTAAACTTCTCTTAACATTAGATACTTCTTATTTAAAGACTTTTTATGAATGGCAGGTAATTAATATTGCTGCAACAAAACTTGATGATAAAATATATGACTTAGTGTTTAAGTATAGTCAGGTATTTACAGGTGCAAAAGTACAGTATCCGAAAGAAAAAAGAGCAATTAATAAGATTAATAGTGTTTTTTCCGAAGTCATCGGACAAATTTATGTTAAAAAGTATTTTAATAAAGATTCAAAGAATGATGTTATTAATATTATTGAAAATTTAAAGTCATCATTTGAAACTATTATAAATAGTCAAACATGGATGAGTAATGAAACAAAAGAAAAAGCATTAGATAAATTACATGCAATGAAACTTAAAATAGGGTATCCAGATAAATTTGAAGATTTTTCTGATATTCCTATTGATATTAATTTAACATATTTTGAAAATTCATTAAATATTCAGGAATATTTTAGAAAGAAAAATATGGAAAAACATTATAATAAGGAAATTGATTATAATGAATGGTATATGGATCCACAGACTATTAATGCTTATTATGATTGTATTCAAAATGAGATTTGTTTTCCTGCTGGTATTCTTCAATATCCATTTTATGATCCTAATAGAGATCCTGAATATAATTATGGAGCAATAGGTACAATTATTGCACATGAAATGACACATGCTTTTGATAATCATGGACGACATTATGATAAACATGGTATACTGAATGACTGGTGGACTGAAAGTGATTCTAATAAATTCAATGAATTAACAGATATAACAAAAGAACGGTTTAATAATCTTGAAGCTTTACCAGGATTAAAATGTGATGGTTCTTTAACATTGGGCGAAAATATAGCAGATTATGGTGGATTGAAGATTGCATATTATGCATGTAAAAATATTATGAAACCAGGAATATGTACAACAAAAATTTGGGAACATAAATTCTTTTTAGCATATGCAAATAATTGGTCTGAAATTACAACTGATGAAGCTATTAAGAATCTGGTCGCAAATAATGAACATACTATTAATCGATTACGTGTAAATGGAACACTACCTATGTTTACACCATGGATAGATTATTATAAAGTAAAAAATATAAATAAATTGTATTTGGATATAGACAAACGTGCAAAAATCTGGTAAATAAAATAAAAACATATAATATGAGTACAATTATTACTTCAACGTTATTGGTACTATTTGTGTTGTTGTTTATTATGCTTATTGTAATTTCCGGTCGTATGATACGTGATTATGAAGATAAGTTACAGATGGAGGAACAGCAAGGGAAAGAAGCATTTAGTGCTGATGTTATAAAGGAACAAGAGAACTCACATACAATTAATATTTCTTCAGAAGAATTATCTAATGAAGTAGAGGATGCGAGTATTGTAAATTTTAAGATGAAGTAAAACGAGAATTATTAATAATAAAATAAGTTAGAAATTATGATGGAATCTGTTATTGCAATCAGTGTAGGTTTCTTTATTATGATGTGTATTATTATAAAGTTTATAGTAATTAATAATATTCATGATATTCCTGATATTGTAGATAATACAGATGATGATATTTAGAATACCTTGAAATAGGATGTTCAATATAAGAGTGTATAGGATGTTGATGGCATAGATGATATATCTATTAATAGTATTGATGTAAATATTGATACTGATATTATTAATCATGATTTAACATTTAATAATAATGATGATGAGACATCTGATGATGATATACAATAGTTAATGCTTTTAATAGAACCTATAGAAGATAATATTAAACAAGTTTCTGAGAATAATAGCAATATATTCTCAGAAACTTCTCGTATATTAAATTTTAGTGCAAAACATGAAAAAGAAATAGATTTATCAGGTACTACTTTAATTTCATTAAGATCTATTAAACAATAATAGTAATTTTTTGTATAATATTTAAATGAAAATCTAATTGAAATTAAATATGAGTTATACTTATAATGAAACACGTACAGATATGCCTGTATATGATGAAGGTACTCGTACACAAGAAGATAAGGATATTATCTTTGTAACAACTTAGTCTGATAAAGTAAAAGCAGATATTGAAGAAGATGAACCATTTGATGAACCTTGTGGTGATCCTGTAGATAAATCTTTTAATGTACCTATTAAAAAAAATAAGCTTTAGCCACTAAAACCAAATAAGATTGTATTTAAAGAACAAATGTAGATTTCTCATAAGAAAGAAGCAAATCCTATTTTTAATACAGATAATTTAAATGTGGTTGAGCATCCAAATCATTATGGTGCAGGAAACGGAGGTTTGCAATGTATTGAAGCAATGCTTTAGACTTTCGGTAAAAATGCAACAATGGATTTTTGTAAATTGAATGCATTTAAATATATTTGGAGATCTGATCATAAAGATAAGGAAGTTCAGGATATGGAGAAAGCAAAGAGATACCTTGAGTATTGGCATGTACTTGCAAAACTTAGTGGTAATTCAGATGATGGTTCATTCCATGCATATCTTAATGATTAAAAATATTTTTTAAATTGTTAATACTTTATTTTTTTATTTAGAAAATATAGTGTATCTTTGTATTATAAAAATAATGAATAAAGTATTAACAATTAAATATATAAAAATTATGATAACATTTCTTTTAGGATTTTTCGGTATTATTTTGTTGTTTGCATTTGCATGTGCAGTAATTCCAGTACTATTTAGTATTATTGGTATGGTATTACAATTCATTTGGGCAATTTTGACAGGTGATATACGATAAAAATAAAGTTTGTTTCAAACTATAAATGAAACTGGCGGCCTGTTATATTTCAAAAATATAACTTGTATAATTAATATAAAAATAAAAATATTTTAATTATGCGTACATGGCTTGATAAAAAAACGAATCAATGGGTATCAGAAAGACCTGAAATTACATGGACAGGTTTAGTAGATATTAATACTGGTGAAAAAATATTCGAAGATGATACAATTTCTATTATAGATATTTGTACATATCCTATAAAAAACAGAGGACGTAAAATTATTACATTAAAACCTAATGATAAACATTTTAATATTTGGGCATGTCCTGAATATTATCAAGATGAATGTAAACCAATATTAATTAAGAAAGGAGATACTAAATGACTGCAGAATATAATAAAGGTTCAGAATGGTTAAATACTATTTTTAATAAGATTCCTTTTAGCAAAGACTTAGAGAAGTTATGGGATTCAGAAGAGTATTCAAAACATTATAAAACAGATCATGATACTATAGATATTTCTAAATATGGTCCGTTTTTTGAGACTATTGAAGATGATATTTATAAGTTTTATGAACTTATGGAATATGGTTGTAATCATTTATGGATGTATTGGCCTTATAATAAAGAGATTGAAGATAACCTCATAAAGTTGGGTCTTATGTCTGGAAGAAATCGTAATACACGTTGGTATAATGATCTTACAGAAATTAAGTATGAATATGATTATGAGCCAGGATATATGGGAACTCTAATGAATACATTTGGTAATTATAATAAATGTTATTATGATGAAGATTCTATACGATTTTATCATTTTACATATAATAGTAATTGTCAGTCATTTGGTGGTGTTGTTTTATTTGTAGATAGATTACATCATGATATTTATATATTTGGTATAGGTGAAGATGATGGTTGGATGTTTCCAGAAACTACATGGTACTATGATTATGAAAAATATGGTATAAACAAATACGAATTGTGGCAACTTTGTGCAATGGTAAATGATGTACATGTAGATAATTTTGATAACCAATTGATTATAGAAAAATTGTACAACGAGTATACAAAATATGAACACAAAAACATTTGATGAATGGTCAAAGTCGTTGGAAACAATGGACTTTGACCATTATTCTTTAGAAATGAAAAACACTATTTTAAAAGGTAATCTTCCGAATAATGAAAAGAAACTTTTTGAAATTTGTTTTGATTATGTATATAAATTACATAAAGAAAATAAACCTTTAGATGTAAAATTACTGCAAATTCATCTTGAACAAATTCATGATTTTGAAGAAGTAAAAATGCAGGATTTTATACGTATAGTAATTTTATTAGGATATTGTGGTTTTAATATAACAATGTTGCATTAAAATATAAACTTTATTGTAATTTTATAATAAAATATACATAATAAATTAATTCAATTTTTAATGGACGTTACTAAAATAAAAACATATTTAGCAAGTAATAAAGTTTGTTTTGTTACAAACTCATTAGCAATGCCGAGTACGTTATTAGTTTCATCTCTAAAAACATATATAGAATATATTCCTATATAGAATTTCTGGTTAATTCCTGGTATAAGAGATAATAAACCATTTTATGGAATAGATGCATTTCTTTTAATGTTGAATTATTTCTTATCAAATAAGAATTTTGATTATGTTATCTATATAGATGAAGATTGTTTTATAACTGATTTTTATTCATTAGTAAATGAATTTATGAATTTTACAGAAAGTGGTTGTGTATTAGCAGGACCACAAGATGGTGGAGTTTTTTGCCATAGAAATCATAGTCGATTGATGATTAATACTTTCTTAAGTTTTTGGAATATAAAATTACTTAGAGATAAAAAAATAACATTTGATAATATTATTAATTATATTTCTAATGAATTTAAAAATAATTCCAATACTTTATATAAAAATTTTATACAGAAATTAATAATTAATAATGATAAATTATTATTTACGTATATGAATGAAAAATCAATGAATATGATAAACGATGTAAAAACATTTCGTGAAAGTAGAGTTGATTTACCAAATCATGAAACACCTTATTGTAAAATAGTAAGAGATGATCCTAACAACAAGATAGAGCCTCATCAAATTCCATATAGTTGGGATGACGATGTTGCAGAAATTAATTTTGAACCTTATTATATAATTGAACAAGCATTAGTAATATTATCTGATTCGCCGATATATTATTTGTTTGGAACAGACTTATATGATTCAGATTATATAAAGAGAAATGTAACATTTGATACATCAGGATTAACATCTGCAATTTTTTCTTATAAACCTGATAATGAGTTTTATGATAGAAAATTGATTGCTGTTCATACATGGTTTAGCAGAGCATATACAAAATGGCCTCAAACAGAAGAACAGTTAAATCATACAAAACGAATTAATTCAATTATTAAGAATTTTTCTAGAATTTAATATAAACTTTTTAATTAAATTCAACTATAATTAACATAATAAAAACATTTAATAAAGATTAATAATAATGAATTTAGTTTTTAAAAATAAAGGTACTACCGCTGGATTTGCTGCATGGCTTTCTGCTTTTAAGGAAATTCAAAGTTCACTTCTTATTGAATGTGATTTGAAAGAGCAATGCTTTGTTTCGAAAGGATTTACTGCAGATCATACAGTTGTAAAGTATTCTAAGATTTCATTTGATAATGCAGGTTTGGAAATTCTCAATATTAGAGATAATGATAATGTTGCATATTCAGTGGAGGAATGGAATGAAAAGTATAATGTACGTATTAAGATTGGTATCTTCATGATTCTACCTAAATTTATTTCTGTAATTGATATTTTTAAAGATACAGATTTTAATTTTACTGTAGATTTTGATGTATATAAATCACATACTGGTGATGAATTTCATGCACAGGCAATTAAGATTAAATCACGTACAAATAGTATGAAGGTAAAGGATTGTAATATCTCTGAGTTTGAACAGGTTTCAGATGATTTGTTCTTTACACGAATTAATGTGATTGATAAGCCGATGTCATTTGAGATTCCTATGAGTGTATTGAAGAATTTGACAAGTATTTCTGGTATTTTCGTAACAGATGCAAAGAAAGATATTATCAAATTTTATACAAAAATTGATGAAGGAACAAACAAATGGGGACTTTATGCGTATGATGATACAAATGAGTCTTATGATTATCTATTAGGCTTTTTGACAAATGGTGAAGGTGTAGAGAATAGTGTTCCTATTTATAGAAGTAATTTCTTTACAGCAATTAATTTAAAAGGTGGTGATGATAGTGTTATTATTACATTACCTGCAGATTCAAAACAGAAAGTACGTGTAGAATCAGTTGATGGTACTTCATATACAGTTTTATCAACTGTAACACAGTAATTAATAAATAACAATTTTAATATTTAATTTTATAATTTTATAAGTTTTTAAGTTTAATTTTTTAAAAATACTTTTTAATGGCAAAATTTAATGAATTGACTCAGCGTTATGAGTGGGACGAACCTAAAGATGGTTCATTTAATTGGACTCCATATGAAGATGGATGGAATGGTACTTCACTTAAGGTGAATAAGAATATTAAGACAAAGAATAATGAGAAGGTATTTAGTCATGAATCTTATGCACAGGAATTGTATGATGCATATGCAAATGTTCATGTAATTGGTAGTAAGGAACTTGTTAAGAATTCACTTGTTCATATTTCTGATATTGATACAATTGATGATGATACATTGATGCTTACTATTAATGGTGGTTCTAATAATGTAGTTGTTGACCTTAATAAGGAACATCAGTTCTTCAACCAGTTTAATGTTGGTGATGATAAGACAATGGATAAGGAAATGTTTGTAGAAGCATTGAAGGATCCTAAGTTTAAGGAACAACTTCTTGGTATGGATTTGAATGCTAAGATTACAGAGGGTGATGTTGAGAAGGCGTCTATCTGGAATGGTTATGTTGAAACACTTGAACGTGAGATGAAGGAGCAGATCACTAAGAAGTCTAAGGCATATTATGCAACAATTATGTCTACTAATAAGGGTGGATTTGTTGTTGATATTATGAATACCGTTAAGGCGTTTATGCCAGGTTCTATGGCTGCTGCAAACCGTGTTACTGATTTTGAGAGCATGGTTGGTAAGAAGTTTGAGGTTATGATTGAATCATATGATCCTAATTATGGATTTGTAGTAAGTCGTAAGAAGTTCTTGAAGACAATGCTTCCTGTTAAGCTTCGTGAACTTGAGGATATGTTGGAAACCGATAAGGACCATGTATTTGAGGGTAAGGTAACAGGTACTACATCATTTGGTGTATTCGTAGAGCTTGATGAATTTATTACAGGTATGTTGCATAAGACACTTGTAAAGGATGAGACACGTGAGGCTATGCGTAATAATGAGATTGTTGCTGGTTCAAATGTACAGGTATATGTACATAAGATTGAGAAGAATCGTGTAATTTTGTCAGATGTTCCATCTGATGAGCGTGATGCGGTTATTGCTCGCCGTGAGGCTGAAGAGGCAGCAGCAGATGCAGAAAAAGAAGAGAATAAAGTTAATTAATGGAAAATAATAAACTTTTTGGGAACACTGCAGGTAATGTTAATATGCCTGCAGTGAATCCTTTAGATTATCCATCTGAAGTATGTCCAAATTGCGGATGTGAAATATTCGTACCAGGTATTATATTTAAGAAAATTCCTGGTGTATTGATTGGACAAGGTTCAGATGATACACAAGTTCCTTTGAAGATTTTTTATTGTGCTAATTGTAGAGAATTAAGTCCGTATGATAAAAAAATTCTTGAAAAAGGAAAGAAGAAAGTAGAAGAATCAAAAAAATCAAATTTAATTGTTTAAATTAATATGGAAGATATAAAGGTAATGCAACCATCTGATGGTAATAAGTTCTATATGTGTACCGTTGTAATCGATGCAGAAAATCCTGATAATGGAAAACCTAAGAAGATGAAGGAAATTCATCTCGTTGAAAGTGTTTCACCGCAAGGTGTTTCATCAAAGATAAGTGAGCAGATGTCTGGTACAATGTTCTCATGGAGAATTACAAATATAGCAGAGTCAAAGATTCAATTTGTATATTAATATAAATTTTATTAACATAAGGATATTATCAAATTTAATTCTTTGATAATATCCTTTTTATTTTTATCTACTATGAAATTTAAAAATTTAGAAGATAGGATGTTATACCTAAGAAGTTTAACAGACTATAAACTTATTCCAAATGATTATGTTTTAATTATGCTTGATGGTAGATCTTTTTCATCTACAATTAAACGGTATTTCAAAAAACCATTTGATGATACATTTATTAATATTATGAATGAAACAGCATTATATTTGTGTAATAATGTACAAGGTTGTAAATTTGCATATGTACAATCTGATGAAATTTCATTAATATTAACAGATTTTGAAACACCAGAAACAGACTCATTTTTTGGATATAGATTAGAAAAAATTTTATCATTATGCGCATCTATTGCAACATCTAAATTTAATCAATTAATGACAATTGAAGCGATTAATCGTTGTAATAAAGACACATATAATAAAGATGAAATTTTCAATTTAATTATGGATATGAAATTGCATCAGTTTGATTGTAAAGCATGGAATGTTTCATCATATAATGATATATTTGCATGGCTACAATATCGTCAAAATGATTGTGAACGAAATAGTAAACAACAAACAGCAAGAGCATATCTATCTCATAAAGAATGTACAGGTAAACAAGCAGATGAACAAATTTCAGTACTAAAAGATAAGTATAATATTGATTGGAATTGTTTTGATGATGGAAAAAAATATGGACGCTTCATTTATAAAGAGGAAGTTCATATGAAATCAGAGCAGTTTGGAGAGTTTATCAGAGATAAATTTGTAGTTCACAATGCATGGTTACTGCGTGATGAAAATGGCAAGAAAAACTTCGAAAAACTATCAAAAATTCCACAAAAATGATATAAAAATTGAGAAATTTTTAACTTTTGATAAAAGACATATAAAATTTCTCAATTTTTTAATTGTTAATAAACTTTAATACTTTTATCTACTATAAATTAAAACAAATATAAGAATTCGTCTATGAATAATACGTATCTTGAAAACGTTATATTCTTTTATATAATTAAAAATTTAAATCTTGTTTAGTCATTTAAAGGAAGTTATTTTACTAATCCTTATTTAAAAACTTTATTTGATATTATTAAACCACATATATTAGATTACAGATCTGAACCAACAGAACAGCAAACAATAGATTTGGTAAAACTTGCAAATAAAGAAGATAAGGTAACAGAAGATCAAATACATGCTTTATGGCAAACAAGAGATATGGTTAGCCAATATACAGATGAATGGTTAAATCAGAATACATAGGCATTTGGTGAATGGCAAAACCTTATGAGTGGTCTTAGGCGTGTTATTGAATATGTAAAAACTATTCAAGCTGATGTTACATTTGAAAATTGTGCAGAGATTGTTCAGCATGCGAAATCAATGTTTCAATCAGATACTAATTTTACATTGAACAATTCAAAAGGACATGATTTCTTTGATCCTGCTAATCATAAGCAAACTGAACTTGAAACCAGAAAGACTGGTTATAATTTTGTTGATCAGTGTTTGAAAGGTGGTTGGGCAAATAAAACATTAAATGTATTTATGGGTTCACCAAAAGTAGGTAAGTCTATGTGGCTTTGTAATTTATGTGCTAATTCTGTAAGAAATGGAGAGAATTCTGCATATATTACATTGGAGATGGCGTATCAGCTTGTTGCACAACGTATCGGTTCAAATCTTTTTAATATTCCTATCGAAGAATATGAAAAAAGTGCTGCAGATGCAAATTTTATGCAACAGAAGATGAAAGAATTTTATATGAATTCACTTATCACGCCAGGTAAGTTTATCATAGAAGAATTCCCAACATCATCTGCAACTGTATATGATATAGAATCTTTCTTACTTAAATTAGAGGAAGAACTATCTACTGAAACAAAACCTTTTAAATTTAAGAACATTTTCATTGATTATGTTAATATCATGAAAGATGCGAAGAATCCTAATTCAGAAAGTACATATTTGAAAATTAAATCTATTTGTGAAGATGTTCGTGCGATGGCACAAAGAAATAACTGGTGTGTTATTTCTTTAACTCAGACAAATAGAACTGCATATGATTCAACTGATATTGGTATGAGTAATGTTTCTGAATCTGGTGGTTTGATTGCAACAGTTGATAGTTTATTCGGTATTATTCAATCTTCAATGATGCGTGTGGATAATACATATTATTTAAAAGCTGTTGCAATTCGAAATTCTGGACATATGGGAGATAAAAAGAAATTTGATTTTAATCCAACATATTTAAGAATTGAAGAAAATCTTGATGAAAATATTATTCCTGAAAATGTATCACTTGATGGTTTAGTAAAAGATAAACATAAGAATGATAATACAGGAAATAATAATTATCAGCAATATCCTACAAATGTTGGAGTTCGTCCAAATGTAATAGAATCACCTCAATTAGGATTAACAGAAACACAAATATAGGCACAAGATTTATTTAGCATGTAATAAACATTTTTTAATTTTTATTATATAATTAATATATATACTAAAAATATCAAACATTATAAAAAGCAATATGGCAAGAATTAACACTACAAAGATGCTTAGTAATGATGGGTATTTTTCAAGTAATGACTATAATCCTGATCTTTCTAATCAAACAATGACTGTATCACCTCTTGTGGCAGATTAGTATGACTACGCTATGACTGATGATATAGTCTTGTTACATGAAAGAAAAGATACAGAAGAAATATTATATAACATATGGATTAATTCACCATATGCTAAACAATATGAGGTAAATTCTTCTACTTTTGTCATACCAAAGATACCTAAAGAAGAAACAAGTAAAATCTTTTATTACATGAAAAATAAGCTTGCAGAAGTAAAAACGTTATCTGCATATGAAATGGTAATCGCTATAAATGAATTCTTTAATTTTAATTATGATTATGTGGTAAAGAAAGTATTATCACCTAAACTTAAAGCAGAGATATTAGCAGATTATTATAATAATGGAATGAAAGAGCGCATGGATAATAATGCATCTGTGAAATTATTTTAATATATTATTAATATAACACTATTATATGAATACAGAACTATTAGAAAAACTTAATAAATTACATGAACAAATTCAAACGACAAAAGGTCAAATTGAATCATGTAAAACATTAAAGCATTATCGTAATATAAGATGGATTATGAGAGGATATGATCATGATTATATCAATATGGTATTAAGTGATGAAGAAATGCGATTAATGGAAGATTTTCTTGATAAATTGATATATAAGAAAGAAAAAGAATTAAATGTTCTCAAAGAACAATTTTCTAAATATTAATAATTTTTGTTTATTTTTATAAAATAAACTGGTGAAACGTGATATTAAAGTGGAGATTCGAACTAAGATGACATCAGAAAAAATTAGTATTTTAAAGTAACAGAAGTTTATTATGAGATTTATTAAGTCAAAGGAAAGCGAATTACATTCTAATTATGTATCAAGAGTAATTCGCATTAAGGAAGAGGATTTTTCTCCACATCCTCATCCAGATGTAACAAAGTTAAAGTGTTGCAGAATTGGTGGAGATACTATATATAATGTTATTGTAAGTATAGATTCAAAACCTGGAAAATATGTATTTTTTCCTGCAAGTACAAAGATCAATCCTGAATTTTTACGATATGCTAACTTATATCGTGATCCTGAAATGAATAGTAATCCAAATAAGACGGGATTTTTTGAAGAGAATGGTAGGGTAAAGTCACTTAAATTAAAAGCATCCTATGAAAAAACAGATCCATTAACAGGAGTAAAGGAAAATATATTTTTACCTAATGGTGTTTCAGATGGATTCTTGATTGAATTACAAGTTGTTCTAAATTTTATATTAGATACGTTTAATATAGAAGTAAATGAAAATGATATACCTGATGATACATGGTTTGATACTATTGAACATGAAGGAAAGGTTTGCTGGTTATCTAAGAAGTTTATTCCTAAAGTATTTACTGCAAAGAATAAAACAGGTGGTGATCAATCAAGATATAAGAGACGTCAGAAGAAATTAAAGAGGTTTAATAGAGTTATACCTGAACAGTTTAGATTTCATTATGATTCAACATTGGTAAAGAAGGTACCATTTGTTGTACAACCTACCGATTATATTCATATTTCGGGTAAGATGCATGGTTCATCGGTAATTTTTTCTTACGTTTTATGTAAGCAACAGTTAAATTGGAAGCAGAAAATTGCAAAGTATTTAACTGGATATGAATTTAATAAGTATGATTATTTATATGCATCTAGAACTGTTATTAAGAATCAATATATCATGAAAGAAGCAGGAAAAACCGGTAATGTTTATCATGTTGGTTTTTATGGATGTGATATATGGGGTGAAGCATTTAAAATTGTTAAGCCACATCTTATTAAGGGAATGTCAGTTTATGCAGAAATTGTAGGATATACATCAACTAATAAGTATATACAACCAGATTATGATTATGGATGTGTTCCATTGAAGGATGGTGAAGATTATACATATGGAAAGCATTTTAAGATTTATGTATATCGTGTAACATTAACAAATGTTGATGGTGAAGTACATGAATTTTCACCAAGGGAAGTTCAAATATGGTGTAAGAATAATGATCTTATTGCAGTTCCTGAATATTATTATGGTAAAGCAAAAGATTTGTATCCAGATCTTGATATAACAAATCATTGGCATGAAAATTTCTGGAATCGTATGGCATCTGATAAAAATTTCTATATGGAAATGGATTCACCTGATTGTATAAATAAGGTTCCACATGAAGGTGTTGTTATTAAGATAGATGATATGATTCCTCGTGCATTCAAACTTAAGTGTTACCGCTTTTGCAATAAGGAAGAGAAAGAGTTAGATGCTGGTATAACAAATATTGAAGATGCACAATCTGAAAATATTGATAATGATGATTCAAATAGTTATATTGATGAACAATAATTAATAAATGATGATATTATATTGGAAAAATATAGTATCATCATTTTTTTGTTTTAAAAAATATGTGTATCTTTGTAATGTAATAATTCAATTATAAAAATAAGAAATATGAATACAACATTAATAGAAATGATTAAAAACGAATATAAGAATCGTTTTAATAAAGAATTGACAGATAATGATACATTAAATACATTAGCTGCAGAAGCATCATATATTCAGCAGGAAACATCTGATCTTATTGTTGATAAGGATGAGTTCACAAAGTTTTCTGTAATGTATGCATTTGATCGTGTATTTAATACAAATACGTGTATGGATTTTCTTCCATTTGATAATACTATTCTTGATGATGAACTTCCTTTTTAATTGATTGTTTAATAATTAATATATAAAAATGAGTAATATTAAATTTTTTCCTATGGACCATCCAGATTTTTGGAGTCGTCCACAATATTTGAAGACTGGTTATACATTTCGTAATGGTGGTGGTGAAGGTGATATTGTATTTACATTATTGGAAGATTTCGATGAAGAGAAATGTAATGATGTAAAAGTATTATGTCATAATATTCGTACTGGATTTACACATACAGAAACATGGGATGATACACAGTATTTAGAAGCATCATTTCGTAATGGTGAATATTTTCATTATAATAAAAAGTGCGATTGGTTAACAGAATATTATAAAAATTAAAAATAGAATGGAAACAATTATAATTTATATGCTGATAGCTATTATTATATCAGCTATTTGTTCTTTGTGTGAAGCTTGTTTGTCTTCAACACCAATGTCGTTTGTATCAACACTTAAGGGGAAATCAGGCGCTGATATTTTGCGAAATTTTAAAGAGAATATGGATAAACCTTTATCTGCTATTCTTATTATTAATACAATCGCAAATACAGTAGGTGCATCTATTGTTGGTTCTGCTGCTGTTTCTTATGCTGTTGAGCAAGGTATAGATGGTGCAACATTTATTGGTATTATATCTGCAATATTTACTGTTCTGATTCTTATGTTTGCAGAAATATTACCAAAAACTATTGGTGCAAATTATTGGAAATCACTTACATTGTATGTAACTCGTGTAATTAATGTAATGATTTATATTACATATCCATTAGTAAAATGTTTGAATTTTATTACACGTCTTATGAGTAATGAAAATGCTGTTTCAATTTCACGAGAAGAAATTATAGCGATGACTGATGAAGGTGCAAAAGAAGGTGTTATTGATAAGAAGGAAAATATGATTATTCAGCGTATATTGAAACTTAATCAATATAAAGCAGAAGATATTATGACACCTGCAAGTGTTGTATATTCAGTTGCCGATTATGCAAATCTTTCTAAGAATAGTAGTTTGTATGAGAGTCTTACTGATGGTAGTACATTTTCTCGTATTCCTGTAATGAATAAAAACAATTATTGTGTTGGATATATTCTTAAAGATGAGTTGGATTTGAATGATACAGATAATGTAAAGATTTCTGATATTACACATTCAATTCATAATTATATTGATTCTACAGATGTCGCAGATATATTTAATGATATGGTAAAAAATCATGAACATATTTCTGCAATTACAGATGAGTATGGAACATTTAGAGGTATTGTAACATTAGAAGATGTTATTGAAACAATTTTGAATATTGAAATTGTTGATGAAACTGATGATGTTCAGGATATGCAGGAATATGCAAAGGAACAGTATCATGAAGTAATGAAGGATAACATTTAATATAAACAAATAGTTACCTAACGAATATAATATAAAAATAATTTTATATATGAGTAATATTTTAATTATTCCAGATATACACGGACGTACATTTTGGAAAGAATGTATTAAGTGTTGTGAATATGATGAAATTATATTCTTAGGTGACTATTTGGATCCATATAGTTTTGAAGGAATATCAAAGCAAGAAGCATTAGATAATTTTAAGGAGATTTTAAAGTTTAAATCTGATAATTATGATAAGGTAACTTTATTATTAGGTAATCATGATATGGAATATATTTCATATAATTTACCACGGGATCGTTATGATAGTAAAAACGGAAAAGAAATAAGACAATTATTTTTAGATAATATTGATATGTTTAATCTTGTAACATATCGATATATTAAAAATAAATTTATATCATTTAGTCATTCAGTAATTGGTCAATGTTGGATTAATGATATTAAAAATATAGATAATAAGATTAATAGTATGAATATTATTGATTTTATTACATACCTTAATGATTTAGTTAAATCTGGTGATGAAAGAAAAATGGGAAATATTTTGAATCATATAGGATATTCAAGAGGTGGATATGATCCATATGGTTCTGTTATCTGGGCAGATGAATCAGAAGCAGTGGAATTTTGTTGGGAAGATAAAGAAAAAGTTAATAAACCAAAAGAAATTGATTATCAAATATTCGGACATTCACAACAATATAAATTACCGATTATAACTAAGTATTATGCATGTTTAGATTGTAGAGTAGGATTTTTACTTAATTCTGATGGTATAATTAAAAATATAACAAATGCAGAAGAAGAAATTAATGTTTCATTTAATTTAATTGATGATTAATAATGATTGATTATAGTATTAATTATAGACGATATTGTTGGCATAAACGTTATGCAATTGTTTTTGTTACTAAATTAAGTACGATTACTTGTACAGGTACTAAATATACTGAAGACTATGAAGAAGGTTTTCAAACTAATAGTGTTGATGTATATAAAGAATATTTAAAAACATTATTAGATAAAAATCTAAAATGTTGTGTTATTGATAGAAAATACAAAAAGCTTCTATTTAATAATATTAATAATGAATCAGATAATTATAATACATATTCTGATTATTGTATATTGGAAAAATATATTGGTGACAATAAAACAATTATAGATTTTATGGAGTTTAATTATAGTACTAATATATATTCAACATTATTAAATAGAGATAAAAATGATATGTATTTTCTAGCTAACATAAAATATAAGGAATACTTAAATAAAGTATGGAATAAACATTAAAATATAAAAATATACAAAAATACATATTTATTTAAACTTTTTATTGTTTTAATAATATATGAATATATAACATATTAATTTTAAAGATATTATAAATGGAAAATTCAAATGTAGCAATGTTTAATGATAAGGGTCAGGTAGAAACCCTTACTCAAAGTCAGTATAACTATGATCAGCGAATTGCTGTTATGTCTGCTGATGAGAAAGCAAAGTATTTACAGAAGACGGAGAAGCTGGACCGTCATGATATGACTACAGTGACTTCATATGGTAAAGAATTGAGTTCTGTTATTTCCCGTAATGGCGATAATCTTCTTAATTCTGTTCGTGGAGATAATTCGTCTGTGGTTGTACAGCTTACAAATGAACTTCTTAGTCAGCTTAATCTTATTGATATTGATGAGATTAATACTAATACTCGATGGAAGAAATTCTGGAGAAATTTTCCTATTATTGGAAAGATGATGACTTCTGTAGAGTCTATTATGACTAAGTATGATACTATTAAAGATAGTGTTACAAAGATTGGTGAAAAGATTGATACTGCACGTACAGTTGCATTACGTGATAATTCAACACTTAATCAGATTTTTGACGCTAATGTTTCATATATTGAGCAAATTCGTGAACTTATTCTTGCTGCAAAGATTCGTGAACAGACAGTTAAGGATGAACTTGAAAATATGAAGGCTCATGCTAATGATTATGAGATGTATGAGATTAATGATACACAAAATTTCGTTAATCAAATTCAGAAGAAGATTGTTGATATGGAAACAACTGAATATGTTTTGACACAGAATCTTCTTCAGATCCGTGCAACACAGCAGAATAATGTTGCAATCGCAGATAAGTCTGATAATATTGTAAATAATGTTTTGCCATTGTGGAAGAATCAGATTTCTATCAGTATTATTATGAATAATCAGAAGAATTCTATTGAGGCTCAGCAAAAGATTACTGATACAACTAATAAGATTTTGCGGGAGAATGCAAAGGCACTTCATATGAATTCTGTTAATGTTGCTAAGGCAAGTGAAGAGTCTGTTATTAAGCTTGATACACTTAAGGACACTACACAGGAACTTATTCAGACAATTCAGGAGGTTAAGAATATTCATGATCGTGGAGCAGAAGAGCGTAAGGAATATGAATCTCATTTGCGTGAGTTTGCACGTCAACTTGAAATTTCATTAACAGATAACGATAATAAGTAAATAGTATGGGATGGTTTTTAATGGAAGCAGAACCAAAGAAAACAGAACTTACTACAAATAAGGAACAAGAGCAAGAAGCATATATTGAGCCTTCTGTTGAAGTAACAAAACAGGATGCAAAAAATAATGCTAAAGCTCTTGTAAAAAAGAAGTTTGTTGTTGGTAAGAAATATATGCTTAGACAGAAATCTGTTTGTGGTTCTAGAGAGATTATAAAGAAATATGTATGTAAGAAATTTATTTATACAGTAAAAGATGAACTTCTTAATATACTTATTCTTAAGCAAGTAGAAGGACCAAAAGGAACAATTTTTACATTAAATCGTAATGATTGTAAGCGTTATCATATTAAATATGAACCAGGTCTTCAAGTATTTTCTATGGAATTTAATTGGATTCCATGTAAGTAAAAAATAAATTGAAATAATATAGACTTTATTTAAATTATAGAGTAATATATTTACAATTAAGTTAATCAAATAACAAATAAAGAAAATAATTTATGTCAAAAAATAAATTTATTAAGCTTCATTCAAAAGAAGATAATAGTGTTATTATTGCAAGAATTTCAAAGATTAGTCTTGTAACTACAGATAATGATTATTCTGGTAAAATGACAACTGTATATTTTGATGATGAAAATATTGACTCAATTACAGTTAATGAAACACCGGAGAAGATTTATCAAAATATTGTAGAGTTGGATAATACAGATTTCTTGAAACTTCATTCAAGTGATGATAATGCAGTTATGATTGTAAACACAGAGATTATTTCTGTTATTTCACAATCAGAAGAGGATGGAAAGAATGTAACTACAATGTATTTCAATAATGAATCTATTGAATCAGCTTCATTTAATGAATCTCCTGAACGTATTTATAAGATGATGGAGATTACTAATAATGATGTAGTTACATCGGATAATAATGAAACTAAGTAATTATAGTTAAAGATATACGTTTATAAAAAATAGTAGTATAACTGAATCTATAGGCTAAACCAATATGTTTTTATAAACATTCCCTTTATTAGATAAGTAGCAAATATATTAATAATGAGAATATAGCTATGAATGTATATATGTTTACAATTATAAATAGAATAATTTAGATAGAATATAAATAGAAATTATAAATAAAGTAACATATATATTTCTAATAATTTTTATGAATCTAATAAAAACATGAATTAGATACTATTTATTAGTTACTTCAGTTTATTATGAAGGTATTATTGAAACTTTAATTTAATAGTACGATGATATTATACCCTCGAAAGTTAATTTGAAGATTGTGAAATAATATATGGGAATTGAAAATGATAAGAATATTATTTATAAAGAATATTACATTGTAATATTTAATATCGATATTATAATTTGAAAATGATACGAAAATATATTATGGATCAGTTGGATGATTAATGAGTACAGAATGTCCCTGTATTGTGGGAGGTTATTTTAAAGTGGAGATTTTATTGGAATTTTAAATTTTGAATAATTATTAAAAACATACTATTAATTTTTAAAGGATATAACCCTAAAGGTTATATCCTTTTTTATTTAAAAATAAGTTAAACAATTAACATATATTTGAGTATAATAATTAAACAAAAATTTATTTTTTTAAATATGCAAAAAGGTAATATTGGAGTTACTAGTTAGGATATTTTTCCATTAATCAAGAAATTTATGTATAATGATCAGGATATTTTTATCCGTGAGATCGTAAGTAATGCAGTTGATGCATCAGAGAAGTTAATTAAAGTTATTAGTGCAAATGAGTATACAGCAAATCCAGATGATTTAAAAGTTACAGTTACTATTAATCATGAAGATAATACTATTACTGTTTCTGATATGGGTATTGGTATGACTGCTGATGAAATAGAAAAGTACATTAATCAGATTGCATTTTCAGGAGCAAATGACTTCTTAGAGAAATATAAGGATACACAGATTATTGGTCATTTTGGACTTGGATTTTATTCAAGCTTTATGGTAAGTTCAAAAGTTGAAATTGTATCAAAGTCATATAAAGAGAATTCAAAAGCATGTAGATGGACATGTGAAGGAACTACAGAGTTTACACTTAAGGATGATGATAAAGAATCTGTAGGTACCGATGTAATTATGCATATTTCTGATGAATATAAGGAGTATGTAAATGAAAGTAAACTTATGGAACTTTTAAAGAAGTACGCAGAATATTTACCTATTCAAATTTATCTTAAAGATGTTCCTGCACCAACTACTGATTCATCTACCGGTGAAGTTACATATCCAGAATCACATGAAACAAAAATTACACGAGATGAACCATTGTGGTTAAAATCTGCATCAGAACTTAAAGATGAAGATTATATTAAGTTCTATAAGGAAACATTCCCTAATAGACCTGATCCTCTTTTCTGGATACATATTAATATTGATACACCGTTTACATTTAAGGGAATTCTTTATTTCCCAGCATTTGATCAGAAACATCCTATTTTTGAGCGTAAGCATCTTAATTTGTATTGTAATCGTGTATTTGTGACAGATGATGTAGATGGAGTATTACCAGATTATTTGAGTCTTCTTCATGGCGTAATTGATTCTCCTGATATTCCATTGAATGTTTCTCGTTCAGTTCTTCAAAATGATGCTAATGTTAAGAAGATTAGTTCACATATTACAAATAAGGTTATGAGTTCACTTCGTACACTTATGAAGAAAGATAGAGAAACATATGAGAAAAAGTGGGAAACAATTAAAACCTTCATTAATCTAGGCGTTGTAACAGATCCTAATATTTTTGATAAAGCAAAGGATATTATTCTTCTTGTTGATACTGATAATAAGATGTATACTTTTGATGAATATTATGATAAGGTATCAGAAACTCAGAAAGATAAAGATGGTAAAATTGTATATTTGTATACATATGATACTGCTACACAATATACTTATATCGATGCTTTAAAGAAATACGGTTATAATATTCTGTTGTTTAATAGTCAATATGGAGCATTTGAAGTACATACATTCGAAATGAAATTGCAGGAAAAGAATGTAACATTTAAACGTATTGATGCAGATGTACCAGAAAACCTTATTAAGAAAGAAGATGATACAGCAAAGAAAGAAAAACCTGTATCTGAGAATATCAAGAGTATGTTGGTATCTATGTTTGATTGTATTGAGTTAAATCTTCCTAAAATTACACATCAGTATATTGTTCAGCAAGATGGTAAAGATGCATTACCTATTACTATTGTTGCTGATGAGTTCTTCCGTCGTATGAAGGAAATGTCTATGCTTAATAATGCAGGTATGTATTTGGAAAATAATGCATCTATTAAAATTATTATTAATGCAGATTCTAAAGTTGTAAAGAAGATTATTAAGATTGCAGAAAAAGAAATTGGTCAGCAAATTAATGATATTAATGAAAAAGTTAAAGATATTAATACAAGATTGGAAGCTGCTGATACGGATGATGCAAAGAATTCTATTAAAAAAGAACTTGATAATATTATTGCAGAGAAAAAAGAAATTATTAATAAACATGCACATGCAGATAGTCATATTCATGAATTAATTGATATTGGTTTGTTACAGTATGGATTATTATCAGGCGAAGATTTGGCAGCATTTGTTAAGAGATCTATAAAGATGATTGAAAAGTAATTCAATATATAAAAGAGAGTATGTTTTGTAAATAACTACTCTCTTTTTACTTTTTACAAAAGTAGACAAATAATAAATATTAATATATAAGAAATATATTAACAAATTAAAATTAAATTAACACAATGTATCGGTATCATAATCCCTTAAAGAATTTTAATCCATTTGTGATAACAAGTGTATTTATATTATTTTTAATTGTAATGTTTACATTTGCAATTCCTACATTGATAAATGCTGCATCTACAATGATGAATTTTATTGCCATTATTTTTATTTTATTTACAATTTATATATGTATTATTGTAATGAGATATTATAATGATTATTATATACGACATTATCAGAAATACAAGGAAGAAAGAGAAAAGAAAATTAAAGATTAATTTATCATTTTAATTATTAAATTATATGAAGAAAATCGTATTGAATTTGATTGTCATACTAATGACATGTATGAGTTTTGTATCTTGTGCTTATGAGAGAGTTGATGCAGGATGTGAAGGTATTTATGTAAATCTTTATGGTGATGATAAAGGTGTAGGTGAAGTTAGCCTATGTTCAGGAGCTGTGTGGTATTGTCCCCTAACGCATGATGTATTTGAATATCCTACATATATTCAGACTGTAGATTATCCATCATTTGAAGTTAATAGTAAAGACGGTACAAAATTTACTGTTGATCCTGCAGTTCTCGTAAAAATAGAAGATGGTAAATCACCACTTATTTTTAAAAAGTATAGAAAGCAGCTTGATGAAATTGTAAAGAATACTTTATATGTTTATATCAGAGATGCAGCACGTATTGAATTTAATAAGTATACAGCAGATCAGATTGTATCAAATCGAGAAGCAGTAGATAAATCATTTGAGGAACGTGTAAGAAAATCATTTGCGAAAGAACATTTTATTCTTCAACAATTAACACCTGGTATTGGTTATCCTAAATCATATGAAGAAGCTATTAACCAAAAGAATAAAGCAATTCAAGATGAAATGCGTGTCAGCAATGAGATACGTGTAGCTGAGGCAGAAGCAAAGAAAAAAATTGTTCTCGCAGAAGCAGAAGCGAAAGCAAACAAATTGAAAGAACAATCCCTTACACCATTGCTTATTCAGAAAATGGCAATTGAAAAGTGGTCAGGAAATCTGCCAAATACATATGTAGGTAGTCATGGTATTCCTAATTTGATTTTAGGAAAGTAATTTTTATATTTTAATCTCTAATAATTTTCATAATTATTAGAGATTTTTTATTTTTATAAAGTAAACAAAAAGTTGTTTATTCGATAATATATATAGATTAAATAACTTTTAAATATAATTAATTATGGATTTTACAATTAAAGGAAATAATAATGAAGTATCAGTTTCTAAGGATACTATTAAGAAGTTGATAGAGCTTTTACAACATGTAGATTGTACATGTGTATGGTCAGAACATGATAATCAATATATTAAGGTTAATGATATTCCTAATAATATTGTTGATGAACTTATTGTAAAATTGAAATTATCAAAATAATGGAAGATAATAAAGATATTGAAATTGTTGAACAACCAGTAAAGAAGAAGAGAGGACGACCACGTAAAGTACATCCTTATGAAGAATTCCAACCATATATTAAAGAAACATTTGCTAATTATCTTAATGATAATTATGATATGATATATTTGTTTATGAATGCAAATAAACGAATTGATAAAAGATTTTGGAATGCTATATATGAACATGTAAGAACATTGAATAATAAATTATATGAGGAATATTCATGTGGTTTTAAATTTAATGAATATACATATAGACCAGATGTACAATGGAGAGGTATTGATGAAGTTCGTGAAACTCAACGAAAAAATGCAGTAAAGCATTTTTATGAAAACGAAAATTTAGATCCTATATATAAAGCATATATGATATTTACTCATATGAAACTTTATATTAGCGAATCTAGTAAAGAAATGAAAGTATGAAAATCATATCAAAATATAAGGATTTCTATGACTCATATGGATTTATTCTTGGTAAACCAGATGAGAGTATAACTTATGTCCGTACAACAGAAGTTATAGATGATGATAATAAGCAATATAAGTCAATCATCAAGAAAATTTATGATTATGGACATTTGTATTTTCATGTTTATGGATTTAAAGAAGATTATGTTGCATGGGTAGAAAGTGTTGTATGTGGTATATATCCTTATATATACGTATGTCCTTTTTATGTGATTATGCAGCAATTAAATAAAGGTAGAACATTTATACCTATTGATTTAAAACCTATACCAATATCAGAAGAATTTGTACATGATAAAAGTAAAAGAGAGCATATTTATAATAAGGTACAAACGAAATTTGATGAGTATTGTGATAAAAATAATATAAAAGGAAAATTACATATACAAAAAATTAAGGAAACCAATTATTCATGGTCTAATGCAAAATTTAAATTTGAAACACAAAGTTGGAAGATAGAGGAACTGGATATATTTAGAGAATTAAATGTACCAACTTTTATGTATGTATGTAAAAATGATGATATTGCAAGATATGTTAAAGATTATGGATTAACACTTAATCCTATATTTGTTAAACAAAATTTTGATGTATTAGGTGCTAATAGAACCAGAATAATTAATGAACAAAATGTTTATATAGATATAGAAAATTTTTTGTGGGAAATGAAAAAGGAACCTGAATCAATTCCTGATAATAAAACAAAAATTATAAATGCAGGGTTTGATTTGAAAACATCATTTAGAAATATGTAATATTTTATTATGAGAATAGTAACAGTTAAAAATGATAAAGGTATATACATACCACCATTTATGTCTGACTTTACAAAAGAAGATTCAGACCTTATTGGTAAATTATGGGATATATCAACTAAACATGGATACATAGCAGATTCATTAGGTGGTACACAATGTTTAGCATTAATGTATGATGAACTTCCATGTTATTTTAAAATTTTATTTAAAAATGTAGAAAGAACGGAAGTATCATATGAAGATTATGAACGAGGTTTTTGGTAATTAATTTATGAAACAAGAAAGAAAAACAGTAGTAGCAGGTCCACATATATTAAAGTTTAATATATCAGATATTAATAGAATATTTTTTACTAGTGATATACATGCAAATCATGCGAATATTATAAAATACTGTAATAGACCATTTACAGATGTTAATGAGATGAATCAGGTTTTATTTAAGAATTTAAATGATTCATTATCAAGTATAGATAATGCTATACTTATAAATTGTGGTGATTTTATCTTTAGTAATGTAAGTACATATGATGAAATGGTTAATAATATTAAAGCTGAAAAAGTTTATAATATAATTGGTAATCATGATGTAAAAAACGTGTTACAGAGAAGAAATATAGTACCTTATAATGAAGAAAGTAAAGTATATTGGAGTACAGAACTTATTGTACAAATATATGATGATTATAAAGATAAAATACTTCTGCAATTTACAGTATCACATTATCCACATTGTGATGGACAATTCTTAGGTAAATTTAATATTCATGGTCATTTACATACACCAAAAAATATAGAAGATTATACAGGTACAGATGCGAATATTGCTAAAAAGTTAAAAGAAAAAGCAATGACATATGATGTTGGCGTAGATGGAAATGATTATAAACCAGTAAAGTTAACTGATATATTAACAGGAAATTTAATTCAATATCAACTTAGAGATATTGATTTTAATTATTGGAAAAATAAAATTAAAAATATTTAAAATATTTAAGTGCTAATAAAGTTTATTGCAAAACTTTATTAGCATTTTTTTGTATAATAATTAATTAATATTTTGATATTTCATAGTATCAAAGAATAAATAAAATACCTAAAATAAAATAGAAAGAAAACTAAATATGAAGGTAACAAAACGTGATGGTAGTTTTGAGAATTATAGTGTTTAGACAGTTAAACGCGCAGTTAGAGAAGCGTTTAAGTCAACAAAGACTAAATACTCAAAAGACACAATTTCGAATATTGTAAGTTCTATTACGCCATATGATGGCATTCCTGTAGAAGAAATACAGGATCAGATAGAAACAAGTTTGTATTCTCATGATCAGCCTAAAGTTGCAAAAGAATTCATTCTTTATCGCAATAAGAAAAAGGAAATCAGAGAATGGGTTGCTAATAAAGAAGCATTTATTGAAAGATATAAAAATGCATCAAATACTGCAAATAGTACAATTGATGATAATTCTAACGTATCATCTAAGAACATCGGTGTATTAAATGCAGAAATTCATAAAGGTGATAATATTCTTTTAAGTAGAGGAATGATTACAAGAAAATTAAAAGATTTATTCCCTGATTTTAAAGCAAAACAATATCAAAAAGATTTAAAAAATCATATTATCTATAAGAATGATGAATCAAGTTTTGCTGGCGCTATAAGTCCTTATTGTGTTAGTGTATCTATGTATCCATTCCTTAATCATGGATTGGAAAAGATTGGAGGATTGTCATGTCATCCACAAAATCTTGATTCCTATTGTGGTATGTATGTAAATCTTGTATTTGCAGTTGCAGCACAATTTGCAGGAGCAGTAGCAACATCAGAATTCTTAGTATATTTTGATTATTTTGCGCGAAAGGAATTTGGAGATGATTACTATTTACATAGTAAAGAATTCTATAAGATTGGCCCAAAATATCGTAAGTTACTTAATGAATCTAATTACTGGTGTAAAGATGTAGATACACTTAGAAAACATGATTTTGGTACAGATGAATTAAATAAATTGAGAGATGAACTTGTTTATAATTCGGAACGACCATTATCTGATGAAGAACTTAAAGAATATGAAACAGAACTTTCTAAATATGATGTAGAAGGATCAATAAAAGATTTTACAAATCCTATTAAGATTGGTGATGGTACAAGAACTATTGGTTCATGTATACAACAATTCTTCCAACAAGTAGTGTGAATTGAACGCACCCCTAATCGGTGACGATTAGGTAAACACCATGTGAATTGCAGGGACTCTAAAATAATGAAAATTCAGTTTTTTCATTATCATGAGAATCGTGCAGCCAAGCCTAATAATTAGGAAGGTTCAACGACTATCGAAAACATAGAATAAACAAATAAGAGTTTATTTGAAGAAGTGAGTAGAGTACATAACAAGTGTTATGGAAGTGCATGGCAACTTAATCTAATCAATTAAGTTGGAGAAATAGTCTAAACGAATTTTTAATTCCCTCTATTACTGAAATGTAATAGTTGTCTATAGAAATATAGAGCAGTTATAAACTGAATATAAATTAACGATTTATATTTAATATATTTGATTCAATTAACCAACCCGCAGCAAGTCGTGGTCTGCAATCTGCATTTGTAAATTTCTCTTATTTTGATAAGCCTTTCTTTGAAGGTATGTTTGGGGAATTTGTATTTCCAGATGAAGAAGGTACAAGACCTTGTTGGGAAAGTGTTTCATGGTTGCAGAAAGATTTTATGATTTGGTTTAATAAAGAGCGCCTTCGTACTATAATCACTTTCCCTGTTGAAAGTTTTGCATTGGTATATAAGGATGGAAAGTTTGTAGATGAAGATTCTGCAGATTTTGTTGCAGAAGAATATTCTCGTGGTCATTCATTCTTTACTTATATGTCAGATACTGTTGATTCATTATCAAGCTGCTGTTTCGATGGTGATACACCATTTATGTTTGTAGAACCTCTTAATATGGAAGAGCATGGTGGTAATAATGCATATATGGTTTCAACTATTAAAGATGCATATGAAAAATATAAAGATGATATAATTAATGTATATCATATGAATTTTAATGGTACTACAGGTAAATGTACAGGTGAATGGGTAAATGCAAAATTTGTAAAAGCACAAGCTATTCAGGAAGTACGAATTTATTTTAAACCAGATGATTTCAATCCAGATGAGTCAAGGAATGTAATGAGAGTTACGCCGGATCATATATTCCCTGTTATTGATGATAATGGATTTATTACAGATAAAAATGCATATTTGTTACAGACTGGAGATCAACTTATTTTTGAATATGCACAATATATGGGATTATTTAGAGATGAATTTCCTGATAGAGATCAAGATTTAGTAAAACGTGCTATTTCAAAAGTTGAAATTGTAAATCTTGATGAACCAAAGGATTATTATTGTGTAGAGTTATGTGATAAAAATATTGAACCATACTTTTTGTTACCTAATGGAAATATTACACATAACTGTCGCCTTAAGAATAAGATTCAAACAAAGGAATTTAATTTTACAAATGGAAATCTCGGAATTCAAACTGGGTCAAAATCTGTAATAACATTAAATCTTAGTCGTATAACACAAGATTGGTTTAATAGTGTTAAGAAAACAGGTGTAACAAAAGAAAATGTAGAAGAACATTATGATGAATTGTGTCATTATTTTGGTGACATTCTTGATAGAGTATACAAATATCATACTGCATATAATGAACTTCTATGGGATATGTATGATGCAGGTTTGCTTCCGGTATATAAAGCTGGATTTATTAGTTTGAATAAGCAATATTTAACAATTGGATTAAATGGTCTTAATCAAATGGCAGAATTTTTAGGAATTACATGCAATATAAATCCTCATTATGAAAAATTATGTCAAACAATATTTGGATATATTAAGCAGAAGAATCAAGAAGCGGCAGGTATGTTTAACGGACATAAGCTCACGTTTAATACCGAGTGCGTACCAGCGGAAAGTCTTGCAATAAAAAATTATAATTGGGATAAAGAAGATGGATATTGGGTAAGTGATGATACAAATCTTTATGCATCTTATATCTTTAAACCAAATGACAAGAGTTTATCAATTTTCGATAAAATTACATTACATGGTCGTGATTATATCGGAGATTTCTTGGATGGTAGAACAAAAAGAACTGCCTGTTAAATCTTTTCCGTCTTATCAACGGGGTATAATATTAGAGAATATTATGCTAACGGTGAAGTCTAAACATAAGTTGTGAAACTAAATGCATGATAATACCGTGGGAAAATAATTGAATAAATTATAAACCTGTATCGACTATCTCCGGATCGGGAGAGTAAGAATACTATTGATACGTATTTTGAAATGGATTTTGTTAAGTTATTTTATATACTTAATTAAGATATAGTCAGTGCCTATAGAAATATAGGATATGCGGCAACGGGTTCTGCTGCACATCTCAATTTATCAGAACACTTGTCTAAGAAACAAATAAAACATATCATGCAATTTGCAGCACAGGTAGGATGTCAGTATTGGACATTTAATGTACCTAATTGTAAGTGTGAAGATTGCGGATATATATCAAAAACTCCATTTGATAAGTGTCCAAAATGTGGATCAGGTCATATAAGTTTATATGACCGTATCATTGGATATTTAACTAAAATTTCGAACTGGTCAGATGGACGTCAACAAGAACAAAAGACACGTGTTTATCTACATAGTGAAAATATTTAAGTTTTTATAACCTATTTTATTTTTAATAAGTTATAACATATACTTTATGTTATAACTTATTTTTATTTAATAGTATTAAAGGTTTATCCTATTATTCAATTAGATAAATATTATAAATGAAAATATAATATATGAATTATAATAAAATTTATAATAATATTATTAATAATGCAAAAAATCGAAATAATATAAACAATCAATACTTTGAAATACATCATATTATTCCTAAATGTATAGGTGGAACTGATGATAATAAAAATTTAGTAAAACTTACATTACGTGAACATTTTATATGTCATGAATTATTAGTTAAAATATATCCAGATATACAATCATTAAAATGCGCATTATGGATTATTTGTATTACGACATTAGAAGCAAAAAAAGAATATATAACAAATAATATAAAATATAAAAATAATAAATTACCTATTAATCATAGAGTACAACATTTTTTAAATGATTTTGAAAAACATATTAATATATCTTCAAGAGATTATGAATATTGTAGAACATTATATTATATAGCAACAAAAGGAAAAAAACGAACTGTTGAGCAATGTAAAAAAATTTCAGATGCGACAAAGCATGCTATGAAAGATCCATCTAGAGTACAATTAAGAAGAAAAGGTGTATTGGGTAGTAAATTTTATTATGATTTAATAACAAATAAATCTTATAAATGGTTTCCGGGAGATCCAGATATTGATTTAAATAAGTATGCGTGGGGTAGAGGAAAGAAAATGAGTTTAAAATCAAAAACATTAATGTCTGAAAATTTATCAAAATATAAAAAAGTATATTATTATAATGATAATTTAAAATCATCTACATGCTTTTGTAAAGATTAGATAAAAATATTACCTGATAGTTGGCATTTAGGAAGAAAATTCGGCGGATATAATAAAATGAAAACATTTATTATACCATTATTAAGAAATGTACATTTTAAATTAGTATGTAATTAGCATTTTATTGATAATATATTTTATCATATTAATTTATTAAACAAATAGGAAATAAGTATAGGTATATTAACGATTAATGAAAAAATATTAAGTGACTTAATACAAAAAAATATTGATATTAATGATGAAAAATATATTACAATAATATATAACAATATATTAAATAATATAAACCAAATTAAAACTATTAATAATAGCATTTATTTAAATAGTGAAAATATTTAAGTTTAAAAACCTATTTTATTTTAATTTTTAATGATTCCAGTATACTACTACTGGAATCATTTTTTATTGATTTTTTCTAATAAAAATAGATGTTTTAATCAACTTTTTATATGTTTTTCTATATAATTTTTAAGAAAAAGATTAAATAGTATGAATTTATTTGATAACGAATTTGATGATATAATTGATTCAGAAACTACATCTTCATCTGTTTCTACAGAGATGAGAGTTAATGAATTTAAAAAATGGAAGCAAGAAGTATTAAGTTTAAAAAAGAGAAAAGATGATATATATAACCGTAGAAATATAGTTCATAATATAGATGATATAATATTAGAAGGAAATTCAGTTACTTTGATTTTTGATTCTAATGTTGAGAAAAATGTTATATTATGCCCTATTAATTATATTATATCATGTCCTCTACCGATCAATAATATTAATATAGAAAATAATACAGAAAATGATATACGATTAATTTTATATTCACCAAGAAAATATAATGATTCAAAATTAGAAGAAGATATTGTGAATAAAGATGATTTAGAAATGTTATCTCTTATTAACTTTAATAATATGAATATAACAGATATATTATTTAGAGGTACATTTTCTACATTTGATGATTATCATAAGTATCTAGATATTGTAAAGAACAAATTTAATTATGCTACAATATGGATGAATTATGAAACACGTATAGAACATCCTGATACTACTATAAAACCATTAAAAAGAAATAACTGTCATATATCAGCATTATTGAGATATGATGAATTAATAGATACTATTATTTACAATGATACTGTTAATATATCATATTGTAATTTTATTAATAGTGGAATATTGCAAAATTAATTAGTTAAGAATGGAAAATAAAAAAAATAAGTTATTTTACGTTATTATTATTGTACTTATAGGTGCTTGCATATATTTTGCAAGTGAAAAAACATATTATGAAATGAAGGTACATCAATTGCAAGAAACAGTAGATAGACAAGCTGGTGCAATAGAAAGTTTAGAAAGACAAAAGATTAATTATTAAAATATATGGATGACAAATATTTAATTATATATCATAAAGAAGATAATGATGGCTTATTTTCAATGGCTATCATTTATAATTATTTAACAGAAGAGAAACATATAAACAGAAATATGATTTCTTTATTTGGTGCAGATTATAATATGATGGAGAATATAAATATTCATACAGATATTATAGATCAATATGATTATGTATATATTACTGATATTTCATTTGATACTGCAGAAACAATGAGAGAACTTAAGAAAACATATGGCAATAAGCTTACATGGTTTGATCATCATGCACCTATGATTAATAAATCAGAAGAGTTACATTTTGATGATATTCCTGGTACAAGAACAACAAAACATTCTGCATTGTATAATGTATTTACATATCTATATAATTTTGTTGGTAGAATTCCTGATTTATTTAAGGTATTATCTGCATGGGATAGTTGGAGTTATGAAGCAGAAAATATTAATTTTGATTTTTGTAGATATGTAAATATTGGTGTAAATAACAAATATGATTTGAATACTAATAAAATTATTAATTATGTATATGATATTATATATACATATGAGCCTATTGAATTATCAGCTCAAATTAATGAACTTAAGGATTTAGGTAAACTTGAATGTAATATTATAGATAGAAATAATAAGAATCTTATTAAAACATATGGTGATTTTACATGGACAGTTGGACCTGATAATAGAAGTGCATGTGCATTGTTTATTCAGAAACCTACAAATTCACAAATATTTTCTTCATGTAAAGAGAGAGTTCAGAATGGTATTGTATTTAAGCGTCTAACTGATGGTATGTGGGCAATATCATTATATAATCCTATTGATACGCATGAATTTCATTGTGGTAAATTTTTACAGGAATATTATCATGGTGGTGGACATGAAGGTGCAGCAGGCGCACAAATAACAGAAGATGAATTTATTAAAATTTTAAAAGCTAAACATATTTAAATTAAATAGGAGAATAGTTTTTCGTATACTATTCTCCTATTTTTTATTTGTCATTATTGCTATTTTTATCTAATGTATTTTCATCTATATCATTATTATTCGAAAATTCTACTTGCTAATTTGTATTTTTAGTCATGTAATTTGTAAATGTTATTAATGTGCCTGGTATTCTATCTGAACCTAATATCGCTTTTACAGATTCCCAGAATTCTCTTTGTTTTATTGTATCTGTTCCTATATGATAATGTTTTGTTGTTGCACCTGTATCATCTCGTGCCTATTCTATATAAGCAGATACACCATAATCATAGAATAATTTTAATATAGTAGGACTTTTCATTATAATATTTGTCATAAGTTCAGTAAAATCCATACCGTTATTAATAATATCTATAGCTTCGCCATATAAATGTCGTGAATTATTCTTTTTAAAATACATTACTTCACCAATAGCATTCATACATTTATAATAATCATATTTTTTTATAAATGCATTACCATCAACTTTATTACCATATTCATCTACTGCCCATCTTCTTCCAGATACTAATTTACATTTATTATCAGATTCAGATAAAATTGTTTTATAAATATCTTTCATAAAAGATTTTAAACCAGTTAATGGTATAGTAGAACCAGCTACATAATCAGATTTCTTTACATATTGATCTATCATATCCATATTAAAATTAACTGCATCTACTGTTTCTTTTCCATGTGCATTATATATAGTACCGGCTTCTTCTTGTTCTTGCTATTGTTCATCAGTTGTAGAACTTATATTCTATTTTCTCTATGCAGTCACGACCGCATCTTCTGAAGTTATTGCGCCCTTAATATGTTCTTCTCCATATTGTTTTAATGCATCATAATATGCCATTCTAGTAAGTTTACCATTTCCAATATCTACTAATACAATAGTATTTGCTGTTTTTTTATCTATTGTTTTACCTGATTTATCTTTAATTTTAGATGGTACAGGCCATTCTCTTCTAACTAATTTGACATTTGTTCTCCAATTTGTACCCTAACCCTAATCATTTTCAGTATCAAATACCCATTCAATACCATCTATAATATACCAACCAGATTCTGCTTCATACATACATTCTTCTATTTTTGTACGTGCTTGACCAGTTCTAATAGCTTGTTCTGCTCTATTTAAATCCATTAAAACAATAGGCATTTTTTCACCACGAACAATACTTAAGTTTGCACCATTTAATTCAACAAGTAAATACTGTTTTTGTAACTATAATAAATTTCTCATATTATGTTCATATGCAACTTCATAAAATCTATGAGTATTTCCAGATGACATCATATTATTTCCAGTTCCTTCAAGATTTGCTGCATCTCCATCAGATTGTTGATTTGTAATTTTCTCAGGTTCATTTTTATTTGATGATTGAGTTTCTGAAGTAGCCATTGCAGAATCACCACTTGCATATGTCATATTTCTTCCAGGTCCTAATAATACGAAGAAATCGTTATCTGCTCGTGTTGGATCAAATTTTGTTCTATTTAAACATAATGAAAATTCAACACTATAATTAGGATTATTTGGATCTATTAAACCTGTGTTAACTGATGAATATTGCATTTTACAATTTAATCCAACAAAATCCTATATTTCTTGTGCATTATTAAGTAATCTCCAATTATTAACATGATATACTGTTGCTGCTTCATTATCATCTGTAATATTAGTAAATATCTTTGTCTATATATGTGGTTTTACTTTCTATTCTTCATCTGTTTTATTTGCAGCTTTACCATCAATGGCTCTATTATTAATAAATGTATTTGTCCAAAATGTCATATCTATTGATTCATCATAACCACTTTCACCTAATAATCTATTAATATTCATGAAAGATAAACCATATCTCGGATCTATCCATGATTCAAAAAATGAATTAGAATCTTTCCATGCATGTGTTGTCAAATCATGTAAAAACATTTCAGGCGATTTACAATTACACCAAACCATTACATCGTTTGTATCATCTGGATCACAAAAGAAGAAACTTAATCTTAAACGTTTTGCAAGATCCATCATAGCATCTCGTGATGAACCATTAAAATTATATCTAGATTCTTCATTTCTTAAATCTGGTACATATAATTCTCCGGTTATAATCTATGTCTAATATTTCTGATATTGCGTCTAATCCATCTAATCAGAAACAACATTTGTAATTCTGAAATCACATCTCATAGACTTAATCATTGCATGTCCACTCTGAAAAAATACACTGCATCTATCACCTTGCTTTACAAAATCCTTTTTTAATAAACCAGGGTCTGATGTAGTTATTATAAGCCTCATCGTAGGTAAAACGCCTGTTAATGGCATTTGATAAATTTCATACTCATTATAATTCTTATAATAACCGGTTTCCATAGAAAAATGCTATATTTCTGTAGATTCAAAATAATGATCATTTATACGAATTATAGGATATACGGCACCTTTATTATACCATTGATTCTCTTTAATATTAGGACTTGTTACATCCGGTACTGAAATACCAATTACATCAGGATTATTAATATCAGCGCCTAATGGTAATGAACTACGAGGATTATCTTTATCTTTATTTCCCATTGAATCCTCAAATATACCTTTATTTGAAGAATCTTTAGAACCTTTACCATTGCCATCAGAATCATTTGCGTTATCTCCAGTATTTGATGTATTCTTATTTGTTCCTGAAGAATCATTCTCTGACTCATCATTTGTATTAGAATTATCATCATTACTTCCATCAGAATTAGATGTATCTTTATTAGATGTATCGACCATATCTAATATTTTATCTTCATCTGATTTTGAATAACAAACACCACCATATTTTCCTGAACCATAATCAATAGTATAATTAAAAAAATCTTTCTTTATTATCTAATTTGTTGTTATATCTTTATATACTTTTGTTTCTGTATATAATTTTGCATTCTTACCTTTAAATATGATATTATAAGTATTATTTATTGTGTCAGTATAATAATAATGTGTTATAGTTTTATCTGATGATACTTCTCCTTTTTTTAAATATTTAATACCATTTATCGTTAACATAATTATTTAGATTTCTTTGTATTTTTATTTGTATTAGATTTATCTGTACTATTAGTTTTCTTATCTGGTTTACCGGTAGATGTATCTTTTTTACCAGTGGATGTATCTGCAGATTTTTTTGCTACGTCCTCTTTAGTAATACCTTGATTTGCATATTCTATAGCTGGATCATTTGAATTATATGGTATTTTTAATTCATCTAACACAATACAAGAATCATTTGTAGAATATATACGTGTATGACTACTTGCAAATTGATCTTTTGATGAAAACATTGTTTGTTTAGATGTAGCAGAAGCCATTTGAAATGCATTATCTTTTGAATTTTCAAATATATTACCACCTTGACCGGTAAATGTTTGATATTCATCATGTACAGGATATGCATTAGAATTTCCCATACCTGCACCACCGGTATCACCAAAACCACCACCATCTAAACCACCAGAAACTTCAGTACCTAATCCTGATAAGTCAGCTAAGTTTACAGAACCCATTTTACTTAATACTGCATTTGCCCATGATGTTCTGCATGTTAGTGCACCAATATATCCATCTTTAAATGTACGTCTGCTACCATCTGCCATATATGATGTTTTACACCATGTATATGATTTCATAGATTGCTATGAACGTAATCTTGTTCCTTTACCTGCAGAACCATTTTCATAACCGCGTAGCACAATATCAGTTGATTGTCCAACTGATGTAGTTTTTCTTAGTAAATTAATAAATGATTCAGAGCATCCTTGTGTTACAATAGCTATTTGCTAATCTAATGACCAATTTTCTATAGGTCTAGAATTATGAAATTGTCTCTATATTTGACGTTTCCATGCATTAGACCATTGTGCAAGTCCGGCACCATATCCGGAACCATTTGCAGATGAACCTTTAAATCTTCCAGATTTTTCAGCAGCGTTATATGCTCCAGGATCACAACCAGATTCTTCCATAAAACAGCCTGCAAATCCAGCAGCCTAAAAATCTTTAAGATGCCATGTATCCATTATTTTCTTTGTTATATAAACACCATTTAATAATTTTTTACCTGCCATAAATCATTAACAATTAGTTTTAACTGAACTATTTACTATATTTAATGTTGTCGTATTTGATGAAACACTAGAATCCCAAGGATTTATTGGAATTGATAATTCGTCTAATACGATAGAAGAATCATTTGTTGAATATATACGAGTTGTTTTTAAATTCATTACTGAAGAATCATTCATCTATTTATATGCAGTAGAATCTGTATATGTTAATCTTAATTTATTTTCACCAACTATTTCAAATACAGATTTTGAACCATTACCTGATGCAATAGTTTCATATTCATCATGTACAGGATATGTATTTGAAGTATAATTAAATTGTGAACCTGCACGACCATTAAATGTACCACCTGTACCATATCCTGTATTCATTTGTTGTTGCATTGTATTTCCATTAATAGAAGAAAAATCTAATGGTGTATCAATACTTACGCCTGCATTTCGCCATATAATAGAATAACCTCCACGTGTTGATGTATAACATGGCATACCTGCTCGTTTTTTACCATTTGGTCCAACTCTTCCATCATGTATATTTCCCCAACCGTATGACATAAAAGAAGAACCATTTTTTCCATAAAATACTTCAACATGACCATTTTTTGCAATTATATCAAATGGCTATAATAGTGTAAATCCTGAAAATCGTAATGGAGAAAAACCTGCTTTTTTAAGATACCTTGCAGTTGTACTTGTAGTGGATGCAAATTCATGTGAAGATACAAGATAAGATTTTGGAAACGCACCAAATAACTATAAACATGCTGATGTAAAGCCTGAACAATCATCTCCTACACTATTACCTAATAAAGGGCATGAATACATACGTCTTGATCCTGTTGCATGTCCAGAAACACCACCCTAATATGTATGAATATTATGAAAGTAAAAAGTACCCATAGATTGAACAGCTTGATTCCATGTTGCCATATATTATTAATTCAGTTAAATAAATTTTAAATATTTATTAAATAAAAAGGAGTGTATCAAATAAACTGGATATTTGATACACTCCTAAAATTAGTTTAATATAAACCAATATATGTTTATATTTTTAATTACACAAAATTCTTATTTAAAGTTTGTCTTATAAATTACATAGGACAAACTGTAGAATCTGCTACTGTAGAATCAGCAGCTACTGAATCAACAACTGTAGTATCTGTTGCTGTAGAATCAGCACCAGCACCATAACCAACAGTCTTGTTACCGCATGATGCAAAACTCAATGTTACAACAGCAGCAAGTACGAATAAAATCTTTTTCATATTCTTCTTTACTTAAAATTTATTTTTTAAACTTTATTATTTATCTCAATTATTTAAAAAGTTCTTATATTATAGTGAAAAAATATATTTTTGTCTATAATTTATTATCTATAATTTTGAAGATAAATAAATAAAATATAAACAAAATATACTTTGATAATAATATGGCAGTAACAAATGGACCTACATTACCTAAGAAATCCCCAGGTTTGTTAGGATTATCACATTTTAGAAATAGCCGTGTAGCAACATCTCTTTGGGAACCAATATATTTGAATTTATTTACTGTTCAATTAACATGTCCTCAAGGTATGGTAGATACTACAGATGATGAGCGCTTAAATATTATTCTTGAAGGTGTATCGTCAGTTGGTTAGATTTCTACTTCATTTGGTGCAAATGCAACAGAGCAGAAGTATAAATTTGCACAGCGTTCATTCGCAGGCGCAAAACCTGATAGAACAAACGTTGATTTGACATTACACTTTAATCTTAACCTTTCTTATGATAACGGTTCACCAGAGAACTATACATATAAGTTCCTTCGTGAATGGGTTGACCTTATTTATGATCCTCTTACAGGTCGTGAAGGTCTTAAGAAAGATTATGTTGCGCCTTCAATGACTATTACTATGCAAGACCGTGCAGGTAATCCTTATTGGCAATGGGTATTCTATTACATTTTCCCTACAACCGGTGTACCTGGTCCTACACTTAATTATGATAGTACAGACCTTATGTCATGTGATATGACATTCCGTGCTGACTGGTGGGATGAATGTATGCTTTAATATTCATATATTTTATAGTAATATGAAATTAAAAAGTTTATATAAAATAAAGAGACTTAGAATTAAAAATTATTCTAAGTCTCTTTTACATTATAAAATATATTTAATCTTCTTTCTTTCTACGTCCACCTCTATTAACGCGTCTACGTCCGCGTATAGGTTTTTCTTCTTCAATTACTGGTTCGACTTCTTTTAATTCAGGTTCTTCAACTGGTGATTCTGCAATAATTTCATGTGAATCTGTATCCATAAGTTTTGCAGTTGACCATGTATCATCATCTGAACCAAATGTTTCTATTAATTCATCTACAGCATTATCAGAATCTTCATTCTATTTTTCAAAAATATCATTAGATTCTGTATTTAAATTTGAATCATCTACATCATTTAATATGGAATCTACATCATCTGATGTTTCCACTGGTTCAATCTCATCGGGAATACTATCTACTAATGGCATACCATAACAAGAGGTTGTGTCTATTGATGAATCTTCATTTTTATCTGTATTATTTCCTATATTATCTGGAATTGGATTTGGTATATAATTTTCAGGTACTTTATGTATTAAATCACCTTCTACAAATCCATCTCCATCTGTATCTATTGGAAATAAATGTGGATCATGACAATCACAATGATGATGTGGTGGACATGGTGGTATTGGTTGACAACAATGATCATGTTTACAATGTTCACAATGACAATCACAATGATCGCATTTACTGCATGAATCTGTAAATTCACAATCAACACAATGATGATGGTGATGACAATGATGACAATGACAGAAACAATAAGTTCCGACTGGTCTAATATTCATAATCTTATCACCCAAATTCCAATCATTCCAATTATCATATGATACTTTACTTGATGTTTGCATATATCTATTTTATTATTAATTAATTTTCATTTTATAGTGTTACTTCATCCTCAATTTCATCCTTAGAATCATCTGCAGGTTCTACTGGTCTAACATTAATAGTTCCATGAGGACCATGTGAACAACCGTTTTCATCAATAACTTCTTCAAACATCATAGGTTTACGATTTTTTGAATGGAATTTATGCCAATCTGGTCTATCATCATCTTCGAATGGTGGTATAAGTCTTGTTGTTGCAATACCATATGGTTTATGCTAATTAAAACAAGGCATATTCATATGACTATATTTATTAGGATGACATGGATCACATATATTACAACCATCTGCAGGACATGTATACATTGATGGATTCTTATGTTTAATAATAAACTGTGTTTTATGAGGTCCACAAGGACGCATAATAGGTTCTGGACAAACAGGAGGTCTCCAAGGTTTACTAACTTCTACAGAAGGCGTGTATTTGTTAACTTGCTATTCAAAATAACCAACCCATGCATCTGGGATATTACTTATATTTGTAGTTATCATTTGTTATATTAATTTATTTTTATTTTATTTGATTATCTAAGATAATTTCTAAACTTCTTTAACATCGCCTTCCAATTAACTTGAGGATTGTTTTTATTAGATGTTATCTTCAAAACATTTTTCTGAATTATCATTAGGAAATCAATTATATTATCTAATCTTTTAAATACAAGATTTGAACTGACGGTATAAGATACACCATTATCTAATAATTTTATACCATTATTAGGATATTCTTTATTAATACGAGAAATAAGTTTCTATACTTTTTCAATACCAACTTCATTATCCATTGGCCTCATTTTAATATTATTTTCAGGAAACAAATAATAAAAGTCTTCAAATGTTAAATGTAATGCAGAAAGTGGAATAGGTGCAAACATTCCCTTATTTGTATACTTATTATATGTTACTTTACCTAATATTGATTTTAAAAATTCTTGTCTTTGATCATATGCTTTACTTGCTTTCTTCTACTCTTTAGAATAATTTTTTAATAACATATCCATTTGTTCAGTATTATTAAAATAATCTTCAAGCAAAACTTTTATTGAATTTACCATCCTATCTTTTCGCTTTAATTTATTATATTTATCATTAAAGATAGTTTCATATAATTTTATAGCTACATCAAAACCATATGATTCATTAATATTTTTATTATATTTTAATGAATTATAATTTAATGTTAATTTATTTCGAGTTTTATTATCAATAACATAAACTAAATATGGGACTTGTGTGGTAGAACTAAATAAAATATTTGTAATTCTACCTGAATGATATTTCTAATCATCTATACATAAACCTTTTACATTATCGCCGATATTAAATTTACATTTATTATATTTCTTTGTCTTCACATCATTTCCTCTCTATTGTAAATTAAAAGATAAAGGCATGATTTTATATAAGAATCCATTATTTCTCGTACTACCATTAATATTATAATTTCTCTAAGATGGTTGATTTATTGGATTCATAATTTATAGTATATTAAAATTTTACTGCATATGCATTATTTACTCCACAAAGACCAGCATCAGGATTAGGTAATTTCTAATCTTGACCATAATCAGCAGTAGAGCATTTATCTAATCTAAAAAGGTATACATACTTATGAATAACTGAAAGAAAACTACTTGTTAATGAACGAGCGCCTTCATATTCAATATCATCTGCATGTAAGGTAAACCAATTTTGTACACATTGTTTTAACTCATTAATAATTTCAAGAGGATTATCACTAATAGGTAATTCAATTTTAGTAATATCAGAACCTTGTAATACTCCAATTATTGACTACACTACTTCAAATATATCTTCTTTATATTGTTGTAGTCTCCACATAAAATCTTGAATATGCATCTTATATTGATTATTAGGTGTTACACTTGCTAAATTATTAAATTTAGTATAAAATGCTATAATTTTTGTTAAATAAATAACATCATCACATTTCTATGGTTCACACTTTGAATCATCAATAGTAGATTTAATTCCTGCTACATATTCTGTTTCTTCTGGTGTAATATTCTGTGTAATATATCTTACTGTATCTTTGTCCATTAACGGTAACATTGTTGGCATAATATAATATGTTTATTTTCATATTTATTCAACATTTATTTCTTGTTTCACAGACACGCTACTTTTTAGTATAGTTAAATAATTTAACTTCTTTCATCCATAGTTGGTATCTCCGCAAGCGTAAATTCGGGTATGTTCATCCCTATTTAATATCTTATATTAATATTTGTTTTAAACCATTATCTAATATATTTAATGATGCATTATAATCTCTATCAATTTCTTTACCACAATGAGGACATATCCATTCACGATTACTTAATTTTAAGTCTTTATAAATATAACCACAATTATGACATGTTTTAGATGATGGATAGAATCTATCTATTATAATTAACTATCTTCCATACCATCTACATTTATATTCTAACTAACGTCTAAATTCATATAAAGATAATTCTTGAATAGATTTTGCTAATTTATGATTAGACATCATACCTTTCACATTCAAATCTTCAATACAGATAATTTGGTTTTCATTAACTAATTTTGAAGTGATTTGATGTAAATACGTATTACGTTGATTACTTATCTTTTCATGAACTTTTGCTAATTTAATTTTTAATTTATTTCTATTGTTACTTCCTTTTTGCTTTTTACTTAATTGCCGTTGTAGTTTCTTTAATTTCTTTTCTTGATTTTTATAGAAATGCTTATTCTCATATCTATTTCTATTAGAATCTACAATAAAATCTTTAATTCCTAAATCCAACCCTATTACTGTATCTAATTTTTCTTTCTAAATTATATTATAATCAATAAGAATCGATAAGTAATATTTGTTTGTAGATGTTTTAGTAAGAGTAACAGAATGAATATATTTTTCATTATGATTTAAATAGATTTCCTCTTTTCTTGAACATTTAAATAATATATTTGTTAACTATTTTATTAAAGTTATTCTATTACCATTAATTTTCTTCTTCCCTCTAAAAATTAAATTTGTAAATCTACAACTCTATTTTGTATCTTTTTTAGATTTAAATTTAGGATAACCTTTATGTAATTTAAAGAAATTATCATATGCTTTTAATAAATCCTGCATCGTTTGTGCTAAACACATTGCATATACATCATTAAGAAATAGATATTCATCTTGTTTCTTTAAATTAGTTAAATATTTACCTAACTAAGATAAAGATGTATTTTGCTTATATTCTTTATACTATGTTTTCTTATAATCTAATAATTTATTATATATAAGTCTACAACA
>ULXM01020352.1_pt1 | contig 123882 bp, 93 predicted proteins | sample 1961271 | NCBI WGS metagenome assembly ULXM01 (sample SAMEA4835838, study PRJEB28245) | human gut metagenome | biome: gut microbiome; material: fecal sample | place: Denmark | collected 2008 | reverse complement strand
ACCGCCATCAGTTCCGCTTCACTCAAGGACATAGTCGGTGACGTTGCGGAGGCCGGGGATGCCGAAGTAGGATTCCACTATGTTGCCTTTCAGATATACCTTGCGTTTCAGGTTTTCGGGATTGTCGGCAAGGTTCAGGGCGTCGCGGATGTCCCCTTTCGGAAGACTGACGGAAAGGCACGACTCTTTGTCGGATACAGAGGTCCTGCCGGCAATCGCGATATTCGTATCGGAAGAAAACGGCTCGTCGAATGATATGGAAGCGGATGTCATGTCCCCACCGACGATGTAGCCATAAACCCAGACGCCATCCGCTCCGACCTCCGATTTCGCCTGCGTCACGTTATATGCTGTCTTATAGGTGTTGCCGGAAGCGTTTCCCGATGAAGTTCCGCCCGACGACGATCCCCCGCCGATTACATAATTATCATACAGCCAAGTCCTGGATGTATCCACGTCTATATGTATCCTGCCTTCGGAAGACGACTGTGCAGGCGACGGAGCGGAAACATTGACAGTCAATACTTGTCTGGCTTTCAATGTCTTGGTAAACAACGTCTTGTCTGTTCCGGCATTGTTCAGGACAAGGGACACCTTGCCGGGGTTGAAGTAGGCTATCCGCTTTTCCGAATACCCGTACATGAGCTTGCCGTCTGAAGATTTCAGGAACAGGACGCCGTCAGGATAGCTTTTGAGGAAATTCGAAGCCACCTTGAGACGAAGCCCGGCATTGACCTGCTCACAAGAGAGATATACATCTGACACTTTGCCAGACTTCACTACCACGCATTGCTCATCGCCGTAAAGCGGGGCGGAGAAAGCCGGCTTGGTGAATTTCCCGGAGCGCACCGATATGTTATAGGTGCCCGATTTGACCAATAGCTTTTCAGGAGAATCCCCATACTTTCCGTCATATACGGTTTCGCCGCCGGAGCCGGTAATTTTCAGCAGGAACTCGCTGGTATCCGGTATGTTTTCGGTCGCCTTGGTCTGTTCATAGGAGTATTCCGAAAAATGAATGCAAAGAGTTCCTTCTCCTCCTTCTGCATCCAGCTGAACCCGTCGGCATGAAACAGGGATGACAATCATTGACAAATAAATGAGCCCGCAGGCCAGCTGCGCCACCACATCGGGAAAAATAGTTTTATTCATGATTCTGATAGTATTTGTTTTGGCGGCGAATGTATCGGAATTTCCGAAAACTCCATTAAAAAAACATAAAAATCCGTGTGACAAATTTATAACACAAAATAATTTGGATTAATTTTATGATTCTTAACTGAAGTCTGCAAAGTATTCATTAGATTACCGGTTTTTTCCATCGGTAAAAACCCACGATTTTATACAAAAATTCACGGGGCCGCCGCAATCGCTGCGACTTGCCCCGCTACTTAACCTAAACTTAAACTATGAAAAACTTCGTTGCAAATATAACACTTTTTATTTAATTGTTTTATCTACACGAATTTTAGCATATTTAAGCAGTAATATTTTTTCACCGAAAGAATCGAACAATATCTTGGCTTTCAAATCCATCCCGGTTCCTGTAATCTGCCGGATAACGCCATAGCCGAATCTATTGTGCTCAATACGCTGTCCGACTTTCAGTTCCAACACCGATACCGGAGAAAAATCAGCATCCGGCGTACGTGGAGCGGCAGACACGGGTTTTCTGTCAGGTGTCGCAGCCGGCCTCAACGGACGTCCGGTAACAGGTGACACAGGGGCAGCACGTTTTTCAGTAACTACAGCACCGGATGTGCCATATCTGTTGTTGTATGCAGTTTCACGGGAACGTCCACCGCCGGAATTGCCGACATTGAAACGAGAGCCGAAACCGCGGAAACCGCCGGAATCCGGTACTGACACGTCCTCATCATCCGATATAGGGTTGTCCACATACCGTCTGTCAATTTCTTTCACGAAGCGGCTCGGAGAATTCTGCTCATGCTTTCCGTTACGCATTCTAGTCGCCGCAAATGACAGATTCACAGCCACTTTCGCCCTAGTAAGAGCCACATAGAACAGCCTTCGTTCTTCCTCTATCTGAACAGGATCGGAGAACATTCCGCCGGAAGGGAAAATATTTTCCTCCATACCTGCCACATATACATAAGGGAACTCCAGACCTTTGGACGAATGCACCGTCATCATCGTAATCTTGTTGGAAACGTCCTCATCATCAGACACATCCACGGCACTCAGCAGGGACACGTCTTCCAGGAAGTCGCCCAATGTGACCAGCGGCAATTCACTATCCTGTATTGCATCTACATCCTCCACATTTCCTTCCGCCAACAATTCCTCCCTATACTGATTCTGCCTGTCCTCGACAAAACTCTGCACGCTGTTCAGCAATTCTTCAATATTCGCCGCACGGGATTGACTTTCAATGGAATTGTCATTCTTGAATGAAGCATATAGTCCGGACTGCTTGGAAAGCATGTCCGCTACAGCGAACGCATCTTCTTTCGTCAATGCAGCATTGGCCATGGCCATCATATTCTTGAACGCCATGATTCTGCCGGCAGCAGCGGACTTTATGCCGGCCGCCTCCAGAATTGTCGGTTCACAAGCATTGAAAAGCGATAATCCGCGCGAGCGGGCAGCATTGACAAGAGCCTCCTCGGATGTCGCGCCGATTCCTCTTGCTGGGGTATTGAGCACGCGGCGGAAGGACTCGTCGTCATTCGGATTGACCGCGAGTTTCAGGTACGCCATCATGTCCTTCACCTCGGCTCTTTCGAAGAAAGAATTGCCGGAGTAGATCTGGTACGGGAGATTCCGCTTGCGCAATGCCTCCTCGAGTGCGCGCGACTGGGAATTTGTCCTGTACAGGATCGCAAAGTCCTGATACTGACAATGATCCTTTTCCATTCGGGCAACGATTGACGAGGCTATGAGGAGGGCTTCTTCCTGCTCCGTATATGCCTTGATCAAATGGATCTTGTCCCCTTCCGGTCCCTTGGAAAAGCATGTTTTCGGGATTCGGGAAGAGTTTTTCTCGATTACCGAGTTCGCGGCATCCACGATTACCTGCGTCGACCTGTAGTTCTGTTCCAGACGGAACAGCTTGCAGTCCGGATAATCCTTCCTGAAGTTCAGGATATTCTCGATTCTGGCGCCGCGGAATGCATAAATCGACTGGGAATCATCCCCGACGACACAGATGTTGCGATGGAATTGGCTCAACTTCTTCAGAATCAGATATTGGGCCGAATTGGTATCCTGATACTCGTCCACGAGAATGTAGTCGAACCGGGATGCGATGTCTTTCAGCGCGGCAGGATTGTCACGGAACAATATGTTCATGTTCAGCAAGATATCATCGAAATCCATCACGCCGGCCTGCTTGCATTTCGCCGCATAGAGCATATAGATGTTGCAGATTTCAGGCTTCTTCGCATGGGTGTCATTGATGATCGCCTGGGCATCCTTTTTATATACTTCAGGCGTGACGAGGTTGTTCTTCGCCATGGAAATGCGGCCGAGCACATCCTTCGGCTTGTAGACCTTGTCGTCAAGTTTCAATTCCTTCAGGCACGACTTTATGGCACTGATGGAATCACTGGTATCATAGATTGTAAATCCGGAAGGATATCCGAGGCATTCTGCATATTCTCTCAAGAAACGGATGAAAACCGAGTGGAACGTCCCCATGTACAGACGACGGGCCTTGCGGTCCCCTACCATTGCGGCAATTCTCTCTTTCATCTCAGCAGCAGCTTTCTTGGTGAATGTCAATGCCAGAATCCTGTCAGGCTCTCCACCGTTTTCCAGGATATAGGCGATCCTGCCCGTAAGAACCCTGGTTTTTCCCGCTCCCGCGCCGGCAACTATGAGTACCGGCCCCTCTGTCTGGCTCACTGCAGCTCTCTGCTGACCATCAAGCCCCTCTAATATAGCACGATTGTTTTCCATAATGGGAGCGAAATTACGAAAATTTTCAGTATATTCGCGCCGGAAATCCGAAATACTATTAAAGGTTACCTATAATGTCAAACAACATCGATTTGAAAGGAGGGCTGAACATTCCTATTTCCGGAACAGCGGCCCAGAAAACCAAGAAGACTGTCGTGCCTGACGTTATCGCTGTGAAACCTACTGATTTCAAGGGGCTTATTCCTAGGCTTCTTGTAAAGGAAGGCGATAAGGTTCTGGCAGGTTCACCTGTCTTGGCGGACAAAAAGAATCCTGACATCCTCTTCACGTCTCCGGTAAGCGGAACCGTGACAGAAATCGTCAGAGGAGAAAAAAGGAAGTTGCTTGAGGTAAGAATCAAGGCTGACGCCCAGCAGGAATTCGTCGATTTCGGCGTACACAAGCCATCAGAAATGGCTGCTGCCGACATCAAGGCGCTTCTGCTTCAGAGCGGTCTTTGGCCTTCTCTTATCCAGAGGCCGTACGGCATCCTCGCGGATCCGGCAATCTCGCCTAAAGCCATCTTCGTATCAGCATTTACAACAGCCCCGCTTGCGGCTGTCCCTGAATTCGCATTCAAGGATGAAATCGCAAACATCCAGACCGGTATCAATGCTCTCGGCAAACTTACGGACGGCGGCGTACATTTCTCGCTTTGCAGCGACAATTACTCCGGCACCCCGCTCCACAAGATCGAGAACGTTATCCAGCATGTGTTCAGCGGAAAACATCCTGCAGGCAATGTAGGAGTACAGATCAGCCATATCTCCCCTATCATGAAGGGTGACACGGTATGGACAGTATCGCTTCTGCTTCTCGCCGCTATCGGAAAGCTCTTCAACACAGGCAAGTACAACATGGCCAGAAAGGTTGCCGTAACAGGTCCTAAGGCTATCGAGCCTGCTTATGTAGACGCACTTCCGGGCATCGGCATGAAGGATCTCAAGGAGTTCTATGACAACTCTGCAAAAGACATGAGATTCGTGAGCGGTGATGTCCTCACAGGAACAAATGTCGGAGAAAACGGTTTCCTCGGCTTCTTCGACAATCAGGTGACACTTCTCCACGAAGGCACTGAAAGAGAGGTCCTCGGCTGGGCCAAGCCGTTCAGATTCGGCAAATTCAGCTCAAGCCGCACTTATTTCTCTTGGCTCTGCCCTAAGAAGACATACGACATGGACACCAACACAAACGGCGGTCCTCGTGCATTCGTGATGTCTGACGTATACAAGAAGGTGCTGCCTATGGACATTTTCCCTGTATACCTCATCAAGGCATGTCTTGCAGGTGATATTGACAAGATGGAGCAGTTCGGCATCTACGAAGTACTGCCGGAGGATCTCGCACTCTGCGAGTATGTGGATCCTTCTAAGAACGACATCCAGGCCATGATAGAAAAAGGCATTGACCTTATGATTAAGGAAATGGCATAAACTAACGGAAGTTATGGAAGATTCAAAAAATACAACTCAGCCGGGCCTTTTCGAAAGGGGCGGCAAACTTGGATTCCTTCATTCCAGCGTTGACGCATTCGACACATTCCTTCGTGTGCCGGGAACGGTCACCAGCAAGGGAGCTCATGTCAGAGATGCCGTGGACCTGAAGAGAATCATGATCATCGTTGTAGTCGCGTTGATTCCGGCAGCATTGTTCGGAATGTGGAACGTTGGCTACCAGCATTGTCTCGCAACAGGAGAAACTTGGGGTCTGTTCCAGAATTTCTGGTATGGTTTCCTCAAAGTTCTTCCTCTTTATATTGTAGCATACGTGGTCGGTCTCGGCATCGAGTTCGCTTCTGCCCAGATCCGCAACGAGGAAGTCAACGAGGGTTATCTCGTTTCCGGAATGCTCATTCCTCTCATTGTTCCTGTAGATGTTCCGCTGTGGACTCTCGCTATCGCAGTAGCGTTCGCAGTACTCTTCGGCAAGGAGGTTTTCGGCGGTACCGGTATGAACTTCCTGAACCCGGCTCTTCTCTGCCGTGCGTTCTTGTTCTTCGCTTATCCTAGCAAGATGTCAGGATCAAGTGTCTGGGTATCATTGAAAAACGGTGAAAGCCTCATCGACGGCGCTACCGGTGCCACCCCGCTTTCATTCGCATCTGAAGGCCTCGATGCAATGAACAATGCCGGCGTACAGTACGGCATGTCAGCATGGGATATGTTCGCAGGTCTCGTTCCGGGTTCAGTAGGTGAGACTTCAGTGATTGCCATTCTCATCGGCGCAGTCATCCTGCTCTGGACGGGTGTAGCAAGCTGGAAGATCATGGTTTCATCTGTAGCCGGAGCCCTCTTCGTAGGCTGGCTCGGAAACTTCTTCGGAGCTACCGATGTTCCTGCTTACTATCAGCTCATCATGGGCGGTTTCGCATTCGGTACAGTATTCATGGCAACAGACCCTGTAACGTCTGCACAGACAGAGTGCGGCAAGTGGATCTACGGATTCCTTATCGGTGCTCTCTGCGTGATCGTGAGACTGTTCAACCCTGGATATGCAGAGGGAATGATGCTCGCCATCTTGCTGATGAACACATTTGCACCGCTCATTGACCACTACGTCACAGACGCTGCGATCTCAAGAAGAGCCAAGAAAGTTAAAATCGCATAATATATCAAGGTATGAATACTAACGGAAATATATATACAGTCATCTATACGACAGTTGTCGTAGTGGTTGTAGCTGCGGTTCTTGCGTTCGTCTCTGAGACTCTCAAACCGAAGCAGGATGCCAATGTGAAGGCTGACGCCATCAGCCAGATGCTTACAGCCAGCAAGTTCTATGAAAAGAGCGAGCTCGACGCAATGAGCAACGAGCAGAAGATCGACGCATACAAGGCTGTCGCAAAGTCTTCAGTTATCGTCAATACCGAAGGTCAGGAGTGCGGCACGCTCGATCTCTCCAAGCAGGAGATCTACACGACCAGCCAGCTCAAGGCCCAGGACAAACGTATCAAGGACCTTCTCAAGAATGGTACAGCTGATTTGAAACTGCCTGTTTTCGTTTTCGAAAAAGACGGACAGACTGTCACAGTAATTCCTTGCTACGGAGCAGGTCTTTGGGGACCTATCTGGGGCTACCTTGCTCTCAATGAAGATTTCCAGACCATCCGTGGAGCATATTTCGATCACGCGAGCGAGACTCCTGGTCTTGGTGCCAAGATCAAGGACGATCCTTCCTTCAGAGCAGAATTCGAAGGCAAAAAGATTGACTTCGAAGATGAGGAGGCATTCCGCGTAGTCAAAGGCGGCGCTCCTGCAGGCAAGGAGAATGCGGTAGACGCCATTTCCGGCGCTTCCATCACCAGCCATGCACTGGGAGTTTCCATCGACAATTGGCTTCAGGCATACAAGCCGTTCCTCAAAGCTGCTGCCGCCAAGGCAGTTCAGCCATCAGAGGTGGAGAATGCAGCTGATTCCCTCTGTGTTTCAGCAGATTCACTTGCAATCGCCAAATAATGAGGAGGAAATAAAATGAATGCAAAACTTAAAGAAACAATATTGAATCCGATTCTCAAGGGCAATCCTATCACTGTCCTCGTGCTCGGTATCTGTTCCTCATTGGCTGTAACCGTACAGATGAAGGGGGCCTTCGTTATGGGTCTTTCCGTAATCGTCGTTACAGCACTTTCGAACTTCATCGTGTCTCTGATGAGGAATTCAATTCCTAACAGAGTCCGTATCATCGTACAGCTCGTAGTTGTGTCGCTGATGGTAATCCTCGTGGACCAGTTCCTCAAGGCATACGCATACAGCATTGAGACTCAACTTTCAGTGTATGTAGGACTTATCATCACCAACTGTATCGTCATGGGCCGTATTGAGGCTTTCGGTCTCGGCAACAAACCGATTCCTTCACTTCTCGACGGTCTTGCAAACGGAGCCGGATATGCCATGATCCTTCTTATCGTGGCTTTCTTCCGCGAACTGTTCGGTTCAGGAACCCTCTTCGGATTCCAGGTAATCCCGCAGTGCTTCTACGACGCAGGTTATATGAACAACGGACTTGTGATTCTTCCTCCTGTAGCACTCATCCTGCTCGGATGTATCGTATGGGTACAGAGAAGCATCCAGAAAGATCTTCAGGAGAAATAACAACTAACACGCAAGTAATATGGAATATATAAGCTTATTCGTAAAGTCAATTTTCGTTGACAATATGATTTTTGCATACTTCCTCGGTATGTGCTCATACCTGGCAGTATCTAAAAATGTGAAGACAGCTTCCGGACTTGGTGCGGCTGTTATCTTTGTGCTCTTGGTCACATTGCCTATCAACTACCTTCTGAACACATATGTGCTCAGTCCCGGAGCTTTGAGCTGGCTCAGCCCAAGCCTCGCAAACGTTGACCTCAGCTTCTTGAGTTTCATCACATTCATCGCGGTCATTGCAGCCATCGTGCAGCTCGTCGAGATGATTGTCGAGAAATTCGCACCGACTCTCTACTCCGAGCTCGGTATCTTCCTGCCGCTTATAGCTGTGAACTGCGCTATCCTCGGCGGTGCGCTCTTCATGCAGCAGAAAGATTTCGTCAATGTCGGTGAAGCTACCGTATACGCTCTCGGTTCAGGTATCGGCTGGTTCCTCGCTATCGTGACACTCGCTGCCATCAGAGAGAAGATGTCATACTCGAATGTACCTGCACCTCTCAAGGGTATCGGTATCACATTCATCACCGTAGGTCTCATGGCCATGGCGTTTATGACATTCATGGGTATTTCACTTTAATAGGAGACTTGAAAGATGAATGAAATTACTCTTACAATTATAGCCTCTGCAGCAACCATTACCTTGGTTACGCTGATTTTGGTAGTTCTGCTGCTGTGGGTTAAGACAAAACTGACCCCAAGCGGTACAGTTAAGATTGACATCAACGGAGGAAACAAGGTCCTCGAAGTAGCTCCAGGCAATTCACTCATGGGTGCTCTTGCAGAGGAGAAGATTTTCCTGCCTTCTGCCTGCGGCGGTAAAGCGAACTGCGGACAGTGCAAGGTCAGAGTTCTTGAGGGAGGCGGCAATATCCTGCCTACCGAAACCGGTTTCTTCAACAGGAAGCAGATTAAGGACAACTGGAGACTCGGTTGTCAGGTCAAAGTCAAGGAAGACCTCAAGATTGAGGTTCCTGAGTCAGTACTCAGCGTGAAGAAGGTAGAGTGCGAGGTTATCTCGAACCACAACGTGGCTACCTTCATCAAGGAATTCACAGTCAAACTTCCTGAAGGTGTGCATCTTGATTTCAAATCAGGTGAGTACATCCAGATTGATATTCCTCAGGGAACATTCAATTTCAGCGATATTGACGTAGATCCTGAGTACAAGGCAGACTGGGAGCACTTCAAGTTCTTCGACCTCAAGTGCGTAAACCCGGAGCCGACAATGAGGGCATACTCTATGGCCTCTTATCCTGCTGAGGGCGATATCATCAAGCTTAATGTACGTATCGCTACTCCTCCGTTCGACAGGTCAGCTCCTAAGGGAAGCAACAAGCTTCTGCCGGTAAATCCTGGTATCGGTTCATCATATATCTATACCCGTCACCCTGGTGACAAGGTTATGATTTCCGGTCCGTTCGGTGAATTCCTTCTTCCTAAGGATGACCCGGATTCACAGGAATACATCTTCGTCGGCGGTGGTGCTGGTATGGCTCCTCTCAGAAGCCACATCATGCACTTGTTCAAGACTCTCAAGACCAAGAAGCAGGTCAACTTCTTCTATGGTGCACGTAGCTTGAAAGAGGCATTCTATCTCGAAGACTACGCTGAAATCGAGAAAGAGTTCCCTAACTTCCACTTCCATCTTGCTCTCGACCGTCCGGATCCGGTAGCAGATGCAGCAGGAGTCAAGTACGTAGCCGGTTTCGTCCACAATGTAATGTACGAGACATACCTGAAGGAGCATGACACACCTGAAGATATCAAATATTTCATGTGCGGTCCTCCTATGATGGTGAAATCAGTCAACACATTGCTTGACAGCCTCGGAGTTCCACCTGAGAATGTCCTTTATGACAATTTTGGAGGTTAATCCTCTTCTTATAACTAGAAAAAGCCGTTTGGAAGCAGTTCCAGACGGCTTTTTTGTATGTGGATAGTGGTGTTAAATATCGATTTTTTATCAATTGCAATTTTGTCACAGGACATAAAAATCATAAAAATGTGACATGCGTAAGTCCACATTTCCATTAAAATACGAAAACGTCGGAATACCTTTGCCTTCGAAAAAACTCGATACAATGGAAAAGAAAAGACTCATATTGAAAGGCCGGCGACACAAAACAAGACCTTGCTTAACCCTTAACAATCATCCCTTGGCCATTCTGGCCGTTTGGTTCATCTTGCTATCTTCCCTGCCGGCCTTTTATTCTTGCAATCGACACGGAGACGCGTTTGAAGATACAGATCCGAAGGAGTGCACTGTCTGCCTCAAATCTGCTGACGTAGACAAGATTTCCGGGCTGGACGTATTCTTCTTCAACGATGACCGGCTCAGAAAACTCGACTCCTGGCAGCACCTGGATTCAGCAGGAAGCGGAACAGTGGAATGCGCCTCAAGACAAGGAAAGAAAATCGTCGTGGCGATTGCCAATGCCCGTCTTACAGATGAAGAATGCAGAAAGATACGTTCATACGAAGATCTTGGAGGTCTGCATGCAGAACTACAGTCAGACAATCCTGATTCACCCATAATGAGCGGAGAAGGAAAGGTCTCTGCCGGGAACGGGAGATATTCAGAAATCGTGATGGAACCGCTGCTGTGTGAAATTGTATTGAACAGCATCAGCTGCGACTTCCACCTGCGGCCTTATGCCGGAAAAATGCTGGAAAACGTAAGAGTATATCTGACCAATGTCAGCGGCAGGATGCCATACATCGGGCACGCGCCAGCTGCTCCTGAAAGCATATTGAATCATGGCCATCTCTCAAATGAGGATATTAGCAAGTTCGAGGGCAAATGCTTAATCTACAATGAAATGACAGATATCGGCGAATCAGTAGTCTACCCGGAAATAAAGCTGTATTGTTACGAAAATCTTGTCCGCGAAGAGGGGCTGGCAACGCCTTTCACACGCCTGGTGATCGAGGGTGAACTCGATGGAAAGAAAACATATTATCCTCTGAATATCAATCGCGGAATATGGAGCGACGGGGAGAGCAACGGACTTGCCCGTAACCGCTCGTACACCTACGACATCACTTTGACAAGGCGCGGTGTCAATGACCCTGACAACGCAATAGAAATGCAGGAGGTCCAATGCAACTTCCAGGTCAAGCCTTGGAAAGACAAGGAACGAAGGACAATAACTTTCTGATAATCGAGATACTATGAAGAAGCATATTACATACATGATTCTATGTATGCTGTCGGCAGCATGCAGCAGAACGGCAACGACACCTGAATACGGCATGGTTTCCATAGCATTCACTCCGGGAATCCTGCATACCAAGACCTACGACCCGGAAGAGAACAAGATCAGTGATCTGAACGTATTCATATTCGATGAAAACGGAATTCTGGAAGAGTCCCGATATCTGCAACGTTCAGGCCTTCAGAGCGACGGAAATACGGTATTCTGCAACATGCGATGTATCCGCAACACGGAATTACAGGTTTTCGCATGTGCCAACGTGGGCTTCAGGATCAATGAGATAAACGATATTGATGACCTGAACAAGTTCCGGTACTATTTGTCGTATCCGGACGAATACAGCAGGGGCATACCGATGAGCGGCAGCAGCGGAAAAGTAAAAGTCAACAATGAGAAGAACAGCATTGTCGTGAAAATGGAAAGGCTGATGTCGCGGATATCGGTTTCCGTGGACCGCAGGGCATTGAAAAAGAATGTCAGATTCAATGTCAGGAGCATACGCATCGGAGGATGTCCGAAATCGGCGAACATGTTTGCCAGAAGCAAAGCCGAAGGCAAAGGAGACACATTCGGACAGGGATTCATGAAACGGTATGCAGAGACGGACGACCTCAACATTGACGAGACCGCAGGTGTAAGCCGGGAAGTGGACGTCTATATGCTGGAAAACATGCAGGGAAACCTTCTTCCCGGTGCCAAGACGGAAGCCGACAAGGTATTGGACCTTTCCGATGCATTGTCCGAAGTCTGTTCCTATATCGAAATGAAGATTGAGTACAAGTCGGATTCGCTATACAGCAGACCGGAAGAATATCTGACATACAGATTCTATCTCGGAGACAGTCCGTCAAATTTCGATGTGGAAAGGAATTGTCATTACCACCTGACCGTAAAGCCGATAGGAGCCGGGGTCCCGGAAAGTTCATGGCGAGTGGACAAAAGCGGACTGGCGGCATACGGAACGACCAACATAAAGCTTCATCCGGGAAATTACATTGAAGGAAAAGTCGGGGACAAAGTTCATTTGTGGGCAGAAACCGACCCTGCCGGGGCCAGGTTGACATTCGGCAAGGAAGAATTGGAATATGACAAGAGCCGCGGACTATATGACTATACGATGGACAGGGACGGACATGGGGTAACGCTTCACCTGAAGAACAAAGGAAGCGGCATAGTTTACATCGAAGCCGGGGCTCCGGTAAGTGATGCCGCAATGGCTGTAATCGTTATCAATTGAAATGAACGGTATGAGAAAGATATTGACATGGATGGCAGTATGCTGTTTCATATTGTCATGCAGCGCTCTGCCACAGGCGCTGCCGGAGGATTCATGCGCCGTCATTTCCGGAAAGACGAAAGCCGTGAGTTTCGGTGATGAAGCTGTTGATGATTTCGTGTTCGGTCTTTCCGTGCACTTGGGAAATCAGGAGCCATATTCGGCTGATTACATATGGAATACCAGAGTATCGGCGAGAGACGGAATATGGAGAACAGATGACGTTATCTATTGGATGTCAGGGGTACCGCTCAGATTCTATGCATATATGCCATACATGAATCCGGATGTTCCGCATGAATTCATGACAATATCCTCCGCCGGAGAAGTTCCTGAGCTCCAATACAATGCTCCTGTCAATGCCGGACAGCATATTGATATCCAGGTGGCAGAAGACATCCGGGAGAACGGCGTCGCAGAATTGAATTTCCGACATATTCTGTCATGTATAAAGGTAGTAAAAGGAAGCGAATTTTCGGATAACGCAGACATTGAAGAAGTCCGTGCTTCCGGGATTATAGGGAACGGAAGCTATGATATGGTTTCCGGGACATGGAGACTGGGAATCGGGCCAGGCACATTCAGGAGTTCAGGGATTGCCGAACCGTTCATGTTCCCGCCACAAGAGATTCCGGACAAGTCCGCTGCCGAGTTGGAAATCATTGTTAATGACCAAGGAAGACGGATAAAAGGAAACATTCCACTTTCCGGTGCGCGGCTGGAAGGAGGGCTTCTCTATACGTACAAGATATCATATATAGCCGGCAGGATTACTGCCGCGGCCACGGAGCCTATGATTCCGGGAAATACATACTACATGGACGAAAGGTCCGAAGACAACACGACTGAAAATGATTACATACCATGAAAAGACTTACAGTTTTCACATTGATTGCAGTTTCAATGCTTCCGGCATGTACCAATGAAGCATTGCAGGAAAAAGCTGCAAATCAGAATTATAGCTTTACAGCCCGGACAGATGCGGGCATCAAGACAAGGACTTGCCTGGGAGAGGTCTTGTCAAATGAGACATATCCCCTGCTCTGGGAAAAGGGAGACAGGATCATAATCGCTCCATCAGGGAAACCGGCGACTTCTTATTACGAGACGCAGAGCCAGGACAGCGATGTGGCTGAATTCCGTTTCATCAGCGGTTTGGAGGGCAATGAGATGCCTCCTGAAAATACAGCACTGACAGCACTTTATCCGGCGGATGCCTACAAGTTTACAGATGGCAAGCACACAATCAACATACCTGAAAACCAGACATATAGAAAAAACAATATCAGTTCCGGAACAATGCCGATGATTGCCGGAGCGACTTCCAGAGAACTGTCCTTCCGAAACGTGTGCGGCATTCTCAGGCTGCGCCTGAACACTCTCGAACAAGACATAAGATTGAGTTCAATAAAGGTTGCAGCGGATAAGGGGCTCGCCGGTCCGATTGCGACATTCGAAGGAACGGACGTGACATGGAACAATCCGGACGGCGAAACAGGACGCGGCATAACACTTTCATGTGACGGCGTCGCACTATCGCCAGAGCCGGAAGACTTCAACATTGTCTTGCCGCCTGGAAATTATAGCGGGTTCAAGATCCAACTGGAAACAGAAGGCCCGGACAAAAAGACATATCGCATGGACGGAGTGCTTGTAATAGAGCGTTCTGCCATCACTACCGTCAATCTCGACCTGGCACAGTTCCATGGCGGCAGCATGGAAGATGTGACGGATGGAGACAAACACCACGCATTGACGGAACTGGGATACGGACTCGAATGTGAGGAAAAATCCATCTATGTCTTCAAGGAAGGCGGGGCAGGTTCGACTTTGGTGAAAAGTTACGTGGGTGTCAGCTATTCGGATGGCCAGAGCAGCATGAAAAGCATTCCATGGACGGCTACATTCAGCACAGACGACGGAGCCACATGGGACAGCACGGTACCTGAAATGTTCACTGAATTCACGACGCATGGTGATGGTGACATCGCCGGAGACCTGTTGCAATATTCCATATCACCCAGCAACATTGACAGGGTATGCCTGGTAAAACTGAAACAGGATGACAGCGGGAAAGAAAAGGACCTCCGTATCGCTCAATACACCAACGTGCTTGTTCTCACATACGACACATTCAAAGCCGATGAGAGGCATAACGTATGCTACTCAAAAGATCATGCTCTATTGTCAGTCATATATGAAGACGGTACTGAAGAATTCGTTCCGGAAAAATATGACAACATACGCGTGGGCCATGTATTCCCGGAGCCCGGACGACATGTCGTAAAACTACGGTTAAGCAATACCGCAACTACACTGGACAATATGTTCAGCATCGCCTACTGGGCGGCCGAGGAATACTTGACGACCGCAGACTTCTCACACACCGATCTTTCCGGGATAACTAATATGGAAAGCATGTTCCAGAACTGCAAGCATTTGGAAACCTGCGTTTTCGGTGAAGTAAACACCCCGGAACTGAAAAACATCAAAAACATGTTCAAGTATTGCTATGAGCTCAGGTCTGTAGATATCGCCTCTCTTCAGACGGACAAGGTTACCGACATGTCCAGCCTGTTCTTCAATTGCAGTTCGCTCGAACGACTTGATCTGACAGGGTTTATGACAAACTCAGTTACGGACATGAGCAACATGTTCTATAGTTGCCGAAAGCTCGAGACATTGGACCTTTCAAGCTTCGATACTTCCAACGTTACAAACATGAATTCCATGTTCTGTTCCTGCAATTCCCTCAATGACATTGATTTAACCAGTTTCAACACCGTAAAAGCAAAGGACATGGGCGGAATATTCCAAATATGCGAAAGTCTTAAATCATTGGACCTCAGGAATTTCAACACCTCCAATACGGAAAATATGGGAGGAATGTTCGCCAGATGTACAAAACTTGAAAGCATAGATTTATCCAGTTTCATCACAGCAAACTGCACACAGATGGCAAGCATGTTCAATGATTGCAAAAATTTGAAGAATCTGGATTTGAGACATTTCAGCACGGACAAGGTAGGAAGCATGGAAAGGATGTTCAACAATTGCAGTTCACTCACAGAACTGGACCTCTCCAGTTTCCACACACAGGCAGTCAAGAGTATGGGCTATATGTTTGAGAACTGCACTTCCCTTGCGGCTTTGGACCTGACGAATTTCAGCGCCCAAAGTCTGGAGATGGCCAGGTCAATGTTTGAAAACTGCAGTTCATTGAAATCCATAACCCTCAACGATTTCAATGCTCCAAACCTGACAAACGCCTATATGATGTTCTATAGATGCGAGGCAGAATCGATAAGCATCGCCAATTTCAGTTGCGCGGATGACGGATATCTATATGGGATGTTTTACGGTTGCTCTTCAATGAAAACGCTGACCCTCAAGAACTTCGATGCCAGCAAGGCCGGTTCGTTGGAATATTTTCTATGCGGCTGCAGAGCACTTGAATATCTGGACCTGTCGGAGTTTTATACCGACAACGTAAAGAATATGAGTTCAATGTTCATGAACTGCTCATCATTGAAACATATCGACTTGTCCGGCATGAGGACTTCAAATGTCACCAATATGTCAATGATGTTTTCAGGCAGCGCCGTATCGGAATTGGATCTTTCGAACTTCGACACAAGCAATGTAACCCAAATGTATAGCATGTTCGAATACTGCAAAGAGCTGCACACAATACGCATGAATATGACTGCTATGAATGCGGAACTCCATGTCGACAGGATGTTTTCACAAACTCAAAAAGCAGGATGCTTGTACGCAAAAGACGGGATCGTCGACAGCCGCATACAGGAACAACTGCCGCAGAACTGGACTATCGAAGCGTTTTAAATTTTACAACCATGAATATAGTATATATGATCATCTGTGGATTCATGCTGCTCCTTGCGGGAGGATGTACACGTAAAGGAGCAGACTTGAATCCTGAAAATCAAGACTTTATTATGCACCTGAAAGGCGAAGTAGCATGTCGAGTACATTTGGGAGAAGGAAACGGCTCATACCCGGTCCTATGGGAAAGCGGGGACAGGATAATCGTGTTCGGCGGAACGGAACAGCAGCCCGGCAGCATCTATGTCACGGATGACGGGGAATGCCGCACTGCAAGATTCAGGCACGACGGCAGCATTCCGGGAAATCCTCATCCGGCAGGTTCAGGTCCATATACTGCCATATATCCGGCAAATGCCGAATATCAGAACGGCAGCATCACTTTCAGCATTCCGGAGGTACAGCATTACCGGGAAGGAGGAATCGGAAAGGACTCCTGGCCTATGGTCGGCATCAGCAACAAACATGAAATGTCATTCAACGGGGTATGCAGCCTGCTCAAATTGCGGCTACATGCGCTTACCCCACACTCCATAAGCAGCATCAATGTCGGATCGGTACAAGACATCGGCAAGAGGATGTGCCGTTATTCTGCCGCGACAGGGGCGGAATGGGAACCGGGAACACAGGAAGAGACCAAGATAGGACAGATCACGAGCCTGGATTGCAGCGATGCTCTACCGGAACTGACAGCTGAGCCCAAAGACTTTTACATCGTCGTGCCGCCCGGCAGACATACGGGGCTGGCTTTTCAGCTAAACACCTGCAACGGGGAACATTACCTGTATCTGGTACCGGATGCCACGGAATTCAGAAGGAACACGATTACCATGTTCGACCTGCCGTTCGAGGCTTTCATAAAATGTAAAGATTCCTGCGTAGAGACCGGTAAAAGCCGAAAGAGTATTGTAAATCTACAATATACCCTTCTCGCCGACAAAAACATTGCAGAAGACGGCAGTTCGGAATTGATTCTGAAAAGTTATCGGGAGACTATGTTGGATGACGGGACTTCAATCATGGAACCAATATGCTGGCATGCCTTGTTCAGTACCAATGCCGGACAAACTTTTTCGGAAGAGCCGGGAGACATCTTCCATGATTTCAAATCCACCGGCAAAGGTTCAGTAGAAGGTGAAAGAATTTCAGATATACCCGCCGACAGTTCCGGTCAAAACATAGTAAAGTTTGTCCAGAATGTCAGCGGAAAGTCATGCTACAGCTCAGAAATATTATAACCGTCTTTAATATAGGCTGTTATGTTATGAGTCCTGCGTTTATTTTCAGGAGGAAGCTGCATGTAGTCATCATATTGCTGTTTCAAGAACTTATCCCATTCTGAAAAGGCGGAAAAACGAAAACCCTCGAATTCCAGTTCGGTATAATTTTCGAACATGCTCCTGTCGAATATCTCCCTCAAGCCATTATAACGGACCGAAACGGAACCGGACATGGCACATTTGTCAAAATCATATTGGCTCATGGTCTTGCGCATCTTGTCCAACCAGTACTGCTCACCATGCAGATGAGCGGAAATCTTTGGAATCAACGGCTGATGGATATTGAGCAGACGGAATTTTGTGCCGCAAATATTCAGACGATGGGAACAAGTTGACAACATGCGTTCCATTTTTTTCTGGACGTTCACGTCTTCAGGCTTGCCATCCACCGGGAAGACATCGATATTCAGGCCAAAACGATATTTCACAAAGTCTCCTTGATAACTCACCGTCCAGGAATCATGAACTTTGGCAAAGAAATGCATGAAACGCTCGTTCTCGTTCTCCGTGTTATATAAACAGCGGTATCTCGCTCCCGGTTCCTTACCGAATTCCGATACAAAACGCTCAAAATCCGGACGGGGCATGAGGATGTCGATATCATCGTCCCATGGAATGAAACCCTTATGACGTACTGCTCCGAGAAGAGTCCCGTAAGCTATGGAATAACGGAGTCCCTTCTCTTTACAAAATTTGTCAACTACTTTCAGTATTTCCAACAACACCGAATGAATTTGCGGCTTGGACAGCTGAACCATTTCCTATATTTTTAATAATTTGACGAAAAACTATACTCAAATCGTTAAAAACACCTAAAAGCACAAAACTGCATGCAACATTTTAGTGTGTTTTGTCATTTATATATGAGATATTAATACAAAAGTAGTAAATTAGTGACATATAATACACAACAATAATGTTATCTTACGTATTTCCCGGCAATATCGACACTTGTATTGCCAAAATAGGAGCGGAACCGATTCCTTATATGAGGACAGATGAGTTCTCCACCATAAATTTAGAATCCGAACGAATCCTGTTAGACCTGATTCACTGCAAAGACGGAAAAACAATCATATATACGGGATCCGGAACAGGAGCCATGGCTGCAATTGTCGAGAATTACATCAGCACGAAGCAAAAAGCCATTGTCATAAACGGCGGATCTTTCGGAAAACGATGGGTTTCATTATGCAAATACTACAATATTCCTGCAATTGATTTCCAGATTGCATTTGGAAAAGATATTGATTACGAGCTGCTTGAGAAGACCATCGAGACTGAACAGCCGGACGTTTTCCTCTGCCAGCACCACGAGACCTCTACCGGTGTTCTCTACGACCTGACTAAAATTTCGGAAATCTGCCACAGGCACAATATCTCACTCGTAGTAGATGTAATCAGTTCGTTCCTGGCAGAAAATCTGAATATGGATGAACTGGGAATCGATATCTGCGTCACCAGCACGCAAAAAGGTCTGAACGTCCCTCCAGGTCTGTCCATAGTGTTCCTGAGCTCCAGACTTAACGGATATGAATTCGCGCACAATGGTTATTACTGGGATTTCCAAGAAAACCTCGACAATCTCAAACGCGGACAAACTCCTTTCAGTCCTGCAACAACAATTTATTTGCAGTTGCATGCACGACTAAAGCAACTCGAAGCTCAAGGTGGTGAAAATCAGAATATCCAAGAAGTCCATCACCGCGCAGAAGTATTCCGCGAAGAATGTCGTAAATATGGTTGGGCAATGCCTGCAGAACGCCCTTCTGCTGCGATAACAGCGATTCAGACCAAGGATACGGAAAAACGAAATGTATTCCGCGGATTGATAGAAAAATACGACACTTACATCATGCCAGGATCAATCCCGGGTTTTTACAGAATCTCACACATGGGACTCCAGTCCGACGATGAACTGAGAGAATTGGCACAACATATCCACGAACTGGAAACCGAAGAACAGCAATGACAAAAGTTATCACATACGGGACCTTCGACCTGCTTCACCAAGGGCACATCAATCTTCTCAGACGTGCCAAAGAACTTGGTGACTATCTGATTGTAGGAATAACCACGGATAATTTCGATCTTGAACGAGGCAAGCTGAACACACATGACAGCCTTGTCGAAAGAATCGAGGCTGTCAAGAAGACTGGCTATGCCGATAAAATCATAATCGAGGAATACCACGGACAAAAGATAGATGACATACAGAAATATGGTGCGGATATTTTTGCAATCGGTTCCGACTGGGAAGGAAAATTCGACTACTTAAATGAATTCTGCAAAGTAGTTTATCTTCCTCGCACAGAAGGCATTTCCAGCACGCAAATCCGCAATGAGCAGAACATCAGAATCGGAATAGCCGGTGCCGGAAGCATTGCAAGACGATTCATACCTGAATCCAAATTCGTATCATGCGTGACTATTTCCGCAGTTTACAGCATTGACCATGACGAATGCCGCAATTTCTGCGAGGCCAATGATGTTCCCATAGCTGCAGAATCTTACAAACAGCTTCTGGAGAATTGCGATGCCGTTTATGTAGCAACACCGCATTACACTCATTATCAATATGTAAAGGATGCACTGGAAGCAGGAAAACATGTATTGTGCGAGACTCCGTTCGTATTGAAAAATAAAGAAGCTGAAGAGTTGCTGAAATTGGCTGAAGACAATGGACTGATTCTGATGGTCGCACACAAAACTGCTTATTGTCCTGCATTCAGACATCTTGTTTCCATGCTTAAATCCGGAGCTATCGGAGATATCGTGGACATCAATGCGTCAGTAACTACGATAACCGATGAAAATTCCGACAAGATGAAAAGCACCAGATATGGAGGCAGCATGAGTGAGAACGCATGTTTCCCAATCCTCCCTATCCTGAAATTGCTCGGAACTGAATATAGAAACATCAATTTCTACTCCAAAATGAAGCACGAAGTGGATATCTACACGAAAGCTGTATTCCGTTTCGATTCCGCCACTGCGTCATTCCAGGTAGGGCTCGGCGCCAAGACTGAAGGCAATATGGTCATTTCCGGCACACATGGTTATGTCTATGTTCCGGCGCCATGGTGGAAAACTGACTATTTCGAATTCAGATTTGAAGACCAGAACAAGAACAAAAAATGCTTCCTGCCATTCATGGGAGAAGGCTTGAGATACGAAATCAGAGAATTCATTACAAACATATTATCTCCGGAAAACGCATCAGTAATCCTGTCTGACAAAGAAATATTGGCCATGACTGATATTCAAGACAGGTACATCAATGGAGAGAATTTATACAAATTAGTATAATATCCTGACATGAAAAGACTCACACACAAAGAGCTCCAGAATTTAAGTCTTGAAATACTTTCAGACGTAGCAGATTTCTGCGAAAAAGAGGGAATAAAATATTCATTGGCATACGGCACCTTGCTGGGCGCGATACGTCACAAGGGGTTCATTCCATGGGATGACGACATTGACATAATCATGCCCAGAGAAGATTACAACCGTTTCCGCGAAATATACAAGTCCGACAATTTCATATTCGTGGACAGCAGCAACACTCCTGATTGCTTCATCGCATTCGGCAGAGTCTGCGAAACGACCAGGACTTTGACAAGGTCATATATTCCATGGCATGGAAGGAGCATAAAGACAGGAGTATGGATCGATGTATTCCCGATAGACAAGGTCCCTGATGACCCGATGGAGTTCCAAAGATATTATGGTGGATTGTATCTGCTGCAAAAGTACAACTCCCGAATAAGAAAAATCCACGCCGGAAAGATTGAAAAATATTCTCTTCTGCGCCAGATTTGGGCCAATACCATAAAGGCGTTGAACCCAAGGTATGCAAAACAGCAGCCTGTAGATATCGTAGGTTATATCCATGAAATCATTTCGCTCGGCAATAGCAATAAGAGTTTCAATCACTTGTCACAATTGACAGATCCGGAGAATCCGGATGAGTATTTCGATGCGGACGATTTCACGGACTACACAGATGTGGAGTTCGAGGGCAGAAAATTCAAAGCCCCCGCACGCTATGACAAGATTTTGTCAAAGATGTTCGGGGACTATATGACTCTTCCTCCTGAGGAAAAACGCAGACCTAAACAAGACTACATCAAATTCCTCTGGAAATAGAACGACTATGTCTCGGCTTCATCAGCGAAGGCCGAGACGTTCTTCCAGCCAATCACGACATTGAAATCGGCATTGAAATACCCGTTCTACGCGATTCAGCGACCTGAAAAAAAATTTGACCAGGACCTGGAGACGGCTACTTTGCCATGAGCCCTTCGAACAAAGTTTTCCATTGTTCCATAATCCTGTCAATGCTGTATTGCGCGGCTGTTTCCTTCGCCATGGCTCCGAATTCTTTGCGTCTGCCAGCATCGGAAATGACATCGCACACCCTCCGGGCCAGCCCCTCGACATCACCAGGCTTCACGAGATATCCGCTTTTTCCGTCAATGATAATCTCGGCAGGACCCTTAGGGCAATCATAACTGACCATAGGCAAACCTGTCTCTACAGCCTCCAGAAGCACCATCGGGAATCCTTCGTATGCAGAACTCATAACAAGACATGAGCTGTCAAGCATCTTCGAACGGATGTCACTGCTGCTGCCCATGAGCCTTACCTGGAGGTCCAGACCCAGACTTGTAATCTGTTTCTGCAATGATTTCTTCAGACTTCCATTGCCATAAATCTCCAAAACCCAATCCGGATATTCTTCAGCCACATATTTCCATGCGGCAACCAAGTCCCTGAAGTTCTTCTGAGATTCAAGTCTGCCGATTGCAATACACTTCTCATTATCCAAAGCAGCAACCTCTTCAGACTTGAAAGTCAACGGGTTATAGATACTGGTCACATTCGGCACAAATGGTTCCCAGTCCTTTTTGTCCGATTTGGTAAGCACGATGAACTTGTCCAGTTTCGCAGCAACCTTTTCAATCCGCCTCATACGGAAACGAGCATAGATATTCCCAAAGAAAGACCCGCCGTATTTGACTGCATATTTGTCATGGGAGAAATGGAATTCGGAAACTTTTATACTTCCGTCGGTACATGAAGGCAGACAGAAAATATCCCGGCCGCCGACCGAGACACAGATATCCGGACGTATCTCGCACAGAATCTTGTTCAGCCGCCTCCCGTAGGCATGCAGCATGAACTTCTCGCTTACTCCCACATCATGCAGCGTAATCTTGTCACTGAGGGCGAAATGCGTGGCCCGGCCTTTCAAGTCCGCTGTAATGATATGGATATCATAGCCATAAACATCGGCAAGATAGCTAGCCTTTATGCTCAGTACCCTTTCGATTCCGCCGAAAAGATGAAGTGAATGAATGCAATATGCAATTCTCATGGGGAAGTGTCTTTAATTACCATCTCCAACTGTCAGATTATCTGACCAGTGAGTCCGGACGTGTTGTTTCACTTTATATGAATATAGTTTCTTATTCCACCACAAATTTAGCAAATTTGTCAACAAAACAAGGCACCAGGCACAAAGGATTCATCCCATGTAACGACGGCGTCAATAGGGTACGCTGTATTAATCATGTGATATGTTTGATTTCAAATATTTAGCTGTATATGTCTTTCCTGACGCGGCCAAATCTTCAGGAGTGCCTTCGAAGACAACCTTGCCTCCGAAATCACCGGCTTCCGGACCAAGTTCGATAATCCAGTCCGCGGCACGGATGACATCCATATTGTGCTCGACCACGACTACGGAATGTCCTTTCGCCAAAAGGGCGTCGAAGGCTTTCAGCAGCCGCTCCACATCATAGAAATGAAGGCCTGTAGTAGGTTCATCGAAAATGAACAATATCCGGCGGGAATCGGAACGGACTGAGGTATCGTTCATGGAAAGGAAATATGCCAGTTTGATTCTCTGGCTCTCTCCTCCGGACAATGTACTGCTGCTCTGTCCGAGCTTGATATATGAAAGACCGACATCCACAAGCGGCTGAAGCTTCCGTGCTATAGTCTGTGCCTCAGCTTCTTTCTGCGAGCTGAAGAAAGCGATCGCCTCGTCCACGCTCATGTTCAGGATATCGTCAATGTTCTTGCCTTGGTATCTGACCTCCAGGATTTCAGGCTTGAAGCGTTTTCCGCCGCACGCCTCGCAGACCATGGTCACATCGGCCATGAACTGCATGCCGATATGGACAAAGCCTTCACCTTGACACTCGGAACACCGGCCGCCATCCTGATTGAAAGAGAAATAAGACGGCGTGAAACCATTGAGCTTGGCAAACTGCTGCTCGCTCATCAGCTTTCTGATATCGTCATAGACTTTCAGATATGTAACGGCATTGGAACGGGAACTCTTCCCTATCGGATTCTGGTCCACATATTCCACGGCGGACACCCTGTCGATGTTGCCGGACAGGCCCCTGAATGTTCCGGGAAGCGTACCGGTCTGATTGATATGGCGATACAGCGCCGGATACAATATGTCCCCTACCAGCGAAGACTTTCCGCTGCCGCTGACACCGGAGACGACCGTCAGGACTCCCAGCGGAAATTTCACGTTGACATCCTTCAGGTTATGCTCCATGGCCCCGTCGACACCGACATAGTAATTCCAGGTACGTTTTTCACGTTGGACGCGCTGGCGCTTGCCTGTTATATATTGCAGTGTCAGGGATTTGTCCACCACGTCAGAAGGCATGTCATCCACGACTTTCCCTTGGAAAACCACCTCACCGCCATTGACACCGGCCAGAGGCCCCATGTCGATCAGCATGTCGGCAGCCCGGATGATTTCTTCATCATGCTCCACGACCACGACGGTGTTCCCGATGTCACGCAGGCGTTTGAGCACGCCTATAAGTTTCTCAGTATCACGCGGATGGAGTCCGATACTCGGTTCATCCAGAATATACATTGAACCGACTAGCGAACTTCCGAGAGCTGTCACGAGATTGATGCGCTGGCTCTCACCGCCGGACAAGGTGTTGCACGCCCTGTTCAACGTAAGGTAACCCAGTCCCACATCGGCAATGTATTGGAGCCTTGACTTGATTTCGTCTATCGCCTTGCCTGCAACTGACTTTTCATACGCGGTCAACTTGATGTTCTTCAGGAAGTCAAGCAGTTCCGCCGCATTCATGCAGAGCAACTCATATATATTCTTTCCTCCAACCTTCACGTACAAGGCATCCTTGCGCAGACGGCTGCCCTTGCACTCATGACAGACCGTACGGCCGGAGAAACGGTTCAAAAGATATTTGTACTGTATCTTATAGCGGTTAGCCTCCACCCATTTGAAAAATTCATTGATACCTATCAGGGACTCTTCCTCGGTAGCGGCCTTGTGCCCGTCCCATATCAGAGCCTTGACCTTCTCGGACAGGTTGCAATACGGTTCGAAGACAGGGATGTTGTACTTCCCGGCGACATTGACAAGATGGTCCTTGAACCATCCCATCTTTTCACCTTTCCAGCAGGCGATGGCTCCGTCATATATGCTTTTGGTCTTGTCCGGAATCACCAAGTCCTCGCTAATGCCGATGATTTTGCCAAGTCCTCCGCAGACCGGACATGCCCCGAGAGGGCTGTTGAAGCTGAACATATATTCATCCGGCTCATGGAATGTCATGCCGTCAGCCTCAAATCTGTTCACAAACTTCTGGATATCAGCATTTCCGGACGCAGAGTCACGTTTCACGAACATTGTCCCGTTTCCTCTGCTGAAACACGTCGCAATCGAAGAATGAAGCCTGGTGCGCATGTCTTCCCACTCGTTCTGCGGCATTTCCGAGCCGTCCGGCATGACCGGCAGGCTGTTATTCATCGCAGGAAGCTTCATTCGGTCTACCATCAGCAGCAATCCCGCCGGATAATTCCCGGACTCGGCATCCCTGACGACATCGTCAATGCGCAATTGTCCCTGCTCAGGCGAGTAAAGACGAGAATAACCTTCTTCTTTCAATGCCAGGAGAGTCTCCACCTTGTCATTGCGCTTGTCCCAGTCCAGATCGGCCAGCAAGTACACCGATGAAGGTTCCTTACAGCCAAGGATATATGCCATTACGTCATTTTCACTATGGCACTTTACCTCCACACCGCTTATCGGAGAAAACGTCCGCCCGATTCTGGCGAATATAAGCCGGAGATAATCGTAGATTTCCGTCGTTGTAGCCACGGTAGAGCGCGGATTTCTGGTATTGACCTTCTGCTCTATTGCGATAGCCGGCGGTATACCTTCAATGGCCTCCACGTCGGGCTTGGACATCCTGCCCAGGAATTGTCTGGCGTACGAAGAGAGACTTTCCGCAAAACGCCTCTGCCCTTCAGCAAACAAGGTGTCGAATGCCAATGATGATTTTCCAGAGCCGGAAATACCTGTCACTACAGTAAACTTGTTGCGTGGTATCTCTACTGTAATATTCTTGAGGTTATTGACTTTCGCCCCCTTTATGATGATATTTCCGCTGTCCGGCATACTCGATTGATTTAGTCCGCAAATATACATCATTTTCCCGAAGCATGTAGTTTTAGAAACTGTTTTGAAATAATTGAATAGTTGTTTGAGGTAAAATTCCTTCATCTTCTTCCCGAGTTTTCAGGTCAGATAGGCCCAGCTATCTTCCCTGAACCCTCGGTTGAATCTGAAGTTTTTTCCACTCAAACCTTCTGTGAATAATTTCAAAACAGTTTCTCATCCGCCATTTTGACAATGTTTTTATGCCATTTTGTCCACATATGCGCCATTTTGTCAACCTTTAGGACTTTTTTCATAATCGGCACACAGATTGACTATACTCCAGTCGTTCCGCCTGAAAGACGGGGCGGGATTCCGACCGATGCAGAGTCTCAACAAGAGGTGACAGCGAAGGAAGGGATCCGGAAAACAGAATAGTAAAAATATAAAAATAGGAGATTTTAATTATGGTACCTTCAAGAAGAACAGTTAACCAGAATTGGTTACCAAGTATTTTCAATGATTTCTTTGATAATGAATGGATGGAAAGGTCCAATGCCACAGCTCCGGCAATCAACGTATTAGAAAACGAGAAGAGCTACGACATCGAACTTGCAGCTCCAGGAATGACTAAGGAAGATTTCAAGGTTACTCTTGATGAGAATGGTGACTTGGTCATCAATATGGAAAAGAAACAGGAGAACAATGGTGAGAAGAAGAACGGACATTATCTCCGTCGCGAGTTCTCATACAGCAAATTCCAGCAGACAATGCTTCTGCCGGATGACGCCGACAAGGAAAAGATCAATGCCCAGGTAGAAAATGGCGTTCTCAAGGTAAATATCCCGAAAGTCGTCAAAACTCAGCCGAGCGAGGCTCATAAAGTAATCGAAATCAAATAATTCCATTTGATTTCCATCTAAAAAAGCGGTCAGAGTAGCTTCTGGCCGTTTTTTTGTACCATACCGAAGTATCGTTTTATATGCATTTTTTATAAAATTTTTATGCAAAACACTTGCAGGTTAAGAAAAAATACCTAACTTTGCATTCGCGTTTGAGAAAAACACCAAACACAGCAACTCTTGGTGCGGTAGTTCAGCTGGTTAGAATACGGGCCTGTCACGCCCGGGGTCGTGGGTTCGAGCCCCATCCGCACCGCAAAAATGCCTCTCACATTTGTGAGGGGCATTTTTCGTATGGGTTCGCTTGTTCATGGGCCAAGGCGGAAGAACGGCTCGTGCGCACTAAAACGTTTTCTACGCACGACGAGCCCAAAATTTGCCATGTCGTGCTTAAATCGGGCGTTTTTACTCACGGGAAAAATTCTCACGACGTGGTTGGTTGCATCAAAACGTCACTTCGTCTTTTGACGCGCCCGGCGGGGGTGGAGCCTCTGGAGGTTCGCTTCGCTCATCCCGTCAGGCTGTCGCCTGACACCCATTCACAAGGTCATGGGCGACCATGCCTCCAGAGGCTCCACCCCCGCCGGGCTTTTCCTGCCACGTGGTTTATTTTCTGTGATTCTTTTAAGATGTCCATTTGGTACCGAATAAACGTTTTAAGCGGAACCAAATGACTTTGCTAACACTCTTGGTACCGCCTAAAACGTTTTCCTCGTACAAAACATGTTTTCAAAGCCCTCTTGTACCGCTTAAAACGTTTTCGCGGTACGAAATCTTATACAGCCACATCCACTAGCCCCCCTGCCAGGATTCCGAACTGGAACTATACCACATTAATTCCAACCGCCGCCGAGAGCCTTGTAAAGACCTACCAATGCCAGATTTTCGCGGGTCTTGGCCTCGTTGAATTCGATTTGGGAAGAAAGATACTTACGCTGGGCATCCAACACGTCGATATAATTGATGACGCCGTTGATGTACTGACTGTTTGCCAGGGTAATATACTTCCCTGCCGCCTCCTCCATTACGGATTTCGCATAGGAATTGGAACGCGCGGACTGGAAGCTGACGGTAGCGTCATACACCTCCCTGAAGGCCTGCAAGACATCCTTTTCATATTTGAGACGGGATTGCTCATAAGAAGAGATCGCCGCCTTCATGGCCGCCTTACGCTTGCCGAACTCAAAAATCGGAGACGCCAGCGTCGCACCGGTGAACCAGAACGGAGACTTCAGGAAATTCTTGAGCTCGTCATTCTCCAGACCGGCACCCAGGTTTATCACGAAAGTCGGAAAACGCTCGGCAATGGAAATGCCCACACGAGCCTCGGCCGCCTTCAGGGAATGCCGCGACGCCATCAAATCCGGTCTGCGCTTCAAGATATCCGACAAAACGCCTGTCGGGACATCAGAATCACTATAAATATCAGACGCGGAAACACTTCGCGCAATTTCCCCGGGATACGAACCGGTAATGAAACACAACTCACTCTCCTTCAGCGCAATCTGCTTCTCCAGGTCAGGTATCATTGCCTTCGACGAAGCGAACTCCACGAGAGCCTGCTGGTAAGGAATTTCCGAAGTCAGACCGCCTTCAGCCCTTAGCTTCGCCTGCTTTACGGACTCACGCCTGGTCTCCATGGTATTGGTGACAATCGTCATCTTCCTGTCCAGGCCGACAAGCTCATAATATGCAGACGCCACACTGGCTACAATGCTCATTTTCACAGCCTTCTGCGCATCCTCGGCAGCCAGGTAGTCAGCCAGTTTCTCCCGGCTTGCCCACTTCAGGCGTCCCCAGAAATCCACTTCCCAGCTGAGCGACGCCTTCACACCGAACTCAATATTGTCCGGACTTTTGCTGGTGCCTCCGTAATTGCTATGGTCATCCTGCGCATAACCCTTCGCCGAAACCGCCGGCAGCTGCGAAGCCTTCTGCATCCTGTACTTGTAACGCAGTTCATTGAGCCGTTCAGCCGCTATCAGCACATCCTTGTTATAGGTCAATGCCGTTTCGATAAGTTCCTGAAGTTCAGGCTCTTTAAAAACATCCTTCCAGCCGAGGTCCGCGATGCTGCTGTCACCCGACTCCACGGGAAAAGACTGCGGCACGGCGCCCAAATCAGGTTTCTGACAATATCTCGATGTCGAGCAAGAGTTCAGGGTCAATGCTGAAGCCACAACGAGCACCAACATTGACATGAACGACTTCCTGCCGCCTATGACATTTTTCATTTTCGGACGCATTTTGGAGAAATATGACCTCATTTTATAAATCGTGACGAAGAAGAACGGCACGAACACGATTCCGACCGACACGCCGACAATCATACCGAAGAAGACGCCCGTTCCGATATTCTGACGGCTCTCAGAGCCGGGACCGCTGGCGAACACCAACGGAAGCATACCGAGGATAAATGCCAATGATGTCATCACAATTGGCCTGAACCTGAGTTTCGCGGCCGTAACGGCTGCTTCCACCACGTCTTTCCCGGCTTCCACCTCTTCCTTGGCAAATTCCACAATCAGAATCGCATTCTTCGCCACAAGGCCCACCAACATCACTAGACCGATCTGGAAATAAATATTGCTTTCCATGCCCAAGACTGCGATACCGAGGTACGCACCGGCAATGGCTATCGGCAATGACAATATCACGGCCACAGGAACCAGCCAGCTCTCATATTGGGCGGCAAGGAAAAGGAACACGAAAAGCAGAGCCAAAGCCAGGACGAGACCCGTCTGACCGCCTTCCTTCTTCTCCTGATAAGACATTCCGCTCCATTCCACGCCGATATTGTCCGGCAAATGATCGTCCGCGACTTCCTGAAGTATGGCCAGGGCGTCTCCGGAACTCACACCGTTGGCCGCCTCACCGCTGATCGTAGAGGAATTGTACATATTGAACCTCTTGATCGTTCCCGGTCCTGTAGTGTAATGCGTGTTGCCCAGGGCATTGACAGGAATCATTGTCCCGCCGGAACTCTTCATGAAGAAGAGATTCAAGTTGTCCGTATGGGCACGATATGGCGCATCTGCCTGGATATAAACACGATAGATACGGTTATACATATTGAAGTCATTCACGTAGATCGCTCCCGTGAAAGCCTTGAGCGTCGCGAAGACATCAGCCATCGACAGGCCCAGAAGCTGGATCTTGTCACGGTCCGCATCGAAATACAGCTGCGGGATATCCGCCTGCATACCAGAAGAAAGACCTGTCAGTTCCTTCCTCTTCGACGCATAATAAAGCAATGTATCCGTAGCATTCTGCAGATCCTGGTACGTAGCGTCACCCCTGGCCTCCAGGACCATGGAGAAACCGCCGGAAGTTCCAAGTCCCGGAATGACAGGCGGAGTACTGATATAAACCCTGCTTTCAGGATAACGGGACAACGTATCCCTCACCATCGCGATAGTCTTGGTCATGTCCGTCACCTTGCGCTGGTTCCAAGGCTTGAGAATCACTGTCAATGTACTGCCGGACTGCGTCGTTCCCACACGCGGGCTTGAACCAGTGACATTGAGCACGTAATCCACATCATGCTGACGCAGCAGAAACTCCATCGCCCTGTCGGTAATCGCCCTCGTACGTTCGAGCGTCGCACCCATAGGAAGTTCCAATTCGACCGTGAAATACCCCTGGTCCTCCTTAGGAATGAAACTCTGCGGGATAATGCGGGCCAGCACGAAAATACCGATTATGGCAATGCCGAAGAACGCGAACATCCTTCTGGAATTGTTGACGGCCAGGCGCACCATCTTCGTGAAGAATGATGTACCGGAATCCATCCACAAATTTATCTTGTTGAAAATAAAGTTCTTCGAGCCGCCTTCACCATGAGGTTTGAGGAACTTGGAGCACATGACCGGGCTCAATGTAAGCGCCACGACAGTAGAAATGATGACCGACACGGCGATAGTTACAGTGAATTGGCGGAACAGCTGGCCGGTAATTCCCGAGAGGAAGCTCACCGGCACGAACACGGCACAAAGCACAAGGGACATCGCCACAAGCGCACCTCCGATCTCGCGCATCGCTTTTTTCGTCGCCTCATAAGGTGACAGATGCTCGGTCGTCATGATACGGTCCACATTCTCCACCACGACAATCGCATCATCGACCACGATTCCGATAGCCAGGATAAGCCCCAGCAAAGTCATCATGTTCAGCGAGAATCCGAATATGAGCATGACGCCGAAAGTACCTATCAATGAAATCGGTACGGCAATGGCCGGGACCAATGTCGCCCTGACGTTCTGCAACGAAAGGAACACCACCAGAATGACCAGGAAAAGAGCCTCGAACAACGTCCTGTAGACATGGTGTATCGACTCGGAAATGTAGGTGGTCATGTCGAACGGAATGTTGTAGGACATGCCTTCAGGGAAGTTTGCGCTTATCTCTTCCATCTCAGCCCTGACATTCTCCGCCACCTCCATGGCATTGGCACCCGGAAGCATATAGACATTGACAACGGCCGCATTGCGGGCATTGATACCGCTCTCGGTATTGTAGGACTGGGCTTCGAGCGAAACTCTAGCGACATCCTTCAGCCGGATGATGGCGCCGTCTTCGCCTGTGCGGACGACGATGTTCTCGAACTCCTCCACCGAAGACAAACGTCCGGGAGCCGTGATCGGGATCGTCACATCCACATCCGTAATAGGCTGCTGGCCAAGCACTCCGGCCGCCGCCTCTCGGTTCTGGTCCTTCAATGCGCCCTGCAGGTCCTTAACAGTGATTCCAAGGCTCGCCATCTTGTCAGGCTGCACCCATATCTGCATTGCATAATAACGGCTGCCGACATTGGAAACGCCTCCCACGCCGGCCACGCGCCTGAGCCTGTCCTGAATATTCAACGTCGTGTAGTTGCTGAGGTACACTTCGTCGAATTTCGGGTCGTCGGACATTATGGTTATCGTCATCAGTTTGCTGGACGACTCCTTTTCCACGGAAATGCCGTTCTGCACCACCTCTGCCGGAAGCCTGGACTCAGCCAGCTTCACACGGTTCTGGACCTCCACCGCGGCAAGGTCCGGATCGGTAGAGATGTCGAAGGTCAATGTCGCCGAATACCAGCCGCTGTTGGAGTTGCTCGACTCCATGTAGAGCATTCCCGGCGTACCGTTGAGCGACTGCTCGATAGGAGTGGCGACCGCCTGCGAGACCGTCTGGGAATTGGCGCCCGGGTACGATGTGGAAACACTGACCACAGGCGGGACAATCTTGGGATACTGATCTACCGGAAGCAGAGTCAGTCCGATGAGTCCCACGAGTACGATTATAATAGATATGACAGTCGAGAATACCGGCCTGTCAATGAAAAAATCCGATTTCATAAGTAGTTACTCCTGCTCAGTAGAACCATAAGGAACAGCCTCCACCTTGTTTCCGTGCGAGAGTTTGTGCTGTCCTTCCACGACAATGACTTCATTGGCTCTCAAGCCGCGCTCGACCACGGTGACATTCCCCACTTCCGGTCCCGTCTGGATGAAGCGTTTCTCCACGGTACCGTCACGCTTGACCACGAAGATGAACGTTCCGCTTTTCTCTATGGTAATGGCCTTCGTAGGCACTGCTACAGCATTTTCCCTTACATCCAGCAACACCTTCACGTTGGTGAACTGTCCGGGAAGCAGTTCCCTCTCCGGATTAGGCATCTCCGCCCTCACGGAAAAAGTACCCGATTTGGCATCTACCAGCGGATCCGCGAAATCCACGAGTCCCTTATATTTATACTGAGATTTGTCTGCCAATGTGATGGTGACATAAGGATTCCAATGACGGCTCGTATCCTGCTGTCCGAGGTTCACATTCCTGGCCTTGGATTTCTGGTAATCCAGGTCTGTCATCTTGAATTCCACCAGAACGGTATCACTCTTGACAACATTGGCAAGAAGCGACTGTGCGCCCGGACCCACCAACGTACCGATATCCACGTGCCTCTCACTGATGTAACCGCTTATAGGTGAACGTACTGTGGTATAGCTCAATGCAAGACGGGCTTCCGTGAGATTGGCCTCACTGACATTGACATCAGCCTTGGCACTTTCATAAGCTGCGACAGCATTGTCCAGATCAAGTTGGCTTGCAGCCTTCTGCTCGAACAGAGGCTTGATTCTGGCGAGGTCGCGCTCAGCCTTGAGTGCGATAGCCTTGTTTTTGGCGACCAACGCTTCCGCCCTGTCGACCTGCGCCTTATATTGTTTAGGGTCAATGATAAAGAGGACCTGGTCCTTGTTTACGCGCGTTCCTTCCGCGAACATCATCTTTTCCAGATAACCTTCGACCCTCGCCCTGACTTCCACGAATTGCTGAGCGCGGATCTTTCCCGGGAATTCACCATAAACTTCCACGTTGCGGGTGCGGACGGTATCCACGCCTACGATAGGAAGGATTTCCTCCACATGCTTCGGCCTCAGTAAAAAAATAAGTGCAACTGCCACGCAAACGACTGCGGCAGCTGCACCAAAAACTGTCTTTTTATTCAATTTCTGCATAAATAGCTGGTTTTACAGGAACTTACTTCACCTGAGCCCTTTCAAATAGTCTGCCACATTTCTCTCGATGATGTCGGCCGTATAGTCGCGACGCTCGAATTTCTGACCTGTGATGTTCTCGTAAAGCTCGATGTAGCGTTCCTCGATATGCGTAACGACTTCAGGTGTCATTTCAGGAACGGACTGTCCTTCCTTGCCCTGGAAACCATTGGCCATCAGCCACTCACGCACGAACTCCTTGGACAGCTGCTTCTGTTTCTGTCCGGTGCGGAGCCTCTCTTCATAGCCCTCGGCATAATAGTAGCGGGATGAATCAGGGGTATGCACCTCATCCATCAGATAAATCTTGCCGTCACGTTTTCCGAATTCATATTTCGTATCCACGAGAATGAGTCCCATCTTGGCCGCAATCTCCTGACCGCGCTTGAAAATGGCACGCGTATAATTCTCAATCTGAATATATTCCTCCTCAGGAACAATGCCCTGGGCAATGATTTCTTCTCTGGTGATATCCTCGTCATGGCCCTCCATAGCTTTGGCCGACGGAGTGATTATCGGTTCCGGAAACGCCTGGCCTTCAACCATTCCGTCAGGAAGCGCCACACCGCACAACGTACGTTTTCCTTCCTGATATTCACGCCACGCATGGCCTGCAAGACATCCGCGGATAACCATTTCCACACGGTACGGCTCACATTTGTAGCCCACAGTGACCATAGGATCCGGGGTAGCAATTTTCCAGTTCGGAAGGATATCCGAGGTAGCATCCAGGAACTTGGCAGCTATCTGATTGAGAATCTGGCCTTTGAACGGAATTCCCTTGGGAAGGACCACATCGAATGCGGAAATCCTGTCGGAAACCACCATTACCAGATACTTGCCGTCAATATCATAGACATCACGGACTTTCCCGACGTATTTGCCGACCTGTCCGGGAAAATTGAAATCGGTCTTTACAATTGCATCCATCGTTTTATATGTTATGAAGTAAAATTCAATCCTGCAAAGTTAACTAATGGGCACCGAAGAATGAAATAAATCGTCGAATTAGTCGTAACTTTGTGGAGGAAAAGCATTGGAATACAGATGAGCTTCATAGAGGACATAGCCTGTTGCATATCGGGGAAAGATGTCACTGTCATCCGGCACGAAGGGCACATGATGCTCGAATGCGGGAACGGCGCGACCATCCTCCCCATACCCGTAACCGCCCGCTCGCCCGAAGAGGCCGCGCAAGCTCACGCCGGATTGGAAAGGTCAATGCTGTCCTACAAGGCTGACAATCCGGAGCGCAAACTCGTTCCGCTTCCGGAAGACGTATGGAGAAGCCGCCCCGACATGATGAAAGCCAGGCTTTTGGCCCAGCTGGGAGAATTCCGTTCCATCTTCGCCAGGAACACCTCGGTAAGGAGAATCACCAAACCGGAATCCGCCGGTTTCCTGAATGAATGGCACACATACGGCGATGCTGCGGCACGATACAGGTACGGCATTTTCACGAAAGACGGAGCACTCATAGCCGTGGCGACGTTTTCTTCCGGCCGCAAATGGCTGAAAGAGGACAGGACAATCCGGTCCTACGAATGGGTAAGATATGCCTCCCTGCCGGAAATCCGTGTAATCGGCGGAATGGGAAAGGTTCTGAAAACATTCATCAGAGAGGTAAAGCCCGATGATATCATGAGCTATGCCGATATGGAATGGACTGACGGTCAAGTATATACGAGATTAGGATTCCATGAGGACGGATTCCGGAGCCCGGTGGCGTTCTGTATTGACCCGAGGACCTGGAGAAGAAAGCCATTGGGCAAAAACATTGACCCGAACGGAGATTTTTTATTTCACCTGAACCTCGGCAGCCGAAAATTCAGGATTGCGGGACCGCAACTTTACAGAAAAGACAATGAGTAGGAAAAAACGCACATTCACCGGTAGACTCTGGCGCCTGCTGCTTATAAAGCTGCCGGCTTGCTTCCTCATATTCACCATCTTATGGGTAACGGCACTCAAATGGATACCTGTCTGGTGGACCCCATTGATGGCCGTAAGGTCCATCGAGTACAGAAACGACAAGACATTCCGCACCCACAAGACATGGGTGAGCTACGGCCATATTTCCCCGGAACTTGCCAAAGCCGTGATAGCCAGCGAGGACAACTTGTTCGATTCGCATAACGGCTTCGACTGGAAACAGATAAACAAAGCCATTGAGGACCATGAGCAGACGGGAAAACGCCTCCGCGGAGCGAGCACGATATCGCAGCAGACAGCCAAAAACGTGTTCCTGCTTCCGTCCAGAAGCTTCGTCAGAAAAGGCCTGGAGGCTTATTTCACTGTCCTGATCGAGGTCATCTGGGGGAAACGACGGATAATGGAAGTGTACCTCAACGTGGCCGAAATGGGGAAAGGGATTTATGGTGCAGAAGCCGCAGCGGAACAACTGTTCCACAAAAAGGCATCCAAGCTCACGAGACAGGAATCTTGCCTGATCGCCGCCTGCCTGCCCAATCCGCTGAAACGCAATGCCGCCAGACCGTCGAGATACATACTGAACAGGGCTGTCACCATAGAGAGACTCGAATCTAAATTAGAATATCCCGACTGGGTGCGACACAAACGCTAGGACTCCCCTTTCAAGACCTTGTCCACGGCGGACTTGACCTCATCGTAGCCATATCCACGGCCCAGCGCGAAGCGTATCAGTTTCAACTTGCACTGCGGATCTTCGGCCAGAAGACGGTATTTCGCCGCCACCACAGATTCCAGCTTACGCCCGGCAGCATTCTCGTCCACTTCGGACAATGCTTCCGTAACCACCTGTCTGTCAATGCCTTTACATATAAGAGCATACGTGATTTTCTGCGTTCCCCAGCCGGACAGCGATGCCTTTTCACGAGCAAATGCGGAAGCATAGCGCAGGTCATCCACGAATTTGTCTTCCTTCAGCGAGGTGACAATGCTGTCTGCGGCTTCTGCATCTCCCTCCATTGACTTCAGCGCTTTCGCACGGATATCGGAAGTGCAGTACTCCCTGCGGGAGCATTGAGCCTGCAGACGGCTGAGAACCTTGGAATATTTGTCCTGATCCATAGCCGCTAGAAATAAAGTCCGATATTGAGATACATTCCGACCTTGCTGCGGCGGGAAGCCCAATGAAAGTCGAGTTCCACAGGGCCGATTATGGAATTGTATGAGTATTTGAGTCCTGCGCCGAATACGCCATACGCCTCATTCATATCGCCGAAATCTTTCAGGTCGGCAACCGTCACAGCATAATTGCAAGAAGCCGTAAGATAGTTGTTCTTGAACAATTTGAAACGGAAATCCGATCTGGCCACCGCCAGGAAATTCGCCATCGCGGCAGCATAGTTGATGCCCATGAACGGTATCTGCTGATCCAGATATCTGCCGGCAATCGCGCCTCCCATCAGGTTCAGATACGGCAGAGGAGGATCGCCGCCGAACATATAACGTGCTGATACTGAAGGAAGCCACGCGAAACATCCCTTCTGCATGACCGACTTGAAGTCAACGTTCACAGCATGGAACGGATCGATGCTATGCTTCACGCCCTTGAACACCCATTCATAACCGATGCCGAGCGAGAAACCCTTGGTCGGGAAATATCCGTCATCAAAGGTATCGGCGTTCATCGTACCGAATACTGAAAGGTAGTCATTGGTCAGGTTCCCGAAATCATAGTCGCCGTTCACCTGGTCAGTCATAGCCGAGTTCAGCTTGAAGAAATTGTTCCGGAGGCCGGCTCGCATGTCGAACTTTCGCCACTTGATATTGGAAAGGAAAATTTCCTCACGGACATTGAAATATGCTATCTTATAGTCGCTGGTCCCCAGTTTGAACTGGTTCCTGTCCGTCCATCGGAATGATGCCGAGGCGTTCAGCGCAGGTCCGGAAGGTGACATGAGATAGAAATGGGCCTTCGCATACGGATTCGTGCCCACCTTTCCCGTAAAGTCAAACGCCGGGCCCTGAAGCTTATGGACATTGAGACCAAAGTTCAGCAGAACGGAGACAATCTCCTCAGTGTCAAAGCGTCCGCCGATGCCGAACTGATGGATCGGGCCTCGTTTGCAATGAATCAAAAGCTCGTAAGGTTCACTTTCTCCCAGCAATTCGTATGTCACATAGTCGAAGGCATTCATTCCGAAAATCGTAGCCACAGCCGTTTCAATCTCACCTTTTCCGATAAGTTTATTAGGTTTGAGCGCAATCTTGCCCATGATGTAACGCGACTCCTTATCCGATACGCCGGTAATTTCCACCTTCGAAATCCGCACCGGCTGGGTATTGATATCCACCGCCTTGCGATGACGCAGTTCGGTTCTGAAAGGCCCGACGAGATTCTTTATGCTGTCCAGCAACGGCAACTGTTCCAATGCAGCCTTCCGGCCTCTGTCAATGATGATGTCAATGCTTTTGGCATCGAAGCTCATCATGTTGTACTCTTCCAGATTAGGCTTGATGGTCACGTCCGGAATACCGACATTGTTCTCGTATGTCGCGCGTCCGAGCATGTCAATGCCCTGGGAGATGATGTCTCCCAGATTGTTGAGCCTGCTGTAGTCGCGGAAACCGGACGAGAGGTCCACGCCGATGATGATGTCGGCACCCATTTCTTTCGCCAGGTCCGTAGGATAATTGTCCCTCATGCCGCCGTCCACCAGCACCATACCATCAACCTTGACCGGAGCGAATACGCCAGGAATGGACATCGTGGAGCGCAATGCCGTGTTCAGCTTGCCTTCATACCATATCTTCGGTTTCGCCGTCACCATCTCCGTAGCCACACACACGAACGGTATCGGGAGGTCCATGAAATCCATATAATCCTGATAGCCGACAGTCAATGAACTGAAGATGTTGTTCACGTTCTGACCTGTCGCAAATCCGGACGGCAAGCTTCCCAAAAGGTTATCCCTCACCAGTTTGGCAGGGTCTTCGCCTTTTCCGGCGCCCCAATGCATCTTGTCATACTTCCTCTCCGCGCCTTCATAATGTATGTTTTCCTCCAGTTCCTGCTGATAATCCTTTTTCGCATAGAAGAACGGGAAGGAGAGCAGAATCTTCTCCTTGTATTTGGATTCATTGTAAGAAATGAAATTTCTCGGAACACGGTCTGTGAGGGCGACATCCCAGTCAATCGTCCTTACGAGCGAATCCATTTCATGAGGCGAGTATCCGAGCGAGTAGAGCGAACCGATCAGGCCTCCCATGCTGGTTCCCAAGACCACGTCCACGGGTATTCCCAATGAGTCAAGACATTGGATCACACCGATATGCGAGGCACCCTTCGCGCCTCCGCCGCTCAGCACGAGAGCCACCGTCGGACGCTTTTCGCGGACCATGTCCAGATACTCCCGCAGAATCTCCATCGACAAGGAGTCCATCTGAGGGTCAATGATATTTTCATTTTCTTTCTCTGCCGAAGCAGGAAACACTGCCGCAAAAAGCATTGAAACCAATGCGGCTGCGAGGTATTTGAACGGCTTGCACATAACTATTGCTGTTTATGCTTTCCCGCCAGCATTCCGCACGCTGCGAATATGTCTTCACCCCTCGAAGCCCTTATGGTAGAGGTGATTCCGGCCTTGTTCAGGCGGTCGCGGAATACTTCCATGACACCTTCCGGAGAAGAGACATAAGGGAAATCAGGGATCTTGTGGAAGCGGATAAGGTTCACCCGGCATTCCAGACCGGACAACAGCCTGATTATGGCATCGGCATGACGCTTGTCGTCATTGTATCCGGAAAACATTGTATATTCGAAACTTACGCGGCGCTGACCGGTAAAGTCGTATTGTCTTATAAGGTTCACGACATCTTTCAGAGGGTAGGACTTCTGCACCGGCATCAGTTCTCCGCGCTCATCCGGAAACGCGTCGTGCATACTTATCGCCAGATGGCACCGTGTCTCGTCCAGATATCTCTTGAGTGTAGGCAAAACGCCTATGGATGAGAGGGTTATACGCTTGGGGCTCCATCCGAATCCCCAATCGGCAGTGAGGACATCGATGGCGCGTTTGACATTGTCATAATTGTCGAGCGGCTCGCCCATCCCCATAAAGACCGTGCCCGTAAGTGATTCAGCCTCATCGACTGACACGAATTGCGACAGGATGTCGGCGGCGGACAGATTTCCATGGAAGCCCTGACGGCCGGTCATGCAGAAACGGCAGCCCATCTTGCATCCAGCCTGGGAAGATACGCACAATGTCTTCCTGTCCAGTTCCGGAATCATCACCGCTTCAATGCTGCTGCTTTCAATCTTTCCAGGTTCAGCGGTTTCAATCCGGTTCAATCCTCCCTGGAACGCACAGGTCACAGGGAAAAGATATTTTTTCGTACCGTCAACTGATTCCTGGCAATCGGAATATGCAACTGCCCCTGTCTCATAGCGTTCCGAAAGTTTTTCCCGTCCCGCTTTCGACAGATTCGTCATTTCGTCAATGGTCCTTACCTTCTTCTTATACAGCCATTGTGCAATCTGGCCGCCCGCATAGGACGGCAGACCACATTCCACGGCAATCGCCTTCAATTCTTCCGGAGTCTTTCCAAGAAGCTTATGTTTTATAACCTCATTCATATTCTTACAAATTTAGTGATTTTTTCATTTCAGATTGTCGGTATTTTTTTAACTTTGTAAAGAATGCGGGCAAATCCGCAGATAAGAACAAAAAATAATACATTATGGCTAAAGAAGCAGTAAAAGATGCAGGCGCTCAGGTTGATACCGGTAAGCTGAAAGCCTTGCAAGCAACGATCGACAAGATTGAAAAAGACTATGGGAAAGGCACGATCATGAAGCTGGCAGATCAGCCACAATGGGATGAACATCAAGTAATACCGAGCGGTTCCATCGCCCTCGACCACGCACTTGGAATCGGTGGTTATCCGAAAGGAAGAATCATTGAAATCTATGGTCCGGAGTCCAGCGGCAAGACCACATTGGCAATTCATGCCATCGCCCAGGCACAGAAACAGGGAGGCATTGCGGCAATGATCGATGCGGAGCACGCATTCGACCGTTCATACGCGAAGGCTCTGGGGGTAGACCTCGAATCTCTCCTGATTTCCCAGCCGGACAACGGTGAGCAGGCATTGGAAATCGCTGACAACCTTATCCGTTCAGGTGCTATCGACATCATCGTGATAGACTCCGTGGCGGCTCTTACACCTAAGGCCGAAATTGAAGGCGAGATGGGTGACAACAAGGTCGGACTCCAGGCAAGGCTCATGAGCCAGGCTCTCCGCAAACTGACTGCAAACATCAGCAAGACAAACACTTGCTGCATTTTCATCAACCAGTTGCGTGAGAAGATCGGCGTCATGTTCGGCAATCCGGAGACCACCACCGGAGGCAATGCCCTCAAGTTCTACGCTTCAGTCCGTATCGACGTGCGCAGGACCACCCAGATCAAAGACGGCGAAGAGGCTCTCGGAAATCGCACGAAGGTGAAGGTCGTGAAGAACAAGATGGCTCCACCTTTCAAGAAGGCAGAGTTCGACATCGTTTATGGCGAAGGTATCTCCCACACCGGAGAAATCGTCGACCTCGGCGTGGAATACGGCATCATTGCCAAGAGCGGTTCATGGTTCAGCTACGGCGACCAGAAGCTGGCTCAGGGACGTGAAGCCACCAAGCAGCTCATCGCCGACAACATTGAACTGAGCGATGAAATCGAAGCCAAAATCCGCGAAGCGTTGAAGCACGTGGACGATTAAGCAACATCACGGTTCGGCAATCCGGCATTTGGAAAGCCTTGATGCCGCATCCTCATCCAATATCCCTGCACGCTGAAGACCTTCGACGGTCCACATGGTGCGGGGATTGTTTTTTCTGTACAGTTCCACGGCCCGTGCCGTCTGCCAGCTGCGGATATACGGGTGCAGGCGCATCGAGTCCGGCGGCATTGACCACAGACGGAACGGAACCGCCTGCCGCCTTATCGTTATGAGGTCGGCGAATTTCGAAAACTTTTCCTCATCCATGTGATAGATTTCCAGCAGCTGCTCCTTATACGAATAGCCGCCCAGTTTCTGCCTGTATTCCACCATTTTAGCAGCAAAATACCCTCCGATTCCGGGCAATGCATCGAATGCGGCGGAGTCTGCGGCGTTAATGTCCAGGAGTGGTATGTCAATGTATTTTTCCAGTCGCGCATAGACGCTGTCCGCCACGACGAAAGACTTGGCGAAATCTTCTTTCCGGCGGAACCTGCCTCCTTTCTTCCTGTACCTGTCTATGGATTCCGCCTGCTTGAGCGTAAAGCCCAGGCGACATAAATCACTGACAGACACCTCATTGGGATTGAATACGAATGATTCGTATGTGCGCGGCGCCATCTGGACAGCCACGCGCTCCGCCATTTCCGGGCGCTTCCCCTTATGCCGTATTGCCGTACTCCCCTGCGGGACGACATGCCGTGCTTCGGACTTCGGAGACGCCGATGCAGTTTCCTGTTCGGGCCTCACGGCGTCCATAACGAACACGGTATCCGGAACAGATGCATCTGAAATGATTTTCAATGCAGCCGCCCTATGTATAAAAAGTGCTGTCTGATAGCCGATTGCAAGAAATACCAGCGCAATGGCTCCAGTTACGAATGATGGAGAAAGGGTCCGTCCCTTCCCCGGTTTTTCTTCTGGCATTAATTTTCAATGCCACCTGCCACGGGTTTGACCAATGTCAGTCCTCGGCGCTTTCCTCCTTGCGCTTACGGACCGGAGCTCCGGCTACGATTATGACAATCTCACCTTTAGGTTCGTGCTCCCTGAACCATTCGGCCACTTCTGCCAATGTTCCCCTGCGGTGTTCCTCATGCACCTTGGAAATTTCTCTGGCCACCGAGCAATCACGGTCTGCGCCGAAATATTCTGCAAACTGCTCCAATGTCTTCACCAGACGATATGGAGATTCGTAAAAAATCATTGTCCTGGTCTCCTGCGCGAGCGTCTTCAGCATTGTCTGGCGTCCTTTCTTCACCGGAAGGAAGCCTTCGAAGCAGAAACGGTCGCATGGCAGGCCGGACGATACTATCGCCGGGATACATGCGGTAGCTCCCGGAAGTGTCTGGACCTCAATGCCTTCATTGGCGCAAGTCCTGGCCAGCAGAAAGCCCGGGTCCGATATTCCCGGCGTCCCGGCATCGCTTATGAGCGCAACATTCAGGCCCGCCATGATACGGTCCTTGATCGCCGCAGCTGTCTGATGTTCATTGAATTTATGATGGGACTGGAGTTTTCCGTGGATATCATAGTGCTTCAGCAGCACGGAACTGGTCCTGGTGTCTTCTGCCAGAATAAGGTCCGCCTCCTGAAGGACTTTCACGGCACGGAATGTCATGTCTTCCAGATTTCCTACGGGCGTAGGTACTATATATAGCTTTCCTGCTGATTCCATTACCTGATTTTCCTCCTTACCGCCATCATGAATCTATATACGAGTTCCGAGTCCATGTTCCATTCTGGGAAGGTCTCTTCCAGATATGAAACCACCTTGTCAATAGAAGTCTGTGCGTTTATTTTGGAGACCACATCCTGAAACAGCATCGAGTCTTCACGGAAGAGCGATGAAATGAACATCACCCTGTCATTCAATGAGATGGCGCTTCTGACGTCTTTCACTTCAGGGCCCGGCATGTCAGTCAGCCACGCCCGGGTGCCGGTATGTGATTCGCCGATGGTCTTATGCACACGCGAAGAATTGGCATCATTGACAGTCTTGACTGAACGAGTTTTCGCGAGCGCCGGCTCGACCTCACCGAAGCCGCCAAACAATGAGCCGCCGTCGTCCCCAGAAAGATCATCACCGGCATTGTCCTGCACGTCAGCCTCCGGCATATCTTCAATCTCTTCGACAACCGGCTTCACCTCTATTTCTTTCTCCGCCGGTTCCACTACCGGAGCCTCGACCGGCACCGCGACATCAGCGATTTCCGCAATGTCAGGCAAGATGTTCTCCTGTTCAAGGTCAATATGTTCTACGGGATCCACCTTGTCGTTTTCCAATGCCGCGAGCTTGTCCTCAAGCACGGCCACACGACTTTTGATTTCGGCAATTTCCCGCCTCAGTTCCTCAATTATTTCATTCCTGTCCATGTCCATAGGAATTATTTTTTATACCGTCTACAAAAGTACGTTTTAATTATGAGAAACGGAAGACTGGAGAAAACTTTCATAGCAATAGCCGCTACGGGCTTTGCGACCCGCAGCGGCATATTGTCATACAGGACGTGCCAGTTATTTCAGCTTCGGCTCTGGACCGGAAAGGTTCCAGACATCGGCACTCCAGCCAAGCGACTGAGCCAGGCTTGAGGCTGTGGCTGTGGCTGCTTTGCCGTGATATGGGTAAATGTAGGTGTAGTCAGAAGGAACTGCGTTAATCACCAATGGAGTTGTCGCGTCAGCGTCTTCCTGGTCATATACATCACTGCAATAATTGGCAGTCAGGGTTGCCGTCGGTTTTCTCCAGCAGTTTTTCAAGGTGTTTTTCGTTCCTGTATAGCCGACTATCATTCCTGAACTTCCGCCATTATCATCACCGCGGGTTGCGGTAATATTGCCAAACCACGCGATGCAGGATTCGATTGTATTGTCATAGCCATTACCGTTTGCGTTCCAAACGAGGCCTCCGGCTCTGCCAACTATTCCGCCGACACCTGCCCAACCTGTTATGCTTCCGGAAACAAAACATCTTCTTACGGACGAGCCTGTTCCCAAATCACCTACGATACCGCCGACTCTCTGACCGGTAGGGACATTCATATTTCCTGAAAAGATGCAATCCTCAACAATCACTGCCTTACCATTGCTTGCAAGTCCAAGGACACCGCCAACACCATCTACTCCGTTAACGTTTATCTCAATTGAAGACGAAGACTCACAACATCTGATAGTCAATGTATTCTCATTCATTCCCACAATTCCTCCGACATTGTTCTTGCAAACTATCTTCCCGGAAGAAAGGCAATTTTCAATGATTGATGCAGATGATGTAATGCCAGCGATACCTCCTGCCAACCTGGATGCAGCATTGACTTCGCCGTAGAACTTGCAGCCTGACAATGTACCTCCCTGATAGTGTCCGACAATACCTCCGACTCTTTCTCCCGCACTCTTGACCGTCGCATATACCTCACAGCCTGTGATTTCTGCGCCAGCATCTACTTGCCAACCGACAATGCCTCCAGTGTAAGTATTGTTGACGCCTTTTGTAATTTCAACAATTCCTCGAACGACACAGTTTTTAATCTTCACTGCAGAGCCCATCGTCTTTCCGACAACACCTCCTGTCGCAGTTCTATTGACCCCATCCCCCATAGGGTTGCTGACAGTTACATTCACAGTACAATTCTCTATCGTCGCCTCGCGAGCGTTACCGCCAAGACCGCCGACTGACTGTCCTTTCCCGTTACAAGTAATGATTCCGCTCGCCTCTACTTCGCTGACTATGGCTGGTTTTCCTCCCGTGCCGATATATCCGCCGATTATTCCTGCCCCCGAATTGGACGCACTGACAATCTCCGCATCGACAAATTTCACATTATGGCAATTTCCATAGAGCACGCCGAAGAAACTTGAATATTGCTTCTCTTTCGACTTGAGATTCTTGAGGGAATGTCCGCCGCCGTCAAAAACAATTCCAAGGTCGTATGGATCTTTCGGATTAAGCGGATCCCAGTTTTCGATTGAGGACATGTCGATATCGTTCATCAGCTTGAAATATGTCATCTGGCCTCCTACGAGCGCCGGTTTCATCGCGAGAATGTCCCGGGTAGTGCTGAGCCTGTAAGGGTCAGATTCGGTGCCTGCACCTTCAAGGACTGTGCTCCAATTTTCGGCATTGAGCTGAATTGTGTTCAAGTGACCGCCAGCGAGATTTACGCTTTTCTTGACAGTGAAAGACTTTTTGATTGAAACTCCCTCTGCTTTGACCGTCAGCGTCAGTTCCGTACCTGCCTCGACGGAAGCCTCCGTCCATGACGACATCAGATACGCCGTAAATATGTGGTCCGCCGAGACATCCACATTCTCCAACGAAAGGCCGAGCGAGCTGCTCTTTGCCGAGCCGGCATTGTCCGTGAAGAAAATATCCGAAGCAGCGGAAAAGCTGACTTCTGTCGGACTGGTGACATATTCCGGCAATTTTACATATAGTTTTACAGCCCCGTTAAGTTTGGCTCCTGCATCCGCAAAAGAAATGTTGCTGATGTCTGACAGCCCGGTAGCCATCGCATTGAGCTGAAGATGTGCCGTCGAGCCGTTGCCCTTTTGAACCTGACCGGTGTATGAACGTTTCCCGAGAGCTTCCACTGATTCATAATCTCCCGGATATATCGCAGTAAAACTGGTCCCCTCGAGTTCATTTCCCTCGAAAGTCGCTGTCTTTCCGTTAATTTCCTTGATGCTATAGATCTCAGACTTGCCGGTTTCGGAAATGATACGGATCACATCCGTCTGCTCCCACGATGGTTTGATGACGGATTCTCCTGCCTCGAACTTCACTTTAGTAACGAGTTCATCGGGAAGCGATGCTGTTATGGTGATTTTATTTTTCGTCCCGTCATTTACGTGGTCTTCACTTTCTTTTGCACAGGAAATGACAGAAAGCGCAACCGCAGATGCGAGCGCAAACATATCTGAAAAACGTCTCATGATCATAAACGATTAGAATTCTTCAAGATAAATCCAGTTTCCTTCGAAATCTTTCAGTTGGGACGACTTCGACTGACAGAAGCCTGCTTCAACGGAAAAGTTCAGTTCGACGATTTCCGGGCAGGTATATTCTCTTGAGCGCCCGATGGTTTCAGTTTTTCTTGTTATCATAATATCATATGGTTTTAATGCTGTTCCGGAACGAAAATTCCGGAACAGTCACGTGGTTATCTATTTCTTCGTATCCATAACGTATATATGGGTGACAAGCAACCTTTCGCCAGTATGGTCGAAACCGCCGCCGTCTGTAGGATAGTTCACGACGTGCGTGTCCGGGTCGCCATAACCGCTGACACAGAGAGTTGATGAGCCGCCACCATCCATATTCAGGGCATACTGCGGATTGAAATTCTCCTTCAAGAAGAAGGTGAGTTCGCGTGCATTCATACCCTCGGCTATTCCAGGACGCCGTCCGTCAACGACAATCATCAGGAAATGTTTGTCTTTCGTAAGTGCCACTGCAGTTCTTGGATGGCGCACTCCCTGGTGACGAATAGGATCCTCATAGTTGAGAGTTTCAAGCTGCGACTGAGAGAAGCCGTCCGGAACGAAATTGGCCCCGACAGTCTCGTAATTGTCAATGAGCATAGGTGCAGAAGACAGAATGTTGGCTTCCTCTCTCTTATTGTAGACAGCTCGGGTCTTTTCGACGTCCCGATTGCAGGCCTTTGCTGTAAAATCGATCTTCACGTCCTGCTTCCCGTCGGTATACACAGCAGCTTCCGATTTCCACTGCGGAACCCTTGTATCCATAATATAAGAATTCGGAATTGCGAACTTGACTATGCCGTCCACCTTTATATAACAGGATTCAGTCTCATATGCGCCATTCACTACTCCCACGGCGCCGAGCTTTGCCATAGTCGCGGAAGTCGTCGCCCTGTCGTGATAGTCGAACTTGACCTCATACCTGTCGGAATTGAGATCGACATCAAGTACTGAAACAATCTGCTCCGCACCGGAAATATCATCATATCCACGGAAAGACTTGAAAACCAGCCCTTCGCTGACCAGGTTCTCCGTCCACTTGCCCTGAAGTTCTGTCTGCGAAGTGGAAGGACTGCTGTCCTTTGGCACGAATGCAGAATTGTCCTGCGATTTTGCACAGCTTCCACCTGCAAGCAGGATGACGAGAGAGAAAAGAATATATCTTGTTGTGTGTGTTTTAATTTTCATATATGATTATTTTTTAAGTGAAGGAATTTGTTTCGAGAAGTCCCAAATGGATGCGTTCCAACCGAGGCTTTGGGCGACAGCGGAGGCATTGCTGCCGGATGCCGCCTTTCCGTGGTATGGGAAAATGATGTAATCCGCAGACGTGGAAGGTTCAGAGATTACCAGTGGTGCAGAAGGACCGGCATTTTCCTGATCATAAATATTGCTGTAGAACTCTGCAGTCAATTTCATTCCACTTTTGCGCACGCAGTCTTTCAGGACATTCTTGGTCGCAGTAAAGCCGACTACCGCGCCTGAACCTGCCTTTGTATTTGTGTCTGAGGCAGGACGTGTTGCAGTTATATTGTCGAGCCAGACAATGCATGACTCGATGTTGTTCCCATAATCAGAGCCGGCTGCCGCCCAGCCACCGTTGCAGGCTCTTCCGACGACGCCACCTATACAGCCCCAGCCATCTACAGACCCTGAAACGAAGCAATGCTTCACAGAAGAAGATGAGCCCAAATCGCCGACCATGCCACCCAGCCTCTGGAGACCTTTCAGCTTTCCGGAGAAAAGACAATCTTCGACAGTCAGTTTGTTCTCATTTTTTCCGATAATGCCGCCACAGTTTTCCACACCTTCCACTTCTCCGGAAACCATGCAAGACTTAATGCTAGCGACACCGCCGGAGATTCCTGCAATTCCTCCTACTTGGTTGGATGCAGAGCTCAGATTACCGCTGAATTCACATTCTGACAAGACTCCGCCCTGGAAATGCCCGATGATGCCGCCGACGCGCTCGAGTTCTCCCCTCACTGTCGCAGTCACCACGCATCCTGTCACGCTGACTTCACCGCCGGATTCCCAACCGATAATACCACCTGTGTATTTGCCCTTGTTATTGATGACACTGCCATCTACTTTGCATCCGGAAATCACGACTCCTGCATTTGATTTGCCGACAATTCCTCCGCAGGATGCCCTCTGCGTGTTGTGAACCACGTCAGATATGACGTTGACAGTAATGTCGCAGTTCCTGAATTCACTGTTTGCAGCCACTCCGGCAAGGCCTCCAGTCTGCGCTTCTCCGGCCGCTTCGTTGGTCAGCGTCACATTTGCCTTCACATTGGAAACAAGAGCCTTGATTCCGGCATTGGTTCCTGTCCAGCCTCCTAAAAGCCCGCAATTCCCTGCAATGCCGAGCACTTTAGCGTCAACGAACTCCACATTTTCGCAGACTCCGTTAAGCACCCCGAAGAAGCTCGCATAGATTTTGGCTCCGGAGCAGGCAAAATTGAGAATCTTATGACCGTCCCCATCAAAATGGATCCCGAGGTCGTAAGGCTCGTCACAGTTGAGCGGTGTCCAATTCTGCTTTCTCAAATCTATATCTGTCGTGAGCTTGACATAGACAGTCTCTCCTTTCTTCAGGACAGACTTGAGGTTGAACAGTTGTCCGGCAGTGGAAAGAAGATATGGGTCGCTTTCCGTTCCTGAGCCTTTGCTGATTTCTTCAGGAGTTATCGGTGCGTCGGGATCTTCCCCTTTGACATGTCCGCAAACTTCTGCGACATCTGCCCTGGAAGCAAGCCAATTGAAAGTCGGGTAGCCGTTTGCCACACTGCCGTCTTTTGCCCACGGGTCACCCCAGCCGGTGACGACAGCACGAAGTTCAGCGTCAGTCTTTCCCTCAGGATTGTCGAGTTCCGACATTGTCCTTACGTAGGTACAGGCCCCGTCATAGACTTTTTTCGTTCCGCTCACAAGACCTGTATTGTCTTTCGGCCCGGAAACGGAACTGTTCCAGGCCACCACATTCTGCAGATACGAACCACCCTCAAGATTACCGGCTATACCGCCGCAGGCTCTGTCAGCGGAGACTCTTCCAGTAGCATATACGTTTGTCACAATTCCTCCATCCAGCATATTGCCGACAATGCCGCCTCCCTGACCAGATGCACTGACACGGGCAGACGAATAGCAATTGTCAATCTGGCAGGAATAAGGGGAATATGCCGTTCCGGACATTCCGACTATTCCTCCGGCAGGATTTCCGCTGACCGAGCCGCTGACAAAGCAGTTCTTTATGCTTCCTACGTAGTTGCTGCTCTTCGGGGCACGGATGCCGAGATATCCCGCAATGATTCCGGATGCATTGGAGCCGGAAATGGCGGCATCAATAAACCCGACATTGCGACACTCACCGCAGAGTATCCCGAAAAAGCTCGAATAGCTTTGTCCTTTGCAGTTGAGATTCTTGATGACATGTCCGTCACCGTCAAAATCGACAAAAAGGCTGTATGGCTCCGCATTGTTGAGCGGAACCCAAGGGATGTCTTTCATATCTATGTCCGCAGAAAGTCTGAAATAGACCATTTCTTCCGGAGACAGTCCCTGCGGCATATTTGCCAGATGCTGCGCCGTCGCAATAATATATGGAGATTCCGGCGTTCCGAAACCTGATGCGAAGGCTCCGCCCAATCCACCTTTGTCATCACCTGACTCTCCTGTCCTGTCGGGAGGCACCCTCGAATATGAATCCAAAGGGTCATAACGGCAAGACAGCAGCGACGCAAGCGTCAGCATCAGTGCAACGACATATATCGATATTCTATATATCTTTTTCATAAACATTGATTTTTACCATCCTTTATTCTGTTCGATTTTTCCGCCCGTAAGGATTATGTCTTCCTTAGGAATCGGATAGAAATAATCACGTTCCTCGTTCCATTTCCTCACGATATCAGAGAAGAACACTATTTTTCCGGAACCTTTTTCTGAGAGTTTGTAGTCCGTGTCGAGATTGAACCAGGTGACGTTTTCCTTCACGGAAGGCTGAGTGCCGCTATAGACGCAGATGTCAGCATTGCCGTCGCCATTCACGTCATAAGCCTTTCCTATCTTGTCGGCAGGGATGTAGAGGCCCTCCATCTTCTGTCCTATGCAGGCACCTTCCTTCCACCTCATCAAATCCCACCAGCGGTTCTGGCTCTCAAGTACGAGTTCGATATTCCTTTCCCTGCGGATTTCGAGAATCACGCCCTTGTTGGCACCGGTGACATTGGCATAGCCGGTCTCCGCCGAAGACAGGTATGGATCCGGAGAATCATTTACCGCTTTAAGGTTCAAATTTGGCATCTTCGCCCGTGCACGGATCTTGTTCACCGAGACATCCAAGTCTCCCTGTGTGATTTCCCCAAGTTCAGCCTTCGCTTCTGCATAGTTGAGATAAACCTCCGCCATACGGAAAAGCGGCAGATCATTGTATGAAGCGGCGCTGGAGCCAAGGTTCGCCTCTACGATGTATTTATGTGGCTGATAACCAGTTATACAGTTGGAAAAATTCAGCCCTTTGGTCGTTCTGATGGTCTGGGCAAGACGCGGATCCCGTCCTGAGACTTCATTGACGAATTCAATCTTGTCATAATCCGGCTTGTCCGTGAACCTTGTTCCGTCCGCCATAAGATAGCTGTTTACGAATTTCTTGGTAAAACCGCAGCGCCCCTCGCCAGGAGTGTTGAAAGTTCCCAAAACATAATTCGGAAGAGACGCGGACTGGTCATAATCCCTCGCAAGGATAACCTCAACGGATTTTGCGTTGTCGGATGTAAACAGGTCTCGGTATGGCTGAGTGCCTGATGTGTAGAGAGAATAGCCGCGTGTGGCATTCATAAGCGTTTCGGACGACTCCACGCAGAGACGGAGCCATTTTTCCGAATCCCCAAGGCCATGATATTTGCGGAAAGTACCCTCAAACAGACAGATGCGGCTTTTGAGTGCCATAGCAGTCCACCAGGTCACGTGATAAAGGTCTTTCGTACTGTTCTCTTTCTTGAAAAGTCTGATTGCCTCATCAATGTCTTCGATGACCTTCCCCATCACTACGTCGCGGGAATCCCGCGCTTTATAGAGGTCCGGATCATCGGTTCCCGGGACATGGTCAAGCCACGGAACGTCACCGAAACGCTTCACCATATTGAAATAGTAGTGCGCCCTGAAAAATTTGGCGACACCGGTATATTTCCGCACGGCTGCCGCATCAGGGCAATTGCCGATATTCTCAAGCAGGAAGTTGATATGCCTGAGAGCTTCGAAAGACCAGCCTCCGCCCTTTTCCGGAACGGTACGTGTGAGACTCACCTCGCTTGCAAGCGGAATCCAAATCATATTGTCGCCAATTTCCTTGTATATTCCGCTTCCTCCAGGGAGAATGTCACTGTAGAACCGGTTTGCATAAAGTTCCAACTCCGATTCATTCTTGAAATATGTCTTAACCGTCACAGCTGCCTTTGGTGTGAGGTCCAGAAGATCGCAGGAGCACAACAATGCTGATGCAAAAATGACGGATACAATTCCTTTTATCATTGATTTTTTCATATACATTGCCCTCCCGAATTAAAGTGTTATGTCAAGTCCGAAAGTGAATGTTCTCGCGTACGGATAGACCATTCCGGCTCCTCTTCCGTTTTTCCAAGAGAGCGATGATGACGCCTGCTCAGGGTCAATGTACCTGCTCTTCAGCGCCGTAAGCGTAGCGAGGTTCTCCCCAGAGAAGAAAATGCGGAACTTGGTCATATGCATCTTTTCCAGCCACTTTTCCGGAAGAGTGTAGCCTATGGTGAGATTTTTCAGACGGCAGTAACCCACATTCTGAAGATAGCGGTCGTTTACCGCTCCGAGTTCCCTGTTGGTCTTGAGGGCGACATAACCCCTCGGCCTCGGGAAATATGCATTCGGATTGGTCTCCGACCATACCCTGCTCATAAAATTCTTCGGAATGAATGAAACGTAAGGACGGGAATACGGTCCCCAGAAAGCATAGTCTTCGGTACTAGGATACATATTCTGACGTCCAATACCCTGCAGCATCATGGAGAAGTCCACACCCTTCCATCCGAGAGTCAGCGTTCCGCTGAAATTATAGCGTGGGAGGGAATTTCCGATTACGACCATATCTTTTATATCATCAGCTGAAGTCGTAGGCTCAATCTTGCCGTTTCCGTCCAGGTCAATGAACTTGAGGTCGCCGGCGTGGAGTCCGGTATCCACAATCTCCGTGTTGATCATATCATTGACAGCACTCTGATCCACTTTGTATGCCATTGCATCCGCATTCGTCGCGAAGAGACCTCCTATACGGTAGCCCCAGATGTCTCCAAGTTTCTGCCCTACGTACGGGCTTGCGAGTGTCTTGTTCGGATTGTCATATTTCGTGACATATGAGACATTGTCGCCCAGACCGAAGCTGATGCCATAGCTGAAATCGTCGCCGGCAAGATGGAAACTGTCGTTCCACGAAATCATAAACTCATAACCGCGGGTACGGAGGTTTGCCGAATTGTTTTTCGGAGCAGCAGCGCCGTAAGTGGAAGGGAGCGCCTGGCTCTGCATTATCATATCCTTCGTGTCTCGGATATATGCATCGCCGCTGAAGTTGAGCCTTCCCCTGAACATCGAGAGGTCGATTCCGATATTATTGGTGTATATCTTCTCCCAAGAGATGTCAGACGCATTTGGCGAAGACTCATTGGCATAATAAACTTTCTGCCCCTCGCCGAAACGGTAATTCAGCTGTCCGGATGTGCTGATGGTCTGTATGTAGTCGTAGTATCCCACTGCACTCTGGTTTCCGAGGGAGCCATAGGAATACCTGAGTTTCAAGTTATTGACCACACGCTTCGCATTTTTGAAGAACGGCTCCTCACTGATTCTCCATCCGAGGGAGAATGACGGGAAGAATCCGAAACGACGTCCCTTGGCAAAACGTGAACTTCCGTCGTAACGGCCGCTGGTCTCTACGAGATAACGGTCTGCGTAGGCGTAGTTGAGACGATAGAAGAAACCGAGGACTGCATAGTCGTTCTGACCTCCACGAGTATATATGTTGTCACCTACAGCGATATTGAAATCCGAAATCTCCTCACTCAAGAGCTTGTAGCGACGCATATAATTGGTCTTGTAATATTTATACTCGTAATTGACACCGGCCATTGCCTTGAAGTCATGCTTCTCTCCGAAAACGTCCCCATAAGTCGCATAAGCATTGAAGACATTCCTGCGGGTAGTATTGTAACTCTCCTGGATTCTGTCTTTCGCAGCTTCGTCGGAAGCCGACATATAGAGAATCTTGCCCGGTATGCGGGAATAAGGGACATCAACGAAACGGTTGAAAGCATAAAACATCAGGTCAGTGTAAGAATAATTGGCTCTTACCTCAAACTGTTCCACCGGTTTTATCACGGCCTCAAATGTAGTCCTGAGCTCTGTATTCTTGTCCGCCATATCGTGCTTGCCGTATTCGGCGATTGCGTGAACTCCGTCCGTTACTCTGTATGTAGGGCTTGTTGAGGAGTAGTAAACATATGTGCCGTCCGGATTTATCGGGACAATGCTTGCAAGGGCGTGATTCCAGGCACTTGAGAAGTATTGGTTGAAAGAACTGGAACTTCCCGGGAACGCCTGCTTGCGGCTTGACCAGTTGGTGTTGTTGGTGAGTTCGAGCCAATCTGTAACCTTCACTCCGATTTTAGTGCGGAATGTATAGTGGGTATAATGATCCGGCTTTATCGCCTTGGCCCCGGTCTGGTTATAGAAATTGCCTGAAACGAGGAAATTCACCTTTCCCGTGCTTCCGCTGACGCTCAGGTTGTGGTCGTGGGTCGGACGGGTATTGTTGAACATATAATTGTACCAGTCGAAATTGGCGTAATATTTATAGACGCCATCCTTCTCGACAACCCAAGGTCTGGACGGATCTTCCACTTTGTCGTTACGACGTATCCACAGCTCGTGGTAGTCCTCTGCGGTGTAAGTCGTGTAAGGTGTACCCTGATAGGTACGGTAGAACATATCATTGATATATGCACTGTAATAGCCTCTGGTCTCGAAATCAGTTGACACCGTGGATGTTCCGAAGGTGAACTTTCCGTTGTAGGAGACTTTTATCTTTTCGCCTGTCGGGTTCTTGGTATTCACGAGCACGACACCGAAACCGGCACGCGCTCCATATACTGCGGATGCCGAAGCATCTTTAAGAACACTAATAGACTCTATATCATTCGGATTCACGTCACGCAAGTCACCCTCCACGCCGTCAATGAGAATGAGCGGTCCGGTAGATGAGGCTATTGAGGTCACACCTCTGATGTTCACTGTAGTTCCATCGCCTGCACGTCCGGAAGTCTTGACCATGACATTAGGCATTGCACCCTGAAGCATCTCACCCACGGAAGCGGCATTGCGGTTGCGCAGATTGTCTCCGTCAACAACTGCCACGGCACCGGTAAGATTCACTTTCTTCTGGGTACCATAGCCTATGACCACGGTTTCCGTGAGAAATTCCGTATCCGGGGAAAGAACGATTTCGAGCGGAGCCGTATTCCTGACGGGAATCTCTACGTCTGTAAAACCTATAAACGAAACGACGAGAATTTCATTCAAAGCGACGTCAAGACTGAATTTTCCGTCAATGTCGGAGACCGTACCGGCTCCTTGGCGTCCCTTGACCATAATCCCGGCTCCGACCAAAGCTTCGCCGTCATCGGATTTTACGCTGCCTTTCAAGTCGAAGCGTTCGTCAGGCCTGCCGACATTGTCTTCCTCCGCCACACGGCTCTCGGAAACAAGCACTGTGCGTCCGCTTACGCTGACAGACACTGGCTGTCCCTCAAATACTTTTCGTACAGCTGTTTCTACGTCAACATCCTTCAGCGATACAGAGACCTTCCGCTCCATATCTATTCCTGACGATTTGACCACCACCGAATATCCATATCTAGACTGGATTTCAGCGATTACCCTCGACACTTTGACATCGCGCATATTCAGCGTTATGTCCTGGGCGTACCCCAGTGCACATGACAGAAAAACTGCGGTCAGCAAGGCGACGAGTACCCTGATAAAAGATTTCAGGTTCATCTTACTGTTAGTTTAATTTTGTTATTACTGTGATTAATCCTGAAATGCCTCTCAACATTGAGCGCATTCAGTATCTCATCGAGATTTTCCCCGTTAATGAAAGACGCATAGTATTTTTCCCCCGCGATGCTGTCCTCCACGCTGATATCCACCTTGAAGCGGCGTGAAAGCGTGCCGACTATCTCCGAGAGGGTGGCATCGACAAACTGAAGTCCGTCTACTGCCAGAACCCGTTCATAATTATTCACATCGAAATGTAATCTTTTCACATTCCCTTTTTCCTTGTCATAGCGTATGATATCACCGGGGACGAGCTTCACGGATGTCCCGTCGGCGTGCATGCAAAGTTCTACAGAACCGCTGAGAAGCGCGACCTCCTCATTTTTGGAATCCATAAAAGAGGACACGTGAAAGCGGGTTCCGTGGACTATCACATCCATATTGTCGGAAACCGCGACAAATTTCTTCTCAGAATCCTTTGCTACGTCAAAGAGAACGTCTCCACTGATAAACACTTTTCTTTCAGAAGATGAGAACTTGTCCGGATATATCAGGCGGCTGCACGGACCGATTTTCACAGATGTCCCGTCGGATAGTTCCACTGAAGCATTTTCCGCATATGCCGTGGAAATCTCATTCCATACGGTCTCCGTCTCACTACCTGCTCCAAATGAGAGCCAAAGGCAGGTGAACAGCAGCGGGATGAACAAAGCCGCGGCAATGTTCGAGACAATGCGTAATGCAGAATGTCCTTTCTTGCGGACTGTCAGACCGACATTTTTCGCAAAACCATTGAAAGCCGCCTCGCCCATCGAAACGTCCTTCCCTGTAACTTCAGACTCAGCCTGCCTGAGCAGTTCGCCAAGAACCACATCAAACTGGGGACTATCCTCATTCTCCAGAAGCAATTCCTGGAATTTACTTATGTTTTTATCTGAATTCGAGTTCATACTATACAATGAACTCGAAAAGGAGGAGAATCCCCCAATCAGAAAATGAAAAAAAATAATCTACGACCGGAACTTGGTCCTCAGCTCGCTGAGCGCCAAAGTGATATGCCTCTCAACAGTCTTTTCCGACAATTTGAGACCCTCAGATATTGAGCGGTTCGTACCCCCCCCCCATTTTCATATCAACCACCGCCTTACGTTGTTTCGGCAATGATTTCACGGCATCATCAAGCATTTTCCTACGCTCTTTCTGAAGCAGTTCCTCCTCCACGGAAAGCAAAGTCGCGTCTGCGGCTCTGGACTCTTCCACCTGAACAAATGACTTCCGGTCCCGAAGAAAAGTGAATGCGCTGTTCCGCGCTATCACATATAGCAGTTTTTCCACCGACGCTTCAGAATCGAGCCGTTCGCGGCTCTTCCACAGTTTGAGAAAGACTTCCTGGGCGATGTCTTCAGCTGAAGTCACATCTCCGACAATCTTGGTAATAAACCGCAGATACACAGCATAATAGCGAACAAAAAGGTAACGCCAGGCCTCGGCATCGCCAGTTTTGAGTCCGCTCACAAATATACTGCCTTCCATCTTTCCCATTTAAGTCTGTGGTTGTTTTGACGAGGCAAATATAGAAAAGTTTTTATGACTGCTCAAATCTGGAGAAAAATAATGCTTCGGGACCATTGCAGTTGCCGACTGCCCGACCTTGAGCTATACGCACAAAGCCGGGCAGTTTACATATTTTTTAGGATAATTTAGTTTCCGGAGGCAATAATAAAGCCTAGACCTGCAATGAAGAAGAGGAACATTGCGCCAAGAAGAAGATTGACCTTCTTGTCAGAACCCTTGAACTCTTTCCAAATGAATACGCCCCAGATGGCCGCAACCATTGGCGCGCCCTGACCGAGAGCGTAGCTGATGGCAGCTCCGGCCTTACCCGCAGCGATGTAGCTGAATGCCGTTCCAAGACACCAGATTGCTCCACCAAGAACACCTACGAGATGAGTCTTGAACGAGCCGCCGAAATACTGCTTATAGGTCACAGGCTCTCCGACGAAAGGCTTCTTCATCACGAATGTGTTGAAAATGAAATTACTCAGAAGCACACCAAGCGAGAAAATGAAGATTGCCGTGTATGGAGTGACCATTCCCGGAGTCGGATGCTCAAAATTGTCAAGATCCATTGCCTTTGCAACGAAACGATAGAAGAAAGCCATCAGGACACCGGCACAAACAGCAAGGATGAGTCCCTTTCGGTTGCTTTTAGGGTCCGCTCCTTCCTTTTGCACTTTTCCTGAAGCGACACCGTTGCAAATGATTGCGACAACGATAAGAGCGATTCCGGCAAACAGCAGCACCGGATTACCCTTAGGAGCTCCAATGTAGTTCACAACTGTTCCGATCACGAGCGAGAGCCCCACGCCAAGAGGGAACGCAACAGAGAGCCCTGCAAGAGAGGTAGACGCTGAAAGCAAGATGTTGGAAGCATTGAAAATGACGCCGCCGAGTATCACCCAACCGATATTGGCCGCATCTGCCTGTCCAAGGTCCTCCATAAACGGACGCCCCTCTGAGCCCATGCTACCCATGGTAAAACAAAGAAGAAGAGAGAATAGAACCATCCCTATGACATAGTCCCAATAGAAAAGTTCATATCTCCAAGATTTCGCTGCAAGTTTCTGGGTATTACCCCAAGAGCCCCAGCAAAGCATAGTCACGAAGCAGAATATCACTGCCAGCGCATAACTGTTGACGATAAACATATTGTTTGATTTTAGTGTTAAAATCTCCTAATACTAAACATGCCGCATCCGGCACAATAGTCCGCGCAAAAGTATTTATAAATATCTTCAAATCAAGTCTCGCCATCTGACATTTTAGGCAAAAGGCTCAATTCTTTTGCGCAAAAACCATAATTAGTTGCGCAAGAGCTGGAAACAAACGCCCAAACTTACAGCGCTTTTCCTATACGGACGCACCGAAAATTATTGACGGGCTGAGTTTCAATTGAGAGACACGGCTATCGGTAGGATTATTTATTCTGTCCAGCAATATTCTTGCTGCCAACTTTGCCATATCCCCCACAGGCTGACTCACACGCGTGAGGGCTGGGGTCAGATATTCCATATACATATTGTCATCGAAAGAAATAACAGCTATGTCTTCAGGAATTTTCAGTCCGACTTCACGTATTGCCTTCAATGCCCCAAGCACAATTGTATTACTCAAGGCAAAGATTGCATCGATACTCTCCCCCTTGTCAAGCAGAAGCTTTGTTTCCAGATAACCGTTCTGAATTGAGAATTCATTCCCGACAACAAACGTATTATCCTCAAGCCCAGCTCTTTTCATTGTGTCATAATAGCCCCTCACACGTTCTCGGTTAGGTCCCGAAGACAGTTCCCCTTGAATACAGACAATCTTTTTGTAACCACGTGAAAGAAGGACATCACACGCTTCGACACTACCATTATAATTATTTGTCGTAACATACGGCAAATCTGAACTGCTATAAAATCTGTCGACAAGGACAACTGGAATATTTTGATTGATTCTCTCCAAAGCAACTGGGTTATCTCCACAAGGAACGGCAATAATCCCGTCAATGTTTCTTTGCACCAGACTCCTGACATCATCTACCATTTTCGTCTCATTTTCCATCGTGTCCATGACAATTGTCAGATAGCCGTTCCGATCCAGTTCCGTGATGATACCGCTAGCCAAATCAGCAAAGTATGGATTCGACACAGATGGAACAAGAAGCCCAATGGTCTTTGTATGCTTCGTGCGAAATTTTTGAGCCAGTGTCACAGGTGTATAGGCACAGCGCCGAGCCTCCTTGATAATAATCTCTTCCGTGGCCTTACAAATGCGATATTTCGCAGCATTTCCACATAAGACACGCGAAACTGTAGTAATGGAAAATCCCGTCCTCTCCGCGATTGAGGATAATGTTTCTTTCTTCATTTTTTTTGCGAAATTTTTCAATTATTTGCGCAAACGCACAACAAATTTTATTGTCATTAATTAGTGATAACTATTGTCCAAGACTAAATTATCTTTAGATTTGCCGTGTACAACAGTTAGTACAAAGATATGCAAAAAATAACACTAACAACACTTTTGACTTGTATTTTGCTCAATTCTTGCGCAACACATACTAAAAAGGAGCTTCCGATTGTTCCCGAAATCAAGTATGTGCTCAGCGGAGGTGCAGGGCGTTATGATTATGCCCCAAGTTTCATCATTGACGAATACGGAATCATATATGGATACCTCTGCGAGAATCGGGAACCGTTCAAAATTGTCGATTACATATATCTGTACAAAGGGATACCTACAAAAGACGGATATGTATGGCAACCGGGAGTCGAAGTACTGGCTCCTTCGGCGCAGGGTTGGGATGATTGTCACATATGCGACCCCGATGTAAGAGAATTCAAGACAAGGTGGAAAGGTCAAGAATACAACTATATAATGACATATTTAGGTGTTGACCAATGGGATTGTTGCCACAATCAAATAGGTCTTGCAGTCTCCCCTACCATAGAAGGTCCATGGACCAAATATGACGGAAATCCTATAATTCCTTATGAGGGGAGGGACAAATGGGGCACCGGACAAAGTACCACTATTGTCAAAAACGACTCTACTATAGTGCTGTATTACCACTCGACAACGCAAAACGGGCCATTTGCAAGAAGAGAGATTGTCCTTAATGACCTTGACAACATTCGCATAGGTGCAGAAGAAAAAATTCCACATCTGGCACCGAACAGCTATCCGATGTATTCGGATGAATCCATATATATGGTATCCGAAATTAGAGACGACAACTACAACGGGCTTATTCCGACTTGGGTCGGCAATGTATGCCAAGTCGCATCAATGCCGATTGACGCAGATATGACTTCCGAAGAAAATCCTTGGACAGAACTTGGACGCATAACGGAAAACATGTCAGGATTCCCACGCAATCACAATCCAGGATTTCTCACTGACACCAAAGGATATCTTCCTTCAGATGAAAAGTTAGTGGTCTTTTTCACTCCTGCTGTCACCGGCGAAGATTGGTTGTGGTCCTACGATCTTTATTCTGCAACTTTCAATCTCAAGAAAGATAAAAGATAATCAGCATTGCTCTTGAACGACATTGAAATACAATTCATCAAACATAAAAACAACCCTACAATGGTTAACAAAAAAATACTTGTCATAGGAAGCAGCAACACGGATATGACCATAAAATCAGATGGTCTTCCGCTCCCCGGGCAGACAATACTCGGCGGACGCTTCGTAATGGGGCCTGGAGGCAAGGGCGCAAATCAAGCTGTAGCCGCAAAACGCCTCGGAGGAGATGTCGAATTCATCTGTAAGGTCGGACACGACATCTTCGGGAAAAACGCCACAGACGGATATAAAAAAGAAGGAATCGACATCAGTCATATACTGTACTCGACAGAGCCGTCAGGAGTCGCTCTTATTCTTGTGGACAAGACTGGAGAAAATGTCATCTCTGTAGCTCCTGGAGCAAATGGCGATCTCTCAGTAGAAGACATCGAAAGCATTGCGGACACAATCAAAGAATCGGACTATCTGATCCTTCAATTGGAAATCCCTATAGACGCCGTAATAAGAGCCGCCCAAATCGCACACGAAGCCGGTGCATATGTAATACTTAATCCGGCACCTGCCTGCGAACTGCCAAGCAAGATTTTTCAATACATCTCCCTAATCACACCTAATCAGACAGAAACGGAACTGATGACAGGAGTCAAGCTCAACAATGAGCAATCTTTTGTCACGGCTTTTGAAAGTTTCAACAGAATGGGAGTAAAAGACGTAATCATCACTCTAGGCTCAAAAGGATCACTCGTATATTCCGAAGGCAAACATGAATTTGTTCCGGCAATTAAAGTAAATGCCGTTGATGCTACTGCAGCAGGTGACACATTCTGTGGTGCTGTCTGCGTTGCCCTCTCCCAAGGGAAAGACCTGAAAGAGGCTGCTGCTTTCGCAACAAAAGCAGCTTCCCTCACAGTCCAGAAAATGGGCGCACAGGATTCAATTCCATCAATTACTGAAATCAACATGTTTTCAAACTAGATTTTGACAAAAAATGAACAGGAAACTATCAGTCATCATCATTTCCTTACTCATCTCCGTATCTTTGTCCGCACAAGAAAGAACAAAGGGATGCGTCAAGGACGAATCCGGCGAACCTCTCGCAGGCGTAGCTGTCTTCACCCAACTGAACGGCAAAACCGTCAGCACTCTTACTGACGCTGAAGGCAACTTTTCCATTGAAGTGCCGCAAACGGCAGTTCTTACGTTCAGCAGCTTGGGCTTCACCTCAACAGAACTAACGGCAAGCCCACAAATGAATGTCGTTCTCAAGCAAGAAAGGACCATTCTTGATGAATCCGTCGTAATCGGATATGGTACAGTCAAGAAGAAAGACTTGTTGGGTTCCGTTTCAACAGTCAGGGAACAATCCCTCCAAGACCGCACGGCATCAGGAGTCGTACAGTCAATGCAAGGGCTCGTATCAGGTGTAAACATCACATCAAGCGGCCGGCCTGGTTCAGGTGCAGCCATCAAAATCCGAGGCATCGGTTCCTTCACTGGAAATTCTCCATTGTTTATCGTGGACGGCTCCTATGGTGGGAGTGAATTGGGTCTCAATGTTGAAGACATTGAATCAATACAGATTCTCAAAGACGCTTCTTCTGCGGCCATCTATGGTTCACGAGCAGCAAGCGGCGTCGTCATAATCACCACGAAAAAAGGAAAAAGCGGAGACCTGAAAGTCAAGCTGGATGGTGGAGTGCAGCTTTATTGGCTTCCTCGTTACGACCTGATGGATGCTGAGACCTACAAGACCTTCGACAACAAGGCCTATGAGAACGCCATTTTGTCCGGAGTCAGTGGAGTAAAAGGCCTCCAGAACCATTATGATGGACAGACGGACTGGCAGAATGAAATGTTGAGTACTGCAGTCATTCAGAATTACAACATTTCGCTTTCCGGTGGTGGCAAGAATGTAACATATTATACATCTGTCAATTACAAAGACGATAACGGTGCCTTGAAATACACCGGTTTCAAGCAGGTCGGTTTCCGGGTGAACACTTCAGGCCGCAAGGGCATTTTCGAGTTCGGAGAGAACTTTTTCTTCACAAAATCCAAAACAAGCAATCTCACCGGCAATCCTTGGGCTAATTTCATCTCAATGCCCCCGACCATACCGGTTTATGATGCGGACCACAGAGGCGGATGGGGTTATGGTGACCCGGACAGAGCAAATACCTATGCATTGAATCCTATCGCACAAAATGAGATACTTCACGGAGACACGTCTCAACAGTATCTCTACGGAGACATTTTCGGAAAAGTTGACATTATTCCTGGAATACTGAATGCGAAAGTCAATTTCTCCTATAAGAATTATTTCGGAGAAACATCCACACTCAGAAAGAAAGGAAACTGGACAATGGGACAGGGAGATGACGCTGCATACATATCTTATTCTACGTCAAAGCACGACAAAATTCTCGTTGAGCCAACACTCAACTACGCTCAAAAGATCGGCAAGAATGACATAAGCGCAGTTGCAGGATACTCCTATGACTACTTCCACGAAGAATACCGCGGAGAAACGAAGCTGGACCCTCTCGTAGTCGGGGACAAATACATCACTTCGTTCAATTCTGCTACGGGCACACAAACCTGTACAGGCAGTTACATCGAGCATCTGCTCATGTCGTATTTCGCCAGAATCAACTATTCCTTCGACGACAGGTATCTGATTCAGCTTACCGGTCGCCGTGACGGAACATCGCGTCTTCCGAAAACAACGCGTTGGTCCTCTTTCGGTTCCGTCTCGCTCGGATGGCGTATAAGTAATGAAAAGTTCTTCAAAGTCAATTGGATAGACGACCTCAAGATTCGCGCTAACCTCGGAACATTGGGAAATACCAATATCGGAGCATGGGATTATCAGGCAACTATAAACACTGCTCCAAGAGCTATTATGAACGGAGACAATCTGGTACTTGGAAAGACCCAATCAAACCTTACCAACAATGACCTCGTGTGGGAAAGGAAGACTACGGCAAATGTCGGTGTGGATTTCACTGCTATGAGAACAAGACTTTCAGCTTCAGCAGAATACTATTACTCAAAGAGTTCAGACCTGCTTCTTGCTCTCCCTGTGCTGATGACCACAGGAAATGAAGGCGGCGCCCCGACCGTAAATGCCGGTTCACTTCAGAATACAGGTATTGAGTTCGAACTCGGATGGCACGACAATGTAGGAGACTTCTCATATTCGGTAAATGCAAACCTCTCCACTTGCTGGAACAAAGTTCTTGACCTTGGATACGGACAGACTGTTTACTACACCTCATTAGCAAAATCCGAAATAGGCAAACCTCTTGGTATGTGGTATCTCTACAAGAACCTTGGTGTTTTCCAGTCTGCAGAAGATGTGAAGAACCACAAGAATGCAGACGGAGTCATTATCCAGCCTGATGCAAAACCGGGAGACATCATTTATGATGATTATAATGGAGACGGACAGATTTCTTCTGAAGACAGGCAGATTGTAGGAAGTCCATGGGCGAAACTTTACGCCGGCCTGAATCTCAGTTTCGCTTGGAAAGGCATAGATTTGAATATTTCCGGATACGGCCGCTTCGGGCAGAAGGTCTATAACGGAGCCAGAGCGACTGCTGCCGATTTCTCGACAAATCAGAACAACTTCAACGACTATAAACCATGGACCGTAGATAATCCTTCAAAAACTACACCTCGCTCTTTATATGGGGACACCCGCAATTCCAGAGCAGACCAGGACAGATGGTTGGAAAACGGTTCATTCTTCAGAATCAGTGACATTTCTATCGGTTATAGCCTGCCTTCATCTCTGTTGAGCAAAGCGAAGCTCGAGTCTGTGAGATTCTCCATCGTCGGAAAGAATCTCATAACAATGACAAAATACTCCGGCCTCGACCCTGAATTCGCAGACAGCGGCATATACACTATCGGTTATGACGGATGTTCATTCCCGAATCCGAGGTCAGTACAATTTGCCGTTTCATTAACCTTCTAAACCTTACTGAGTCATGAGACGTTTTATCACAATAATTGCAACCTTCGCCGTCGCGGCTTGCTGCCTTGGCTCCTGCGATGACCTTGACATTCAGAACGAAAACGGTTTGTCCACCGGAATGTTCTGGAAAACCCAAGATGATATCAATTCCGGATTGAACGCTGTTTATGCAATGTTCTACCGGCAAGGAACTTGGACCAGAAACATCTACACCCAACTCAACGGTATGGCAGACGACGGTGTAAGTTACGCCGGATGGACAGAATTGAACGAATGGACAAAGTTCAAATATACGAACTACAATTTTGCAGAGGGCCAGGTCAAAATGTGGCGTGAACATTGGACCGCAGTGAACCGTGCAAATCAGGTACTCGACCACATCGATGACAGTGCAATAAACTTCGACAGCGAAGACACCAGACTTGACATGAAAGCCCAAGCTCTTTGGCTTCGCGCCTTCTACTATTACTACATGGTAGCGATGTGGGACAATGTTCCACTCATAATGAAAACATCGTCAGCATCTGACAAACCTTCGAATTCAGAAAACCCTGAAGAACAGGCAAATATCGTTTTCACCCAGCTCGAGACAGATTTATTGTGGGCAATCGATCATCTCCCGCTCAAAAGGGAAAAGGACAAAGCCCGTCCGACAAAAGGTTCTGCTTATGGACTGTTGGCCAAGATCTATATGCAACACAAAAACTGGCAGGGAGCGCAGAAATGTCTTGAATGGATTATAGAGGGCGAAGGCAAAAGCATCTATAAACTTGAACCGAAATGGGAGAACAATTTCAATTGCAAAACCGAGAACAACTGTGAATCCCTCTATGAAATTCAATTCTCTCTATGCAATTATGTGGGCTTTGACCAGACCGACAATTATCTTGATGCCAATGCACAGGTCGGCACTCAAATCGAAGTAAACCAATCTCCCAAAGGTACCGGCTGGAACAATGTGGAAAGCAACAGGTGGATTGTAGATTACTTCAAGAGAGAAAAGACCACTGACGGAAAGAATGACCCGAGGTTGTTCTACACTTGCTGGTACGCTCAGGCTGAAACTGATTTCCCAGAGCATCCAGACCAATTGATTTATGGCAAAAAATGGGCAGACTACAAGTACTCCGCAACAGACAATCAAAGAGTATTCATAAAAAAATACTCTACTGATGTCACCCCTCTCTACTATTGGAATGACAACAATTTCCGTTCAATCAGACTTGCAGATATGTTGCTTCTATACGCAGAGTGCCTGAATGAAATCAACAATGGACCTGACGCAAAGGCAGTGGGATATGTCAACGAGGTAAGAAACAGAGTCGGCCTCCCGAAGATAGAAGACGGAACATATTACGATGCCTCGAAGATCACATCCAATTACAAAGATTTCAAGGAACACATAAAGATAGAAAGGGCACTTGAACTGGCATTTGAATGCGTGAGATGGATAGACCTGAAAAGATGGGGATTTGACGAAACGACTCTCGATGAAATCAAGACGAGGGACGTTGACTTCAACAACTTCACTCTCGGCAAGAATGAACGCCTGCCTCTCCCGCAGCAAGACTGCGACAACAATCGCAATCTTCATCAGAATCCGAAATATTAAACAATATCCAACAACAATATTTAACTACGTTTATTATGAAAAAGATGTTATTCTTTGCAAGTGCAGCACTTGCGTTGCTTGCATCCTGCAGCACAGAAGATAAACCCGAGGACAAATCATCCTTTGGACTATCTCCGGTAATATGCAATGTTGAAGCGGCCGGCGGAACCGTCGAATTGAAAATCACCGGAAAAGAAGCATGGACTGTTGAACTGACTGACTGGTCCACAGAAAACAAGGACTGGTGCCAGACCGAGGCTACTGAAGGAGAAGGCGAATTTACCCTTAAACTTGTTGTAGAGCAAGCCTCATCTCTCACTGATTCACGTTCGGTGGTGGTAGAAGTCTCCAACGGAACGAAGACTCATCAATCAAAAATCATCCAGGCGCCTCTGCAGTTGGGCGAAGGTGAAGTCCTCATCCAAGGTCTTGACGGAAAAGGTAGAATCTGGTCTGTCTATAATCTTGCTGACAAAGGTAAATTTGAGACAGACATTGAGGCGACTACTGCCGCATTCCAATTCAACCGCAACAAAGCATGGCCTTTCGACCCGTCAAAGAACGGTGGAGCTTTCGGCGGTGCAACTCCTTCTGGAGAAGGAATGGTTCCGGTAGAGGGTTTCGTAGATGCTTGCAAGGCCTACTCAGAGCCTCACCGCACATTTGACAAAGACGATCCGTCAAAAGAGGTTGATGACGCTGATGCATGGGACGACGTCAACGACCCTTGCCCTGAAGGCTGGAGAGTCCCTACCTCTTGGGAAATCATTCAGACTATCGGTTTTTCCGAAGTAGCTGCCGGTAATGGATATTCAACCGATAAATTCAACTGCATACGCATCGAAGCCGGAGAGCGCGGTTTCACTAAATCCGGACTTATCGTCGGATGGGGACAGAATGTTCCTGACAGAATCACAAAAGAAAACATTGTCAAAGAAGGCGGAATGTTCATTCCTGTAAGCGGTTGGATTTCAGACGGCGGCTACACCGACAGGACCTGGTTGTACACTCTCTGGGGTGCAACTTCCCACAACGACAATCTTGCAGGTCTGTATCTGACTTCATACAACGACTATTGCGACCATTGGGGTTGGGGTGACGGACACAAGAATTATGCGACCGTTGTACGTTGTATCAAGAAATAAATTCTTATAATTGCACTCCCGTCCTTGTATTGCAATGGCGGGAGTGTATAAAATTATTTTGAGCAGTTTTATGAAAAGATTTGTCTGTATATTTTTGGCAGCATTGGCCATTTTGACTGCCTGCAATAAGAACTCCGAGAAACAGATTGTCAATATCATTCTTGAAACAGATATTGGCAACGACGTGGATGATGCTCTCGCTCTAGGACTGGCATATAACTATGTCGATGCAGGAAAAATGAATCTTCTGGCGATTACCATCAACAAGGAAGGAAGTGCACCGGGCGAATTCGTTGACATAATGAACACATTCTATGGTCATCCGGAGATTCCGATAGGGGTCATCCGTAACGGGGCTTATTGCGAGGACGATGCAGTAAATTACGCCAAGGCTGTAGTGGACATTAAGAATGAAGATGGCACACCGGCTTTCGCAAGGACAATAAAGGACTACGACAGTCTTGATGACGCGCCCACTCTATACAGAAAAATTCTTCCTGCCCAGGAAGACAACTCCGTAGTGATTGTCTCTATCGGATTCTCCACAAATCTTATAAAGCTTCTTGAGACTCAGCCTGACAAGTATTCACCCCTGACGGGAAGGGAATTGGTGAAGCAGAAAGTCAAACTTCTGGTTACAATGGCAGGAAACTTCGAAAATGAGGAATTCCACGAATACAACGTGATGAAAGATATCCCGGCTGCGAAAGTGATTTTCGAAACATGGCCGACACCGGTCGTCACTTCTCCTTTCGAACTTGGCATTCAGACTTGCTACCCTGGCTCAAGCATTGAAAAGGATTTTGGTTGGGCAAGGCTCAATCCTATTGTAGAAGCCTACAAGTCATATCTCCCGATGCCTTATGACCGTCCGATGTGGGATCCTACAGCTCTCATGTATGCAGTAGAAGGTGACAAATGGTTCACGATGTCACCAAACGGCCGCATAAAAGTAACAGATGAGGGTTCAACACTTTTTACAGCCTCTCCTGACGGAGACAGAAGATATATGATGGTTGACTCTCTTCAGTCAAAGGCAATCATCGAACATTTTGTTGAGTTGATACCATTCAATCCGGAATCCACACGATGAAGATTTTGCACAAAATAATATGCGTTGCACTAGCGCCGGCATTACTGATTGCTTGTTCCGAAAAAGTGGAGCAACCTGACACTCCCGGCGGCGGACACGCGTACAAATCCGTTTTCAAATGGGGCAAACCGATAGACATATTCGGATTTCAGCCTCAAAACAGATATGCATATTGTCCTTCTGTCATTGAAACGGAAGACGGAAGTTGCCATATGTTCTTCTGCGGAAATCCGGAGGAGAATAAAATGGTGGACAACATCTACCATATTGAAATTAAAAAAGACGGCAGCAAGACAACTCCTAAGAGTGTTCTGCAACCTACGCCCGGCACTTGGGACAGTTTCCACTGCTGCGATCCAAGTGTCATAGAGGGACAATTCAAGATGAATGGTGCTGTTTACAGATATGCAATGTTCTATCTCGGGATAGACAAGGGAGACTGCAAGGGCAATGAAATAGGGGTTGCCTTCAGTAATGACCTCAATGCTTCCTCTTGGGTCAAGTATCCGAAACAGATTATTGCATTCCCGGACGATCGTGACAAGGCCTGGGGCGTCGGGCAGCCGTCTGCATTCTCTCTCGACAAAGGTGGAAAGGTCCTTCTCACATACACAAGAGGTGATGTAGGAGGCACCGGTGTCAGGTTCTGCAAGGTAGATATGAGCGATATGTCAAATCTTGTGGTGGAAGAATCCAAGCCGATCACGTCAATGGGATTCAATCACATACTTCACAATTGCGATTTTGCCGTTGACAATAGCGCAAAAAAAATTGTAGGCGTATTCTCCGGGACTTGGCCGGACACCTATCCGACATTTATCGAGTCCTTTACCGCTGCCGCTTCTATAGATTATGATGACTTCCTCAATGGAACTGGAACATGGAAGCGCTTGCCGGATATTGATTATTCAGTGTCAGGGTATTACAGAAACCATAACGCCTGTCTTCTTCGTGATGGTTATGGATTTCTGAAAAACTACAAGACCCCATCGGTATTTTACACAGTCTCGGGAACAGCACGCACTGCAGAATGGTCATATCACATTTGGAGAGTAGATTCGAGTATAGAAAAAATACAGATTACGAATTAATGAAACCTCTGCCGTCATTACTGGCTACTACAATTCTCCTTTCCGCTTGCTCGGGAAACATTGACAATTCTCCCGAATCTGGCGGACAAGGTTACAAGAGTGTTTTCTGCTGGTCTGAGCCTGTGGATATTTTTGGATTTCAGCCACAATTGCGCTATGCCTACTGCCCATCCGTCATTGAAATGGAGGATGGCAGTTGTCATATTTTCTTTTGTGGCAATCCTGATGAAGGAAAAATGATTGACAATGTATTTCATCTTTTCATGAGTCGGAACGGAGTTATGTCGGAACCTGTTAGTGTTCTTGCTCCTTCTCCTGACTCTTGGGACAGTTTCCACTGTTGCGACCCGAATGTGATTGAAGGGATATTCAAGATGGAAGGATGCACATACAAATATGCCATGTTTTATCTGGGCTCAGACAGGGGCGATACCAATGGCAATGAGATCGGGGTGGCTTTCAGCAATGACCTCAACTCTCAGACTTGGGTCAAATATCCTGGCCCTTTACTGCCGTTCAGCGGTGACGACAATAAATATTGGGGAATCGGTCAGCCATCAGCCATTTCACTTGACAGACAAGGACAGATTCTGCTCAGTTATTCTTGCGGAGACGAGAAAGGGACTCGCGTGGAGATGTGCGAGATGAACCTTAGCGACTTGTCTGACATCAAAATAGGTAAAGCCGTCAGGGTCTCGTCTTCAGGATTCAATCATCTGATACACAACTGTGATTTCGCAATGGATGCTGTCCACGACAAGATTGTAGGAGCAATCTCCGGAGACTGGGCAGATGTGTACCCAAGTTTCATAGAGACATTTGTCGGAGTCGCATATATGGATTACGCATCTTTTCAGAAAGGAAACGGCAGGTGGACAAGGCTACCTGACATCAACAGCGGCATCAGCGGTTTCTACCGGAACCACAACCCCGGTCTTTTACGCGACTCATACGGATATTTGAAAGATTATCGCACGCCATCAGTCTTTTATACGATTGCAACTACAGGGTCTCCGTGCGAATGGTCATACCGGATATGTCGAGTTGACGGCAAACTTATCAAACAAGAGATTACAGAATGAGGATGCGATGAGTTGGAAAATGTTGCGACATTCTCTTTCTCTGATGGTTCATCAATTGAAATAGACAGGAACAGTACCATCAGCGGAATGCTCAAGTGCGGCAATTTTTCTGACAAAATGTGCCCTGACATTTCTTATCGCGGAAAAAGCAGCAATATTCGGAATGCCGGCAAACCGCGATTGGGTACTGCTTGCAAACTATTCCGACAAGTCATTGCTGAGGAACAAACTGGCAATGAGAGTTTCAGAAATCTGCGGAATGTCCTGGACTCCACAGATATTCAATGTAGATGTGTACTTAAATTGAAAATACCCATAATGTTCTCCGATCCGGAACAACCGTCTGCAGAACTAAAAGGACGCGCAACACGTAATCCTCTAGCCATCAGCTTTTTAGGCATTTACAGAGTTACGAAAACCGCAACTCTAATTTCGATTAAAGGCCTAGAACACAGCTATTTGCAGGTCACGCTGCATGTATCGGAGACGCTGGCGAACTCCCCATGGACAAATGTGCGGAAGGGCCAAAAGCGCGTCAATACGTAACCGCGGAGACGCTTGCCGTATCGGCGTCGCAGATGTTCGTCAGGAGCAGTTGTCAACTGCCCAGCCGTCTATGGTTCTAGTTTCGGTGGATATGTTCACCCCGACTTTTAGTAGCCGTTTTCCTTCCTCGAAGCGATACGGAATCATATAGCCCTTGTCATCTATCTGTTTCAGTGCTGTTTCTGCCGTACTGTCGACCTTGAATTCAAAGACATATATTGAATCTTGTGTCCAGCACACGGCATCCGCCCGCCCGACTGCTGATTTTTCTTCCGTCCGGATATGGTAGCCCAATAGAGAGAAAATCAGATAAATAATCGTCTGGTAGTGCTTCTCCATCTTATTCTCGAGATCGTTCGGCATTCCTGAAAGAAACGACTGCATCCGCAACAATGCCTCATCAATATCTCCCGTCCTCAATGCTGCATTGAAACGAATCACGAATGAGGCGCCTGACGGGTTGTTTCCATTGTATCCGGCCAGCAACGAATCCAAAAATCCCGAACGCACTTCCTTGTTCGGATATCCGAGGGTATAGCTATCCAGTTCCTTGTCATAGTCCTTGATGGTCAGATAGCCGGTCTGATAGAGAAGTGGCAGAGGGTTGTCCGTAACCTCCGGAGACACATTAAATTCATTGGCAGAAACATACTCCATCCTGTCAAGCTCCCTCTCGTCTATCGGCTTGAGTTCGAGCCTCTCTATCAAGTATGTCGGAGTGGCCGTCTCGAACCAATATTTTCCGAAACGTCTGTCTGAGAACGCGTTAAGCAAGCTGAACGGATTATATATATCCTCGGATCCTACACAAAAATGATAACCGTCATAGTTTTCTTTCAGAAGTTCGAGCGCCCGCTCTCCACTCACGCCTTCAGCTTTCGCGAGCGCCTCTATCTGTTCAGGGAAAACACGTTCAAGTTCCGATTGGGAGATTCCGCAGACCGCGGAGAACTCAGGAAGCATGGATATGTTCTTAAGGTTATTGAGTTCACTGAATATGCTGAGTTGGGCAAATTTGTTGATGCCCGTTATAAAAACAAAGCGCAGGTAGGGATCCAGACTCTTTATCGGGCTGTAGAAATTTCTCATTATCTGACGCATCGGAACCAGCTTCTGCTTGTCGTTCATCACATCAAGAAGCGGAGCGTCATACTCGTCAATAATTATGACCGCCTTTTCACCAGTCCGTTCGACAGAACGTTGCACCAGCCCTTCCAGACGCTGGTTCACGCGAATATCTTTCTCACCTCGTCCATAAATCTGCTCATAGGCATCCAACTTTCTATCCAATTCGCCAAGCAACTGTTCCTCATTCATATGCTTCGCCGTCGACATATCAAAATGGAAGACCGGATGCTTCACCCACTCGGTCTCGAGTTTACCGGCCTCCAGGCCATCGAAGAGTTCTCTCTCTCCGGCAAAATACGAATGAAAAGTCGATGACAACAAAGACTTTCCGAAACGGCGCGGACGACTGAGAAAAACATATCTGAATTTATTGGCTAGCTGATGGATCATACCGGTTTTGTCCACATAATAATAATTTCCAGACACGATGTCCTCAAAAGTCTGCACTCCAATAGGAAGTTCTTTCATACCCATAACCGTCATTTTTAGTCCAATGACAAATATAGCATTTTATTACGAATGTGCGTAACTGTCATGTAAGATGACTCTATAACTAAAGAGAAACTGAATGTTGCACATACGCATGAAAAATGTTAAATTCGCAATACATTTCAACCAGTAATTATGTATTCCGAGAATCCCAAAAAGACAGGCTGCATCGAAGTAATCTGCGGCTCAATGTTTTCCGGCAAGACCGAAGAACTTATTAGAAGGCTCAAGCGCGCACAGTTCGCGAACCAGAAGATAGAAATCTACAAACCGGCAGTGGACAAGCGGTATTCCGACATGGACGTCGTGTCGCATGACCTCCACAGCATTCCTTGCATCCCTATAACCGACGCGAAGAAAATGCTGGATGCGGCAGAAGATACGCAAGTCATTGGCATAGATGAGGCGCAGTTTTTCGGCGAGGACCTGGTCGAGGTGGCGCAGAAGCTCGCGGACAACGGAAAGCGCGTCATTGTCGCCGGCCTGGACACGGATTATATGGGCAAGCCTTTCGGGCCGATTCCGGGATTGATGGCGATTGCCGAGGACGTGCAGAAAGTCCATGCGATCTGCGTGAAGTGCGGCAACCTGGCAAATCATTCGCATCGTCTGACAAAGAGCCATAAACTGGTGGTTCTCGGTGAAAAAGATATCTATGAGCCGCTTTGCCGCCAGTGCTATAATGCGGCGATGGCCGAAGAAAAAGCTGAATAAAAGACTTTTATACCTTTATTTGACGAGTTCTGTAGCTTTGTTCCACGACAGGGTCTTATAGAACTCGTCAAGTGCGTTCGTACCGTTGCTCGGAAGGTACATGCTCAGGCCGCAATGCTTGTCTATCGTGAGTGTCAAGAACTTGGGAGTCGCAGCCTTATATACCACACAGCCATCCAGCGCAGTACGGAATCTGCTCATATCTTGCTGTGACACACCGCTTTGGTACAGGATATCATCCATGTCATAGAAATAATGACGTCTGGCACTGGATGAGAAATATGTATGATAGCACGCCTGCACCCGGGAAGGATTGACGTTTGCAATCTGCGTCCTGTATCTGTCAAACAGTTCACGGCTAATGCCTGCAAGGGGTTCAAGACGGGAACAGTCAATGATAGATACCGTATATGCCTTGTTGATGCCCGTCAGCGACATATAATGTTCATACGCCACCTCACACATGCCTTTCAAATCCGGGGCATTCGGTTTCAACAGATTCTGCGTCAATGTCTTGTAATCGCACAAGCCGTCCGCCATAGTTTCAGTCTGGGCGAATACGACATTATTGCATTTGTTTTTCAGGGCATAGGCTGCTTCCACGCCTCCCATCAGACATGCATCGAAAATCAAATAGTCCAGTTTCATCGGCAGCGCCGCTGCGAAGTCCTCCAGTTCCATGGAGTCGGCAACTTTGGAGCCGCTCATATCTGCGCCGACACTGAACAATGAGACTGAGCCTGACGACGACGGAGATGCGGTGATTTCCGCAGGAAGCCATCCGGTGGCATGGGAAGAGAAAATCATCCCGTAGCTGCTTGAAGGGAACTTGTCCCGGACATAAGTCAGGACGGCGTTCATCATCCCGGCTGAAGCAGCTGCAGAATCCGCGGGCCAGACCGCAAGCGTGTCCCGGACCAGATTGTCATCTACATCCGTGCTCAAACGGTAAAGATATGAAGGAGACCTCTTGGTGCAAGAATGGTCTATCGGCTGTCTGGAAAATACCAGCAGGACATCAGCCGATTCCATTTTCCTCGGAACATAACCGCTTTCGAGGTCCTGGATATCTTCTTTCAGATAGCTGCTGATATCCACCAGCCCGGCAGAATAAAGAAGAAGGACCTTCCTGCTTCGAGGGGCATCGGTTCTGTTTTTGAATTTTCTGGGGACATTTTCCGTGTCAAGGCCTTTTTCCGAGCAAGCTGCCAGGAGCATTGCCGCAGCAACAACCGCCGACAGGAGTCTGCCGACTGACATGGCCAATGAGCCCTTATTATATTTCCCGCAAAACATCATAGATCGCAAATATAGTAATTTATTTCATCGGATGATGCTCCAGAATGTTTTTTTGCCAAGTCGTACTGTCAATGTGGGTATAGATCTCGGTGGTCAGGATACTTTCATGTCCCAGCATTTCCTGGACCGCCCTCAAATCCGCCCCGCCTTCTATAAGATGTGTGGCAAACGAATGCCTGAAAGTATGCGGCGAAATTTCTTTCGTGATACCGGCTTCCAGCGCCTGCTTCTTCACCATGTTGAATATGGATATGCGGCTCAGCTGCCCTCCCGACTTGTTCAGGAACAGGATATCGTCAAATTTCGGCAATGCCGGTTCAGGTCGGACTTCCAGATATTTCAGGATGGCGTCGCGCGCCGGTTCGCCCATCGGGACTACCCTTTCCTTGTCACCTTTCCCCACTATCCTGACGAAACAATCATTGATATAGATGTCGGAGATTCTTATGGACGAGGCCTCGGAAACCCTTAGTCCACAGCCATATAACAATTCCAGTATGGCGCGGTCCCGGCATCCGGACCACTTGGTGATGTCCACGGAGTCAATTATTGACAAGACCTCATCTATCGACAAGACCGAAGGCAGATACCGTCCTATTTTCGGAGGGTCAATGCCGTCACACGGGTTGTCTGTGATGTCGCCTTCCATCTGGAGCCATCCGAAAAAGGACCGCAGGGAACTCAGTATACGCGCCTGTGTTCGCTTGGAAATGGCATCGTCCGCCGATGTCCTGGTTTCAAGATAAGAGAGTATGTCGTCACGGGTCACCAATCTGGGATCCGCATCTTGGCCTGATTGGCCGCCCAATGCCGACAACATCTCCTGAACATCGGAGCAATATGATTTATAAGTATTTAAGGACATACTCCGTTCTGCACGGAGATATGTCCTGTAACTTTTGAGATATTCTTTCGTCGAATTGTAGGGCATGCTACAACACGCTGTATTTATGACAGTAGTGAAGCATCTGGCCAAGGAAATCGTCCGGATATTCCACCTTGTAATCCACGATTTGTCCGTCTTTCTCGACAGGGACAATCTCAGGATTCACAAATCCGCCATAAGGCTTCAGGCCCAATGCCGCATAACGGTCCAGCACTTCCTTGTGAAGTTCAGGGTCAATGTCGACCGCATATCGCATGATGAGATTCTTGCCGGCCTCGTAATCGCCTTCTGACTTGATACGCTGGATTTCGGCGAGAAGTTCACCGAACAGTCCTCTCAACGCCTCGAAATCATTGACAACGAAATAGGTCTTGCCGTTCTTTACTTTCTTCTCGATGACATTGTCTTTCTGACCGTGCTCGTAGCACCACATCGCGATGAGCTGACGGTTCTGCATGTGGGCCTCGGTAATCTGGCGTCCGAGTTCAATGCGGTTCGTCTGGACCATGAGTCCGTTCCTTATATAGTTGGAATACTGAGCTTTATACGCTTCCTTGTCGGAGAGGATGCCGAGTTCCACAAGTTTCGGATCCGCAATGTAATAGAGGCCGAAGAGGTCCGCCCTGGCTTCTTCCAATGCTGATGCGAATTCTCCCATGGCGTTAGGTGAAACACCCGGCAGCAACTGGCCTGATCCATGTCCGAGGCATTCGTGGAGGTCCGTATGGATTTCATCGTCGTATGCGCCATATTTCTTCTCCATTGCCTTTTCTTCTTCCGAGTATGCGAATTCTTCGAGCACGGATTTCGGAGATTCATTGGCAGCGGCGTCGTATGCGTGGGTGATGTTGGCGATGGTCACGGACTTGGAGCCGTATTCCTTCCTGATCCAGTCGGCATTAGGGAGATTGATTCCGATAGGGGTCGCAGGATAGCAGCCGCCTCCAAGGCACGCAGCATCAATGACTTTGGCGGATATTCCCTTGACGCTCTTCTTCTTGAAACGGCTGTCGATCGGAGCATGGTCTTCGAACCATTGCGCATTGGCGCTGAGCAGTTCAGTACGTGCCGATGCTGCTGAGTCTTTCATGTTTACGACTGATTCCCAATATGCCTTGCGTCCGAGAGGGTCATTGTAGTCCTCCACGAATCCGTTCGTAAAGTCCACTACGCCGAGCGTGTCCTTTACCCATGTAATATTATATTTGTCCCAGAGTCTGAGGTCGCCGGTCCTGTAATATTCCTGAAGTTCGCTGATTTCCTTCTTCTGGACATCATTTTCGGCTACGGCTTTCGCCTTTTCCAATTCCTCGCAGATCTTTTCGAGTGCCGGGCCATATATTCCGCCGACTTTCCAGGCTTCTTCACGAATCACGCCGTCCGGGCCCTTTACGACCTTGGTATTCAATCCGTAAGAGATCGGTTCAGGGTCTTTTTCGTCTACGATTCCGGCATAATATTTTTCCACCTCGTCTCGTGTGACGCCTTCATAGAAGTTTACAGATGAGAGTGCTACGATGTCACCGTCCTTGGATGAGGAGCGTCTCTGTGCATAAAGGTCAGGTGAATATATGACAGGAAGTATTTTCTCGCATTTTTCGCCGTCACCGCATGCTTCCATGAGTGACCGGAAGTATCCCTGGCTGCATTCCGGGAAGAATTTGTCTTCTGCATAATGATGATGGATGCCGCTGCTGAAGAATACTCTCTTGGCATATACCATGAATTGGTTGAATTCTTCGGCGGTGCGGTCGCCTTTGTAGTTCTCGATAATATTCTGGAGGACTTTCCTGACTGCAAGGTTGTCTTTGCAGTTCTGGTCCCAATATATATCCCAGCCATACTTTGCAGCCTCGCTGAGATGATATACATATTCTTTTTGTTTCAGGCTGAGCTTGTCCCATCCCGGAATCTGATAACGCATAATCTTGACGTCAGCAAATTCATCGATAAGGTACTTGAATTCAGCAGTTTTCCCGCCCTCTCCGCAAGATGATACGGCCGCAGCGGAAGCCAATGTCAGAAGCATTTTCGTAACGTTGTTCATATTGTTTGATATTATTCAAGTTCCGCAAGTTGCCAAGCTGTGAGGTTCCGCGCAAATTTGACGTCTGTCACTAATCCGAGGATTGAAGTCCACGCACTTTTATCACGTTACCACCCTTCGTGGAAGGGACTCGCCGTCACCCTGCCGGGCTTCAACATCGGTGTTCCGCTTGTGAAAAACTTGAGTTGTGTATTACATCGGACAAATATAACCTTTTTTATCAAACATCGTGGTTTTTGCGGATAAATCTCGGCGTTTTTCGGCGATTAGTAAATTTCGTACCGAATAAACGTTTTAAGCGGAACCAAACGTATCCGCAGAGGCGTTTTGTTCCGCGAAAACGTTTTAGATGGGACAAAAAAGCAGACTCACTTTTTAGGGTAAGGGAGCCTGCTCTTATTTCTACCATTTATCTTACGACGTTGCGCAGATACAACTCTATTTTAGAAACACACAATTTTATCACCTCATGACATATTAACATAAAGATGTGTCAATTAAACTTTTTAAAAATTCCTTCCCACAAGTCTCCAAATTTGCTGAAACAATCTAGACTAAAAGAGACACAGCAGGATCGGCCGGATTACATTCACATTTTATGTTAATGTTAACCAATCAGTGATATTTACTCTCCATTGAGAAGAACATCATATCCAAGTAGCATATCCTTTAGTGCATTGATTTCTGTTGAGGTTAATATTTTATCGTGAGTATACTTGCCAGTAAGTCTCATTTTAACAACTTTTCCGCCAACCATCCGTCTTAAATATTCCAAAAGGTCACTATCTACCGACACGTCAATCCATTCCCAGACGTAGCCTCCTGAGTTTTCCGTTTCCTTATCATCAAATTGGTTAAATGGTATCTCTCGTGTATTGCCATCATAAGACAAGTATGCCTTTTCAAAGAAAATCCAATCTTCACCATAATATGACATCAGGAGTCGAAGCCATGGTTCTCCAGAAGTTCTCTTTCCCATATATATTGACATATGATTCGAATTGTTGTAATGAGTAAAGTAAGGGTTATAATACCAAGATATGGCTGACACATCGTCATATCTTTTCTTGAGTTTATTTACAGCTTGCATCCGTTTTGCTTTTGCCGCAGCCTCCTTGTCGGCTATATCTTTATCCATTTTATCCAAAGACTGCTGAACCTTACTGTATTCTGATGAGTTCGGATGAAATTTGTGAAGACTCTCACATATGGATGCTAAACCATTTCGATCATTCACTTTTATGCATTCGAGAGCTTGTGAATATAATATATCTGGAGCATTTTTATAACCAGCGAGTTCATCTTGAACCTTATTATAAAGAACTTTTAATTCTTCAAATGCTTGCATTTGAACTTTAAGCTCTTTGTTTTCTTCAAGAACTCTTCCATAGGTGCTTCTAGAAATGCAAGAAACAAGCGATAGAGCAATCGTCAAAAATAATGCAATTTTTCTCATATTTATCTTTCTCTTTTTTATGTGATAATTTTACATTTTCAAATTATACATTTCTGGCACAAATAAGGTTTATCAGGTGATAGACCAAAGTTGCGGAATTTCGCATAAGATACACAAAGAACATCAGAACACCACTGTTCGCAAAGATCTTTCAAATTCCTGTAGTAATAGTGCTTTCCATCAATTTCCAGATGAACCACGGTCCTTTCTAGTCCTTCCCTATCCAATATGAACAAATATAAAGAACGATTGCAAATAATCAAAATATGCATTGTTAAATTTGCCATAATTGTAATCATTGAATATACGGAAAACATTTATATTAAAGAATATGGAAAATGTAGTCATTATCGCTAGTGTGAACACAAGTAAGCAAGAGTAATAGCGTCAGTTGGTTGAAACGAGGTTGTTTGGAAGGTGGCCGCAACGTACTCCTACATGGTAAGAGCGCATCAAAATTTGACGTCTGTCACTAATCCGAGGATTGAAGTCCACGCACTTTTATCACGTTACCCTCACCCTAAATTCCACCCATCGGGGATGGGACTTGCCGTCACCCTGCCGGGCTTCAACATCGGTGTTCCGCTTGTGAGAAACTTGAGTTGTGTATTACATCAGACAAATATAACCTTTTTTATCAAACAACGTGGTTTTTGCGGATAAATCTCGGCGTTTTTCGACGATTAGTAAATTTCGTACCGAATAAACGTTTTAAGCGGAACCAAACGTATCAGCATGAGGCATTTGGTTCCGCAAAAACGTTTTAGATAGGACAAAACCGGACCCGTGACCCAAAATTTTGATCAGCCACGGAATGTCAGGACGGCAGCGGTTCAGGACTCACCCATGGTTTTTCCCCTGACCACAATTTCCGGTAGTTTTGTAGCGACAAAAAGAAAACACGGACGCTGATTTCTCAGCATCCGTATTCTAGTAGCGGGGGAAGGACTCGAACCTCCGGCCTCCGGGTTATGAGCCCGACGAGCTACCAACTGCTCTACCCCGCGATGTGATTGGATTACAAAGGTAAGCATTATTTTTGGTTTTGCAAACTTTTGCTAAACTTTTTTCACTTTTTCACTGTGACGACCATGAAGGTAACGACGATGAGAGTTATGATCACGCCTGCTATGATATTGAATGTCAGGGACTCTCCGAAGAAAATGGTTCCTACGGTGATTAATTTCCGGACAGACCGATACATTAGGCGTGGAGTGTAAATCGTTGGCTATCAGATAGTACGCTATGAGACAAAGGCTTATGCACCACAACCCGTTAGCTTTCACACGCCCCGGCGGAGGTGAAACCTCTGGAGGTTCGCTTCGCTCATCCCGTCAGGCTGCCGCCTGACACCCATTCACAAGGTCATGGGCGACCATGCCTCCAGAGGCTCCACCTCCGCCGGGGTTCTTCCTCCACATGGTCTTTCCCGGTGTTTTTTCCGTGACATGTGCCTTCCTCCACCAGATCTTGGCCCTCCACCTGATGCGGTGGCGGGACGCGGCCACACTGCGGGTTTGCAAGAGACTGATTTGCAAGGAGTTATAAAACATGGCGTGGAAACGTGGCCAAAAAACGACTGTATTTCCACGCTCTTGCAAAATTGGTATTTGATTATCAGCGAGTTACGGATTCGCCCGTGGCCGCATCCCGATTGGTTCTCGTGTTGTCAGGCCCAACTTTTTCATAGAAACAAACAATAGTTGTGAATCACCTCTTTCAGTAAGAATTAAAGAAAGATATAAAAAACACTTCAGTAAACGTCTGTAGAGGTAGTGCGTCTCAAAGATACATTTTTTTATAAATACAATACCTATTCTCAAAATAATTCCTATTTTAGATGAACTTTTTTAAAGCAATAAATGAAAATGAAACGGTTAATCGTTACGTTAGCGGCTGCGGCTATGACATGCAGCGCAATTTTCGCCCAGAACAGGGGCGATATGTATGTAGGTGGAATTATAGGAGTTTCTGGCGGATCCAGCAAAACCAGTGTCACTGTCGGCTCGACAACCGTGAAAGGAGACTCCACGCCATCAGACACAGAATTTAATCTGACCGGAGAATTCGGATATTTCTTTGCCGACAACTGGAGGGTAAGCTGCGGGCTCGGTTACGAACTGCTGTCATCCCCTACCGGCAAAAAGGATGGCAAGTGGCTGAAAGACAATACGAATATTTTTGCTATCGGACCTAGCATAGCTTACTACCTCAACGTAACCGGCAATCTGTATTACACACCGGAATTCGGCATTTGCGGTTATTTCGGACAGTATAAGTCAGACCTCACCTCATCTAAATTTCAGAAAAATGGAGTTGCAGGATTCGGTATGAATTTCGCCATCGGCCAGTTTGAGTTCAGACCTACAGCACATCTCGGGCTGAGTGTAAATCTCTTGACACTAGACTATGCTTACCTGAAGATTAAGGGCGATGATTCCGATAATTATTCGACGACTTCAGCTGTACAGTTCAGTCTCGGCATCAAACCTTCAGTAGGATTCCGCTACTATTTCTAGTTCATTTGCGTCTAGTAACATCCCGAAAAAATAACAACCTGTATCATCTAAGGGATTTTTTTCGGTCTATATCTCTTTTCTCATCAGTCGAGTACGTTCAGATACAGGGGGCGTGGAGCGCAAGTTATTGTATTATACTCAATTAACCATTTTCAGAGTTACAGGAATCGCAACTCTGAAAATGGTTAAATCGGTAATATTCACCAGGTTACGCTCCACGCAATTAAACGCGACTTGCACACAGCGACATCTTCCCAGAACAAAAGCACGGAACTGCTTAACTTTTTTTCCCGGTGACGACCATGAAAGTGACGGCGATGAGAGTTATGATTACGCCTACTATGATATTGAGTGTCAGGGACTCACCGAAGAAAATGGTTCCTACGGCGATTGCGGTGACAGGTTCGAAGACTCCCAGGACGGACGTTCTGGTGGCGCCGATGATTCTGGTGGCCATGGCTAGGGTCAGGAGAGAGACCAATGTCGGGAATATGGCAAGACCTACAAGATTCATCCAGCAGAACCAGCCATGGACACCGCCGAAAAATTCACCACCGGAAAAAGCATTGTGGAGGATGAAAAGGATCGAGCCGATTCCCAGGGCATAGAATGTCAGGATGTGGCTGGAAACCGTGCGGAGACGGCGGCTGCGGTTCACGACCACGAGGTACATGGCGTATGCCAGAGCCGATCCGCCGGCAAGAAGCAAACCGCTTAGGTTCAATGATACATTGCCGGACGGCTTGCTGAGGATGACGACTCCGATGAACGTCATGAAAATCGACGCCCAGACCTGCCACGTCGGATAAACCTTCAGGAATACCATTATCAATGCCACCAATACAGGGTAAAGGAACACTATGGTGGTGGCCAGGCCTGCCGGTATATAATTATAGGACTGGAACAGGAGCATGCTGCTCAATGCGAACAGAATACCGAGGACACAGAGCCTGAGGAACTGTGCCTTGTTCACCCGGAAAGTTTCATGGCGGAAAAGCAGCCACACGCCCAGAATAACGACGGCCAGCAAATATCGGATGGACAACATCGTATCCACCGAGACTCCCATTGAAAGGAGTGGCTTGGCGAAAAGCGGATTCAGACCATAGGTTACACCTGTAATGATTCCCGCGGCATACCCCCAGACGAGATTTTTATTTTCCATAATTACATTGACGACAATTGCCGCACCGAGGTATTCCTGGGAACGGCAATCATATAACTCGAGTTTCGCAAGTTATAAAACGTTAGCGCGATTGCGAGGGTCGTCACTCGTTCGAAACCTATAAGGCCAACGCACTTTTTATATGCACGTTACCCTCACCCTAAATCCCTCCCCTCGGGGAAGGGACTTACTGTCGCCCTTGCGGTCTTTAACAGCGGAGTTTCGCAATACGAAACTTAAGTTATATAATTGATATCTACACTAATTACTTGCAAATGAACGTCACGAGCGCGTCAATGTCATCTTTCGCGAAAGACATCTGCTCGCCTGTCGAAAGATTCTTGACATTGATCTTGCCGGAAGCGGCCTCGTCACTGCCGTTGATCGACACGAAAGGAATCCCCTTCTTCTCGGCGTAATCGAACTGCTTCTTGAGTTTCGTCTGGTCAGGATAAATCTCGCATGACACTCCGGCCCCACGTAAAGTCCTGACTACAGGGACGATATACGGAAGAACAGAAGCATCCATATTGGCAAACAACACGGAAGCCGAGCCGGCCAGCCCCTTAGGGAATTTATCCAAGCCCTTCAGCACATCATAAATACGGTCAGCACCGAAAGAAATGCCGACACCGGACATTCCAGGCAGCCCGAAAATTCCGGTAAGATTGTCATAACGTCCGCCGCCGCAAATACTTCCGATCGCGTAGTCCAATGCCTTCACCTCGAAAATCGCACCTGTATAATAATTAAGTCCACGGGCAAGCGAAAGATCCATCTCGACCTTCTGGCACACACCGGCATTGGCAATGAACCCGAACAACTCGGCAAGTTCGTCGAGGCCCTTGAGACCTTCCTCCGAAACAATGCCGGATGCTGATTTGCCTTCCATGAGACCACGCATTACAGCAATCTTCTCATCCGTGGTGCCTTCCAGTTCAAGAATCGGCTCGATCACCGCAACTGCCTTCTCGTCAAGACCTTTCTCCATCATCTCCGCTTCCACAGCCTCCAGTCCGATCTTGTCCAGTTTGTCGATGGCAACTGTAATGTCAGTAACCTTGTCCGGATAGCCGCAGATTTCAGCCAATCCAGTGAGCACCTTACGGTTATTGATCTTTATGGCAACATTGATACCGAATTTCGTGAATACGGTGTCCACAATCTGCACGAGTTCAAGCTCGTTCAGCTGCGACTTGCTTCCGATAACGTCGGCATCGCATTGATAAAACTCGCGATAGCGACCTTTCTGCGGACGGTCAGCGCGCCAGACCGGCTGGATCTGGAAACGCCTGAACGGGAACGCGATTTCGTTCTGATGCTGAACGACGTAGCGCGCGAAAGGAACCGTCAAATCATACCTCAAGCCCTTTTCGCACACTTCGGAGGTAATCTTGCCGCTGTTCAGCGTACCATCCTCACTCTTGTAATTTTCAATGTCAATGCGACCGAACGCGTCTCCGCTGTTGAGTATGCGGAAAAGCAATTTGTCACCCTCGTCGCCATATTTTCCGAGAAGGGTGGAAAGGTTCTCCATAGCAGGAGTTTCGATCTGCACATATCCGTAAGTCCTGTAGACAGAACGGATTGTGTCGAATATGTAGTTTCTGGCGGCCATTTCCTCCTGGCCGAAGTCTCTTGTCCCCTTAGGTATAGACGGTTTCTGTGCCATATAAATAAATTTACGCCCAACGCCTCACACAAGGCAAGGCCGGTTTCATATCTTGCAAAATTAATAATAAATAGTGACATTCGGCAATCATTGAAGTGACAATTCGAAACCAACTTGGAGAAACAAATAACTATTTGGCATGTAACCTTCTCATGGACAACGGGGACGAAACTTGAGTAATTGTAACAACATTTTTCACAAAAAAGTAACATTGTAAGATATATTTTTCTATATTTGGAAGAGAAGATAAAACGACCAAATAACAAAATGAAAGCATTTTATATCCAAAAAGTTGTCATCAGACGCATATCCTCATGACATTCTTCACGAACGCAACAATAAAACCGTTTTCCGGTTTCTTAATCTTAGTAATCCATTAAAAACAACTCGGTAATCTTTACTAGTCTTTTCGGTCTATATTCTTTTTCTCATCAGTCGTGTACGTCCAGTATACTCCATCTTCGAAAAGAAATCTATCCTCGAAAATCCTTTGCAAATCTTTACCAACTTTTTTAACGCTTACGCACAATCAACAATCAATTAAAAAATATTACAATGAGAAAACTGCTTGCAATGCTAGCGCTTCCGCTATTGGCACTTTCAGCCTGCAGCGAGGAGACAAAGGAGGAAATCGCTGACGTCCTCATCATTTCTCAGGACAAAGTGGCATTTCCTAAAGAGGGAGGCGTCGCAACCATCTCGGTCGCATGTCCGTCAGAGTGGCGCTCATCCGTATCCGATCAATCCTGGATCAAGACCACGGATGATGAAGACAAAGTCACCATCACTGTCTCCGCAAATGAAACAGGTGATTCCAGAAAGTCATCTGTAACACTGGAATCAGCAACGGAGAAAAAGGAAATCCTGATTTCGCAATCATGGTCAGGAGCCGTTCTATCCCTGAAAATCAATGGCCCGGAAAGCATTGAACTCGACTCCGAAGGAGACAGTTTCAAGTTTACAGTGGAGACAAATGCAGCATGGAAGGTCGAATCCAGCGCATCATGGCTGACCGCCAGCATGGACGGCTCTCTTGTCAGCGTTACGGCAACGGCCAATGGCGAGACGCACCGCGATGCCACCGTCACGGTCACCGCAAATGTAGGAGACAAGTCTGAAAGCAAAGAAATCAAAATCGCACAGATTTCCCGCGAGGAAAATCCTTATTTCCAGATGCTTGGCAATTACGGACTCTACGCCGAGCGCTGGTACTATGGCGGCAAAGCAGTAAATGTTCCCGGTATAGGCTCATACTGCACAATCGAGCAGAAAGAGTACGGCAAGTCATTCACTATCAAAAACCTGTTCGTGGACGGCACCGAATATGAGGCGTCTTATGACAAGGACTCCAAGAAGATGGTGCTTACGCTAGGCTCGCTTTGCATGACAAGAACCATAGAGACATCAGGAGAGACTTACTACTATTATATGGTGCAACCGAACATCACCGAAAGAAAATTCGAAACAGGCATCATCTATGGCACTGTCGGGACCGCCACAGACGGAAAGGACGAGAATTGCCAGGCTATCCTTCTGGATGGATTCGATGAAGCATACGGGTCTCTAGGGCTCATTGTCAGAATCGGCGCCAGCCAGAATATGGCCATGCTCAGCGATGTGTACTATGCCGATGGCAAGATGCACTTCGTGAAAGCCGAGAAACAAACACAGGGATAATCATTTCAAGACTATAGACAATGAAAAAGATAATATTCTCCACATTGTTGGCCATCTCATTCTGCGCTTGCACCAAGGAGACGATCAACTACCAGAATCCTGTTCCGGGAGAGAACGGGACAGAAGCGAACACCGTGCTGTCCGTCGAATCGAGAAACACTCTTTTCACGGCCCAGGATGGAACAAACGCCGACATAGCGTTCAAGAGCCTCGGAGGAAAGGTTGTAGTCAATGTCAACACAAATGCAGACTGGACATTCAAGGTTACAGGCGACTCTTTCGTCAAAGGAGAGGCGGACAAGGAAACCAGCCAGCTGACACTTTCCTGTGCAGCCAACCAGGTTGACAAAAAACTGTCAGCCACTGTGACCATCAAGGCCGGAAACAAGACCGCCACCATCGGGGCCACACAGAATGCATACGGGACCCCTGAAATCGTTGCATCAGAGAACAATTTCCATCTTGCAGCCAAAGGTGAACTTTCAGCATCATTCGATGTAACGTCGACAGACCCGGACTGGACATTCGAGACTTCCGGATGTGAATGGATGCTCGTCACCAGAGAAGGCAACTCCGTCAAAATCAGCGCCTATCAGAACGAGGAATATACCGACAGGAATGTAAGTTTCACAATCAAGGCCGGAACAGGTGAAAAGCTTGTTTCCGAAACCATCGACGTACTCCAGGACAGGGCCGCGCACATCGCGTCTTCCGTCCTCACCGTTCCTGTGACACCTTTCTCCAACGATGCCAGAGAAGTGGAAATCCAGGCAAATTTCGACTGGGAATATTCGGTTTCCGGCAACGATGACGGATGGCTGAAGGTAGAAAAGACAGACAAAGGATTCAAATTCACCCCTACCGCCAACCCGAACGCCGAAACCAGAACAGCCAAAATCACAGTAAAGACCGGAGACGGCAAGGAGAACAACGATTCCGAGGTGATAACGATTTCTCAGCCGGGAATCGACAAAGAAGCATTCATACTCGGCCTTCATGTAACGAAAGCCAACAGCACGTCAATGCTTCCTGTCGAAGGCGTGACGGACATCACTGTAGACTGGGGAGACGGCTCGGACGCCGAGAAGTTCACTGCCGACAATCCGACCCACGAATATGCCGACACCGGCTATTTCGTCGTTTCCGTGAAAGGACAGACAAGCGCATTCAGCGTAAACTCACTGTCATACGACCAGAAATACCAGATCGAGCAGATTTACAACTGGGGAAAGTTTGAACTGACCTCTATGGAATCCGCATTCGATGGATGCAGCTATCTGACAAGCATCCCTGAAGACGACATGAAAGCCTTCTCGAAGGTCACGTCATTCGAGTCTGCTTTCAGCAACTGCAGCACTCTGAAGACCATCCCGGAAGGACTTCTTGCCAATGCCGCCGAAACTGAAAGCGTAAACAGCATGTTCTATTCGTGTGATTCCATCAAGGTCATTCCTGGCCAACTGTTCTTCAACTGTCCGAAACTTGCAGACGCAGGATCCGCATTCAGTTACTGCAAGGGAGTGGAAAGCATCGACAAGGACCTCTTTTCCAAGAATCCTGAGCTCACGGATTGCAGTTCAACATTCTCAGGCATGTCCAAACTGAAATCCGTAGATAAGGATTTGTTCGTAAACAATCCTAAAATCACCACGTTGAATGCTATATTCTCCTACGATGAAGCACTTGCGACAATTCCGGCAGGAATTTTCCGTAACCAGAAGGATTGCGAGACTTTCAGAATGGCGTTCACCAGCACAGGCCTGACCGAGATACCTGCCGGACTCTTCGCCAACAACACAAAATGCGAGAACTTCCAGCAGACATTTTCGGGAACAAAAATCAAATCAATTCCGGCCGACGTATTCAAAGGATGCAGTTCTGTCGACACATTCATGTCATGTTTCAGCGGATGCAAGGAACTCCAAAGCATACCTGCCGACCTTTTCAAGAATTCAGGTTCACAAGGTGTAGTCTATGGAAAGAGAGGCAATGGAATGAGAATGGTCTTCAACGACTGCTCATCCCTGAAGGAAATCCCTGCCGGACTTCTTGACGGCTTCACGGAAATCACGAACATAGAAAACATCTTCAATGGATGCTCCTCATTGGAAAGCATTCCTTCAGGACTGTTCAAAGATGCCACGAAAGTGAACAACTTGAGCAATGCATTTAGCGGATGCACCTCTCTCAAGTCAATTCCAGCCGGTGTATTCAAGGGATTGTCAAAGCTCAGTTCATTTTCCGGCATTTTCAAGGATTGCACCAGCATTGAGGAAATAGGCGACAACCTGCTCGAAGGCTGCGACGCATGTACCTCCATCAGCAATCTGTTCAATGGCTGCACCAAGCTCAGCAAGGTTTCCGAAAACGCTTTCGCCGGCGCTGTGAACATAACGAATATCAGCGGACTGTTCAGCAATTGCGCAAATCTCAAGAGCGTCCCGGAGGGTATCTTCGCCTCAATGACCGGACTGAAGACGACAAGTGACGTATTCTCTTCTTCCGGCATCGTATCTGTTCCATCCAGACTGTTCGCAAGCAACACTCTGGTGACGACTTTCAAGAATGCATTCAACGGCTGCACCTCATTGTCAAGCCTTCCTGGAGGTCTGTTCACGAACAACGTCTCCGTGACAAGCTTTGAAAGCGCATTCAGCGGATGCACGTCATTGACAAGTCTTCCTGACGGGCTGTTCGTCAACAACAGCAAGGTGGCATCCTACAAGATGGCATTCAAGGGTTGCACGAATCTCTCATCAGTGGGCAACATCTTCGGAACAAATACGAGCAAGATCAGTCTTGAGTCTGCTTTCGAGGGATGTTCAGCTCTGAGTGCGATTCCTGCAGGATTCTTCGACGGGCTCACCGGAGCGGATTCATTCAGCAAGACTTTCAACGGATGCACAGCCCTGACGACAATACCGGAAAGGCTTTTCGCCCATAATATCAATGCAACCACCGTACTGAGTTGCTTCCAAAACTGCACGGCTCTCCAGAAAGTGCCGGCCGGCCTGTTCGGGACGACAACGAAGACAAAGACATTGACTTCAATGTTCTCCGGATGCTCGTCTCTTACCGACATAGCTGCTGACGCGTTCAGCGGCATCAATGCAAAGGCAGGAAACATGTCAAGCATATTCCAGGACTGCACCGGACTCAAGGAAGTTCCGTCCGGCCTGTTCAAGAACAACAGCAAGGTCAGCAACTACAATTACGCATTCCAGGGATGCACAAGTTTGGAGAAAGTCGGTTCTGAAATATTCAATTGTGCGAATGGGATCACCTCAATCAATGGCATATTCAAGGGATGCACATCCCTCAAGACATTGGGAGGCAACATTTTCCTGAATCCTGAAAAAGTAAGGTATATCAACAACCTGTTCCAGGGATGCTCTGCCCTTGAGTCTGTGAACGTAGGAATTTTCGACAACTTCAAGGCATTGACGAGCGCGACCTTCACATTCGACGGCTGCGTCGCACTGACGGGAGAGTCGCCATACACCGAAGTGAACGGCGTGAAGTACCACCTCTACGAAAGGACCTCCGAAGCGACGGCCATTACCGGATTCGCATACCTGAAGAACCTCAAGGCAATGTTTAAAGGATGCACGAAACTCACTGATTATGACAAGATTCCGGACCCATGCAAGACTGATGAGTAATTTTCCAAACGATTAAGAATATGAAACACAATTATATCATAACAATGATTCTGGCCGCCGGTATTGCCGCCGGCTGCGTGGAGACCAAAAAGGTCGACCCCGATACTTATCAGGCTCCGCTGTACGTCCAGTCTTCCGATCCTAAGATCGTGTTCGACAAAGAAGGCGGAAAGGCTATCATCACCATAGCGACCAACGCCGAGAGCTGGAGTTACGCGACCCGGTCGGGAGAGTGGTTCGAGGTCATTGTCGATGCTGACAGCTGCCTCTTGGTCGAGGCCAAGCCAAACAAGGGTCCGGTAAGGACCGACGACATCACGGTCACAGCTGTAAGAGGCGACGAAACCAAGGAAGTTTCGCTTACGGTCACTCAAAGGGCAGACGGAGCCACAGACCTCAGTGCTGCAGGAACCGCGAACTGCTATGTAGCCAACACAAACGGTTCGTACAAGATCCGCGCTGACATAAAAGGCAATGGAGGCAAGGACGGCAAGAGCAAATATATCGAAACTGAAGGAGTCGGAATAAAGGATGCCGCCTATGCAGAACTGCTCTGGGAAGCCAGAAATGACGGCGACCGCACAATGTCATACGAAATCATTGACGGAACCCCGGCATATGGCAACGGGTACATCTCATTCTCGACAGGAAGGAGCGAGGGAAATGCCCTCATAGCCATAAAGAATGCCAAAGGCAAAGTCCTCTGGAGCTGGCACATCTGGGTGACAGACAACGAGATTACCACCCACGACCACATCGGCCCTGAAGGCAATGTCATCGCGCAGATTATGGACCGTAATCTTGGAGCCCTCAACAACATTCCGATGGACATCAACAACAGGGGAATGCTCTATCAGATGGGCAGAAAGGATCCGTTCATTCCGTCACGCTCCCCTTACAGGGACTACAGCGGAATAACAGACTACGACAATTCCAAGGAGTATTGCAGCAACGATCCCGAATGGAACAAGCCGAATCTTGAAATCGGAAACGGAAGCGGAAAATGGGAGATTGATTCAAAGTATAAAGGAAAAGCAACATTTTCAGCGCCGGGCAATATCCCGTTTGCTTCGGAGCATCCGATGAGATTTCTCGTAGGCTATTATTCGACAAGCTATTCCTGGTACATCAACTCAAGCGACAAGGATAGTGTAGAGCCTGGGCTTTGGGGAGAGGAGAAGACCATTTTCGACCCATGCCCGGCAGGCTACAAGGTTCCTGTCAAGAACATGTGGGGCACGGCTGCCGGCGACGAGAGCATCAAGACCGGCGGAAAGCATAGCGAATATGACGAGAACGGAACCAGCAGCAAGTATTTATGGAACGTCGAGAAAGGTTGCGGACGCGTGTGGAAACAAACTGGAGATTTCTACCCTATGGTCGGAAACATCTATCCGTCAACGTATTCTCCTGAAGGAACAACTCCTTACAACTATGCCAGCGGACAGACATTCTACCTGACGAGCCAGGAAAGGGCTTATGATTCAGAGGACACAAACCAGAGTTGTGCATATCACGTAGCAGTATTCAATGGCTACTGGGCGGCATATGAAACAAGGTCACAAGTGTTCTGCGGTCAGGTAAGATGCGTGAAAGAGTAATTTTTTATAATCAATGATGAAAGACAGATTCTTAAGACTCGTTCCGCTGGCGATAATGCTGGCGGGATGCAGCGGAATCGGCGGAAATGATGACAATGGGCCTGAGTCGGCAGACGGCAGGCCTGTCATCGTATTTTCACCGGAGACAGCAATCCAAGGCGAGATAATCATAAAGATGAAGCCGGGCGCCAATGACGGGACGGCAACAAAAAGCGGAGGCGTCACGTCAGGCAACACACAGATCGACAGGGTTTTGATGGATGTCGGTTCTGTCAGTTTCGAGCGCATGTTTCCGCCTTGCGGACGATTCGAAGCAAGGACAAGAAAAGAAGGATTGGACAGGTGGTTCATCGCCAAGTACGACGAGACGATTCCTGCGAAGGAGGTGGCAGAGATGCTGTCCGGATGCGACGGCGTGGAGGTAATCGAGTATTCTCTCCCGACCGCGGCAGCTGCATATTCCAAGGCCCCGACAACCGGAGAGGAAGATTTCACCGGAACGAAGTCGTATTCATCAGCGAGGAACGTTCCGTTTCCTTTCAATGAAAGCGTCCGCTCACAAAGGATGCAGTGGCATTACAACAATACGGGCAATGTCTACGCCAACTCTACAGTCGCGGGCGCCGATGCGGACGTCTATGCAGCATGGCAGTTATGCACAGGAAATCCCGATGTCATCGTAGCCGTGGTCGACCAAGGTGTCAAATACGACCACGAAGACTTGGCGGCGAACATGTGGACAAACAAAGGAGAAATACCTGGAAACGGAATTGATGATGACGGCAACGGCTACATCGATGATGTCAACGGTTACAATTTCACCGACAATAACGGCCATCTTACGTTCTCGTCCGAGAACATGCACGGAACGCACGTCGCAGGCACCATTGCAGCAGTGAACAACAATGGCATAGGAGTAAACGGCATTGCCGGAGGCTCAGGCAATGGTGACGGTGTCCGGATAATGTCCTGCGAGACTTTGGGAACGTCCGAATCCGGCAATTCAGGAGGTGGTCTGGGCGCCCAGGTACGCGCCATCAAATATGCCGCCGACAATGGTGCCGTAATTTGCCAGAACAGCTGGGGCTACACAGCCGGCGCCATTTCAGAGAACGACTGGACCAGAGGCAATTACTCCGCCCTTGCCGATGCCATACACTATTTCGTCAAGTACGCCGGACTGGATGAGAACGGCAATCAGGAAGGCCCTATGGCAGGAGGAATCGTAATCTTCGCGGCAGGAAACGACACTTCGGATGAAATCTGCTACCCGGCTTCCGACAAGTCGGTAATCAGCGTGGCAGCAACCTCCTGGCTCGGGACCCCATCGTATTTTACGAATTACGGCAAATGGGTAAGCATTTCCGCTCCGGGCGGTGACCTGTCACTCAACTCCACCTACGGAGGAGTATACAGCACCAGCGTTTCGGAGGACGGCGGCTCGGCCTACGAGGGAATCAACGGAACGTCAATGGCATGTCCACATGTCTCTGGAGCCTGTGCTCTAGCCGTCAGCTGGTACTACGGAACGGAAAAGAAGAAAGGACTTACATGCGAGATGCTCAAGGAAGCGCTGCTGTCGAGTGTCACCCCGGTAGATCCGTTCTGCGAAACGCCATATTTCGGAAACATGGGCGCAGGATCACTGGACACGTACCAGCTGCTCCTCGCAGTCAAGAAAGTGAAGGCGATCCCGGACGTGACAGTCGGCAACGGCAGCGAGACAAGTGTAGACCTTTCCGATTATTTCTACAAGACAGATGTGCTGACATACTCATTGACCACACAGGGGATAATCGAAATCAGCCTCAAGGACAGCATCTTGACCATCAAGGGAATATCCAAGGGCAGTACCGTTATCAGAATCACCGACGGCAACCAGTCCGTCAGAACAATAAATGTGACTGTTGAATGATTATGACTTCAAAAATGATAAAAGCCGCCGCATTCGCGGTCGCAACATCGGTTCTATCCCTGGCATACGGATGCAGTCCGGAAGCCAAGGACGACAATTCCGGTGCAATGCTTAAGACTCCGGAACCCAAAGTCAGCGAGGTTACCGTATCCGGATTCCGCGTCGACTGGGCAAAAGTATATGGAGCGGAGGGCTATGCCTACTCACTTGACGGTGCGGAAGCGGATACGACCGACGCACTCTTCATCAAGTTCAATGAATTGGAGGCGTCCAATGAATATGTCGTGACAATCAAGGCCGTGCCCGGCAAGGACAGCGGTCTTTCCGAGTCCGAACCCGTGTACATCCACGTGCACACTTCGGCAGTGAGCCCTCTGGACAAGCCCGAAATCACTATCGGAAGCACATATGCCTCAAAGACAATCATCAGCTGGAGCATAATCCCCGGAGCCGTCAAATATGAGTATACGGTAGGAGACATCAAGGGCTCTACAACTGAGAACAAGGTATCCCTCTCCAATCTGGAAAAGGGGAAAGAGTACACGTTCAGCGTCAAGGCTGTTGCAGCAGACAACAGCGGCAGGACCCAGTCAGATGCGGCACAGGCAAATTTCAAGACAGCATCGGATGACGTGCCTCCACTGCTGATAGTTCCTGAAAATGTTCTTGCTGACGCAGTCGTTTTCAATGTCTACGCAACCCCTGACGCAACATACTACTACGATGTAGTCTCATCCTCGACACTTATGCAATATGACGAGGCAACGGTGATCGAGCGCTACAAGAATGCGATTATCGAATATGCCAAGAGCAAGGGCATCAGCATCCGGCTCGCCATGGCTTCCGTCCTCAAGGTCGGCACGAACACCCTGAGCGTTTCCCGTCTGACTTCACAGATGAGCTACGACATCATCGCTTTCGGAATGGACTATGACGGCAATGTCACGACCGGTCTCTTCACGAAACGGGTCACCACGACGGCAACAGGCTGGTCCGCCGGCCCTAACTACGGAGGAGCAGACTGGTTCCGACAGAACTTCTTCATCACCAATTCTTATCTCGGCATAACCGGCTACGGATGGACCAACTCCGTGTGGACGACATGGAAAGGCAGTGATGTGCAGAGCATCCGCTACAGGCTCCTTCCTACCAGCACATTCAACAAGGTCTTCAGCGACCCTTATGACAAGGAAGCAGTCAAGACATTCCTGAAGGACACGTCATACAGTTACGCAGTCAAGCCGAACTATCTGGAACTTGTGAATTCATCCAACGGATACAATTCGGTGACGCCGTGCAACCCGGGCGTCTCATACACAATGTCCGCCCTTGCCACCTCCGCAGCCGGAGCAGAAGAACTGACCGTAAACTCTATTACGACAAAGACGACAAGCGAGGCCTACACATGGTTCTCGATAGCCGCTCTGGTCAACGAGAAATATGGTCCGACATCCAGCAAAATGGCATGCGTTCTCAAGGGTGTAGGCATAGAATCAGGAAAACTGGTAATCGTCAAGACATCTGTTCTGGCTGATGTTCCGGAATCATCCTACCCTGCCCTGATCGCCGACAAAGGCACAGAATTAAAGGAGTCTTACTTGGAATACATCAACGGAAACGGCCTTGCACTTGTCGTAGATGTAGAACCTAAGACATCCTATACCGTAATGGCGACTGTCGTCAACAAGGCAGGAGACAAGATCACCAAGCACGCCTCAGTGACGACCACAGCGGAAGCAGGGACAAAGTCTGCAAGAGCAAGGAACTCCGTGGTTTTCAGAAATCTCGCCGAGAAGGCAGAAGCAAGCCCGGTCGGTCTGAGGCTTGACGGAGTGGAGTCGATTCCAGTCATGGATACACCAACAGCTGCAGACGACCTATGGACCATAATCCACAACATTAACATACTCGGAACAAATTATGAAAAATAGCATAATGAGAATATTGACCGCAGTTCTGACGGCCTGTCTCTGCGTTCCGGCTGCACAAGCCCAGGACATCAGCGTAAAAGGAAAAGTCACGGACAGCGGCAATGCTCCTCTGGTAGGAGTCGGTGTCTTCATAGAGGGGACAGCGACAGGTACTGTCACAGGTGCTGACGGAACATGGTCGATCCCGGACATTCCTTCGGACGCCACCCTCACATTCTCAAGCATCGGCTATGTGACCCAAAAAGTACACGTGGCCGGGAAGTCTGTGATCGATGTGATTCTTCAGGAGGATATCATCGAAGATGAACTGGGAGAGGTCATGGTCGTCGCATACGGAACCGCAAAGAAAAGCAGCTTCACCGGATCGGCATCTGTCGTAAAAGGCGACGAACTCCAAAAGAGGGTTACAGGCAACATCACCAAATCCATTGAGGGAACGGTGGCCGGACTGCAGGTCACATCCGGCGGCGGACAACCTGGTGAGGGCGCATCAATCATGATTCGAGGAATCGGATCAGTGAATGCGGTCTCCACACCTCTGTACGTAGTGGACGGAATTCCTTACGACGGCTCTTTAAGCGCCATCAACCCGGCTGACATAGAGTCTCTTACCGTCCTGAAAGACGCATCGGCAGGCGCATTGTACGGAGCGAGGGGCGCAAACGGAGTAATTGTCATCACTACCAAGAAGGGCAGCGGAGAACGTTCCGTTGTCAGTTACAAGGGCAGCGCAGGCATTGCATCCCGGTCTCTCAAACGCTACGATCTCGTCGGAATGAACGACTTCATAGAATTGACCTACGAGTCCCTCCGGAACAGCGCCAAATACAGTACGGGAATGGATTTCGAGGGTGCCAGCGCCTACGCTGCCGCCAATCTCGGCCAGACCATCGGTGGACTGAAGAATCCAGAATACTACAACCCATATAAGAATTACACGTGGGAAACCCTCGTCGACCAAAGCACCGGCAAGATAAAAGATGACGCCGCAGCTGCATGGAACGAAAACTGGATGGATGAAATCAGCAACAACGCCGCCCTCCGGACAGAGCATATCATCTCTGTCAACGGAGCGACCGAAAAGATCAATTATCTCGTTTCAATGGGCTACTACAAGGAGAACGGCATACTCCGCAACACTGACTTCAACCGCTATACGGGAAGGGTCAATGTGGACTCACAGGCCAATTCATGGATAAAGATCGGCATGAGCGCCAACTACTCGCACACAAAGGCTGACTACCAGAACTTCTCGGGTGCTTCCGTATCAAACGTCTGGTACACGGCACAGTTCATGGCTCCGGTATATCCTGTCTACCTGAAGGACATGGATGGAAACAATGTCCTGGACCAGGATGGAAACCTTCAGTATGAATATGGTGACGAAGATGACAACGGTTATGCAAACCGTCCTACAGCCCAAGGGTTCAACTCCAAGGCCGAGCTCTACAACAACAAGGCCTATTACTACCGCAACACATTGTCTGCGAGATCTTACCTCACGTTAGGTACGACAAATAAAGACGCTCTTCTCTACGGATTGAGACTGACCGCCAATCTCGGAACAGATTTCAATGATTACCAGCGTACTCTCACCAACGACAAGTACCACGGCAATGCAGCCGATCAGGGAGGCCGGTTGAGCAAGACCAACACCAGGACCCTCAGCTATACTTTCAACCAGATCGTGAACTACGACCGCTCGTTTTCCGAGCACGACATCAAGGTCCTGTTGGGTCACGAGTACTATCGCTACAAATTCAACTACGCGCAGGGTGAAAAGACAGGCATCATGGACGGAATCGATGAACTTGACCCGGCAGTGACGACTTCCGGCAATTCCAGCTACTCGAACAACTATGCCATCGAGTCCTGGTTCACCAGGCTGAACTACGGGTTCAAGGATCGCTACTACTTCGACGCCAGCTGGCGTACCGACGGTTCTTCAAGATTCTACAAGACAGGACGTTGGGGCAATTTCTGGTCAGTCGGTGCATCCTGGAGGCTGTCACAGGAAAAGTTCATGGAAGGTTCTTCTTCCTGGCTCAACAACCTGACCGTAAAGGCTTCCTATGGCGTACAAGGCAACGACAACATCGGAACCTACTACGCATGGCAGGGCCTTTACGACTACACCTGGGCAAACGGAAGCGAGGCTGGAGCATTCGCATCCAAGCTTGAAAACAAGGCCATAACATGGGAAAAGAACGGTAACCTCAACGCAGGAATCGAAGCTTCCCTCTTCGGAGGAAAACTAACTTTCAGCGCCGAGTATTACAACCGGCACACCAGAGACATGCTTCTGGCAAATCCTCTCGCCATTTCGACCGGATTTACCAGCTATGATGCCAATGTCGGTTCAATGAGGAACCAGGGATTCGAGTTTTCCGGAAGAGTGAACATTATCGACAAACCTGACTTCAGATGGGATGCCACCGTGATGGCTTCGCTGAACCGCAACAAGGTCACCAGCCTCACATCGTCCCAAGATTTCATCAGTTCCGGTGCATCAGTAATCGAAGTCGGCAAACCTATCTACACTTTCTACCTTTCCAAGACAGCTGGAGTCGATCCTGCCACAGGAAAGCAGCTCTACTATGCATATTGGAAGAGAGGCGTGGACGAGACCGGAGCCATAAGCAATGTCAAATGCGATGAATATGTCACGGACAACGTCTCGCTCGCATCACTCAGCAAGTACTATATGGGCAGCCGCGAGCCTGCCGTGTCAGGAAGCCTGGGGTCAAGTTTCACCATATTCAAAAACATTGATTTCTCCTTCCTGACCACCTGGTCAATCGGAGGAAAAGTTTATGACGGCCTGTATTCCGGCACAATGAATGTCCAGTATGCCGGCAACAACTGGCACAAGAATGTACTGCGCAGATGGCAGAAGCCCGGAGATGTCACGGACGTCCCGATGGTCGAGATCGGAGGGTCTTCACCAGCGAACGACTCTGCGCTCATCAATGCCTCGTACTTCGCCTTCAAGAACATCACGTTAGGCTATACGTTCCCCAAGAAGTGGCTTTCAAAAATAGAAGTCAGCGCCCTGAGGCTCTTCGTCACCGCAGACAACATCATGATGTTCAATCACCTGGACGGAATGGACCCTCAGTATAACTTTACCGGAAGCGTGTCGTATTCCTACGCACCGTCAAGAGCAATCGTCGCCGGAATAGACATTCAATTCTAAGGAGGATATTCAATGAAAAAGAAACTATATATTCTTGCAGTTCTCTCCATTGCGGCAATTTCCTGCAACAAAGACATGCTTGAATTCAATCCGACAGATTCAGGCTCTGGAGAAGAGCTTATGAAGGACGCGTCCACCGCCATCTCCTCGATCAACGGCATCTACAGGTCAATGTGGACAGCCGGCTGGTCAACCACAGGCAACGCCCACCAATGCTTCGGCATCTCCGCCTATAATATCTCCCAAGAGGCGATGGGCGATGACTTCATCATGCAGTCCCAGGGAAACGGATGGTTCTGGTACGACCACGTATACAATGTCAAGAACCAATATGCATCTTCCGCATTCAGGTCATACGACGTATGGTATGCCAACTACAAGTGGATAGCCAACGCCAACAGCGTCATAGCGGCCAAGGAGACGATGGGAGGCAGTTCAGCTGACGTGTCATACGTAGTGGGACAGGCCTATGCCATCAGGGCACTCTCCTACCTCAACCTCGCCACTTGGTTCGCCAGGGCACCTTACAACCCTATGACGGACAAATACAGGTGGAGCGATCCCGGAGTTCCTGTCTATACGGAACCTACAAACATAGGTACCACAGGAAAGCCCAGGGAAAATCTTGAAGTCGTCTACAAACAGATCGACTCGGACATCGATTCCGCCATCGTACGTCTGACAAAGGGTGCCGCAGCCGCCATGAACAAGGGAAACAAGTCCCACATCAACAAATATGTCGCATTGGGCATCAAGTCCCGCGTCTGCCTGGCAGAAGGAAACTGGGAAGGAGCCTACAAGGCTGCATCTGAAGTCATTGACAAGGGCGCTTACGAAATCGGAGGCGAGAACGAACTCATGGGCGGCATGAATTCCATCAACTACGGCAACGTAATGTGGGGAGCCGGAATCGAGACCTCGGAACAGTCCGGAGCCTACGCAGGATTCTTCACACACATGGACAATGTCGACGGTGCATATGCGAAGTCTGCTCCCAAGCTGATCAACAAGCAGCTCTACAATCACATCAGTTCAGGCGACATCCGTCTCGGATGGTGGGACCCTACGGACAAGGAATCACCTTACATCTCCAAGAAATTCGCGTTCTCCAACGTACAATCATGGCTCGGAGACTACATTTATATGAGAGTCGAGGAAATGTACTTTACGGCGGCAGAAGCAGCCCTGAGGCTTGGCAACCAAGATGAGGCACGCGACCTGATGAACAAGGTCATGGCCAAGAGGAATCCGAAGTACAACGCCTACAACTATTCCGGGACTCATCTTGGAGCTACCACGACGACATGGACAGGTTCTTTACTGGAGAACATACTGATCCAGAGGAGAGTGGAACTTTGGGGCGAATACGGACGCATCTTCGACGTACGCCGCACCGGTCAGGGAATCGACCGGCGGAGCGAAGACGGATTCGCCGAGGAATGCATCGCGACAATGAAAAGAAACGGAATTGACCTCACAAGGGCAGACACCTACGATTGGGTGCTGACCATCCCGAAGGATGAGTTGGATGCAAACCCGAACATAAACGAAGAAGATCAGAACCCTTGATAGAAATATTGACAATGAAATACATAAATATATTTTCAATCATTCTGGCCACCTCCCTGTTCACTGCAGGCTGCAGCAAAGAACAGGAAGGCAGCATTTACAGACCGGGCACGGACGATGCCAAGGAAATCCACTTCATCCAGTCATCCCTGACCAAGGAGTTCCCTCAAGGCAGCAAGTCCGGCACCTTGGAGATAGAGATTGCCCGACCTGACAACAAAGGCGAACTGTCAGTCAGTCTCCGGAAAAGAGGAGAGGACGAAGGTGCATTCAGCATTCCCGAAACCGTCACTCTGCCCGACGGCAGTTATGCGGTCTCAATTCCCGTGGAAGTCGACTTGAGTGAGCTCCTTGCCGGATCATCCCTGAGCGCAACGATATTGATAAGCGACCGTCAGGAAGAAACCGGAACAGGGAGCGCCTACGTCACGCAGTTTTCAGACAAGATAAATCTGTCCGTGTCTTTCGCACTCGACTGGGAGCCGTACTTGAGAACTGACGAAAGCGGGAACAAGGTGCAGCAGACAGCCACCTACACATACAACGCGTTTTACACCGGACACGCAAGCGGATTGAAAGTGGAAAAGGCCGTAGGCGCCAACATCTTCAAAGTCAATGACTGGGCCAGCGGAGTGTCTTTCAAGTTCATTCTCAATGAAGACAACACGTGCACAGTGCCGGCGCAGTCGATAGGCTATTACAATTCAAATTACAATGAATATGTAAAGGTGTCCGACATGGCCGAATACACAGGCAACAAATCCGCATACAGCTCATATCCATGCACTTACGACGGCAAGGGCAATTTCTCGTTCTACCTGATTTATTTCGTTTCTTCCGGCTATTTCGCCAAAGGCACCGAAACCCTGGCATTCGACGGCAACGAAGACAAGACGCCGGTAGTGGAGATTTCATTCGACGGCATAGAGACGACCGAGACGGGATTCAAGGCTCCGAGGCTGTCATTCAGCAAAAATGAATATACCAAGTTCTACAAGGCAACGATAGTAAGCGGGGACATAACCGGAGACGCTGCCAGACAGGAAGAGGTAAGAAAGGCATTGGAAGCGGGCAACAAGCCAGGAAGTGCTCCTGTAGTGACATTGTATGAAGACAATTCCGACATCTGGAATGTGGGATCCGGCAATTGCACGGCAGTAGCATTGGCATACGACTCCACCTCGACCGCCATATCTCTCTACATGAAGAGGTTCACATGTGACCCTGACGGACGCTACACGCCGAAAGTCAACAAGTTCGAATGGAAAAACGACAAGACCAACGTACTCTATTCCCCGTATACGACGTTGTTCTGGAACATGCAGGCCGACAATGTCGCTTCTCTCAAATACCTGTGCATGAGAACAGATTTTCTTGATTACATGGTCAAGAACCTGAATAAAAGTGCAGAGGAACTTGCTTGGGAAAAAGGCAACGAAGTCAATGAGGAGTTCCTCCAGAAACTAGTGAGCGATGACGGCTTCGCAACCGCATTCAACACATTGAAGCAAGGCACAAGCTATACTCTCTGCATCTGTCTGGTCAATGAATTCGGGGACAGGGTATTCGTCACAAAGACTGCCGAGACCCAAGGCTATGTAGCATCCGATTTCGACAAGAACAAGAATCTTCAGGACTTCATCGGAGCATTCAAGGCAACGGCTACCGTCGACAATACAAGCGGTTCTTCCTCTGCAGATGAATCATTCCGCGTCGACATCTACAGTTTGGGAGGCAACGACGTAATGATCAGCGGATTGTCCAACATCAGCGATTTCACGCCAGAAATCAAGGGCTACTACGACCCGGACAGTCATTCAATCATCATAGAGCCTCAACAGCTGGGACGTTACAAGAACTACTATGTCACACTCGGCCTTTCTGACGGACTGTCCATCTACTGGGGCGGCAACAGCATAGCACTGGGATTCATCGACGGAGTTATAAGAATGACGCCGAGCCCTTACTCAGATGCGGCAATCAGCAGCTATCAATTCCTGCTGTTCACATCCGAGAAAGCGACCGGAGATTCCTATGCAAAGCAAAGCATCGGTTCGAAATCGTATTCAAATCTTTGTCTGGAACCATTCGACATTTAATTGATTTTGAGATAATTTTTCTACCTTTGGTCATGAAATATAAAACAAACCGACAAAGATGAAAGAATTTTTGAAAATGACATTGGCCGTGCTGTGCGGCCTGTTCATCATGGGAATTTTGAGTTCCGTCATGTTTTTCAGCTGTGCGGGAGCTTTGGCGTCACTTGGAAGCAGCACACCTGTAATGCCGCGTTCAGGCGTCCTGAACATGGACCTCGGAAAGGTGGTGATGACCGAGCAGACACAGGAAATGAACCCGATGGCGGTAATCCAGGGAGACGAAACCACATCCATAGGACTTTGGGACGCAGTACAATCCATCAAAGCCGCTGCAGCTGACCCTTCAGTACAATATATCTACCTCCGTCCGGAAGGATTCGGCGCAAGCATCGCCCAGGTAGAGGAACTCCGCCAGGCAATCGCCGAATTCAGGAAAAGCGGCAAGGCAGTGGTGGCATACCTCGAAAATCCGACTACCGGAGCATACTACCTCGCAACGGCTGCCGACAAGATCTATATGGGCAGCTACTGCGGAGGAACCAGCATGATGACAGGCGTCGGCACCCAGATGTTCTTCCTGAAGGACCTCCTCGACAAGTTCGGCGTCAATGTCCAGCTCATCCGCCACGGCAAATACAAATCCGCCGGAGAGATGTATATAAAGAACAAGCCGAGCGACGAGAACATGGAGCAGAACCAGGAGATGATAAACTCCATCTGGACCAATCTCGCTGAAGTCATCTGCGAAAGCAGGGATATCACAAGGGAGAAACTTGACAGCCTGATAGACAACCTCTGCCTCTGCACTCCGCAGGATTTCCTGAAATATTCGCTTGTAGATGAACTGCTTACAAAAGAAGAGCTAAAAGAAAAGCTGGCATCGCTGGCAGTGAAAGACAGTTTCAAGGAAGTCCAGATGATTCCGTTCAAGGATTATGTGACAGTTCTCACGACCACTCCTTCCGCAGCCAAGAACAAGATTGCCATCATCTTCGCTGAAGGCGAAATCGTGGACGGAAAAGACAAACAGGCAGTAGCTGGAGACCGTTTCGCGTCAATCATTGCCGATGTACGTGCAGACTCGTCTGTAAAAGCAGTGGTCCTCCGTGTGGCATCGCCAGGCGGAAGCGTACTCGCATCCGAGAAGATACGGAACGAAATCGACCTGCTCCGTAAAGAGAAACCGGTCATTGCATCTTATGGAAGTTACGCTGCATCAGGCGGTTACTGGATTTCCAACAGCTGCGACAAGATTTACTCCGACCCGTCCACATTGACCGGCTCCATCGGAGTATTCAGCATGATTCCGGATCTCAGCAAGACAGCGAAAGACATCTTGAAGGTCAATGTCACCTCGGTAGGGTCAAGCCGCCACAGCGACATGTTCTCCCTCATCAGACCGCTTGACGCACAGGAAGTTGCATACATGCAGAAATCCGTCAATGACATTTATGACGCATTCCTCGCCAATGTTTCTGAAGGACGCGGCATGAGCACGGAAGAGATTGACAAGATCGCACAGGGCCGTGTCTGGACAGGTGCGGATGCATTGAAAATCGGACTCGTGGATGAAATCGGTTCGCTCTATGACGCAGTTTCTTACGCCGCAGGCACACAGGGAGACGGCGACCTTGCTGACTGGAGCATAGCATGTTATCCTAAGCCACAGACTCTTCTCGAAATGATAATGGAGTCGCTTTCAGGCACATCAAGCGTGATGGCAGGAACACCGTTCGCACCGGTAGAGAAGGCCTACAAGGACTGGAACTGGAATTCCTCCGAAAGAATTTACGCGAGGATGCCTTATATAATGGAGATCAAATAAACTCCAGACAAACCAGACAGGTAGTCCCGGATGTCGCTTTGACAGCCTCATCCACACGACAATAGAATCTGCCGGAAGCATAGCCGCAAACCGCTGCGACATGTTCTCCGGCAGTATTTTTTCCGTCAATGCCGGGGCACACGATCACTACCGCCTCATCCTTCTCATCCACATTCAGTTTCATATCTGAAAAGATATCGCTCAGCTTCTTCTTGCCACCGGTACCGATAGGCCGCATCCAATCACCTGAATTCCAGCCCCTTATAAGGAAAGGGAACTTCAATTTCTCCGCATCGGCCGCCAATACGGATGACGCTGCAAGACGACGTGCCACGGCAGAAGCATCACCCTCCGCAGACCTCAACGACACCTTCAGCCGGCAATTCCGGAAAGAATACAACGACTCCCCTTCCACCGTCATACAAACCTCACTCTCAACCACTTGCGGCAACCCTGAAATCCGTCCGCGCCTACCGCCGATATCCGATTTTTTGACAATGAAGAAGTCACCGGCCGTCAATATCCTATAGCCCTGGGCAATGAATTCCTTTCCGGAAAATGTCCCGTCACTGTTCAGAAGCGACATGACAGGGTCCAATGTCGCCGACCGGAATCCGAACGGTTCCAGCAGACGGTAAAGTACATATTCCCAATGAGTTTCTTTTTTGAGAGCGGAAACATTGACCCTCAGGCACTCCCCTGCCTCGGGCATTGCGCACACACGCGGTTTGGCAGCATTGAAATAATCCTCGGCGATAGCATTTTCCTGGGCGAAAGCCCGCATCTCGCGCCCGAGGGTCTTGAGGAACGAAGGATTCAGACTCTCGAACACGGGGAACACCAAGTGCCTGATTTTGTTGCGCTTATATATGGTTTCGGCATTGGTCCGGTCGTCATGGTACTCCGCATGGCATTCATTGACGAAGGCATTGATCCGGTCGCGCGAGAAAGCCAGAAGCGGGCGCACCAGACGGACGCCTTCCAGGCTCTGCTGCGACACCGGGACGTTGGACACCGGCTTCATGCCAGTAATGCCGCGCAGCCCCGTTCCGCGAAGGAGGTTCAGCATGAGCGTCTCGGCATTGTCATTCGCGTTATGTGCCACAGACACAGCATAATAGCCATGTTTCAGACAGAGCGAGGCGAACCAGTCATAACGCAGTTCGCGCGCCGCCATCTCGATGCTCTGCGAGTGCTCCGACGCGTACCGCTCCGCATCGAAATCCACGGAATGGAACACGACGCCATGGGATGCCGCCCAGCAGCGTACAAGTTCCGCGTCAGCATCACTTTCCTCGCCGCGCAAATGGAAATTGCAATGCGCTACCGCAATGTTGCCCTTCCAGCTGCTATGCGCGAACAGCTCCGCCATGCAGATGGAGTCGGCCCCACCGCTTACAGCAAGAAGGGCTGTTTCCCCTTCAGGAATCAGCCCCACCAAAATCTTGTCAAATTCTTTCTGCATGCCTAGCGTTTTCTGGATGCAATCGTATATGAGAATCCGAATGCCAAAGACTCCTTGAACTGCACTGCCTTGCGTCCGTCAGGATATTTTTTCAATGTCTTGTCGGTCTTGACCATCACCTTGTCATCATATATGAGGTTGGTAGTCACCGTCAATGAGAAATATTTGGCGATTTTCCAGTCGAACCTGTTATCCCAGTTCACACGGATATTCTGGGGATTGTCCAGATAATCGGAGAAGAGCACGAGCTGCGAGGTGTACTTGAAATTGTCATTGATCTGCAGCTTGCCATCAATCTTGATCTGGGCACCGAACTCGAATCTGGCGGTACGGTAAGCATCTCCGCTGGACTTTCCGGCCACGAACGCGTCATACTCATCCTTGTCTTTCCCTGCAAGTGCGGCAATGTCAGCAGCGCTCATGCCATCGAACTTGTCATACTTCTTCTTTAACTCCATTCCGTATGACTTCCTGAGGGTCTCGTCCGTAACGACTACGAAACCGCCGGTAAGAGGGGCGATGTTCACGGTCAGCCATTTGGTCGGGACCCAGTCAATACCGATTGCGATGTTCGTGTAGGCCGGAGATATGAATCCGGATTTCACTTTGCGGCTGGCTTTCCAGTCGCTCTTTCCCGGCTCCCAATCATCCGGAGCGGTATCCGGCTTGGTCGGGATAGGATAATTGTAGCTGTTGGAGAACTGCGACTTGAAGTTGAACTGAGCTGAATAGTTCAATGTCTTGGCGGCCTTGTAACCGAACTTGCCCTCATAGTACATACGGTCATCGCTCTTCTGTATGAACGGCTTGTCCTCGGAATAGAGGAAACCGTAGTCCAGCTGGAGACGGTTGTTGAAGAACAGCTCGTCCTTCTTGTAATTCGCATTGGCATCTATGAATGACTTGAGTGTCACACTGTTATATCCGCCGGCAGCCCAGTTGGTAAGGTTCGTCTGTCCGAAGTCGATCTTCGTAAGAAGGGAATTCGTCCAGTATCTCGGCTTAGGTACCTTGACTTCAGCTGCAGGCGCCCCGGCAATGGCCATGGCAGCCTCTTCCGCAGCCTTCTGAGCGTCCGTGACATCCTGTGCGGACACAGAGGCCACGGCAAGCAAAAACGCTGATGCGCTGATGATGATTCTCTTCATAAGCAATTAACTAATAAGCAATTGCGAATACAACCCTCTCATGAGAAGGCTTTCCGGAGTAGATATCCACGCCCTCTTCCTTGCAGACATAGCTATCCACAGGAATACATCTGATGGTAGCCTTGGTCTCGTCCTTGATCTTCTGCTCGGTCTCGGCAGTGCCGTCCCAATGGCAGAGCAGGAACTTGCCCTGGGTGATCTTCTCCTTGAATTCCTCCCAAGAATCGCATTTCTCGACTCTTGTCTCCCTGAATGACAATGCTTTCTTATATATATTGTCCTGAATGTCGACCAGAAGGTCCTCAATATATTTGTCAATGCCTTCGAGCGAAACGGTATTCTTTTCGAGAGTGTCACGACGATGGACCTCCACCGTATCATTCTGAAGGTCACGCGCACCGATTGCCAATCTGACGGGCACGCCCTTGAGTTCCCATTCAGCGAACTTGAAGCCAGGCCTGAGGGTGTCACGGTCGTCAATCTTGACAGAATGTCCGGCAGCCTCAAGCGCAGACTTGATCTGGTTCATCTTCTCAATGATGGCAGCATGGTCCTCGGCCGTCTTGTAGATAGGGACCATAACCACCTCAATAGGAGCAAGTGCCGGAGGGAGGACGAGTCCGTTGTCATCGCCGTGTGCCATGATGAGCGCACCCATCAGACGTGTGGACACGCCCCATGAAGTAGCCCAGACATACTGCTGCTGACCTTCATTGTCAGTATATTTCACGTCGAAAGACTTGGCGAAATTCTGTCCGAGAAAATGCGAAGTACCTGACTGCAAAGCCTTTCCGTCCTGCATCATTGCCTCGATGGTAAGTGTGTCGAGCGCTCCGGCGAAACGCTCGTTAGGGCTCTTGTGTCCTACGATTACAGGAAGTGCCATATAGTTACGGGCGAAGTCGGCATAGACGTGAACCATCTTCACTGCCTCTTCCTGAGCCTCCTGAGATGTGGCATGGGCGGTATGGCCCTCCTGCCACAGGAACTCTGCGGTCCTGAGGAACAGACGGGTACGCATCTCCCATCTTACGACATTGGCCCACTGGTTGCACATGATAGGAAGGTCTCTCCAGGACTTGATCCAATTCTTGTACGTGCTCCAGATAATGGTCTCGGAAGTCGGTCTTACGATGAGTTCTTCCTCAAGTTTAGATGACGGATCCACCACGACGCCGTTGCCGTCAGGATCGTTCATGAGGCGGTGGTGGGTAACCACTGCACATTCTTTGGCGAATCCTGCCACATGCTCCGCCTCACGGCTGAAGAATGACTTGGGGATAAAAAGAGGGAAATATGCATTCACTGCACCTGTCTCTTTGAATTTAGCGTCGAGGATATGCTGCATTTTCTCCCATATTGCATATCCGTAAGGTTTGATGACCATACATCCCCTGACCGGAGACTGTTCTGCAAGGTCTGCCTTGACTACCAGGTCGTTATACCACTGAGAGTAGTTCTCTGACCTTTTGGTTATCTGATCTGCCATCGTAAAAAAATATTTTCCGGAGTATGCCAAGATACTGCCGTTCAAAGTTTTATCTGTTCATTTGCGGTGCATGGCCACCGCCTCTTCTATTGTTTTTTAGCGATATTATTGCTATTCTTGCAATAATGTACGAGCTTGCGCATTTAATGAATGGCAGGTATGAAAATTGCAACTGCCGGTAAAATGCGCTTAGCGCAGGCACAAAGATACAAACTTTATATTAATTATTATAGGAGGTCCGATTATGAAAACGAACATTATGACTCTAGCCGGGGCGCTGATGATATTGGCATCTTGCGGCTCCGCGTCACAGTATGCGTCCTCACAGGAATTTCAGGACGGATTCTACAGCAGACCTGCCGAAACCGAAACCAGGGCGGCTGTCCAAGCTTCCCGTTCCAAGGTCAATGATCTTGTAAAAGAAACTGAAAGTTCTCAGCTCTTCCTCAAAGCAGGACAGACTGATACGCTGTTTGTTCCGGAGAACATGTCCACGACATTGAAATTCAACAAACAGGACAATGCGACTACCGTCACGGTGACGAACTCGCCGTCATATTCATTGTACCCTGACGGGTATGCCGACGGTTTTGCGGCCGGGTTCGCATCTTCTTATTGGCCGGGATCATACTGGCGTTACCCTTACTACAGTTCATGGTACTGGGGCGCAAATCCATGGTATTATTCCGGAATCTGGTGGGACAGATGGTATTGGAGCGACCCTTGGTACAGCTCATGGTACTGGAACGACCCATGGTATTGGGGACGTCCGGGATATTATTGGTCATGGTATTATGACCCGTGGTATCATGATCCTTGGTATCACCATCACCACCACCATCATCATTGGTGCGGCGACTATTATTACGGCCATGGAGGAAGGGACGTGTATTGGGGAGACAGAGGCTCGACCACCGGCAACCGCCGCGGCGACGTCATGGGCGTGACCTCTTCCAATGTCAGGAGAAATACAGGCACAATGACTTCGTCCGGTGTAAGACGCACGACGGCAACGGCATCCGCTTCAGGCACGAGGGCCAATGCTTCCACGCTGTCACCTGTCCGCAGGGTATCGGCAGCGAACACCGCATCGGCACGCCCGACGACATCGCGTCCGACAGCGTCCAACAGCGGTTCCGGCAATGTCGTAAGACGTAGCGGTTCCACTTCAGGCGGATATGGTTCCACAACCTCATCTTCAAGCAATTACAGGCCGTCAGGAAGCACTGTCAGGGCAAACAGCGGTTCCGTAAGCTCGAACGGCAGTTCCGTCAGGACAAGCGGCAGCTCTTTCGGCAGAACGGAGGGCAGCACCATAAACAGGACGGCAGGCGGCACCGTTTACCGCAGACCGGCATCAAGCCAGTCATCCTCAAGCAGTTCAAGCTCATCATCATACCGCAGCAGTTCTTCAAGCAATTCATACGGCAGCGGCAGTTCTTACAGGAGCTCAGGCAGTTCTTACAGAAGTTCCGGCAGTTCCTCATCTTCCTACAGGAGTTCTTCAAGCAGTTCTTCCTCTTCGTACAGAAGTTCCGGCAGCAGTTCCTCTTACAGGAGCAGCGGGTCGTCCTACGGCGGAGGCAGTTCTTACAGAAGTTCCGGTGGCAGCTACTCCGGAGGCGGAGTTTCACGTTCTTCCGGCGGAACAGTCAGGAGACATTAATGGAGACATTAACTATGATAAATATGAAAAAACAGACAATAGCAATTCTTCTGCTCGCGGCATTTGCTGCTGACGCGGGAGCACAGACAGTCGCAGACGCATTGAGATTCAGCGACAACAACTATTACGGCACGGCGCGAAGCATCTCGATGGGAAACGCCTTCACGGCACTCGGCGGCGACCTCGGTTCGATTTCATTGAACCCGGCAGGATCCGCAGTGAACAACTTTTCCCAGGCGACATTGACACCGAACATCAGCATCATATCTTCCTCCGCGAAGTACAATGCAATGCCGTCCATTGCGGACATGTTCGGACCGGCGACCAAAAACAACACCGCACGTTTCACGATGCCTAATGTCGGTACCATCATCAACATGAACACCGGCAACAAGATAGGCCTGAAGAGCATATCCTTCGGAATCGTGGCCAATGCTTCCGCCAATTATCTTGACGACGTGGCGGCAAGCGGAAGGAACACATCCACGACCTACGCAGGATATTTGGCTGCCAATGCCGCCGGCGTCAATTCCGCAAGCATCAATGACAATGCATATTACGACACTGACATTCCTTGGCAGACCATTGTAGGCTGGAAGTCAATGCTGATATCGAACTACAACAGCAACAACGGAGATTACATCGGCGTTACCGAAAAGGCCACCGACATGGGTTCGGGAAAGTATGACATCTCACTCCCTGACGCCATCGACCAGAGATACGGACGCAGATCACATGGAAACAAATATGACATCGTATTCAACATCGGAGCCAACATTTCCGACAGGTTCTTCGTAGGAGCAAACCTCGGAGTGACCTCGATCGACTACTCCATGAACCAGTATTTCAAGGAGATAGCAGTGAACCCTGACAGTTTCCAGATCGACATGGCAGACAATGCAGGCAATGTCCAGACCACATATTTCAACCAGCTCAGGTCCAGGTATTCATACGATGCCGACGGAGCGGGAGTCTATGCCAAGTTCGGATTCATTGCCGTGCCTGTACAGGGACTCCGCGTAGGTGCAGCCATCCAGACCCCTACCGCGAACTTCATCACGGAGCATTGGCAGCTTGCGGGCGAGACATATTATATGAGCAGTAATTTCGATGCCAGCGCACAGTCTCCGAGAGGCGAATACAAATACAAGTTCGTTTCACCATACAGGGTCAATGTCGGAGTCGCATATACCTTCGGTTCATTTGGAGTGGTCAGTGCCGATTACGAGCTCTGCGACTACAGCACGATGAAATTCTCGGAGACCGAGACCAATGACAATTCTGCATTTGAAGCTGTCAACGGCGACATCAAGAACTTCGCCGGAGCGGCCCACATGCTGAGGCTCGGAGCTGAACTCAAAGTTCTTCCGTCATTTGCCGTCAGGGCAGGTTACAACATCTCCACAAGTGGCGAGAGATACTTCGAAAACGACGTGAAGAAGACTCCGAAGGCTTACAGGACAGCGATTTCCGGAGGTCTCGGATACAGTTCCAAGGGTTCGTTCTTCTGCGACCTCGCAGTAAGAGGCACCAAGTTCCCGTACGAATACATCTATCCGTATGACACTTACATCAAAGATGCATTGTCCCCTGAAATCCAGTACAGAAAGAGGATTTGGGATGTGGTAATGACCTTCGGCTGGAGATTCTAGAGATTCTTCAGATAGGAAATGGAGTCCGGACCTTCATTGAAAAGAAGATCCATGATGGACAAATCAGAGATAAAGCCATGCTTCAGGGAAAAGACCTGCCAGTATGGCTTTTTCAATTTCAGGTCCTCAAGAATGGTATTCGGACGCTTCGGATGGATTACTCCCCGGTAATCCCTGCCGTAAATGCCGGAATCGCGGGCCGTGAATTCTTCCGTGAATTTCAGCTCGGCGGCAATCCCCGTCTTCTTCAGGAAGAAGCGGAGCAGGTCAATGTTAAGGTCGAAAAGATATTCATGACGCTTTTCCAGAATGGCGAAAAGCTCGTCACGATAATAGTCGAACCAGGCGGAAGATTCGTAGGCGGAACTGATGGCGCGCTCCATCCTCTGGAGCCAAGGCTTCGACCAGTCGATCTTCAACTTCCTGACAGGCAGCGCATAAGTTCCGTTTTCATGCACGATGGGAACGGACAATGCTTCTACACCTCCTGCCGCATAGATGCGGCACCGGTTGCGATATGACTGTTTCTGATAATTCTCACAGGCTTCGATATAGACCTCCGAAGGCATATAAGAATTTACCCTGCCGGTGGACAGGGTAAATTCTTCAGCTATCGCCGCGAAATAAGACACGGGCGGGAAAAATGCCATTTCCAGCAGCATCTAGTCGATATCTCCTTTTTCGTTGCTTGAATTGGCCTTTACGATACCGCGTTTCGATGAACGGATGAAGTTAAGGATTGTAGCCTTCTCTTCGGAATCAGGGAAACCTGCCTCAACCTTGGCACAGCCGTCAGTGATATTGTAACCCTGGAAATAGATGGTATCGTAGATATCCTTGATATTTCTTACAGTTTCAGCAGAGAATCCTCTTCTGCGGAGTCCGACGATGTTCACGCCGGCATAGCAGATAGGATCACGTCCGCAAAGCGCATATGGTGGAATGTCCTTGTTGATCTTGGACATGCCGCCGATCATCGCATGGCAACCGACTCTCGTAAACTGGTGAGCCTTCGCGCCGCCGCCGATGATAGCCCAGTCATCAACCTCGGTTTCACCGGCGATGCCGACGTAACTTACAAGGATACAATGACTTCCTACCTGGCAGTCGTGAGCGATATGCACGTATGACATGATCAATGTATTGCTTCCGACCTTGGTAACGCCCTTTCCGCTGGCCTTGGTACCACGGTTGATGGTAACGCACTCACGAATAGTCACATTGTCGCCGATTTCCACGTATGTCACCTCGCCGTCGAATTTAAGGTCCTGAGGAACAGCACCTACTACAGCGCCAGGGAACACTTCGCAGTTCTTGCCCATCTTTACATAAGGATAAATCACTGCGTGAGGATAAATCTTGCAGCCGTCACCGATCTGTACATCATCATCAATGAATGCGTATGGGCCGATTTCGATATTGTCTCCCAGAATAGCCTTCGGGCTGACAGTTGCCAATGGATGAATCTTGTTCATAGTAATTATTTCATTTTAGCCAGGAGGGCACGCACGGCCTTCGCTGTATTTGTATTAATGGTATGTCCCGGCTTGAATGCAGTAACCTTGGCATTCAGATATCCGCCGGCAAGTCTCATGTCGCCGATCATATCCAGAAGCTTATGTCTTCCGCATTCGTTAGGGAAATGAAGTTTCAGATTGCTGAGATAGCCGCTTTCGCTTACGCCGAGCTTAGGCTGGTTGAAAAGTGCAGCCATCCTGTCGAGCTGTTCATCAGTGACAGGGTGCTCCACGATTACGATGGCATTGTCCACGTCACCGCCCTTTACCAGATTGTTGGCGAAGAGGAACTCGACCTCGTGGAAGAAAACGAAAGTGCGGCAAGGGCCGATTTCATTTGCATAATCCTTGGTCAGGTCCCACGCGGCGCTCTGGACGCCGAGTACATGGGAATTGAAATCTACTGTAATGTCGTAGGAAGGAGCATCGGCAGGAGTCACTTTCACCCATGAACCGGTCTTCTCATCCTTGATCTCGACCTCGTCCGGAACAGTGATGTAAACTCTCTCGGCATTCTGCTCTGCCAGACCGGCCTCGGAGAAGGCCTTCACGTAAGGGAGCGCGCTACCGTCCAGAATAGGGACCTCGACATTGTCCAGTTCGACAACAGCATTGTCAATGCCCATTCCGGTCAATGCCGACATTAGATGTTCGATAGTAGAGACCGAAATTTCGCCTTCCGATATCGTCGTGCTGCGGGCCGTATTGGACACATTTTCCGCAAGGGCTTTCACAAAAGCCTCTGTGCCGATATCTTTCCTGAGGAATACGATTCCTGTATTTTCCGGAGCCGGCTTCACTGTCATCTCTGCAATGCGGCCGGTATGAAGACCTTTGCCATGGAACTGGCAAGCGCTATTGAGTGTATGCTGCTTCATCGTTTTTATCACAAAATTTTCTTATAGTCTGCAAATATATGTATTTTTCAGCGACTTGACCAAATTTCGGATTATTCCTTGCCCTGCTGCTTGAAAACAGCGTAGCTCCTCATATAGTTCTTGATAGGGATTGCAGGGGAACCGAGGAGTACTTCTCCTGATTTCCTGATGCTGCCGATGACGCCTGCCTGTGCACCGATGGTGGTATTGTCCGGAATCACGATATGTCCCGCGATACCTACCTGACCGCCGATGATGCAGTTCTTTCCGATCTTGGCAGAACCGGCGATACCGCATTGCGCAGCCATTACGGTATTGTCACCGATGACGACATTGTGCGCAATCTGGCAGAGGTTGTCGATCTTCACGCCTTTTCCGATGATGGTCGACTCCATTTCGGACTTGTCGATGGTGGTTCCGGCGCCGATTTCGACATTGTCACCGATGATGACATTGCCCAGGTGCTCGATTTTCTCCCAGGTACCGTCAGGCTGAGGCGCGTTTCCGAAACCGTCAGAACCGATGACGGCATTGGAATGGATGATTACATTGTCACCTATTATCATTCCCGGATAGATGCATACGCCAGGATAGATGATGCAATGGGAACCTATCTTGGTATTGTCACCGACATATACGTTTTCGTAGATTTTCGTATAGTCGCCGACTACGGCATGATGGCCGACGTATGAGTGGCTGCCGAGGTAGACTTTTTTTCCGAATTTGGTGGTCAGGAACCATGATGAACGGAATCCGCGATGCCTGCGGTCGGTCCTTTTCTGTGTGGCTACATATTTCAGGAGCTCGGCAACGGCAGTGTATGCATCTGCCACCCTGATCATCGTGCACGAAACAGGCTGTTTAGGCTCGAACGTATTGTTCACCAGAAGGATACTGGCCTTGCAGGTATATACATAATGTTCATATTTCGGGTTTGCGAAGAAGCACAACTGTCCTTCCTTGCCATGCTCGATTTTAGCAAATGATGTAACCTTTACCTCAGGGTCGCCGTCTACGGTTCCCTTCAGCACTTTCGCCAGCTGTTTGGCTGTAAATTCCATAGTACCAAGTATTTTATTTTACCCCGCCGGAAGCGGAATTATTAAACTCTTTGTGCAAATGTAACACTTTTTTTTCCATTTACGGAAATTTTAAGTATCTTTGCAAGGTGAGTTGAGATAGGGGACGAGCGCGTCTCCTGTCTTTTTTTATAAGAGCGTACACATTTATGGAAAAAACATTGATATATCAGACGATGGCTGGTCCGGTGGAAGAGCGCGGATGTTTCATCACTGATATCACGGTCAGTCCTGACAATGACATTGTCATAGCCATTGAATCGGAGGAAGGGACTGTGGTGATGGACGATTGCGTGGCGGTGAACGACGCTTTCCTGGCAGCATTCGACCAGGACAAGGAAGATTATTCATTGACCGTGACTTCAGCAGGGCTCGACCAGCCTTTCAAGATCGTAAAACAGTATGTAAAGGCTGTCGGGACGAAGGTCGTCGTGAAGACCAGGGACGGAAGGAAAATCACCGGAAAGATGGAGAGCGCGGATGAAAACGGATTTACCGTTTCGTACGAGGTGAAGGAAGCCGTTCCGGGAAAGAAGAAAAAGGAACTGGTACGCCACGAAGAGACTTTCGCCTACGGTGATGTCAATTCCGTAATGCCGCACATTGATTTCGAATAATATAATAAAAGTACAATATATGGATTCAGAAAAAATCGACCTCAAAACCGCGTTTGCGCTTTTCAAGGACGAAAAGCATATTGACCGCCCTGTAATGATGGGTGTGCTCAAGGATGTTTTCATGACACAGCTTACCAAGACTTTCGGCTCGGCTGACAACTTCGACGTCATCATCAATGTCGACAAGGGAGACTGCGAGATCTACCAGAACCTGGAGGTCGTGGAGAACGTGGAGAACCCCAACACCCAGATTTCTCTGGAAGAGGTCAACAAGAACGGCGACGACTACGAACTCGGCGAGACATTTACCAGAAAGGTGGAGCTCAAAGATTTCGGAAGACGTGGAATCCTCAATATCCGCCAGAATCTTCAGGGAAGAATCATGGATATAGAGAAAGCCAACCTCTATAACAAATACACGGACAAGATCGGCGAGATCTTCACCGGTGAAGTTTACCAGACATGGTCCAAGGAGGTGCTTATCCTCGATGAGGACGGCAACGAGCTCAGACTGCCTAAGAACGAGCAGATTCCGGGTGAGCATTTCAAGAAGAACGACACCGTCCGCGCCATCATCAAGAGCGTGGAGATGAAGAACAACACCACTCCTTACATTGTCCTTTCCAGAACTTCCGACGAGTTCCTCAAAAAGCTTTTCGAGCAGGAGGTTCCGGAGATTTTCGACGGGCTCATCACTATCAAGAAGGTAGTCCGCATCCCTGGCGAGAGAGCGAAGGTGGCCGTAGAGTCTTATGACGACAGAATCGATCCTATCGGAGCTTGTATCGGTGTGAAGGGCTCCAGAATCATCGGCATCGTACGTGAGCTCAGGAACGAGAACATCGACGTTCTCCAGTGGACAAGCAACACACAGCTTCTCATCCAGAGGGCGCTTAACCCTGCGAAGATATCGTCCATCGACATGGGTACTGACGAGAATGACAAGATCAAGGTGTTCATGCTGCCTGACGAAGTCAAGAAAGGTATCGGCAAGGGCGGCTGCAACATCAAGCTTGCAGGCATGCTCGTAGGACGCGAGATCGAGGTTTGGAGAGAGATGCCTAAGGAAGACGGAGAGGAAGAGGGCGACGATGAGGATGTATTGCTCAGCGAGTTCAACAACGAAATCGACCCTTGGGTCATCGAGAGACTCCAGTCCATCGGTTGTGATACCGCGAAGAGCGTATTGGCACTGGATCCTGCGGACATCGCCAAGAGGGCTGACCTCGAGGACGAGACCGTAGAGGAGGTTGTCAACATTCTCCGTGCTGAATTCGAAGAAGAGTAGAAGAAGAGTAGAAGAAGCTGAATTTATAAATTTTAAAGGGGTTTTTATGGCAGAAATCAGACTGAACAAGCTAACAAGACAATTTAACGTGGGACTTCAGACATTGGTGGATTTCCTGAACGGGAAGGGCGCCAATGTGGAGATGAATCCTAACGCGAAAGTATCTGACGAGTATATTCCAGATCTGGAGAAGGCTTTCGGCGGCGACGCCAAGGCCAAGGAGGATTCGGAGCGCGTGCAGATCAAGATAAAGGAAATCATTGAGAAAGGCACCAAGAAGAAAGACGATGATGAGGAGGAGCCGGCTAGCGGCACCGTCATCATCCGTGGCGCCGGCAACGGCTCATTCGCGAAAGCGGAAGAGGCTGAGGCACCTGCCGAGGAAGTGAAGGCAGAGCCTGAGGTAAAGCCGGAAGAGGAGGCAGCTCCAGCTAAAGTTGCTGGGCCTGAGGCAGTTCCAGAGCAGAAACCAGAACCAACGCCTGAACCGGAACCTGTACAGGAGCCTGAGCCTGTCATGAAAGAGGAGATTAAAGTGGAGGAGAAACCTGTCATCGAAGAGAAACCGGTGGCAGAGCCGGAGCCTGCAGCACCTGTTGCTGCGACATTGGCCGTAACGGAAGAAAAGCCTGAGAAACCATCCGTTCCAACCCCTGCGGAGGAGGCTCATTCCGGACAGGCCAAGAAATCCGACATCAAGAAGAGCGACAGGGCACCTAAGGAGTTCAATCCTAAGGTGGACAAGGCCAAGCTGAAAGCAGAGCACAAGTTGCAGAAAGCGGCTTCAAGTTCTGACGAAGAGGACACGCCTGCAAGTACCGGCGGCCTGAAGATTGTCGGCAAGGTGGATTTATCCCAGTTCGAGCCTAAGAAGAACAAGAAGAGAGAGCGCATTGCCAAGGGCGGAAGCCAGAAGGTCGATGTGAACAAGATTGACAATGACGACAACCGCAAGGAGGGCAACAAGAAGAACCGTCAGGGCGGAAACAACGGCCAGAACAACGGCCAGAACGGAAAGAAAGATTTCCGTCAGGGCGGAAACAACGGCGGCCAGCAGCAGGGCGGTGGAAAGAACCGTCGCAAGGACCGCAACAATGACCGCTTCAAGCCGGCAATGACAGAAGCCGAGCAGGAGGAAATGCAGAAGGAAATCCAGAAGCAGGTCAAGGAGACCTACGCAAGGATGAACGACAGCAAGTCCAAGAACAACTTCGGTGCAAAACACAGAAAAGAGAAGAGGGAGCTCGCATCCCAGAAACTTCAGGAGGAGATGGCTCAGGAGGCAGCAGAGAAGAAGATTCTCAAGGTTACCGAGTTCGTGACCGTCAATGACCTCGCCACCCTCATGAACAATACTCCTGTAAACAAGGTCATCGAGGCATGTTTCAGCCTGGGTCTCATGGTGTCAATCAACCAGAGGCTTGACGCGGAGGCACTTGTACTCGTGGCAGAGGAGTTCGGATACAAGGTGGAGTTCGTCACCGCCGACATCCAGAACGAAATCAACCAGGAGACCGACGAGCCGGAGAACGAGGCTGACCTCGTGACAAGGCCTCCTATCATCACGGTGATGGGACACGTCGACCATGGCAAGACTTCGCTCCTCGACTATATCAGACAGACCAATGTGATCGCCGGTGAGGCCGGAGGTATCACACAGCACATCGGTGCATACAACGTGGTACTCCACGACGGAAGGAAGATTACCTTCCTCGATACTCCTGGTCATGAGGCATTTACAGCGATGCGTGCCCGTGGTGCACAGCTTACCGACCTTGCGATCATCATCATTGCGGCTGACGACGCCGTGATGCCGCAGACAGTGGAGGCCATCAACCATGCACAGGCGGCCGGAGTCCCTATGGTATTTGCCATCAACAAGATAGACAAGCCTGGCGCACAGCCGGAGAAAATCCGTCAGCAGCTGGCTCAGATGAATATCCTTGTGGAGGACTGGGGCGGAAAATACCAGTGCCAGGAAATTTCTGCAAAGAAGGGTCTCAACGTGGACAAGCTTCTGGAGAAAGTGCTCCTGGAAACTGACCTCATGGACCTGAAGGCAAATCCTAAGAGACTTGGTGTAGGTACAGTGATCGAGTCCTCTCTCGACAAGGGCCGCGGATATCTCGCGACAATCCTTGTCCAGGACGGAACGGTCCACACGGGAGACATGATGCTCAGCGGCTGCTACTACGGACGTGTAAAGGCCATGTTCAATGAGCGTGGACAGAAAGTCGAGACGGCAGGACCTTCAACCCCTGTTTCAATTCTCGGTCTGAACGGTGCTCCTAGCGCCGGTGACAAGTTCAACATCATGAACGACGAGAAAGAGGCCAAGGCCATCGCCAACAAACGAGAGCAGCTCATCCGTATCCAGGGCATCAAGACCCAGAAGCACATGACATTGGAGGAAATCGGACGTCGTATCGCCATCGGCAACTTCAAGGAGCTGAACATCATCGTCAAGGGAGACGTGGACGGTTCAGTGGAGGCTCTGTCAGACTCACTTATCAAGCTCTCTACAGAGGAGGTACGTGTCAATGTTATCCACAAGTCAGTGGGTGCAATTTCCGAGTCCGACGTCATGCTGGCTACCGCATCCGATGCGATCATCATCGGTTTCCAGGTACGTCCTTCAGCTGACGCAAGAAACCTTGCAGAGAAAGAGGGCATCGAAATCCGTCTCTACTCCATCATCTATGATGCTATCAATGAGGTTACTGACGGTATCGAGGGTATGCTCGAACCGGAGAAGAAGGAAGAAGTCACAGCTACCGCAGAGGTCAAGCAGACATTCCACATTTCCAAGGTCGGCACCATCGCAGGATGTCTCATCAAGGACGGCAAGATGCAGGCCAAGAGCAAGGTCCGTCTTATCCGCGACGGCATCGTAGTCTACACCGGAGAACTTTCCTCTCTCAAGCGCGGCAAGGATGACGCCAAAGAGGTTATCGCCGGCATGGAGTGCGGTATCGGAATTGACAAATACAATGATGTCAAACCTGGTGATGTCATCGAGGCATTCCAGATTGTCGAGATCAAAAGGACGCTGTAACGCTTCCCACATAATTTGAAAACCGCCTGGTGTAAGATGTTACATCAGGCGTTTTTTTATTCTACGTGTCCGAGTGTAACATCGCTAATGAGTAGCGGAAAGTTATGGGGTACTTCTAGCGCTTAAACTGAACAAGTTGGCAGGAGACAATGGTTCTCATCCTCCGTGTTATTCCGCAGGAGTGGAATCCCTGGAAGTTCGCTATAAAAGATCTGTTGGCAGAGTCGTCCGGATTAAAACGATTATTTCCGGACAAGTTAGTGAAATAGTGCAACTTGTCCGGAAATAGGGGCGTTTTTATGGACGAAATGTTATAAACTAGTCATCCGGAACATATTCCAGGATGTCGCCTGGTTGGCAGTCGAGGGCACGGCAGAGGGCTTCCAAGGTGGAAAAGCGCACTGCCTTCGCCTTGCCTGTTTTCAGAATGGAAAGATTCGTGGCGGAGATACCGACTTTCTCAGCCAGTTCTCCGCTCGACATCTTTCTGCGAGCCAGCATTACATCTATGTTAACTGTAATCGGCATAATTGTTATTCAGTAGCCTCCCCTTCCGTCTTGGCCGGCTGTTCCTCCGCGCCCTTCAGATAACTTGGAAGATTCATGCCTGCCATCTTGAACAGCTCGTCAAGCGGCGGAACAGACTGCATCATACCGGAAATGAAATTGGCAGTGGACGTCTTGCCGTCACCCTTGCCGTTGCCGTCCCAAACGGTAACCTTGTCGATCTTGATGCCTTTGACAGCCTCGACCTGAGTCTTGACAAGTTCAGGAAGCTTGTCCGCGATAAGCATGAGCACAGCCTTCTGCGCATCTCCCTCGGCAGCACCGACAAGCCTCTGGAAACCCTCAGCCTGCTTGGTAAGAATCTCCTCGATACCCTTCGCCTGGGCAGCCATTTTCGCATAAATTGCATCAGCCTCACCCTGAGCCGTCCTGCGCAATTTCTCAGCCTCAGCCTCAGCGTCAATGATGGCCTTCTCCTTTTCAATCTGTGCAGGTACGACAATGTTTGCCTGCTGTGTAGCCTGTTCCCTGGCAGCACGCGCAAGTTCGGCATTCTGTTCAGCCTTATATGCCTCCTCCATCGCCTTCGCAGCCTGGACCTTCTCGGCAGCTATCGCAATTCTTGCAGCCTCGGCCTCCTTTTCACGCCTGATGGCGTCGGAATTGGCAATCGCTATCTTGGAATTGTTCTCACCCTCGACCGCCTTGGCATTGGCATCCGCAGTGGAAATTCTGGTATCGCGGACGGTTTCCGCAATGCGGATATCCTTGTCCCTATCTGCTTCGGCCTTACCGATTTCACCGAAACGGTTCTGCTCGGCGACACTCTTCTTGGCATCATTGATCGCCTTGGCCGCAGCCTCCTTTCCGAGAGCCTCGATGTAGCCGGACTCGTCACGGATATCGGTGACATTCACATTGATAAGCTTCAGACCGATCTTGCGGAGCTCCGCCTCGACATTGGTACTGACATTGGCGAGGAACTTGTCGCGGTCGGAGTTGATTTCCTCGATGTCCATGGTCGCGATGACGAGCCTGAGCTGTCCGAAAAGGATATCGGTGGCGATGTTCTGGACATTCTCGATGGTGAGTCCGAGGAGACGCTCTGCCGCATTGGTCATATTCTCGGGCTCCGTGGAGATACCGACGGTGAAGCGGCATGGCACGTCAACACGGATATTCTGCTTGCTGAGCGCATTGGTAAGGTTGCATTCGATGGAAATCGGGGTAAGATCCAGGAACGAATAGCTCTGGAAAACAGGCCAGATGAAAGCGGCACCGCCGTGAATACACTTGGCAGACGACGACCCGCCGTTCTTGTTTCTCCTTGTCTTTCCGTAAATTACGAGAATCTTGTCTGAAGGACAACGCTTATAGCGGTTAAGTATTGCGGCCAATGTGACTATGAGCACGACCACCGCAATCGCAATGATGATAATTATTTCCATATCACAATGTATTAGGTGTTATTAAATAATCAGCGACTCCAGCGGTTCCACAAGCAAGGTACTGGAATCTATCACTTCCACCACCTTGATCTGTGCACCGGTAGCGATTGTGTCACAATCAGTTACCGCATCGTATTCGCGTACGGATTCATTGATGACAATCTGCACTTTTCCCGTTCCCTTCCTCTCTCCGGGAATCGTCAGATAGACTTTTCCATGGCATCCGACCGCGGATTTATAGACATCTATATTACCCGACTGCTGCATCCCGGCCAGCCACTTGAACATCAGCATGACGACGGTGACGAGGACCGCGCCGACGAAAAACGCCAGCAGCAGGACCAATGCCTCCGAACGGAATTTCCCATGCATCAATATCGCCGTCCAGCTGAATCCGAGGAAGAAATTCACCAAGTTCCTGAATGTGAACAGGTTCATCGAAGGATCGCCGACGAAATCGGGATTCATGTCCATCTCGCCTCCGAGATCAGTGTCAATGCCGCCGCCCAAATCCGTATCAGAGTCAACTCCGACAAATGTGAGTATACTCTGAATAATAAAGGTCAATGACGTAGCTATGGCGATGCACCATAGAATTTTCATAAACAAGTCCAGTGAAGTCCACCATTCAGTAATCATAGCAAATATTTTTTCGGGGCAATGTCCCAGGTTGTTTCCGCTAATATAAAAACTTTTTTACGAATAACGATAAATTTTCTTCAAAATTCGTAAAAGTTCTATCGCATGAGCGAGCCGACATTGTCCGTGAATATGGCTTCGCGGTCATCATGGCCGACGGTGGAGAAGGCGACATTGTCCAGGACGACCTCGGCGACATTGCGGAAATACGCTCCGTAGGACGGGAAGTATGGCCATTGGTCGAAAGGCATTGAGGCTATTTTCGCGCCCAGACCCGGCTCCGGAATACCGATGAATGAGAATGACGAGTTCCGGATGGTCACCTTGTCGGTTGTCGCGCTCCCCCAACTTTTCACTGACAATGCCATACGGCGGCAATCGGAAGCATGATAGTTTTCTATCGTAACGTCGGTGCAATGATTGTCATCCAGCAATGTCATGCAGAAAGGCGACAGTACCTTGTCCGCAGTACAGTCCTTAATATAAATGCCTGATAATGTGCCAGGTGCATCTCCCCAGCCGCCCGGCTCGAAAATCATGGCATGGAGCATGTCGCCGCCTTTGTCTGACGTGGTGCGGTGCGGGGAACGGCCGGGGCCGACGAATGTGCAGCCGGAAACAAGGACATTTTCAGACGGCATGATCATACGGAGTCCATTGCAGGAAGAATTAAACCGGCACCTGTCGATCACCATGTCATGCCAATATCCGCCGGCCATGCTGTCATCGCCGGTAGAAAAATCGCACTCACTGACATTGACATTATCCCCTCCTCTGATGTGGATGCCATCCCAGCCGCCGGTAATCCGGAGGCCATTGAATTGACTGTCAGTCAGTTCGTAGCCGAGAATTGCGTAATTCGAGGAATTGTCAATGCTGATTCCCGACATCTTGAAACCGGACGTTTCAGCAACAAGCACAGTGTGCGGCCCGCGCATTCCCTCTTCGCCGAGAGGATTGCCAATGCTGCCGCCGTCAATTCTGCCGGACCCGGTAATGGACGCTCCGTCAGCACGATAAGCTATGACAAGAGCCTGTGACCATATAGTATCGGAAGCGCAGTTCTGATTTGCAGTCCCGACGCCGGTGTCATATTTGGACATGTCCTTGTCGGTGATGTAATGGCCGTACGAAGCCAGATCCGGATTCGCCAAAATCGTCGCACCGTCTTCCAATTTCAGTTCCACGCCGGCTTTCAGATAAATGGTGCCGCTCATGAATCCGCCTGCCGGAACGATGACCGTGCCGCCGCCAGCGCGATTGCAACTGTCAATGGCAGCATTGATTATCAATGCATTGTCGAACCCGGAATCGGTTTTCGCGCCCAAATCGGTAATTTTCAATGACAGGCTACGGGAGCATGCGGTCAATGCCAAGAATGTGGCCAATATTGCGGAAATATGTCTCATGAAATTTGAATTTTTAACGCTTGTCCAACGAAAAAGGCGTTTCAAAACTTCCGTTTCAAAACGCCCTTCGGTTGAGATACCACGACTCGAACGTGGACTAAGTGAACCAAAATCACTTGTGCTGCCATTACACCATACCTCAATTCATCTCGGCAAAGATAGGATTAATTTCCCTTTCCGCCAAAAGTATTTCGCTCC